>Ga0137413_10000470_pt1 | contig 13551 bp, 11 predicted proteins | sample CZODoug2_1_16fun_FD_108280 | JGI IMG/M metagenome (GOLD analysis project Ga0137413, IMG submission 108280) | Vadose zone soil fungal communities from Angelo Coast Range Reserve, California, USA - CZODoug2_1_16fungal (Illumina Assembly) | ecosystem: Environmental > Terrestrial > Soil > Vadose... | reverse complement strand
GGCGTGGCACCGTCCGGATTGCCCATGCTCATGTCGATGATGTCTTCGCCCCGATGCCGAGCGGCCATTTTCAGCTCCGCCGTGATGCTGAACACGTAGGGCGGCAAGCGCTTGATCCGAGGAAATTCCGGCGAAAGGTGTTCCATGGGGTCCTTCGAGGCTCCATAATTTACCCGAAATGCGCGATCACGAGGCATGGGCACACGCACACCGCAGTGCCCGCGGACGACGCGTCGCTGGAGAAGCATTGAAGCTGCACGCACAGCGCGCCACGCAACTGAACACCGTCACGGCCTACGGCCCCGGCTATATCGAAATCAATGGCGCGCGCCACAGCGGAAACTTGATCCTGCTGCCGGCATCGGTGCAACCCTGGCCTGTGGCCGGATTCGAATTGCTGCGGCCCGAAGACTTCGATCAGGTGCTCAGTCAGAAGCCGGAAGTGATCCTGCTGGGCACCGGACTGCGGCATCGCTTGGCGCCGCCCAGGCTCACCGCGAGCCTGGCCCGCGCGGGAATTGCACTGGAGTCGATGGACACCCAGGCGGCCTGCCGTACCTACAACATCCTGGTGTCCGACGGACGTCAGGTTGCGGGTGCCTTTTTCCAGGAGGAAACGCGGTCATGACGGTCGAAATCGGAAGCGCCGTGCCGGACTTTTCTGCCGTCTCGACGGCCGGTGAGTTTCACCTGTCCGATACGCGCGGCGCGGCGCTGCTGATCTACTTTTACCCGAAGGACAACACCTCGGGGTGCACCACCGAGAGTCAGGACTTCGCGCAGGCGCACCGTCAATTTGCGCGCCACAAGGCACACATCGTCGGGGTCTCGCGCGACAGCATCAAATCGCACCTGGGCTTCAAGCAGAAGCTGGATCTTCCGTTCGAGCTGATTTCCGATCCGGACGAGCAGTTGTGCAACCTCTTCGAGGTCATCAAGCAGAAGACCCTGTACGGCCGACCGGTGCGCGGCATCGAGCGCAGCACCTTCCTGCTCGACGCCCAGGGCGTACTGCGCCAGCAGTGGCGCGGCGTCAAGGTTCCCGGGCACGTCGAGCAAACTCTGGCGGCCGTACGAGCGCTTGGCTAACAGCCCGGCCCCTTAACCCAACGATTCGCTGATCGCATGCCCCTGCCCAAAGCCCCGGACAAGCCCGCCACGATCGTGTTGCCGCGGCAGTCGCCCGCTGCCGAGGCCCCACGCGCCCGGCGTCAGGCGCCGATCGCCAAACCCGCACCCGAGCCGGCCGCGCGCGAACGACCGGCAGCCCATCTGGCGCTGGTCGAAACGCGCGCGCGCGCGGCAACCCGCAAGACGCGGCCAGCCAGCGGTCGGCCCCGCTTGTTCGTATTGGATACCAACGTCCTGATGCATGACCCGACGAGCCTGTTCCGCTTCGAGGAGCACGACATTTTTCTGCCGATGATGACGCTGGAGGAGCTGGACAGCCACAAGAAGGGAATGTCGGAGGTCGCGCGCAACGCACGCCAGGCCAGCCGCTCGCTGGATGCGCTGGTCGCTACTTGCCACCACCGGATCGAGGACGGAATCGTGCTGTCGGCGGTCGGCAACGTCGAGGCCACGGGCCGGCTGTTTTTGCAGACTCAGGCGCTCGGCGACGCCTTGCCGCCCAGTTTGCCGGTCGGCAAGGCCGACAACCACATTCTGGGCGTCGTGCGCGCGCTGAGCGAAACACGCACCACGTGCGACGTGGTGCTGGTGTCCAAGGACATCAACATGCGGGTGAAGGCGCGCGCACTGGGTTTGGCGGCCGAGGATTACACCAACGACAAGGTGCTGGAGGACACCGACCTTCTGTACACCGGGGTGATGGCGCTGCCGGAGAGCTTCTGGGACCGTCACTCCAAGGCCATGGAGTCCTGGCAACAGGGCGGCGCCACCTACTACCGGATCACGGGGCCCCTGGTGCCGGAGCTGTTGATCAACGAGTTCGTTTTCCTGGAGGCTGCAACGCCGTTTTACGCGCAGGTCAAGGAGATTCGCGGCAAGACGGCCGTGCTGCGCGTGCTGCGCGACTACATGCATGCGAAAAACGCGATCTGGGGCATCACGGCTCGCAATCGGGAGCAGAGCTTCGCGCTCAATCTGCTGATGGATCCGGACTGCGACTTTGTCACGCTGATCGGGCAGGCAGGAACCGGAAAAACGCTGCTTGCGCTGGCGGCCGGCCTGACGCAGACGCTGGAGACGCGCCGCTTTTCCGAGATCATCGTGACTCGCGCCACCGTTCCGTTCGGCGAGGACATCGGGTTTCTGCCCGGGACCGAGGAGGAAAAGATGGCTCCCTGGATGGGAGCGCTGGAGGATAACCTGGAGGTGCTCAATCGTGGTGACGAAGCGGCCGGCGACTGGGGTCGGGCGGCCACCAACGATCTGATCCGCACTCGTATCCGGATCAAGGCCATGAGCTTCATGCGCGGACGCACCTTCATCAACAAGTTTCTGGTCATCGACGAGGCGCAGAATCTGACGCCCAAGCAGATGAAGACGCTCATCACGCGGGCCGGACCCGGTACCAAGGTGATCTGCCTGGGCAATATTGCCCAGATCGACACGCCGTACCTGACCGAGGGAAGCTCCGGGTTGACCTTCGTGGTCGACCGCTTCAAGGGCTGGCCGCATGCGGGCCACGTCACCCTGCAGCGCGGCGAGCGCTCTCGCCTGGCCGACCAGGCGGCCGAAGTGCTCTGAGCGCTCGGCAAACGCGCGCCTCGAGGCATGCGGACCGCAGGACAATGCGTCAGTTCATTCGTCACTCCGCGAGCATTCCCATCGAGATCGACACTTGCAGCGGCGCCGGCGCGGCGCGCGGGTTCCCGGTGAAAGCGTCAAGAAGTTGTACGATTGACATTTGAGCGTGCCATGTTCCACCCGGCAGTCGAGACCTGGTTTCGCAAGTCCTTTGCCGCGCCCACGCAGGCCCAGGCGCGGGCCTGGCCCGAGATTCAGGCAGGCCGCCATGTGCTGGTCGCGGCACCCACCGGCTCGGGCAAGACCCTGGCCGCGTTCCTCGCGGCAATCGACGCTCTGGTGCGGCGCGGTGTCCAGAGTGCATTGCCCGACGAAACCTGCGTCGTCTACGTCTCGCCGCTGAAGGCCCTGTCCAACGATATCCAGCGCAACCTGGAAGCGCCGCTCGCGGGAATCCGCGCCGAGCTCGCCGCGCTGGCCTATCCGGACGTTCAAATCCGCACGTTGGTTCGCACCGGCGACACGCCGCAGAGCGAGCGCGCGAGAATGCGTCGCCAGCCGCCGCATATTGTCGTCACGACACCCGAGTCGCTGTACGTGCTGCTCGGTTCCGATTCCGGACGAAAGATGCTGTCGACCACGCGTACGGTCATCGTCGACGAGATCCATGCGCTGGCGCCGAACAAGCGCGGCAGCCATCTGGCCCTGTCTCTGGAGCGCCTGGCCGCATTGACGCCGCAGCCGCCCGTGCGCGTCGGCTTGTCCGCAACTCAGAAGCCGGTCGAGCAAATCGCTCGCTTTCTGGTGGGCGCGCGAGCGCCGGCCGAAGGCTGCAGTGTCGTCGACATAGGACACGTGCGCGAGCGCGACCTCGCGCTCGAGGTTCCGCCGTCCCCGCTCGAAGCCGTCATGTCGGGCGAGGTCTGGCTGCAGGTCTACGCGCGGCTGGCCGAGCTCACGCGCGAGCATCGCACCACCCTCGTTTTCGTCAACACGCGCCGCATGGCCGAGCGCGTGGCACGCCACCTTTCCGAGCTGATTGGCAAGGACGTGGTCACCGCGCACCACGGAAGCCTTGCCAGGGAGCGGCGCCTGCTGGCCGAGCAGCGCCTGAAGAGCGGCCAGTTGCGGGCGCTCGTGGCCACCGCTTCGCTCGAGCTCGGAATCGATATCGGCGACGTCGAGCTGGTCTGCCAGCTCGGTACGCCGCGTTCGATCGCGACCTTTCTGCAGCGGGCGGGACGCGCCAATCACACGGTGAGCGGACAACCCAAGGCGCGACTGTTTCCGTTGTCGCGCGACGAACTGGTTGAGTGCACGGCGTTGCTCGATGCGGTGCGACGCGGTGAACTCGATCGCGTGGCGATACCGCTGGCGCCCCTCGACGTTCTGGCCCAGCAGATCGTGGCCGAGGTCGCGGCGCGTGAGTGGAGCGAAGACGCCTTGTTCGGCGTGCTCACGCGTGCCCATCCCTACGCGACATTGACGCCCGAGCAGTATCTGGCGGTGGTGCGCATGGTCGCCGAAGGGTTCAGCACGCGCCGTGGCCATCGAGCTGCGTACCTGCACCGTGACGCCGTGAATCAGGTTCTGCGCGGGCGGCGCGGTGCACGCCTGACGGCGATCACTTCGGGCGGCGCGATTCCCGACACCGCCGACTACGACGTCGTGCTCGAGCCCGCGGCCCAGCTGGTCGGCACGGTCAACGAGGATTTCGCCATCGAGAGCCTGGCCGGCGACATCTTCCAGCTGGGCAACACCTCGTACCGCATCCTGCGTGTCGAGGCGGGGCGGATCCGGGTGGAGGACGCGCACGGCCAGCCGCCGAACATTCCGTTCTGGCTGGGCGAAGCCCCCGGGCGCACCGACGAGCTCTCGTTGGCCGTGTCGCGTCTGCGCGAAGACGTGGCGGCCCGCATCGACAGCGGGGCGGCGCTCGACTATCTGACGCAGGCGCTGCGGCTGGGCAGCTCGGCGGCGGAGCAGCTCGTCGAGTATCTGGCTGCCGCGCGCGCCGCGCTTGGCACGTTGCCCACGCAGAAGACCATCGTATTCGAGCGATTCTTCGACGAATCCGGCGGCATGCAACTGGTTATTCACTCGCCGTTTGGCAGCCGCATCAACCGCGCGTGGGGCCTGGCGCTGCGCAAGCGTTTTTGCCGCAAGTTCAATTTCGAACTGCAGGCGGCGGCCACCGAGGATGCGATCGTGCTGTCGCTCTCGACCAGCCACAGCTTTGCGCTCGACGAGGTGGCGCGCTACGTGCATTCGAACAGCGTGCGGTCCCTGCTGATCCAGGCGATGCTCGATGCTCCGATGTTCGCAGCGCGCTGGCGCTGGACCGCGACCACCTCGCTGGCGCTGCCGCGCTTTCGCTCCGGCAAGAAGGTGCCGCCGCAGCTGCAGCGCATGGGCGCCGAAGATCTGCTGGCGGCGGTGTTTCCGGATCAGATTGCGTGCGCCGAAAACCTGGTCGGCGAGCGAGAGGTGCCCGAGCATCCGCTGGTGAGTCAGACCGTTCACGATTGTCTGTACGAGGCGATGGACATCGAGGGAACGGAAAGGCTGCTGCGCGCGATCGAATCAGGCCAGATTCGACTCGAGCACCGCGACCTGACCGAGCCCTCGCCGCTGGCGCTGGAGATCCTGAACGCGCGGCCCTACGCCTTCCTCGACGACGCCCCGCTCGAAGAGCGGCGCACGCGCGCGGTGATGAGTCGCCGCTGGCTCGACGAAGAAGCGGCCGCCGGGCTGGGTCGGCTCGATCCCGAGGCAATCGAACGCGTGCGCCACGAGGCGTGGCCCAGCCCCGCCAATTCCGATGAGTTGCACGACGCGTTGCTGGGACTCGCCTTCGTCGCCGAGCAGGAGCTCGGCGAAGCGTGGCGACCGCTGATCGAGGCACTGGCGCAGGCCGCCCGTGCCACCCGGCTAATCGTGCGCACTTGCCGCACCACGGCGTCGTCGGACGGCGAGCGAGCGTTCTGGATCGCCGCCGAACGCCTGCCTCAGTTCAGCGCCGTGTTCCCACAGGCGCAGCATTGGCCGCCGGTCGCAGCCCCGGCGGAATTTGCCGCCCGATCCTGGCCTGCCGAGGAAGCGCTGGTCGAGATCGTGCGCGGCCGGCTCGAGGGTCTGGGACCCGTCAGCGCCGGCGCGCTCGCCGACTCGATGGGGCTTGCCCTTGCGGACGTCGAAGGCGCGCTGGCCAAGCTCGAGTCCGAGGGCTTTGCCATGCACGGCGGGTTCACGCCTGGCGCAAGTCAGTCCGAGTGGTGCGAGCGAGCACTGCTCGCCCGCATTCATCGTTATACGGTCAAACGGCTGCGGCAGGAGATCGAGCCGGTCTCGAGCCAGGATTTCATGCGTTTCCTTTGCCGCTGGCAGCAGGTGATTCCGAGCGAGCGGCGGCAGGGTCCGGACGCACTGGCGGCGCTGATCACGCAGCTCGAGGGCTTCGAGGCGCCGGCGGCGGCGTGGGAGGCCGATATCCTGCCGGCACGCCTGGACGACTATGACTTCACCTGGCTCGATGATCTGTGTCTGGCTGGGCGAGCCGTGTGGACACGACTGACCGCACCGGTGAATCTCGTCGCGAAAAGCGCCGCCCCGATCCGCACCACGCCGGTTGCGCTGCTGCCAAGGCGCAGCCTGGCGCTGTGGAATCGCGCGGTGCCCGCCTTGGCCGACAAGTCGGCTTCGGCGGGCAAGCCCGCCGGGCCGTCGCCTTTGACTGCACGGTCCCAGGTGGTGGTCGAGCACCTGAAGAACCATGGTGCCTGTTTCTACGACGAGATCGTCGAGGCGAGCGGCATGCTGCGCACGCAGGTCGAAGACGCGCTCGCCGAACTGGTCGCGCTGGGACTCGTGCACTCGGACAGCTTTGCCGGTTTGCGGGTACTGCTCACGCCGTCCGATCGACGCAAGCCGCTCACCGAGGGCAAACGGCGCCGGCGCACCGCGCTCCTCGGCATGCAGGACGCGGGACGCTGGGCGCTCGTTCGGCGATCCGCGCCGGCAGGCGCGGCCACCGGCGCGCTCCACGGACCCGAGCACGAAGTCGTCGAGCACATCGCCGGCACATTGCTGCGCCGCTACGGGGTGGTGTTCTGGCGCCTGCTCGAGCGCGAGGCGGCCTGGCTTCCGCCATGGCGTGAGCTGCTGCGCGTGCTGCGGCGCCTGGAGGCGCGCGGCGAAGTACGAGGGGGCCGATTCGTGGCCGCGGTCGCAGGCGAGCAGTTTGCCCTACCCGAGGCAGTCGATCTGTTGCGGCAGACGCGCCGCTCCCCCGCCTCGGCAACCTGGATCTCTCTGAGCGCCGCCGATCCGCTGAACCTGATCGGTACCCTCGTGCCGGGTCCGAAGGTTCCCGCCCTCACCAACAACCGCATCCTGCTTCGAGACGGCGTCGCCGTGGCGGCGCTCGTTGGCGGCCAGATTCAATGGGTGCGCGAGCTCGAACGTCACGAGATGCGCGAGGCGCATGGCGCGCTGGTCAAGCGCCCATCGGGGTCGCCGCTGCCGGCGTATTTGCGCTGAGCGCGTTGGCGATCGAGCTGCGCTCGCCCAGGAGCCCGCCCCGTCCCAGTGGACCGCCGTTCGGCGGCGATCCTGGACCATCGGGGTCCCTGGGTAGACTCTTAACGTTCACGCCGTTGTAGTCTGAGTTCCAGTGTTTCAGGGTAAGGCATCCCCATGAGCATTGGCAGGATCCTGCTTCTGTTCGCGTTGCTGCAGCCTGCGCTGGCCCAGCCGCCACCGCCGGTGACCGAACCGTTCTCCGACGGTCCGGATCTGCTGGTACTCGATAGGGCCCACGGGATGCGGTTTGGCCTGGGCGTTTCGTCCTTGTCGATCCCGCCGGTTGAGTCACGTTCGTCGGTTTTCACTTCCGACTACTGGTCGCGTGCGTACGAGCAAAGGACCCAGCTCGAATCCCGATTCGGCATTCATCCGGCGGGCGGCCTTGCGCTGCGGCCATATGCAATGCAGCAAGTACCGGGACATCCGCAATTCGGATTCGTGCAGGAGTTGCAATGGCCCGGAGCCAAGCCTTTAGCCGGACTGCAGTTTGAACGGAAAGATTTGCTTTTCCAGGGCGACCGCCTGAGCATTCGGGCCACCAGCGACGTGCAGACGCTGTTGCGCGAAGCGGGGCTGGTGAGGTCTTCGACCGAACTCGACGCCTTGTCGCTGCTCGGCTGGCGCTCGCACTCTCAACTCGTGTGGCAAGTCGGCGAGCCGACTCGAGAGTTTCAGTGGCAACTGACCGCGCGCTTTGACCGTCGGGCGTATGCCCAGACCAGCACGGTCGGCCTGAACGCATTGCGGCGTTTCTAGCCCCTGGGCGCCCTTCTCGGCATGGTTCTTGTTCGGGTCGTACGGGCCCTCTATATTGGCCGCGCCAGCTGACCTGCATGGATCGCGCGGACGGTTTCCAGCGTGTCGGCATCGGCGGCCGATTTGTCGCTGCGGTAATGCCTCACGCGTGCGAAGCGCAGCGCAATCCCGCCCGGATAGCGCGGGCTCGACTGCAGGTCGTTGAATGCGACCTCGACGACGAGCTCAGGGCGCACCTGAACGCCCCAGGCGTCGCGACTGATTTCGCGCGCCAGCAGCGCCTGCGTCTGCCAGGCCAGCATCTCGTCGGTCATTCCCTTGAACGTCTTGCCGAGCATCACGAACCCGCCGGTGGCTTCGTCGCGGGCGGCCAGATGCAGGTTCGACAGCCATCCCTTGCGCCGACCGTGGCCCCACTCCGCGGCGAGCACGACCAGGTCCAGGGTGTGCATGCGCTTGATCTTGAGCCACGACGCCGCGCGGCGGCCCGGCTCGTAGGGCGCCGTCAGCGACTTGGCCATCACCCCTTCGTGTCCGCGGCGCAGCGCGTCGTCGTAGAAGGCCTGCGCAGCGGCTGCCTCGCTGGTCACGATGCGCGGTATCAGCAGCTGCGCGGGAAGTGCGCGCGACAGCGCCTCGAAGCGCTCGGACGCCGGGGCCTCGGTCAGCGCGTCTGCGTCGTGGCGCAGGCAGTCGAAGAAAAACACCGATAAGGGCAGGCTGGCCCGCATGGCCGACACATCGAGCGTACGCCCGAACCGGCGCATCGTGATCTGGAATGGCTGCGGTGCGCCGTTGGCCTGCACGGCGATGGCCTCGCCGTCGAGGATCAGTTCCCGCGCCGGCGCTGAACGCATTGCGTCGACGATCTCGGGAACCGAGGCCGTCACATCGTTGCGGTTGCGCGTGAAAATGCGCACCTGCTCACCCGCTTTGTGCACCTGCACTCGCGCGCCGTCGAGCTTCCACTCGAGCGCTGCCGTGCCGAACGTTTGGAGCGCCTCGAGGACGTCGTCTGCCGGCTGCGCGAGCATCGGCGCAATGGGCTGCATAAGCGTGAGGGTGAACCGGGGCAGGCCTGCCGCGCCCTGCGTCAACGCCGCATGCGCGACGGATGCGATCCCGTCGGCGACCATGGCGGCTTGGCGCACCGAGGAAGCAGGCAACGACGCCGCTGCAGCGACGGCGTCGATCATCAAAGATTCGAGCGCGCCCTGGCGCAACTCGCCCAGCATCAGGCTGCGCAGGAAGTCGCGCTCCTCCGGGCTTGCTCGTGCAAGCAATCCGGACAGAATCCGGGTGCGCTCGCTCTTCGAGCCGGCTCCGGTGGTTGCGCAAATGCGCTCGAGTGCGGCGTCGACGTCGGCGATCGTAAGCGAGGGCGCATCGACGGCAGCGTCGGGATGCGCGTCGCGCAGCAGCCCGTGACCGATGCCACTTCGCCCCTGGCGGGGTTCGCCGGAAAGATATGCGACGCCGATTTCAATCTCGGGCGACGCGAGTTTACGCAGGAATGCCGCGAGTTCGGCGATCTTGGCGTTGCGACTTGAGGTGTCGGCCACCCGGCGCGACGTTCGGACCAGGTCGGCCAAAAGCGTCATCGAGCTATTTTACCGGCCAGGGGCGCGATTGCTCTCAATGTCCTTTGACGGGGTCCAGGAGGACGGGACTGTCTGGGCCTGTGCGCGTCATTCGACGAACAGCTTCTTGGCCTGTGGCGTGCGCAGGAAGTCGTAAAGCTTTTGCACATCAGCAGTGGGTTTGCCAACCGTCACAAAACCGATCGGGCGGGAAATGCTCGGCCCCTTGACCTCGCGAATCCATCCCTTGGCCGCTTTTGCGGAGGCCCTGCCAACGTAGCCGATGGCGCTCTTGTCGCGAGCCACCTCGTAAACCTCTGCGAATGTGGTCCGCATTTCCTTGGCTGTCGGGGAGAACCAAGAACCTTCGAGCACCTGCTTTTCGATGACGCCGCGCGTCGCCGTGCCTGGAGCGCCCACCACGACCAGAATCGGCCCGTCGGAGCCACCGACATCTTTCCAATTGGTGATTTTGCCGCTGAAGATGGCCTTGAGCTGATCCTTGCTCAGCGCCGGCACCGGGTTGTCAGGGTAGACCACGGGGACGACCTGGTCGGTAAGGATCGTCACCATCTGCAGGTTCTCGGGTATGGTTGCCGCGCCGGCCCTTCTAGCGGCCGCGACGGCTTCTGCGAGATCGTCCGCGACTGCTGCGACGGTCACCTCGCCGTCGAACAGCATCTTCATGCCTTCGCCCGTGCCAATGCCATGCATCTTGAGTTCCAGGCCGACCGCGGCGAGCGCCCTGGCCTTCACGGGCTCAATGATGGCCTTCTGCACCGTGGTGGAACCCGCGATTTCGAGAGGGTTTGCCGGCGCTCCCGTTGCGGCGACAGCCAAAGCAGACGCCAGCAGGGAAACGGACAGCAGCTTCAGGTTCACCGGTCGCTCCTTGTTCCAAAACGACTGATTCGCGCAGACGTTTCGGCAATGGAGCTGATTCTTATCGACGTTGCGGGCCGCCAGTGCAGTCAGAAACAGGTGGAACGCTGTCTATTCCGCGCCGTTCATGGGCGCAACGGTGATTCTGCATCGCATGTACCTGGACTGTAGGGGGTTCCCCACGGCCGGCTAGTACGGCGCCGACGAGGTACGGCTCGCCAGGTTGTCGAACCGGGTGAACTCTCCGCCGAACCTCAGATTGATGCGCCCGATCGGCCCGTTGCGCTGCTTGCCGATGATGATCTCGGCCACGCCCTTATCCGAGCTGTCCGGGTTGTACACCTCGTCGCGGTAGATGAACAAAATCAGGTCTGCATCCTGTTCGATGGCGCCGGACTCGCGCAGATCCGACATCACCGGGCGCTTGTCGGTGCGCGTCTCAACCGTGCGATTCAGTTGTGACAGCGCGATCACCGGAACCTTCAGTTCCTTGGCGAGCGCCTTGAGCGAGCGGGAAATCTCGGAGATCTCGGTCGCGCGATTCTCGCCGAGCGAGGAAGCCGACATCAGCTGCAAATAATCGACCACCACCAGCCCCAGTTGCTTGTATTCGCGTGCCAGTCGTCGGGCACGTGCGCGCAGCTCCAGCGCGTTCAACGCCGCCGATTCGTCGATGTACAGCGGCGCAGCATGCATGCGCTCGATGGCCTCGCTCAGGCGCGGCCAATCCTCGTCGGTCAGCCGTCCGGTGCGCAACCTCTGTTGATCGATGCGCCCGACCGACCCGAGCATGCGCAGCGCGAGCTGCGAGGCGCCCATTTCCATCGAGAACACGGCAACCGGCATTCCCAGATCGATCGCCACGTGTTCGCCGATGTTCAACGCCAGGGCGGTCTTGCCCATCGATGGACGCCCCGCGATGATGATCAAGTCCCCGGGCTGCAAACCGGAAGTCTTGGAGTCCAGATCCGAGAACCCGGTTGGAACTCCGGTCACATCGCTCGGGTTGGCGCGTTCGAACAGTTCCTGAATGCGCTCGACCACCCGGGTCAGCAGCGGCTCGAGCCGAACGAATCCGGCCCGATCGCGCGAGCCCAGCTCGGCAATCCGAAATACCTTGCTCTCGGCCTCGTCCAGGATCTGCTTGGCGTCGCGGCCCTGGGGCTCGAGCGCGGAGACCGCGATCTCCTCGCCGACCGCGACCAGCCGTCGCAGCACCGCACGCTCGCGCACGATCTCGGCGTAGCGCCGGATATTGGCGGCCGAGGGCGTGTTTTGCGCCAGCGAATTCAGGTACGCCAGGCCTCCACAGTCGGTCGCCTGATTGTTGGCCTGCAGCGCTTCGAACACCGTCACCGTATCGGCCGGCTTGCTCTGGTCGATCAGGCGCGCGATCTGCTGGAAGATCAACCGATGATCATGCCGATAGAAATCCTCGCCCCCGATCCGATCGGCAATTCGGTCCCAGGCCGAGTTGTCGAGCAATAGCCCGCCCAGGACCGACTGCTCCGCCTCGACCGAGTGCGGCGGCGTACGCAGCGCGGCCAGTTGCGGATCGGCCGCTGGCAGATTCACGCCTCGACCCTCTCGCGCCCGCCCCGGTCAAGGTTCAGGCCGCGTCGCTCAGGACCGAGACGATGATCTCGACCACCACGTCGGAATGCAGCGTCAGGGCTACCTTGTGATCGCCGACGGCCTTCAACGGACCCTGCGGCATCCGAACCTGTGCCTTGGTGACCTCAAAGCCCTGCTTGGCAACGGCCTCCGCGATGTCGAAGTTGGTCACCGATCCGAACAGGCGACCGTCGACCCCGGCTCGCGCGGGGATTTGCACGGTCAGGCCGGCCAAGCGCTCGCCCAGCGCCTGTGCCAGCTGCAAGCGATCCGCATGAGTCTGCTCCAGCTCGGCTCGCCGGCCCTCGAACTCCTTGAGCGCACCCTCGGTGGCGCGCCGGGCCTTGCCCTGTGGAATCAGGAAATTGCGGGCATAGCCGTCCTTGACTTTGACGACGTCGCCCAGCTGTCCAAGGTTGGCCAGTTTTTCGAGCAGGATCACTTGCATCGCGGGCTCCGGATTGCTTGCCTCAGTGGTTGTCGGTGTACGGTATCAGCGCGAGGAAGCGCGCCCGCTTGATCGCGGTATCGAGCTGCCGCTGATAGTGCGACTTGGTCCCGGTCAGGCGGGCCGGAATGATCTTCCCGTTGTCCAGGATGAAATCCCGCAAAGTCTCCAGGTCCTTGTAGTCGATGGTTTGGACCTTCTCCGCCGTGAATCGGCAAAACTTCCTGCGTTTGAACAGCGCATTTTGCTGTTGCGCGCGCCGCCCGCCGCCCGGTTTGCCGCCTCGCCCGGGCGGTTTGCCTCTGGTCGATTTTCGTGCTGTCGCCATCTTGAACTCCAATGTCTAAACGTGCTTCGATAGCCCTGTCAGATGCAAAACCAGCCGGCGCGATCGTCGCGACCGCGGCGCGAGAAATCCGGTCAGGTCCAGTTGCGCGCCAAGCTCCTCGCGCTGCAGCTCACCTGCGACCGGCCCCAACCCGACCGCGCTCACGACAAACTCCAGCGTCCTGGCCGTCCCGGCCTCGATCACCTCGGACCGGTGCTGAATCTGAGCCTCCAGCACCGGCACGCCGGCCGGCGTGAACCGCAGCGCGGCCCGCTCGATCAGGACCCCGTTGAGCCGGAACTCGTTCATACCCGCCGCGCGGTCATGAACTTGGGCCGCAGCCTCGGCACGCCTGCTCAGTTTGCGTGCTCAGTTGCGTGCTCGGCTGCCCGCTCGGTTGCCTCTCAGCTGCTCGCCACAGCGGGCTGTTCCGCGGCGGCCTTGCGCGCTTCTTCCTTCTCGACGATCTTCATCATCGGAGACGGTCCGGTCTGCGCCGACTTCATGCCGACCGTCAGGTGCCGCAGCACTGCGTCGTTGTATCGAAACGTGTGCTCGAGCTCATCAAGGGTCGGCTTGCCGCACTCGACGTTCAGCAGCACGTAGTGCGCTTTGACCAGCTTGTCGATCGGATAGGCGAGCTGGCG
>Ga0137413_10000469_pt1 | contig 13568 bp, 14 predicted proteins | sample CZODoug2_1_16fun_FD_108280 | JGI IMG/M metagenome (GOLD analysis project Ga0137413, IMG submission 108280) | Vadose zone soil fungal communities from Angelo Coast Range Reserve, California, USA - CZODoug2_1_16fungal (Illumina Assembly) | ecosystem: Environmental > Terrestrial > Soil > Vadose... | reverse complement strand
TGACCAACAGTGTTTCCGACGATCACGGGAATGCGCATCTCGCGGCAAAACTTTTCAAGATCGAGCGACTTGTACTCCGACGAAATGTGTCGCACAGTTGAAACCGTGCTTTGTACGACGAAAACATCCGCGCCCGCTTCTTGCGCGATCTTGCCGAATTCGGCCGCGCGCTGAGGAATGGAACTAACCGCGGCTAATACGCCGCCGTCTTTGATCTGGCGCACGCGTGCCGCGATTAGATCTTCCTGGACGGGTTCCTGGTAAATTCGTTGCAGCAGCGCTGTGATTTCCGATTTATCGGCCTCGACAATTTTTTGCAGTACTTCCTGCGGATTTTTGTAGCGCGTTTGCACTCCCTCGAGATTCAAAACGGCCAGCCCGCCCAATTTGTTCATGGCGACGGCGAAACCGACATCGACGACGCCGTCCATGGCGCTAGCAAGGATGGGAATTTTCATTTCGAGCGGCTCCGCTTCCCTGCGCGGTAAGCGAAAGGTGATATCGACTTCGTTTGGATTGATCGTCACGCGCCCGGGTACCAGCGCGATTTCATCAAATCCATAGGTCACGCGTGCCTTGCGATTCCGGCCTATCCACATTCCCATACTAAATTGGCTCCATTCTAAATCGTTCGTTTAAACTTCCACAGCGCGGGCAGCGAGGAAGCAGGGCGTCCGTTCGATCCTCAAATTCAAACGCGCAAATCACACAGCGCAGCCGATACTGCAGAGCCCGTCGCTCCCGCTGCCGGCGATTCCATTCTCCCACTATCCAGAGGAGAAAAACCGCCGCAAGAAAAAGCAGCAAATAAATCGTGACCAGGGCAGCGAGACTAACTCGAATCACGGCGTAGCTTTGCCTGGCTGTCTTGCCTGCGGACGCGCAATGTCGCTGCCCCACGCAATTGTTGCAATGCCCCAGGTCAAAGACGTGTCAGGCTTTCCGCCGCCTGCGTCGCTTCGAGAGAAACGGCAACGCGTGAGATACAGTCGGGCCTGTTCGTCCAGCTCCTGATCCCCTGAGGAATTCATAGGAAAACAATATCTGATTTCTCCAAGTCTGCTTACAGCCACCCGAAAACGAATTGCTTCAGGCGTTTCGCCATTCGAAGCGACGAACTTCAGCTCCGGCAATGTCGCAGGCCCAAAAGCATCGAGTTCGGTTGAAAAAGAAACAGACGTTGGGATCGGCCCGGCAGAAGAGGCGGTCTTCTGGTGCATAAACGGTACCGCGGCTGGCGGCTGAGAGTCCGGGGCGCGCGCATCGACTTCCAAGGGTGGAAGTTCCTTAAGAGCTGGTTCCATCGCGTGATAGGAAGGCACGTGCTCAACCTTCGGTAGAGCGCGGAGCCTTGCTTCCGGCGGACGATGGGTTGTGAAAGCAACCGCAGGATCTTCCGCGTCGATCCAGCGAAGCAGTGTGCGGCCTTCTTCAGACGCAGGAGTTATCAAAGCAACGCGGGCAGGAGGTGGCAGAAGCGTGACCGTAGGTGGATAAACAACTTGAAAAATGTAAAAGCAGACGGCGTGCGCCAATAAGGAAAGCGCCAGAAAAGCCAGGAAGGCCGCTCGTCGACGCCGAGGTGAATCCCAGGTAAAAAGCAGCGATTCCGTCGCAAGCTCAGGACTAAGATTATTCATCGCGGCGGAGCGGCGGCGAGTGCCACCGATGTGATGCCGTGTTCAAGAGCAGCATTGGTTACCTCGGCAACTGTTTCGTAAGAAGTGGAACGGTCCGCCTTGATGATAATTGATTGGCCTTCGCCTTTGGCCGCATCCAGTAGGGGCCCCAGTTGCTCCATGGTGACTCGCTGGTCGCGAAAATAGATGGCTGGAACTGCGCCGCCGGTAATGCTGATGATTTCCTGGTTAGTTTGTGGGCCAAGCGTAAACCGAGAGAACGGCATTGAAACGGAAATCCCCTGTTGCAAAATAAAATTGGTACTTAGCAACAGAAAAAAAACCAAAAGAAAAACGATGTTCAGCAGCGCCACGAGCACAAGCCATCCGAAGTTGTAATTAATTGTGCGCTCGAGTTTCATGAAGATGACAAACCGTTAAAAAAGTCAAAAGAGTTAAAAAATTACAACGCTTAGCGCATTGCGCTCTTTCCGAACCGTAAACTGGCTTTGTAAGCTTTTAACTTTGTAACGGTTTTAACTTTTCCGATACCATTACAAATCCGGGCGTGCTTCGAGCTCGCGTGCAGCCTCATTGGGTGGTTGAAAGCTGATGATCCCACTGATCGGACGGCTCTCGGTCAGCATATGCACAATTTCAATCCCTGCCCGCTCCATGTCATGGACCGTGTTATTCACGCGGGAAGAAAGGTAACTGTAAGCGACGAAAGTGGGAGTAGCTACAACCAGACCCGCTGCAGCCGTCAGCAAGCTTTTATATACGCCGCCTGAAAGCTCAGTCACCGTGGCGTAGCCGCCGCTTGAAGCGATCGTGGCAAATGCATCGATCATTCCTGCGACCGTCCCCAGCAACCCAAGCAACGGCGTCAGGAAAGCTATGGTAGCAAGCACCGGGAGAAACCGTTCGAGCTTTGGCACTTCAAGTTGGGCGGCTTCTTGCACGATGTCGCGCAATTCTGCACGAGGTGCGTCGTGCCGGATGATTGCGGCGTGAATCACACGGGCTACCGGGCCTGGAGTCCCGGCCGATTCATGGAGTGCCTCAGCGAAATTTCGTCGCCGAATCAGATTCGACAGTCCCTTCAGCAATTCGCCCACGTGAATTGTTGCACGGTGAAAGTAAAACAGGCGCTCGGCAAAAACCGCGATCGAGATGATGCTACAAACCAGAATTGGCCACATTAACAGGCCACCCTTTTGGATGTAATCAATCACGCCGGTTTTGTAGTCTTCTTTACGAACTGTGGCAAGCCAACAACCAGACCTCCATACGACTGGTCGCTCAATGCAATGGGTAGCGTTTGGCGATTTTCCAAATCGCTTCTCTTATTGGGAGCCCTTCTCTCGAGCCTTAGGAGAAGAAGATGTGCGAACCTTGGCAGCGCTCTGGCCTCCTACCAATTTGCCGGAGGCGTCGAGTACTGAATAGCCGGTCTGTTTGCCCGATGCGTCGTAACTGTAAACGATCTTATGCAAAAGCGTGCCATCTTCGGCGCTTTGAGTCTCTTCCAAGAGATGGCCGGCATCATCGTATTTGTAACGGCTCTTGAAACGAAGGCGGCCATCGGGACCGGAAATTACGCTACTGGAAAAGCGCCCCGCATCATCCAATTCATACCGAATCGTCTCGCGGAGTTTGCCATCCGGGTCGGTGGTCGTCGCCACGGCCTTGTGCTGCGCATTGTCGAACTTGTAAACTGTGCGTGAGCCGTCCGGGTGCATTGAAACAGTGACCCGCACAGCATCACTTGGAGGTTGTTCCGGAGACTGGCTCAATCCGATTTCGTTAGCACAGACCACAAGCGCACAAGCCACGGTCAGCCCTGCCTGGAAAAATTTCATGATCCGAGGAGCTTACGGTTGAGGTGAACAGGCGCAAACGGGCTGAAGTTTTTTATTGACCGCGCAGTGGGAAGGTGGTTAAAAGTGGGGTCAAGTGGAGGAAAATGGACGAATTCTCCACTCGAACATGGACAACGATTCTCCACCCGAACGTTTTTTTGCCGGCGAGTTCCGGCATTCCATTGACGAGAAAAATCGAATCACGATTCCTTCTCGTTGGCGACGAGACAAGGCAGAAGAATTCATACTTTTGCCGGAGGCGACGCATCAATTTCTGCTCGTCATGTCGCCGAAGGAGTTCGCGCGAATGAGTTCGGCGGCAGAAATAAATCAGGGCGTTTCCGCTCGGGATCGTCGGATTTTTTTGCGCCATCTGCATTCACGCGCGCAACACGCGAACGCGGACCGGCAAGGGCGGCTTGTTTTACCCGAAGAGCTTTGCCGGAAGATCGGACTGAAGGATGAAGTTGCTTTGGTCGGTAACCGAGGGCGCTTTGAGATTTGGAATCTGCAACGCTGGAAACGCGCGCACGAGGAGGAAACACCTACTTACCAGCACGTGGCAAACGTCATTGGCTTATAATCAGATGCTTGGTCAAAACGTCATCAACACATTTTGGTTTGAGCGGCCTTTGTGGGTGGCCGTTGATTCGTTTACAGCCGAAGAGGAGGCACCCGAAGTGGAGGAATTCATATATCACCGTCCAGTGCTCGAGAGCGAAGTACTAGAATTAATCGAACCGAAGCCGGGGTCGCTCATTGTAGATGCAACGTGTGGTGGCGGTGGTCACACCGAAGCGTTTTTGGAGAGCGGCGCCAACGTCCTGGCGCTGGACCGTGATCCTGATGCCATCCAACACGTCAGTGAGCAGTTGGCGCGCTTCGGCAAACGCCTTGCCGTGCGACAGGCGAATTTCCGGTGCGCAACCAGCGTTCTCGATGAGCTTGGCATTCGGACGATCGGCGGCGCGCTTTTCGATATCGGTGTCTCTTCCAGGCAACTCGAAAATTCGGAGCGCGGGTTCAGCTTCATGCGAAATGGTCCGCTCGACATGCGCATGGATCCACGCGCGCAACCGACTGCCGCTGCGATCATAAACGAGTATAGCGAGGAACAATTGACGCGGTTGTTTCGCGAGTTGGGGGAGGAGCCGGCAGCGCGCCGCATCGCAAGTCTGATCGTAAAGACGCGAAAGAGTGCACCGTTTCGCGAAACTCTGCCGCTGGCGCGAGCAATTGAGAAGCTCGTCGGCCGTCACGGCCGTCATCATCCGGCCACGCAGGTTTTTCAAGCGCTGCGCATGGAAGTGAACGATGAACTTGGCGCACTTGAAGAGGGCCTGCGCGCGCTAACTACACGGCTTGAGTGCGGCGGGCGCATCGCGGTGATCACTTTTCATTCACTGGAGGACCGGATCGTGAAGAATTTCTTTCGTGATCATAGTCGCGAATGGCTGGACAAGCCCGAGTGGCCCGCGCCGCAACGCAACCCCGATTACGATCTTAAACTGATCACGCCAAAACCAGTTGAGCCGACCGAGGAAGAGCGGCGCATGAACCCCAGGTCGCGCAGCGCAAAATTGCGCGTGGCCGAAAAGACTTAAATGAACCGCTCCCGTCGAAGAAATTGCAATACGGTAAACGCGGCGTCGCTGGCGCGCTGGATTGTGGTGACGGCGTTTCTGGCGCTGGCCGGGTTAAGTTACGTTTATTTGACCCTGCAACTCTATCATCTGGGCGAGCGCAGGAAGGCAGTCGAGAACGAGCTCGCTACTCTTCGCACTCAAAACGACATCGCCAGCGCACAAACCGCGGCTTTGACCTCGCGCTCTGCGTTGCAGCGCCGCTTGAAAGAGGGCTATTTGAAAATGGTGCCGATTTCGGAAGTCAACATTGTGCGGCTCACCATGCCCGCCCGCTCAGCCGACGACGACGCGATCCAACCCGTAGTCAATCCCTCCAACACAAAATGAATATCAGCAGCCGAACCCGTTGCGTGCTGGTGTGCGCTGCTTTCATCGGGCTGTTCAGCATTTTTTCTTTTCGTTTAATTTATCTACAGGCAATCAAGCACGACGAATACGCCGGGCTTGCCGCTGAAAAGCACGTTTATAAGCAAATCATCCACGCAGAACGGGGCACGATCCTCGATGCGAATAACGAAGTCCTCGCGCATAACATTCCCGTTCAAACGGTAGTGGCCGACGCCACGCATCTTAACAACCGGGAAGCGATCGTCGATCTCGTGAGCGAAGAACTCGGGCTGCCGCCCGGGGAGGTTGCGGAGAAGTTAAGCAGCGAGCGCCGGTATATCATCGTTAAGCGTGAAGTGCCCGAGGCGCAGGCAGGCGCGCTACGGGAAAAACTTCGTGCCGCGAATCTCCGTGGAATTTATTTCGAGCACGATGCCACTCGCGTTTATCCGAACGGCTCGATGCTTTGTCATGTTATCGGATTCAGCGACTTCGACCATCGTGGTATACAGGGAGTGGAAGCGTCGATGGAGGAATACCTTCGCGGGCAGGATGGTTTTCGCTTCATCGAACACAACCGCGCCGGACAGGAGATCGTCCCTTATCGCGGGCAGGAGCGACCGCCGCGCGACGGCTATCAGGTGCATCTGACTATCGATCTAAGTCTGCAGAACATCGTTGAGAACGAGATCGACGCCGCGATGAAGGAATATTCTCCTAAAAAAGCCACGATTATTCTGATGCGGCCGCAGACGGGCGAAATCCTCGCAATGGCCAATCGACCGGATTTTGACTTAAACCTTCGCTCCGAGGCGAAGCCTGAAGAAATGAAAAACCGGGCCGTCATCGACATGATGGAGCCGGGCTCGACCTTCAAGATCGTTGCCGCCGCCGCTGCTCTCAACGAACGCAAGCTCCGCCCCGATTCGACGATCTTTTGCGAGAACGGTCTCTGGAATTTCGGCGGCGCGGCCCTGCACGATCATCGCGCGTTTTCGTATCTGAGCGTGCGCGATGTTCTCGTTAAATCGAGCAATATCGGCGCAGCCAAGCTCGCACTGAGCGTGGGCGAACAAAGGTTCTACGAATACATACGTCGATTTGGTTTTGGCGAGCGGACCGGAATTGAACTCCCGGGTGAAATCAGTGGACTCATTCGGCCGCCGCAAGCGTGGAGCAAAATCTCTATCACGCGTATTCCGATGGGGCACGAGGTTGGAGTCACGCCGCTACAAATGACAATGGCGATGGCGGTGATTGCCAATGGCGGCAAATTGGTCACGCCACGGATCATAAAATCGATCAACACGCCGGAGGGGAAAACCGTCAGCTCACTTTCCCCTGTAATGCTGCGCCAGGTAATTTCTCCGGAAACTGCCCGGGAAATCGGTGATGCGCTGCGCGGTGTAGTGAGCGATCGCGGCACCGCTGCCGCCGCTGCCGTTCCCGGTTTTACAATTGCGGGCAAGACCGGAACGGCGCAAAAAGTTGATCCCAAAGGCGGATACGAGCAGGGGAAGTATGTTGTCTCTTTCGCTGGTTATCTGCCGGCGGACCATCCTGAGTTTGTCGGTCTGGTCGTGCTTGATGATGCGCATACAAGCAAACCGGAGCTAAACTACGGCGGGCTCATTGCAGGACCAATTTTTTCCCGAGTGGCGGAGAAGGCGGCCCGCTATCTAGATCTTGAGCCGCATGAGGAGATTCGCAAAGCGATTCCCTTAGAGCGAGTCGAAAAAACAACGCCGGCACAGCGAATTCGCAAACCTGGACCGGCGGAACGAATCGCCTTAACCAATGCCTCGCACCATTGAATACGTCGCCATGGTTCGCGGCTGCGAATCCGTCCCATTGCGGACATGTTAAAGCCTCATGCAGCTCAAGACTCTCCTCTCCGCGACTGCAGTTCGGCAGGTCATCGGGACACTTGATCGCACTGTGGAAAACATCGCGTATGACTCGCGGCGAGCGCAAAGGAATGGCATGTTCGTGGCGTTGCGGGGCGAGAAATCCGATGGCCACGAATTCATCGGTCAGGCAATCGAAAAAGGCGCATCGGTAATTGTTGCCGAACGCGAGGAACAGAATCCGCGGGCAACTTGTCTCGTTGTCGAGAACACGCGGACCGCGCTCGTTGATTTTGCAACAACCTTTTACGGACACCCGGAGCGCAAATTAAAACTGGCGGCGGTCACGGGTACGAACGGTAAAACCACCACTACATTTCTCATCAAGCACATTTGCGAAAATGCTGGCTTGCGTTGCGGATTGATCGGAACGGTGCGCTACGAAATTGGTGAGCGGGTGCTGCCTGCTATTCGCACGACGCCCGAATCGCTCGATTTACAAGAGCTATTGGCACAGATCGTCAACGCGGGTTGTAAGGCAGCCGCGATGGAGGTTTCTTCGCATGCGCTCGCGCAGGATCGTACGCGTGGACTCGAATGGAACGTCGCAGTCTTTACAAATCTTACGCAGGACCACCTCGATTTTCACGGGACCATGAAAAGCTACTTCGAATCCAAGATGAAGCTCTTCACGGGACTTGGGAGTCAGAAAAAAAAGCGCAAACCAATAGCAATTGTGAATATCGATGACCGCTACGGCGAACAACTGCTCGACAAAATCGACAAACGCGTTGGAGTCATTACTTACGGAATGGGGCAACGCGCCGAGTTCCGCGCTTCAAATTATCGCGTTGAATCCAGCGGCACTTCTTATCAGCTGGACGCTCGCGGCAAAAGTTATCTGGTCCGCGTCCCGTTGATTGGTCGGTTTAATGTTACAAACTCCATAGCGGCGCTTGCTGCCGCCAATGCGCTGGGGATTAATCTGCGCGACGCAGTGTTTAGTCTTGGCAAGTCACCGCAAGTACCGGGACGCCTGGAACTGGTTCCGGCCAGGCGGCAATTTCAGGTTTTCGTCGACTACGCCCATACGCCCGACGCGCTTGGGAATGTCCTCAAAACTCTGCGCGAGCTTGAGCCGCATCGGTTGATTGCGGTTTTTGGTTGCGGCGGCAATCGGGACCGGCAGAAGCGCCCGTTGATGGCCGAAATAGTGGATCGTCATGCCGACCACGCCATCATTACCTCCGACAACCCGCGCAAAGAGAATCCGGACACGATCATCGCCGAGATCGAAAAGGGATTTCGATCGACTCACTATGAAAAGATTGTCGATCGCACTCAGGCCATTAATCGCGCCATTGAACTGGCACGGCCGCACGACATTGTTTTGATCGCCGGCAAGGGGCACGAAAACTATCAGGAGTTCGCGGATCACACCATTCCGTTCGACGATATTCAAGTCGCGCGACGTGCGATCGAAGATCATCCAGTGGAGTTTTTACCATGACATTTTTGTTTGGGAATTCGCCGACACACGGCGTGGGTTCTCCAATTCTCACGTTATGAATCCGCTTCCGCTTTCTCAAATTGCGCAATTGGCCGGAGGCTTGCTCTCGGCCGGCGACGGAACCGTTGCCATCGACAAGCTCAGCACGGATTCGCGGACGATTAAGCGCGCCGAACTATTCGTCGCGCTGCGCGGTGAAAATTTCGATGGACACAATTTCGTAGAATCTACCGCAGTAGCTGGCGCAGCCGGAGCAATCGTTGATTCCAATTGGAAAGGAAACGTACCGGAGAATTTCGCTCTGATTCGGGCAAAGGACACATTGCAGGCGTACCAGCAGCTCGCCGCGAATTACCGGAAATCGCTCAAGCTAGATGTGGTCGCAATTACCGGAAGCAACGGCAAAACCAGCACAAAAGACTTCGCCGCAGCGGTCCTTGCCCGCCGGTTTCGAGTGACGAAAACACAGGGGAACTTCAATAATCATGTCGGCTTGCCTCAAACGATTCTCGAAGCCACGGCGCAGGATGAAGTCGCTGTTTGGGAAATCGGAATGAACCACCCCGGCGAGGTTGCGGCGCTAGCGAGAATAGCTGCGCCGGACGTTGGTATTATTACAAACATCGGGGTCGCGCATATCGAATTTATGGGATCGCGCGAAAGAATCGCGGAGGAGAAAAGCGCGCTTGCAGAGGCTATTGGCGCCGACGGAACGGTCATCTTGAACGCTGACGATCCCTTTACGACCGGAATCGCTGCTCGCACGCGCGCCAAAGTGATTTTGGCCGGCACAACTGCCGGCACGATTCGCGCCAGCGAGGTCAATCAGACCGGGAGCGGAACAGATTTTACGATTCTCGAAGACGCGCATCGCTGCCGGGGCCAATTGTCTGTGCCTGGGTTGCATATGGTGCAGAACGCGCTGCTGGCCGTCGCAGTCGGTCGTGTCTTCGGTCTTTCGCTGGAAGAATGCGCCGCCGGCCTGGCCGCTGCTCCACTCACGAAGGCGCGCTTGCAAGTCAAGGAAGTCCGCGGCGTGCAGTTTCTCGACGACAGCTACAACGCAAATCCCGATTCCATGAAAGCGGCATTGCGAACATTAGTTGAACTGGACGCCGATGGGCAACGGATCGCTGTGCTGGGTGAGATGCGTGAATTAGGCGACGAATCGGAGCGCGGACATCGCGAAGTAGGCGAAACCGCGGCTGCGTTAAAGGTTGATTGTCTGATTGCTATTGGAAATGTGGCCGGGATCATCGCCGATGCGGCGAAACAGGCCGGGTTGGAGAAAAGCTCCACCGTAACATCCACTGCTGAAGCAGCTGAACTGTTAACTGACCTCGCAGCGCCCGGCGACCTCGTTCTCATTAAGGGCAGTCGACTGGCGCGTACCGAGCAAGTCATCGAAGCATTCCGTAATCCCCAATCTGCAGTCGTGCACTCGCCATGATGTACTTCCTTCATCACCTGAGCGACCGGTTCATCGGGTTCAACGTCTTCCTTTATGTCACCTTCCGAGCCATTGCCGCGGCGGTGACGGCGTTCCTGCTTACGTTGATTTTCGGAAACTTCGTCATTCGAATACTGATTGCGCTGAAATTGGGACAGCCGATTCGTGGAGCAGCGGAAGTTCACCGCCTCGCTGAACTGCATGGTGGTAAACAGGGAACGCCAACCATGGGTGGTGTGCTGGTTATCGGCTCCGTCCTTCTATCCAGTCTGATCTGGGCGCGCCTCGATAACCGCTTCGTGTGGCTGGTCCTGTTTTGCATGGTTTATCTCGGTGCCCTCGGTTTCGCTGATGATTATCTCAAGGTGACGAAGAAGAAGTCCGACGGCATCAGCGGCCGGATCAAACTGGTTTTTCAAATTGCTCTTGCCCTAATTGTCACGGGCGTTTTTCTCAGCAGCCCGCTGCTGGAAGTGCAGGCTCGTTCTCTCTACGTGCCGTTCGTTAAGACCCCAGTCATTGCGAACATGGGCTGGTTTACGTTCGTGTTTTTTCTCCTCGTCATTGTTGGTTCCTCGAATGCCGTCAATCTCACCGACGGACTCGATGGCCTGGCGATTGGCTGTACCGTTACCGTGGCATTTGCATATGCTCTGCTTTCTTATGCAGCCGGCAATTTCCGGATCGCCGAATATTTACAGGTCCCGTTTTATCCATTTGCCGGGGAACTGACTGTCGTCTGCTCCGCACTGATCGGCGCGGGTCTTGGCTTTCTCTGGTTTAATTGTTTTCCAGCGAAAGTTTTCATGGGCGATACCGGATCGCTGTCTATCGGCGGCATGATTGGCGTCGTGGCGATCTGTTGCAAGCAGGAGCTGCTCCTGGTTGTGGTAGGCGGCGTTTTCGTGATCGAAGCCGTCTCTGTGATTTTGCAGGTAATGAGTTTCAAACTGACGGGCAAACGGATTTTCGTCATGTCTCCGCTTCATCATCACTTCGAATTGACGGGCTGGAAGGAAAACACGGTCATCGTTCGGTTTTGGATCCTCTCGATCATCTTTGCATTGCTTGGTCTTGCCACACTGAAACTGAGGTAAAACGTGCGCTACAAGAATCAGAATATTGCCGTTCTTGGTGCGGGGTTGAGTGGGAGCGCCGCGGCGTTGCTGCTCAGGTCGGAAGGCGCGCAGGTTACAATGCTCGACAGCGCCGAGGAGAAGAACTTACTCAAATCGACGATCGATAATCTGCGGGCGCAGGATGTCCGCGTCATCTGCGGGGCAGCTGCTAATGAAGACTCCTCTACTTATCAAATGGCCGTCTTAAGCCCGGGCATCGACCCAGCCTCCCCGCTGGTGCGCAACTTCTCGACGCGCGGAATCGACATCATCGGCGAGCTCGAACTGGGTTGGCGCGCTTGCGAAATTCCCGTGATCGCAGTCACCGGCACAAACGGCAAAACGACAACGACCGAATTGCTCGCTCAAATGTTGAATGCGTGCGGCCAGCGAACGATTGCCTGTGGAAATATTGGGAAACCGCTTTCCGAAGTGGCGCGCGAGAAGCAGCCATTTGATGTGCTTACGGTCGAAGTGAGCTCCTTCCAACTGGAAACGATTCGCACCTTTCATCCGTCCATCAGCCTCTGGCTTAACTTCGCTCCGGACCATCTCGATCGTTATCGCTCGGTATCGGAATATCGCGCGGCCAAGCTACGCATTTTTGAAAATCAAACTGATGCCGATGTGGCTGTCGTGAATGCCATCGAAAAAATACCGAATGTCCGTCCCCGCACGATCACGTTCAGCGCGTATGCCAACCGGGGAGACTTCCGAGTCTCAGAAGGAGCGATTCTTTACCGCGACGAATCAGTGTTGCGACTGGCGGATACCAAACTGCGCGGCTTGCATAACATCGAGAATTTGATGGCGACCCTCGCCGTCGGCATGGCGCGCGGATTGTCGTTCCAAGAAATGGTGCCGCCACTCTCTACTTATGAACCGCGTCCGCATCGCTGCGAATTCGTGCGCGAAGTCGGCGGCGTTGCGTACGTAAACGATTCCAAGGCGACCAACCTCGACGCAATGGACAAAGCGTTGCGTGCGCAAAGCAAACCTGTCGTCCTGATCGCCGGCGGCAAGGACAAGGGATTTAGCTTTGATCCGCTTCGATCGCTCGTGAAGGAGAAGGTCAGATCAACGATTTTGATCGGCGAAATGGCCGAGAGCATCAGCCGCTCCTGGGCTGGCGTGGTCAAAGCCGAGGTCGCAACCTCGCTCGCCGACGCGGTCGAGCGCGCACATGCCAGCGCAACTTCTGGAGAAATCGTTCTTTTTTCCCCGGGCACGTCGTCCTTCGACATGTTCAAAAGCTATGTCGATCGAGGCGATCAATTCCGCGCGCTCGTCCGCGCGTTGCCTGAAAACTGCTGATGAAAATTCCGCGTTTCTTCAGACATAGAAAACTCTGTGCCGCGACTGCGCGCCGCTCGTCGGCGGGATCTGCTGGAATGGACTTTGAAGAAATGCCAGAGCCGAACATGAAATTATCGCGAGCGCTGCTGATTGTTTTGCTTCTGCATGTTGTCGCCGTGTCGGGAATTATCGCATTCAACGCGATCAAAACCCGGGAGAGTTCGTTTGTTCCGGCAGCTTCGAAAGACGCCGAACCCAAACCGTCCGCGACGGTGGCGGCCGCAATTCACACCGATGGGGCCAAGCCCCAAACTGCAGCGGCGCAAAAAGAGAACGCGCCCCGCGACGATCCGAAACCCTCACATTCGCCTTCGAAATTATCTTCAACAGAAGACCACGCGAACGGGCCCTCCATCGTCAATCGGCCTTCGCACAAGGCTACGGCGAGTCAGGAGGCTCCGGCGGGCAAGCCCCTGTCTTCTGGAAAAACATACGTCGTGAAAAAGGGCGATAAACCGGTGACGATCGCAAAGAAGCTAAAGGTCCCTTACGACGATTTGATGGCGCTCAACCATATCGAGGATCCGCGCAAATTACGGATCGGCCAAAAGCTGTTAATTCCCAAGACTACAAAGCCAAAAACGCGGAACGGAAAAGCAGTGAACCCCAAAGAGAAAAAAAATGAAGTGCGCCACACAAAGCAACAAGCGCGCTCCACATAACCATGCATCGTAAGAGCGCCTATATCCTTTTTCTCGCTGTGCTGGGACTTCTCGTTATCGGGATTGTCATGCTCTTTAGCACGAGTGCGTTTGCTCGTGACAGTCATGGAGATGTTTATTTTTTCATCAAACGGCAGGCGATTTGGTTCGGGATTGGCCTGGCGGTCTGCG
>Ga0137413_10000461_pt1 | contig 13659 bp, 10 predicted proteins | sample CZODoug2_1_16fun_FD_108280 | JGI IMG/M metagenome (GOLD analysis project Ga0137413, IMG submission 108280) | Vadose zone soil fungal communities from Angelo Coast Range Reserve, California, USA - CZODoug2_1_16fungal (Illumina Assembly) | ecosystem: Environmental > Terrestrial > Soil > Vadose... | reverse complement strand
GATTTCTACCTCGCGATCGAGAACATCGCGCGGAATCTCGAGGTACACCGGTCCGGTCGCGCCATTGAACGCCTCGCGCGCCGCCATCGATATCATGTCCGCGACACGTTCGGTGCTGGAGACGGACGCTGCGAATTTGGTGATCGGCGTCATCAGCTCGACATGCGGCAGATCCTGCAGCGATCCCATCTTGTGCTGGGTCAATGCACCCTGGCCGCCGATGTGAAGGATCGGGCTCTCCGATCGAAACGCCGTGGCGACACCGGTGACGGCATTGGTGCATCCCGGACCCGCGGTGGTAACGACGCAGCCCAGCTTGCCCGTTTGCCGTGCATAACCATCCGCCGCGTGCGCCGCCACTTGTTCGTGGCGCACATCGATGATGCGAATGCCCTCATCGACGCAGCCGTCGTAGATGTCGATGATGTGCCCGCCGCAAAGCGTGAAGATGGTATCCACACCTTCATTCTTGAGCGCCTTGGCCACCAAGTGCCCACCGGAGATCACGCTGGCGTCGCGGCTCTTTCGTTGCAGGGTATCCTCAGCCGTCGTGGCCTTGGGCGGACTCGATGTGGGATTTACGGTTGCCATTGTCTCTCCAGATTCATGATGAATGTCGAACCTTCAGGTGGTTCGTGCACCGCCGACGCTTGGGGCCGTTGACGGGAAGTCGACGCGGCTCTTGGCGAAGTGCTTGACGCGCATTGGTTTGAGCACAAACAGCGCCAGCAGCGCCGCAATGATGTTGAAGCTCACGCCAATGCTGAACACGGTGCCCCAGCCGTGACCTTTCGCGATGATCGCCGCGACCGGCACCAGCAGGGAACCGGCGCCTTTGGCGGTGTAGAGCATCCCGGCATTGGCGGCGGCATACTTCGAACCGAAGGTATCGCCCTGGGTAGCCGGAAACAGGCTGAAGATCTCGCCATACACGCCGAAATACAGCGCCGTGACCAGCACAAATACCACCGGACTCGATGAGGTTTGTTGGCTCAAGGTAAACAGGGCCACCGCGCCGATGGAGAACGCCAACGCCATGGTGTACTCGCGGCCGATTTGATCGGACAGCCAGCCGAAGAAAGGCCTGCCCACACCGTCGAAGATTCGGTTCAAGAACAGCGCGAAACCCAGCGCCGGCATCACCATGCCGAATAGGGCCACCGGGATCTTGCTGATCTTCATGTCCTCGGCAATCGGCGCCATCGAGGCCGCCATGGTCAGGCCCCCCGAGGCGATCAGCACGAACATCAGATACATCACATAGAACACCGGGCTCTTCAACACCTGGGTTGGCGTATAACCGTGCGCGGTCTGCGTCGGTTTCACCACCGCGTTCGCCAATTGCGCCGGCGGCACCAACAGCAGCCACGCCATGACGAACACGATGCCGCCTTGAATGAGGCCAAAGGTCAAGAATGCGTGTTCATAGCCGGAGGACTCGATCATGGTCCTGATCGGCCCGATCGTCAGGGCCGCTCCGGCCCCGAATCCTGAAGCCGTGATGCCGGCGGCCAAGCCGCGCCGGCCCGGGAACCACTTCAGTGCATTGCCGACGCAGGTGCCGTACACACACCCCGTGCCAATGCCGCCCAAGGCCGCGCCGAAATACAGCATCGGCAGTGAGCTTGCGACCGAGTTGAGCAGCCATGCGGCCGCCACCAACACGCCGCCGATCAGCACCACGTAGCGCGGGCCGAATTTATCGACCATGTACCCCTCGACGGGGATCAGCCAGGTCTCTAGCAATACAAACAAACTGAAGGCGACCTGAATCGCGGCACGCCCCCAGTGATACTTCGCATCGATGGGGTTGACGAACAACGTCCAGCCATATTGCAGATTCGCCACCGCCGCCATGCATATGACGCCGATGATGAGTTGCACCCAAGGATTCGCGAACGGTGATTTAGCAGTTTCTCTTTCATTCATTGTAGTTCTCCTGTTGGCGCAGATCTGATGCGCATATTCGCGCTGCGCAGAGATTAATCCACTTTTCAAAAACCAATAACGACACTCGAACTATTAAATTCGAGTCCCCACCAGCCCCCTGACATCGTTATCGTGGTATACCATATATGAAGGACTTTCAGAGTGTCAAGCAAAGGGACGGCCGCATGGAATCTTCGTGCTTTGGGCGACAAAGTAAGACCGCTCAACCGCAGCTGCATCGGGAAGCCGTCCTATGGAGCAACCACGCTGCGGTGCGATTCCACTCTGCAGCAGCAACGCCGGCGTTGACCCTATCCGAATTTATTCGCTGGGAAATCATCGCCTGCAATGTAATATATCTGGCGCGGAACCCAAGTCTGTCCGAATACCACCCGCCGATACGGCAAACGTCTTGAAAGAGGATCAATGAATTCCATTGTCACGCTAGTTCAACGGACCACTGCGGCCACTCCGCTGGCCCTCGCTCCGTTGAACGCAACCAGCTTGCGCGACCAGGCCTACGCGCTTCTGAAGAACGCCATCGCCGACACCGATATCTACGATCCGCAGCAGGAATTGCGGCTCGATGAGCGCCAATTGACGACTGCGCTCGGCGTCAGTCGCACGCCGATCCGCGAGGCGTTATCGCTGTTGGAGCAGGAAGGATTCATTCGCACCGTGCCGCGTCGCGGTATCTACATCATTCGCAAATCAAAGCGCGAAATGATTGAAATGATTCAAATGTGGGCGGCGCTCGAATCCATGGCGGCCCGGCTCGCGACCTTGAACGCCAGCGACGTAGAGATTGCCAAGCTGCGCCACTTGTTTGATGAGTTCCAGAACTCGCCGCCCTCCGAGCACTTGGGCGAATACTCGGATGCGAACATCGCCTTTCACACCGCCGTGATTGCCCTGGGCGGCTCGCAAATGATCATCGAAGCGACCAAGAATCTCATGCTTCATGTGCGCGCCATACGCCGGGCGACGATTTCGCAAAGCGATCGCGCAGCACGTTCCATCATCGATCATTTGAAGATCATCGAGGCGCTGGAGCGGCGCGACACCGATTTAGCGGAGCGCCTTACGCGCCAGCACACGCTCGATCTTGCCGCGCACGTCGACCGGCACTGCGGCTTCTTGGGCTGAGGAGCCCGTCTTAAGGCTGACGGCCCCACTGCCCTAGAGACGGCAGCGGGTTGGCGCCCTCTTGGGCGCGAAGGTATTGCGCTTGCTGCGCATCAGGCACTCCACCCTCGAGTGCCTCGGGGGCAACTGCCCGAATTCCCGCCAAGGTATCCGGTGTGCGCGCCGCCGAGTCGAAAGCGGCGGCATCCTTCACGATCGGCGTACCGCGCTCAATGCGTAAATAGACCCGCCCGCTTGCCTGGTCGGCGAAGTTGACCCGGCGAAAAGTCTCGACGCAGCGCCTCAAGAAATCCACGTTCCTGTCCGGACTGAGTTGCGCGCGGTCGGAATACAAAAACTCCGCGGCTGTAGCCTCAACGTCGATGCGTGCATAGCGCTCGATATCCAGGGTGGCCTTGACATCCAACACATTGAAAGTCTCGTTGTCGCCGAAGGCTACCGTCCGGGGCCGCTGCCCCAAGAGCACGGTGTTGTCCAAGAATTCGAATCGGATGCGCTTGTCGCTGCGGCGTACCCAGGTGAAAAATACGTCCGGAATCCCGGAATACGCCTCCACCGCGTGGGCCAGCGTGTCATCGACGGCCTTGTATCGGCCGACCTCCAGCCCGCGCTTCCACGCACGCTCGACCAGCATCTCCGGCGGCGTGATCATGAAAAACAAATAAACGGACTGGCCAAATCGCGTCAGCAAATTACTGCCCGCCTCGACCGAATCGGCTGCAAAGCTGTCGAAACGAAATCGATCGATCAGCAAATGCGACATCTCGCCGCGCTGATGCTTGTTCGCCATGTATCGATCCAGCTTCTGATCGACGATTTGCAACTCGTCCGAGGTGAATGCGCCCGCGTATTTGTATGCGGCCCCGAGCGAGGCATAGTCGAGCAGCTGCTTACGCCAGATGTCCGGACTGATCAGCGCAAAATCACTCCATTGAACGCCGATATCGCCGGCGAGTTTTTTCAGCAGCGGCCGCAACGTGCTCTTGCCGGAGGCCGAGGGGCCCTTGGTGTTGATGACAACCGGATGCTCTTGCCGGGGCAGAAGTTTATATCCCTGCTCCGTGGCCGCGTTTCGCAGCAAGGGAGCGATCGTGCGGCCGATGCAGTCGCTGCCGAAGTCATTGCAGGCCAGGTTGGCGGCCATGGATGCGATGAGTTCCTTCGTGCCCCACGCGTGACCCTGCGACGCGAACAGTGCGCACATCGTTCGTGCAAGCGACCTATAGGCCGCCGCCTCGATCGAATCACCGGCTGAAAAGGCAAGCCGTTCGAACTCGGCAACCTGCTCCGGGCCCCAGCCGCGGCTCAAGCGCGACACCGCGGCATCGATGGTGCGCTTTGCGTCTTGCCGCACGCGTTCATAGGCGCCGACGATGGCGTCCATCTGCGGCCCAAGATACTGCGAGAGCAGAAGCCGCGCGATCTCGCGAAAATTCAACCCCAAATCTTCAATTCGAGTTCCGTCCGGCACCGCGAAATCGGCGGTGACCCGCACCAGGAGTTCATGCAGCGCCAGCCTTTGCGGCCGAAATACCACCAGCTCGCTCAATCCGAAGCCGGTAAGACCGCGCAGCTCCGCGGCGGAAGCCATGCTGGTGAAAACATTTTCGGTGCGAAAGATCGTGGCCAAGTGCAGCAATTCCTGGGGGACTAGCGACTGGATGCCCGGATTCCAAGGCCCGAATTCGTTACGAGGCAGCATCGACATCAAGCCTGGTACTGTCCGGATACATTCTCAAGCCCGGCACCTCGCCCCGCTGCAGCTTTTGCTGTACGTCCAACCAATACCCTACTTCGAGCAAATCGGCATTTTCCTGTCGAAAACAGCGCCGTGCAAAGTCGTTCTTGAACTGCATGCCGTGCTCGAGTTCTTCGGGAAGAAAAATCACGCCCTCTTCGAAGAACCAGCTCGGCACGCTGTCCTCGCCCGGCTCGCGGTCCGAATTGGTCCGAATCTTCACGTCCGTCAATTTCTCAACCGCGTCATAGTCGAACAGAAATACGCGGCCATAGCGGCCGACGCCGTAATTCCTGGAATCCAAATCCTTGTTGAAGATATTGGTGGCGGCATTGTTGCGAATGCAATGCCCCAGTCGCGCAATCACGGTGCGCGTCTCGCTCTCACTGGCGCTCTCCAAGTACACCGGCAGCGGAACGATTTTCAGCTGCACGATCAATGAACGCAGAAACACGCCGTCATCCACCACCTGCACGCTGCCCGAGGCCTCGCGGCTGATTTCATCCAGCAGCTTGAGGTCGAACATGTTTCGATCCAGCCTAAGATTGAAATACATGACATTGTCCAACATGCTGCCCGCCCGATTGATCTCATGCACGACCCGGTACTTTTCCGTAACCGCGGCCACACCCGGGAAGGCGCCCCACTTATAAGACTGTGTCGGCTGATCGCGAATGACTTTCAGATGATAAGCACACGTGTCGAACGTGAAGCCAAGGGCCACGGTGCCGGGAACCCCGGGCGAACGCTGAAATCTCTTCTCATCGCGCAGATGCGCAGTGATCTCGTTGAGAATGGCGACCTTGCCCACGTGGTTGTAACCAATGGTCGAGTAGTGCTCCCCCAACGGACGTCGCGGCATCAGGCTGAAGAGAAACACGCAGGTCTGATAGTAAAGCTCGGTGGTTACATGCAGGTTCGCCAATGTCGAACTGAACAAATCGTGAATGTCGGCGATTCGATGCACCACTGCATCGGCAAGTATGCCTTGCGCGCTGTTGAGCAGCGCCATGACGAGCGGCTCGACATGGTCATCCGCGAACACCCAACGCGCGACCACGAACGCACTTCGATCGCGGAAGAATCCGGCCTCGATGACGTCCAGTGCCACGGGAACGAGTGCGCCCGGCTTGTCGTACAGCAAGCGCTCCACCCGTTGCCGGATCTTTTGCGCGTCGCCTTTGAGATCCCTGAAGGGCACCGAGAAATTCGGTATTTGCAGCGCCGCGCACAACAGGTCATCGTCAATGCGCCCTTGCACCGGCAGCCGCCGATGCACCGATGCCATGGACAACGAGCGCAACCTGCTCGGTGGTGGAAATGAATAGGCAACCGGCTTCCACAGCCCGTGGTTGATGTTGCGGCGCACCGAGTGAGCGAAACTAAAGGCGATATCCGCCTCATAGCGATCGACGATCATCGCGGCGTACAAGCGATCCAGATCATTCCACAGGATCGACTCGACCGACAAGGACGGGAAACAGGCACCGATCTTGGGTCCGTGTTCCGCGATGTATCGAGTGTAGAGCCCCAAGCGCTCTTTGCTGATACTGATCGAGGAGTGCGGGTCCATGGATTCAAAGGCGCGCTTGGCCCGATAAGCGTATTCGCAGAATCTCCGGTAGAAATCATCGAAAATCGTCAGAATGAGCAGCGCAGCCGCCATGATTCGGCCGGCATCATCGCTCGCCGCAGTGAGCCGGCGGTACGCCCGCTCCACGTCGGATTCCTTCTGTTGGGCGATCACTTCAGCCGCTGTTACGCAGGGCGGTGGCGATGGCATTGATTGAAAGCTGTATGCCTTCGCGTACCCGCGGATCGCTTTCGCCGGCTCTGTGGCGCTTGAGCAATTCCACCTGCAGCAGGTTCAACGGTTCGATGTAAGGCAGCCGCAAGCGAATGGAGGCGTCGAGCACGGGGTGTTTTTCGAGCAATCGCGTTTGGCCGGTCAGCAGAAGCAGGCTGTCCTGAGTTGCCAGCCACATGTCACGAATGCGGGCGAATAGTGCATCGCCCAGCGCTTGATCTTCGACGAGCGTGAGATAATGCGCCGCAATTCCCATATCCGATTTGGAGAGCACCATCTCCAAATTATCGACCGTGGCGCGGAAAAAAGGCCACGCGTCGAGCATTTCTCGCAGCAATCCGCTGTCGGCGGAGCGCAGCGCCTGCCCCACGCCATACCAGCCCGGCAACATCACTCGGGCCTGCGCCCAGCTGAAAACCCACGGTATCGCCCGCAGATCCTCGATTCGCTGGGATTTGGTTCGTGAGGCGGGGCGCGAGCCGATTTTGAGTTCGGAGATTTCCAACAACGGCGTCATTTGCCTGAAGAACGTCGCGAATCCTTCCGTCTCATACACCAGTGCGCGATACGCGCGAAACGCCTCTTTGGAAAGATTCTCCATGGCGGACGCGAAGCGGCGGCCACTGTCACCCGACACAGCAGCGTTTTCCAGCGACGCCAGCAAGGTTGCCGCCGCGATCGATTCGAGATTCGTGGCAGCGCTTTCACAGGTGCCGTACTTCGCTGCGATAATCTCCCCCTGCTCCGTTATGCGAATCCGCCCGCGCACGGTGCCATGCGGCTGCGCGCGAATCGCGGCGAACGATGAACCGCCGCCGCGGCCGACCGCGCCGCCGCGCCCGTGGAATACTTGCATGGGCGTGGAATGGCTCTCGAAAACCGCAGCGAGCTTGCGAGTGGCTTGATGCAGGCTCCAAACAGAGGTCAGGTAGCCGCCGTCCTTGTTCGAATCCGAATACCCCACCATGACTTCTTGAAATCCGAAGGCTTGAGTAATTGCCGCGGTTTCAGGCAGGGCCAACCACGCCTGCATCACCTCGGCGGATCCCTCCAGATCGGCGATGGTTTCGAACAGCGGTACCGCCATGATCGCGGCCGACGGGCTTCCGTGTCCTCGGTAAAGTCCGGCTTCTTTGAGAAGGATGTTGACCTCGAGCAGGTCGGACACGCTTTCGCACTTGGATATGACGTAGAAGGCGATGCACTCTGCGCCATAGTGCCGGTGAGCCTCGGCGGCCGCGCGCACGATACCGAGCTCAGACAAGGTCTCCGGGGAATAGGCTGCATACGGGCTCGCCAACAACCGCTCGCTGGCCAGCTCGCGCCGCAGCAGCGCGACTCGCGCAGGTTCCGCGAGCGCCTGGTAGTCAGGCGATGCTCCCGCCACCTTCAGCAGTTCCGCGACAACGCGGCCATGCACGTCCGCGTTTTGCCGAAGGTCCAGCGTCGCCAAATGAAAGCCGAAGGTTTCGACTGCGCGCTTCAGCCGAGCCAGTGAGCCGCCGCCGTTTGAGCGAACCTGGCTCTTCGACTGCAAAGAGTCCTCGAGCACTTCCAGATCCACGCGCAGGCTCGCCGCATCCGGATAGGCAGCAGCCTCGACGCTCGCCGGCCGCGGCGGCGTTCGCCCGGTCAGGCTTTGATAAGTAGCGGCCAGCCGTGCATACATGCCCGTGATGGCGCGCCGGTAGGGCTCATCGGCACGCGCAGGATTCACATCCCCGCCCCGCCGCGCCAATTTGTCGAGAGGTTCCGAGACCGACGCGAGTTCGCTCGACAGCGACAGCTCAGCACCGAGCGCATTGAGCTGCTCTAGATAGTCGGCCAGGAGCGCCTGACTGGCGCGGCCCAGCGCCAAGCGCAAAGAATCCTCGGTGACGTGCGGATTGCCGTCACGGTCGCCGCCGATCCAACTGCCGAGCCGCAGAAAACTCTTCGGGCGCCTCTCGAGCAGGCGTTCCCAGCGCGCGTACAGCGCCGGCATGACGGGCAGAAAAATATCCCGCAGATAAGTCAATGCCGTATCGACTTCGTCGGCCACGTACAAGCGTTCATGCCTCAGCGCGCGCGTCTGCCACAGCAAGCCAATTTGTGCGGCAATCGCCTCTTCAATCACTTCCCCGGCAGTGGTCTCTCGATAACCCAAGTCCCGCTGCGCCATCAACGCCGCGATGCGGTTGCGATGATCAAGCATGCTCTTGCGCATCACCTCGGTGGGGTGCGCAGTCAGCACCGGTGTAATCAGCGCACGGTCAAGCAAGGTGGCAGCATCGGCCCGCTTGACGCCCTGTGCCTCCAGAAAATCCAGGGCCGACGCCAGCGTGCTGTCCTTTTCGGCCGCTGCACCTTGTCGATCCTCGGCGAGGTTCGCCAACATCGAAAACAGCATGAAGCTACGCACGAAGGCCACGGTCTCGTCGAGCGACAGGCTCTCCCAGCCGGCGGCGAGTCCTCGAGGATTGGCAATGCCGCGGAAGCGATCCACGGAGGCCGCCCGAATGGCTTCGATTCGATCAAGCAGCGCATCGCCGCCGTAGGTGCGGATGACATCGCCCAGAAGCTTTCCAAGGAATCGAACATCCGCGTTTTGGGTGATCGCAGGGGCGGCGCGTGTCATAAGGTCCAACCATATAATAAATAAGGAGCAGGCATACCCGATTGGCACCCTATAAGTCATATCCTACAGGCGCGCCAGTAGCGCGCTGATTAAGACACCCTGCCATTTTCTATATAGTGATGCTTACAATTACTTGCGCGGCAACGCGATTTCCTACTCGTTGGGGGAAAATCTATGCTTTCGAAGACCTGGATTCGCTCCATCGTACCCGTGCTTATTCTGAGCCTCTCGCCCATGCTCAGCATGGCGCAGGGAATCAGTGTTTCGGTGAATATCGCCCCACCGGAACTACCGGTCTATGACCAACCGCCGATTCCCGGGGATGGGTATCTGTGGACTCCTGGCTATTGGGCCTGGAGCGACGACATCCAAGATTACTACTGGGTGCCGGGCACGTGGGTCGAGGCGCCTCAGCCGGATTATCTGTGGACACCGGGATATTGGGCCTTCGGGGAAGGTGTGTATCTTTGGCACGCCGGCTATTGGGGCCCGACGGTCGGATTTTATGGTGGAGTCAATTACGGCTACGGCTACGGCGGCCGAGGCTACGAAGGCGGCTACTGGCGGGGAGGCCACCTGTTCTACAATCGTGCAGTCGTCAACGTAGGCTCGGTGCATATCACCAACGTCTACAATAAAACTGTCATCAACAATGTCACCGTCAACCGCGTGAGTTTCAACGGCGGCAGCGGCGTTCGAGCCCAGCCCACGTCACAGGAAATAGCCGCGGCGCGCGATCGCCATATCGAGGTCACTTCCGCGCAGCGGCAGCATGAACAGACCGCGCGCTCGAACCCGCAATTGCGCGCCACCGCCAACCAGGGCCGCCCGCCGATTGCTGCGACTCCGCGGGCGGGGAATTTCTCCAATCCGGTACCCGCGCACAATGCAGGCGCCGCTAACGCAGAGCGTGGGAGTCCGCAGCCGCGCCAGAGCACGCCGCGTCCGGCGCAAGAACCTGCCCCGAATCGCGGCACTTCGAGCCCACCCGAGCGTGCGAATCAACCCCGCGAACCCGCGCCGGCCCGCGAACAAACGCCAGTTCGCCCGCCTGCACCCGTTCGGAACGCCGCACCCGTGCGCGAACCCCAGCCGGTTCATCAGGCTCCGCCGGCCCGCGAACCCCAGCCGGTTCGTCAAGCTCCGCCGGCTCCTCGCGAAGCTGCGCCGCCGCCTCGCCAGCCGCCCCCGTCTCGCGAATCTGCGCCACCGCCTCGCCAAGCGCCACCGCCTCGCCAAGCGCCCCCGCCGCGCGAAGCTGCGCCGCCGCCTCGCCAAGCACCAGTTGAGCAGCGCCGTCAACCGGAGCAAACTCAACAACCGAGACCCGCGCCGCCGCCGCCGAAGCAGCAGCCACAGCAGCAGCCTCGCGCGGCTCCGCATCCAGAGCACCCGGAGCATCCCAGAGGAACATGAGCACCATCAGCCACGACCAGAAAGCGAATCAGTTCACCACCGAGGTTGACGGACATCGCGCAGAGCTGGATTACACAGTGGCCGACGGCGTGATGAGCATCACCCATACCCGCGTTCCCCAAGCCATTGGCGGACGCGGCATCGCCGCCGAATTGATGCGCGATGCGGTGAAGGTGGCCGGGGAACGCGGATGGTCCATCAATCCGGCCTGTTCCTACGCGGCTGCGTATATGCGCAAGCATGCGCAAGCACCCGACAAACGCCATATCGACGAGCTGCTGGATGAGGCGCTGGAAGAATCGTTCCCTGCCAGCGACTCGCCCTCGGTGGGCGGAAGCAGCTAGCGGGGCATTCGCACTTGCCGGCTAAGGCAGCATGGGGCGGCCCTCGTGCGCCACCAATAGGTCATGCATGTCATTCGCATGCTCTTCTTCCACGACCAGAATATGCTGCAACATGGTCCGGGTCCCCGGATCATCCTCGCCGAAATAGCGAATCAATTCGCGATAGTGATCGACCGCAATTCTTTCCGCGATCAAGTTCTCCTTGATCATTTCGACCAGGTTGTCAGCCGTGCCATATTCGGACGCGGCACGCGTCGCCAAGCCTGTGGGATTGAAATCCGGTTTTCCTCCCAACTGGTTGATGCGCTCGGCGACTTGGTTCATGTGTTCCGTCTCTTCCTTGGCGTGTTGCGCGAATTCCGCCTTCACCCCTTCGCTGGAAATCCCCTGGGCGGCGACGGCATGCATGGTGTATCGCAAGACGCAGACAATTTCTGTAGCCAAAACGGATTGCAAAATCTCGATGGTCTTCTTGACATCGCCTTGGTACGTGAACGTCACGCCGCCGCTGGCGATATTTTTCCGCGCCCGCTCGCGCAATGTTTTGATGTCCGTTAGAAACGGCTTTGGTTCGCTTTTGTGTTTATCCACGTTGATCTTGCTCCTGGAGAATGCGAGGGCGATCGTATTTATACACCGCCTTGCGTCTTTTTTCAGGTGACATCGATTTTGCCTCGTCAGACGGCGAGCCAAGCATCTGTCATGCTTGCGCCGACACGCAGGAGCCTACGCAGCGCTCAAAGCCGACTCCAGCGCCGACAGCAGCGGCCCCAGCTTCGGCGGATTGGCTTCCAAAGCCGGCGTGACGCCATAGTCTCGCAATGTACGCGAGCACACTGGGCCAATGGATGCCACGACGGATCGATTCAGATGACCGGCCAGGTCCGCTGCGTCACCGGCCTTCTGCGCAATCTGGTAGAGATTGTGCATTTGTACCGCGCTCGTAAAAACGACGGCATCAACGCGGCCCTGCCGCAATGCGTCGAGCAACTCAACGAGAGGTTGCGTATTCGCAGGCAGGCCCCATCGGTACGTGGCAATTTCATGGACCGTTGCGCCGCGGGCCTCGAGTGCCTGTGCCAGTGCTTGATTTGTCGCGCCGTATCGCTGCACCAGGATAGAGCAGTCCGTGACCGCAGTACCCGCGAGAGCAGTTAAAACCGTTTCGGTGGTAAAAGGCGAGGCAGCCCGTATATCGATGCGAATGCCGCGTGCATTCAATTCACCGACCGGCTTCGGCCCTCGCACTACAATCATCGATGCGGCCAGCAATTCCTTCAGCTTCATTGTCAGGTGGGCGGCGTCGGTCGCGGAAAACAGCGCCCGAGTACCCACGCCGGTCTGAAAGATGCAGATTTTGAAAGGGTCTGCGCGCCATCGCTCGAGCAAGGAGAGCACGGCTTGGGGGTCGACATCCGGCACCTCTTCCAGCGCCGGTGCCAGCATCGGCACGCCGCCGCGACGCGCAACCAATTCCGCAAGGTGGGCCCCGGTGCGAGTTTCCAGTATCGCCACGACTTTTGATTTCATCTCAAGGCCATTCAACCACCATAATGTAGCCATGTCGACCTGCCTCAAAATACTTTTCAGCGCGGTATTTGTCTTCGCCTGTGCGCCCGCACTCTCCGATCAGCCGCCGGCGGACGCCGAAGCGGTTCGCCAGGAATTCGTCGCCGCCATGCAGCGCATCCGTCTGCACCAAGCGGACCTGCCGGAATCAGCGGCACTGCAAAGCTACCTCATACACGACTACCTGGTTGCGGCGAGATTGCGTCGCGACCTCACCTTAAGGCCCGACGAAAGCCTCGACGCCGCGATTGATGCGTTCCTGCATGCCCATACGGGGCAACCCGTGGCGCGTGCGCTGCGGCGGGACTGGCTCACCAGCCTCGCGCAGCGCCGCCGCTGGGATTGGTTCCTGCCTCGTTCCGTCGATGTCAATGATCCGCTGTTGATCTGCGACAGGCTCGAGGCGCGCTTATCCACCAACGATACGAAAGGACTCGCCGCCGCCGCGCTGCTGCGCTGGATTGTGCCGCAGAAGCCGCCTGCCGAATGCACGCGTGTGTTTGCATGGCTTCGACAACAAGGGTTTCTCACCGCGTCCTTGGCGGAGGGGCGCACGCGCGCGGCGCTGTCTGCGGACACGCCGCGCCTGGCGCGCGAATTCGCGGCCGACGTTCCCCTGGGCCGCAGGGCGGCGCTGTTGCAGTGGTCGGATCTTCTGGATTCACCGCGGCCCGCATTGAGTGTGCTTGCCACCCATCCAGCATTGGCCGTCGAACCGGAGGCATTGGCTACCGGGTTCGACAAGCTTTCACGGAGTGAACCCGCCTTTGCATTGGATCTGCTTCCGCGGCTGCTCGCTCGCGATGGCTTGGCGCCGATGCTCCAGGATCGGCTCAAGCGTTCTGCGGCGCTGGGCGCGGCGTACGACCGAGATCCGCGCGCGATGACGGCATTCGACGAACTGCCGCCGGCAGCCGTCGACGGCCAAGTGCAGGAGTGGCGAGCACGCGCGGCATTGTGGAATGGCGACTACGCTCGGGCACTCGCATGGATGGAGCAGATGCCTCCGAGCCTTTCCGCAACGCCCCGTTGGCGGTATTGGCACGCTCGCGCCGTGGCAGCAACCACGGGAGATGATGCCGCCGCGCCGCTG
>Ga0137413_10000460_pt1 | contig 13677 bp, 15 predicted proteins | sample CZODoug2_1_16fun_FD_108280 | JGI IMG/M metagenome (GOLD analysis project Ga0137413, IMG submission 108280) | Vadose zone soil fungal communities from Angelo Coast Range Reserve, California, USA - CZODoug2_1_16fungal (Illumina Assembly) | ecosystem: Environmental > Terrestrial > Soil > Vadose... | reverse complement strand
TCGCCGAGCAGCACCGCCCGGCCACCGTGCAGGCGGGAGCAGGTCAGCCCGTGGCCCAGGTGGACGTACTCCCGCCGGGAGAACTCGGCGATCGCCTGCTCGCTGGTCAGATCGAACACCCGAGGGCAGTTCCGACGCAGCCACCTGGTGGCCTGGTCCGGAGAGGTGAAGCTGATCGGCTTGTTCACCCCGATCACGCACACCCAGCGCACGCCGTCCGGCTGGGACTCGTCGAGGACCACCGCGGCGAGGATGAGCGGATTGACCGCCAGCCCGTTCAGATAGTGCTTGTCCAACTCCTCACCGACACGGTCGAGCTCCAGCAGAAGCCCGTAGTTCGGGACGGCGGAGGCCTCCACGGTGAACCCCTCGACCTGCTCCTGCATCGCCGCACGGACGGCCGAGCCCGCGCCGTCGGCGCCGACGACGAGATCGAAGCGCCGTCCGGCCACCTCACCGGCATGCACATCGAGCGTGCGCACGTCGCTGCCGTACACGAAGTCGATCAGATCGCTGTGCCGCTCCTCGACTACGGACATGAGCGCCCGCATGATGTCCCCCCGCGAGCCGATCCAACCGGGCTCGGCCCACGGGTCGATCAACCGGCGCCCCTGCCTGATGCCGCGGAACGGGATCATCTGGGCGTCGAAATGGGCGACGGCGTCGATGTGCCGCACCGCCCGTAGCCCGTGACCGGTGATGTCGATCGGATAGGAGCGATCGGGGTTGAAGCGTGGCATGCGATCTGGGTGGCAGTCACGTTCGAACACCGTGCTGCGCACGCCGCGCCGAGCAAGTGCGATGCCCGCCGTCAGCCCGCCGGGGCCACCTCCGATGATCGCAATATCTGTCATCAGGTCTCCTTCGTTGATTTGGGATCAATGATACATAGTCAGCTAGACTGGGCCGCATGGCCACCACGCGAGCGGTGCGCGCCGCCGCTACCCGGCACAAGCTCCTCGACGCGGCGGTCGAACTGTTCGTCGAGAAGCCTTACGACGAGGTGTCGGTGCAGGACCTCGCGAATGCCGCCGGGGTTGCCTACGGGCTGGTCGCCCACCACTTCGGCAACAAGCGGGGCATCCACCTGGAGGCAATGCGGCAGATCGCCCGGCGCCTCGAACAGGGCCTGCCGCCCCCGGGTCCGGCCGCCACGCGGATCAGGCACCTCGCCCGCGACCATTTCGCCTCCATCCAGCGGGACCCGGCGGCCTACCTCGGGCTGATGCTCGGCGCCGATCCCGACAGCCGCGCCATCGTGGATGCCGGCAGGCAGTTGGCAATCCGGGCCCTTGGCGAGATCCTCGACCTGGACCCGGAGCGGCCCGCTGTGCGACTGGCCCTTCGATCCTGGTTGGCCGCGGTCAACGAGGCCGCGGTCGTCTGGCTCCAGGACGGGTGCCCGTTCCCCGCCGATGACCTGATCGAGTTGCTGACGCCCACCCTGGCCGAGCTGCTCCGCCAGGCCGCACGGCTCGACCCAGCACTCGACCCGGTCCCGACCCTCTCCGCTCTGGACCAACCCAGCGGGTTCGCAGGTCCGGATCACGGTGACCGGGGCCAGCTCCTCGCCCGGATCAGCCGCCACGAACCTGACGCGCCATGCCCGGCCCCGTCTTGATCAACCCCGGAGGAACTAACGGGCTCACCCACTAGCGCCTGTTCACGTTGCCTTCAGCGACATGGCCAAGGTGTGCTCGAGGTGGCTCGCTGTCGCGGGCTCTTGTCTGAGCCACCACCGACACCCGCCGGCCGTGCTTGGCCAAGCGCAGCTGCTCGACGCTCCAGGTCGGCTGCTGCCAGGTGCGGCGGGCGAACCACCGCTCCAGCTGCTCGTCCATCAGGCCAGCCCCCGAATGCATCCGGCTGGTGCTCGCGTTCCCTGAATGCTGGCCACCATGTCCACCATGTCCACCGTGCGGCGGGTGGCCGCCACGTCAAAAACAGATCGTCGATTTGCTGAGTTGAGCTGCTCCGGTTGATTCGGTCTCTAGGCTTATCTGAATGTTTCAATACCTAGGTGGTGGATGGCGTCCGTGTACCTGGTCGGTCAGCCTCGCAGTCGTCTCGGTGAGAAGTTTGGCGAGTTTTTCGATTTGGGCGCCGGTGAGCGGGCGGGGGAGGTTCAGCATGCAGAGGCCGATTGCCACGTTGCCGTCCGCGTCGAACACCGGCGCGCCGATCGAGGTCGGCCGGTATTCAGTATCGGTGTTGATCTCCCTGACAAGCACGTCATCGTCAAGCCTATCCAGTTCGGCGAAGGCAGCCATGACGCCAGCCAGCCGGCGGGAGCCTGCTGTAGCGGCCAGCTTTGTGAGCGTGTCAGGTAGCTCGTCGTTATCGTTTGGGTACTGCTCGACGGAGAATCCACGGCGGCGAATGATGGCGAGAGCGTCCCGGTAGCGCTGCCGCTGTTCGGCGTTCATTCCCCCGGGCCGGCGGTCCAGCCAGCGGCGCACGCCCGTCTGGCCGGACCACGCCACCAGTACGGCGCCTGCGGGTGGCTGCAGCGCGACAGGGTCGCCGACGCGAGGGTTCCAGCCTCGCCTCCGCTCGCCTGAGGGCAGCGCCACGTCCGCTATCAGCCACTCATCGGCCGAGGCGGTCGCGGTCACGCATACCGCGTCGGCTCGCTTGGCCAGTTCGATGAGCGGGCCCCGGGCGAGGTCGATCAGGTCGACGGCGCTCTGCGCTGCGCGGCCGATAGCGACCAGCTTGGGGCCCAGGTGATAGGTCTTGCGGCGGGGATGACGGATGAGCCACCCGACTTGGGTGAGCTCGAAGAGCATCGGGTAGCAGGTGGCCTTGTCCACGCTTAGATGGCGAGCGATCTCTGCGAGTGTCTTTCCGGACTCGCCCCGTCCGGCGAGCAGCTCGATCACGTCGACGATGCGTTCGGTCTGCGGCGATGGGCGTGGCATAGGTGGCACTATGCCACTGTTGACGTTCACATTTCCACCAACCCGCCGCGAGCATCATTCGTCGTTCCGCGTCAAAGCGCTCGTCTCCAGTGGTGGCAGACAAGCCGGATGACGGCGCTCATAGCGCGTTGCATTCAGTTATGTGCCTCAATGAGGTACTGGGGGCCTCGGGAGGAGCTCAGCCTGCAAGAAACTGCAATACACGGGGAAGATGTGCGACGATAGTGGCATAGTGCCACCTATGCCGCGCCCATCACCGCAGACCGAACGCCTTGTCGATGTCTTCGAGCTCCTCACCGGTCAGGGTGGAGCCGGGCGCACACTGGCCGAGATCGCCCGTTACCTGAGTGTAGACAAGGCGACCTGCTACCCGATGCTCACCGAGCTGACACGGGTTGGCTGGCTCATCCGCCATCCCCTCCGAAAGACCTTCCACCTTGGGCCGAAGCTGGTGGCTATCGGCCGCGCCGCGCAGAGTGCAATCGACCTGGTCGACCTCGCCCGGGGCCCGCTCACCGAACTGGCCGAGCGAGTCGGATCGCCCTGCATGGCAATCGCCGTTTCCGCCGAGGATCTGGTGGTGGGTGACGTCGTGTTGCTGCCTAGCGGCCGGGGACGGCGCCGCGCATTAAACCTGCGCGCTGGCGATCGGATCGCATTGCGGCCGCCGCTGGGTGCGGTACTCGTAGCCTGGTCTAATGAGGCGGACATACATCGCTGGCTGGACCGGCGAGAGTCTCCACCAATCGGTAAGCAACAACGCCAACGGTACCGCGACATCCTAGCGATCATCCGTCGTCGAGGGTTTGCCGTCGAGCAATATCCCACCGCATCCTCAGTGTTTGCCGATAACCTCAACGAATTAGCCACCGCACTCGGTTCACGCCGACAGGCTCGCATCATCGCTGGCCAGACCGAGTTCCGCGATGACGTACTCATCGGCGAGATCGAATTGACGGCTGAGTATCGCCCAAACTCGATCAGCGCTCCGGTATTTGACGCGGACGGCAACGTCGCAATAGCGCTCTGCGTCATCGACCTGGCCAATCGGCTCACCGGTGCTGAAATTAATAGTCTCGCCGCACTCCTCACCACTACCGCGGCAAGGCTAACTGACGACGTCCATGGCCGCCGTCCCCTGCTCTAATTTGCAACAACCCGGACCACGACGGAGAGGCGGGCCGGGGCCTCGCAGTGGTCGGAATTACTCCTCGGTGCTGCGCGCGGCCGCTGCCTTTGTCAAGAGTTTGCCTCTCTTGTCTACTGTTGTGTGAGTTTGCAAGCTCTCCGCAAGAATCCGATATGTCTGACCGAAGCGCACGCTCTCGAGAGTGCCAGAGTATATCATTCGATAAACCGTCATCTTCGATACCTGGAACATTGCCGCCACCTCCGATACGCTGAGTAGGGATGCGCGCGCGATAGACTCGGATTCGTCAGCTCGTCGGATGACACCCATTTCAAGCCCCCCATCTTGCTTGAACGTTTTCACTCAGCTCGCTTTCGCAAGTATTGGCACACCGCTCCGGAGCAAATTCGTCGATCAGCGCCGAGTGACTTGACAACGCGGACGAACTCGTCGTTAACACCAGTGTTTACCCGTCGGCCGGGTGACATCAATTATGAAATCGCGTCGTGGCCCCGTCCGGTGAACGCAAACGAGGGCCAGTTATCCCCGTCTGCGATCTTCGTCCGGTCATTCGGCCCCCCGAGCCTCAAGATCCGGCGAGTGCGGTAGGAGGAATGTAGATGGGTGGCATGGTGTGAGTCAATAGTGGCATAGTGCCACCATTGCTGGGCTGCCCTACCCGGACTACCGCACTTGCCGCTGTAGCCCAGCGCGGCGTCCTCCCGGTAGCCGTCGACCGAGGAACTTGCTCACGATCGGCGTACCGGCTCGCGCCCGGTGGCGGCGAACGGCTGATCGGAGGTGGTGAATGTGGCCCGGACCCGGTCGGCGGCGGGCTTGTTCAGCACGGTGGCGAGCGGGCGGTCAGCAGCACGAGATCGGCGGTCACGCCGGTGCGGATGCGTCGTGGGGTGCCGCCGGGGTCATCCGGCGCGGTCAGGTAGGCGCCGAGCGCGGTGGCTGCGTCCAGCCGCTCCGAGGGCTCCGTGATCATGCCGGCTGGCGGGCGTCGATCGATGGCGGCGCTGATGACCTGCCACGGATCGAGCGGTCCGTAGGGAGCGTCACTCGACAGCGCGATCGGTACACCGGCGCTGATGAGGGATCTAGCGAACCGGCGTCGTCGAACGCGGCGAGCAGCAGGACCAGGGCTTCGCGGGTGACGCAGTGCACGGCGGCCGCGCGACCGGTTCGGTGCGCGGCGCGGACGCGGTCGGTGAGGGTGTCGAGGTCGGGCGGGCCGCAGCGGCGCAGCCAGTCGTCAGCCCGCCAGAGTCGTCCGGTGGGGTGGCCGTCGGTGTCCCGTTCGATGCCAGGGTGGTCGTCGGTGGCGAGTCCGAGCCGTTCCGCCGCGACGTAGTTGACGATCCAGAGTGCGCCACCGCGGTGCTGGATCCGGGTTGGACGGGCGGAGTGCAGCGCGGTGAGCGCGCCACGGTCCGCGGCGATGGTCGGCCCGCACAGGATCGACCGTTCGGTTGCGGCAAGGGCGTTCAGGTGAGGTGGTGGTCGGTCAGGCCGGGGATCAGTGCACCACCGTCGGCGTCGATCACCTCCTCGTCGCGGTGGAGGGGTAGCCCGGCGCCGATCTCGGCCACCAGCCCGGCGGTGATCCGCACGTCGAGTCGCCGGCCTTCGACCTCGACCTCGCGCATCAGCGTCATGGACCGGAGATGCCGAGCTCGCGCAACACGTCGGCGGTGTCGGCCCCGCGCCGCGGCGTTGCATTCATGACTCCCAGCCTGTCTCGCCGTCCCGCCCTCACCTGTACTCCGGGTTCGGTGAGCGGACCCGTTCCGATGTGGTGTCGGGTTCCGCTCCTTACCGTGCCGGCACAGCCGAACGACAGTCGATGAGGAGCCGGCGGCGTCGACTGCCCGCGCCGGTGGTCCTCCCAGCGGATCGAGGCGCCGTGAAGAGACGATTCTCTGGGTGGCGGTTCGCCATCCTCTGTTCGGTCGCGGCGCTCGCCGCGGCGGCCTGCTCGGCCGGGTCGACCGACTCCGGCGGGCCGAGCGCCGCCGGCCCGCCGGTCCGGGTCGCGGTCGGCATCGACGCCTCCTACGCGCCGTTCTTCCTGGCCGCCAGCCAGGGCCTGTTCGCCGCCAAGGGGGTCAACGTGGAGGTTGTCCAGTTCGGCACCGGCGGCGAGGCGGTGAACACGCTGGCCACCGGGCAGGTCCAACTGGCCGGCAGCTCGGACGTAACCACCGTGGCCCAGCTGAAGCAGAACCCCGGACTGCGCGCGCTGCTCGCCTACGAGCAGTCCGGGAAGTACCTCAAGGTGGTCGTCGGACCGCACGCCGACCCCGCCCGGCTGGCCACCATGGGCGTCGTGCCGGGGCTCTCCGAGCTCGCCGCGACCCGCTACCTGCAGTCCCGAGGCATTGACCCGGCGTCGGTCCGGTTTGTCACCGCCGGCCCGCCCGAGATGCCGGCCCTGATGCAGAAGGGCGACATCGACGGCTACATCCTCTGGGAACCGTGGCCGACCAAGGGTGTCGCCGCGGGCGGACGGGTGGTCGGTACCACCGGCGACTTCGGCCTGACCTACGTGCACTGGCTGATCGGCACCAGCGACTGGATCCAGGCGAACACCCAGACCGTGGCCAAGATCGCCGCGGCACTGGACGAGGCGGCCCAGAAGACGGAGAGCGACCCGCACGCCGCCGCGGCCGCCACCGCCGCGGCAGCCAAGATCCCCGAGGACCAGACCGTGTCCGCCGTGGCGGAGATCGACTTCAAGGTGCGCGACCTGACCGACCAGGACCTGGCCTCCGCCGACCGGATCGCGCAGTTCTTCGTGGACACCCACAAGATCGACACAAAGCCCGACCTGTCCGCCGCGCTGCTGGTGGGCTGGTACAGCCAGCACGCCGGCCAGGCCCGCTGATGGCGCCGGAGACCGAGGTGTCTGTCCGCCCGCCCGGGGTGCGCTCCGGCGCGGCCGTCCGGTTCGAGCAGGTCAGCATCTGGTTCGACGACTTCCAGGCGGTGCGCGAGGTGTCCCTCGAGGTGGCGCCGGGGGAGCTGCTGTGCCTGCTCGGCCCGAGCGGCTGCGGCAAGTCCACGCTGCTGTCCACGCTGGCCGGTTTCCTGCCCACGACCTCGGGTTCGGTGACCGTGGACGGCCGGCCGGTCACCGCTCCCGGCCCCGAGCTGGGCATGGTTTTCCAGAGCAGCGAGGCCCTTTTCGACTGGCTGCCGGTGCGGTCGAACGTGACGTTCGGGCCCCGGATGCGCGGCGTCGGGCGCGCCGAGCGGGCCGCCATCGCCGACGAGTACCTGGGCCTGGTCGGGCTGCGGCACTGCGCCGACAAGATGCCCGACCAGCTTTCCGGCGGAATGCGGCAGCGGGTGCAGATCGCCAGGGTGCTGGCCAACCAACCTCGGGTGCTGTTGATGGACGAGCCGTTCGGTGCGCTGGATGCGCAGACCCGCTCGGTGATGCAGCGCGAGATGGACCGGATCAGGGCCGCCACCGGCTGCACCGTCCTGTTCGTCACCCACGACATCGGCGAGGCGATCGTGCTCGCCGACCACATCGCGGTGATGACCGCCGGACCCGCCGCCCGGATCAAGTCGAGCTACCGCGTCGAGTTGCCTCGGCCGCGCGACGAGACGTCCGCCGAGTTCGTCGCACTGCAGCGGGCGCTCCGCCGCGACATCGGGGACGAGGTGCAGGCCGCGCTGCGCGCCCAAGGCCTGGACCCCGGCGAACCGGACCCTGGCGAGCCGAACCCTGGCGAGCCGGGCCCGTCATGACGCTCACCGACGATCCCGTCATCCCGCTACCGGCACCCCGGCGTGGCACCGGTGCGCGCGGCGCGTTGATCTCGGCCGGCTCGGTGCTGCTCGGACTGCTGGTCTGGCAGCTGCTGGCCGCCCGATTCGGCCCGGCGCTGCTCGCCTCACCACTGGAGACGCTTCGCGCCGGGATCGAACTGGCCCGGGACGGCACCCTGTTCGACTCCGTGCTGGCCTCCGCCCGGCGCATCCTGATCGGCTGGGGCCTCGGGTTGCTGGTCGGGGTGCCGGTCGGGCTGGTGATGGGTCGGGTACAGATCATCCGCACCCTGCTGGACCCGCACATCGAGTTCTTCCGGTTCATCCCACCGGTCGCGTTCGTCACCCTCGCGGTGGTCTGGTTCGGCATCGGCGAGAGCTCCAAGGTCGTGCTGATCTTCTACACCTCGGTCTTCATCGTCACGCTGAACACGGTGGCCGGGGTGCTCGCGGTGAATGAGTCGAAGCTGCGCGCGGCGGTGAGCCTGGGCGCCGGGCGCAGGCAGATCATGCTCTACGTGGTGCTGCCGGCGACCGTGCCGCACGTGGTCACCGGGGCCCGGCTGGCCATGGGCAACAGCTTCCTGACCATCGTCTCGGCGGAGATCGTGGCGGCCCAGGTCGGGCTGGGCGCGCTGATCTGGACCTCCCGCAACTACGGGCGGATCGACTGGGTGTTCGTCGGGATCATCGTGCTCGGCGTGCTCGGCTTCGTGTTCGACCGGGTGCTGCGGATCGTGGCCCGCCGGGTGCTGCGGCGTTACGCGGTGAAGCTCTGACACTCGAAGTTTCTGACACACGTAGTTACGGAGGAGACATGACGACGGCCAGCGCTGTGGAGAACATCCCGTCACCGGGTGGCTTCGAGGATCCGGGCGAGGAACGCGAGCACCGCAAGCGGCGGGCGGCCGCCGGCTACCGGGTGCTGGCCAGGTTCGGCCTTGACGAAGGCATCGCCGGGCACATCACCTGCCGCGACCCGGAGCGCACCGACCACTTCTGGACCGCCCCGTTCGGCAGCTACTTCGGCGCGGTACGGGCCAGCCAGCTGATCCTGGTCGACGAGGCCGGCACTGTGGTGCAGGGCGAAGGACTGCTCAACCAGGCCGCGTTCGCCATTCATTCGGCCATCCACCGGGCCCGGCCGGACGTGGTCGGCGCCGTGCACGCACACGGCCTGCACGGCAAGGCGTTCGCCACTCTGGGCCGCCGACTGGCCCCGCTGACCCAGGACGCCTGCGCGTTCTACGGCTCGCACGCGCTGTTCGAGGACTTCACCGGCGTGGTGCTGGACCCGGATGAGGGCAAGCGGATCGCCGCCTGCCTTGGCGACGGCAAGGCGGTCATCCTGGCCAACCACGGACACCTGACCGTCGGTACCACCGTCGACTCGGCGATCTTCTGGTTCGTCACCATGGAGCGGTCGTTCCAGGCCGAGCTGCTGGCCAGGGCGGCCGGCACGCCCCGCGAGATCGAGCCGGCCACCGCGCGGCTCACCCACGAGCAGGTCGGCGCGGAGGACATCGGCTGGTTCGCCTTCCAACCCATCTGGCAGCGGATCGTGGCCGAGCAGCCAGATCTGCTGGACTGAGCCCGGGGATGCGGCCGGCGCTGCGGGAGGCTGAGGCGCGGGCGTTGGCGTCGCTCGGGCACACCGGGCGGCGGTCCCTCGGGCGGGTCCGGGCGGTGGACGCGGCGGCCTTCGCCGAGGCGGCTGGGGAGAGCGACCCCCGGTTGACCGATCCGGCCCACCCTGGCTTCCTGCTGCACCCGATGTACCTGGTCAGCCTGCTGCGCGGTCCCGGGCCGGCCGGCCAGGAGGAGTTGCGGCCGGACGGCATGTACCGCGACGAGGTGCCCGGTACCGACGGCCTGGACGTTCTGCTGATGGCCGGGGGGCAGCGGCTGACCTGGCATGCGCCGCTGCTGCCCGAGCAGGAGTTGGAACGGACCCACCGCCTGGACTCGGTACACCGCAAGGGCCGCCGGCCGGCTGAATTCCTGGTGCTGGTGGTGCACAAGACCTGGTCCACACCGCGGCAGGGCTTGGTGGTCGAGGCGGACGAAACCTTCCTGGTCCGATGAGAGAGGTCCGATTCACCCCTGACCAGGCCGCGCTGGACCGCTTCGGGGCCAGTACCCGCAACTCGCACCGGATCCACTACGAGGCCGATTTCGCCAGGGAGCAGGGCCTGGACGGGACGGTGGTGATGGCCCAGCTGCATGGCTGCCTGTTGTTTCGCGCCGCTGCCCGGTGGGCCGGGGACCCGGTCAGGGTGGTGTCGCTGGGCTGGCACAACCGGGCGCCGTCCGGGCCGGGCGCCGAGCTGACGGTGACGGTGTCCGTGTCCGAGGCGGGTGCCGTGTCCGAGGCGGGCGCGCCGGCCGGCGACGGATTGGTTCGACTCGAGCTCACCGAGACCGGCCCGGACGGGGCGGTGTGCTGTCTCGGGTATGCGGTGGTGCGCTCTGGCCGGTAAAACCCTGCCGCTCGGACCGCGTGGACCGGCACGATGCGGGCGGTGAGCACCTTTGTGTTGATCCATGGCGCGGCAGACGTCGGCTGGTACTGGCACCTGGTCGAGGCGGAGTTGCGGGCGCTGGGCCACGACGTGGTGGCTCCCGACCTTCCATCCGAGGACGACTCGGCGGGCTTGACCGAGTACACCGATGCGGTGGTTGCGGCCGTCGGGGACCGCAAGCGGCTGGTGGTGGTGGGCCACTCGTTCGGCGGGTTCACCGCGCCCCTGGTCGCCGATCGGCTCCCGACGGACGTCCTGGTCCTGGTGGCCGGGATGGTGCCGTCACCGGGCGAGGCGCCGGGGGACTGGTGGGAGCACACCGGCTACGGCGCGGCGGTGTGCGAGCAGGCCGCCCGCGACGGCGGGCTGACCGGCCACGACGACCCGTACGTCAGCTTCTATCACGACGTGCCGCGCGAGCTGGCCGAAGAAGCGCTGAGCAAGGAGCGCGACCAGTCGGGGACTCCGATGGGTGTGCCGTGGCCACTCGACAAGTGGCCGGATGTGCCGACCAGGTACGTGGTGTGCACCGAGGACCGCTTCTTCCCGGCCGACTTCTTGCGTCGAGTGGTGGCCGAGCGACTCAACATCGTTCCCGACGAGATCGCCGGCAGCCACTGCGTCGCGCTGAGCCGGCCGCGGCAGCTGGCCGCCATCCTGGCCGGCTACCTGGCCTCGGACTCCGGCCGCTGAGATCGGCTCGCGGATAGGTGTGCTGAGAGCGCCGACTCAGTGTGCTGAGAGCGCCGACTCGCGGTGTGTCTGTCCCAGGTGTGGGGGGTGACGCCGGTGAGTTTGAGGTGGTTCTTGCGGACTTTGCCGGTCGGGGTTTGGGGGAGGGCGGCGGCTAGCTCCAGGTAGCGGGGGACGGCGAAGTAGGGCAGTTCGCGGGCGCAGTGGGCGGCCACCTCAGCCAGGTCGAGGTGGTTGTCCGGGGCGGGCACCAGCACGGCCATCACCTCGTCCTCGGCCAGCTCGGAGGGCACCGCGAAGACCGCCGCGTCGGAGATGCCCGGGTGGCGCAGCAGCACCTGCTCGACCTCGTAGCTGGAGATGTTCTCGCCACGCCGCCTGATCACGTCCTTGATCCGGTCCACGAAGCGGAACCATCCGTCGCCGTCGCGCACCACCCGGTCGCCGGTGTGGAACCAGCCGTCCCGGAACCGCTCGGCGGTGTGCTGAGGGTCGTCCCAGTACCCAGTGGCGAACCCGTGCGGCAGCTCGGTGCGCACCAGCAGCTCACCCGGCTGCCCGTTCGGGGCGTCGCGGCCGTGCTCGTCCACCACCCGGGCGGTGAACCCGGGCACCACCTGCCCGAGGCTGCCCGGTCGGGTCTGGGCCACGCCGGTGCCCAGTACAAGGTTGGTCTCGGTGGTACCGAATCCGTCGACCAGCCGGACGCCGAACCGCTCGGCGAACGGCTCGCAGAGGTTCGCCGGGGAGGCCGGGGCCAGCGCTCTGCTGACCCGGTGTGCCCGGTCCGCCAGCGACGGTGGCCGGGACATCACCATGTTGACCATGGCGCCGAGCAGGTAGGTGACCGTGGCTCCGGCGTCCGCCGCGTCGGTGAAGAACCGGGAGGCGGAGAACCGGGTGCCCAGGGAGAAGCTGGCGCCGGCCACAACGGCCTGCAGGAAGGCATTGAGCGCGTTGGTGTGGAACAGCGGCAGGTTGGTGTGCAGCACGTCGTCGGGGGTCAGCTCCAGGGCCCGGCCGACCGTGCGGCCCCACTGCACCAGTTGGCCGTGCGGGCAGCACACCCCTCGAGAGGGTCCGGTGGTGCCCGAGGTGAACAGGATCGCCAGTGTGTCGCCCGGAGCGACCGGCGCCGGTTCGATGGGCTCCGCTCCGAGCAGCCCCGCTTCGATCGGCCCCGTGCTGGCCGGGTCGGAATCGGCGGAATCGGCGTCCAACACCCAGAGCGGGAGCGGGCCGGCCACCGCGAGCGCCTCGTCGCGCAACGCCCGCTCTACCAGCAGCGCGCTCGGCCTGGCCCGGTGCAGCGGATCGCGCAGGCTGGCCCCGTGCAGCGCGGTGTTCAGCGGCACCACCACAGCCCCCAACCAGGCACAGCCGAGGAACAACTCGAGCAGTTCGATGCGGTTGCCACACAGCGCGGCGACTCGGTCGCCGGCCCCAATCCCGCGAGCCGCCAGCGCGCCGGCCATCCGGGCGGCACGGTCGGCGGTCTGCCGGTAGCTCAACCGGACCGGTCCCACCCGCAGCAGGGGCGCGTCACCGCGTTGCTCGGCCCGCCGGCGCAGCAGCGCGGGCACGGTCAGCGGTATATCCGGTTCGGCCCAACCCGGTGCGGTCAGCACCGCGCACGTGATCCGGTCTGCACAGCGTCGACGTTAGCCGCCGATGTCGGCGCGGCCAGGCCACCGGGTTCGTTCATCGGACCGGCGGGTGGCGCCACCGCCACCGCACACCCGGTTCGTACCCAGCACACCCGCTGCAGTGGGTGTGTTGGGTACGCAGAGGGTGTGCGGCCCCTTGCCCGGCTAGCCGGTGGAGCGGGCGCGGGTGGACTCGGGGTCGCCGAGTTGGTGCTGTTGCTGTTCCCGGAGTTCCTCCTCGGCGGTTTGCTCGATGCGTTTCATGGCTATGCGCAGGATTGGCGGGGCCATCACCGAGGTCAGCACCGCGACCAGCACGATGATCGTGTACATCTCGATGCTCAGGATGCCGGCGGTCAGGCCGACCGAGGCGATGACGATCTCCACCACCCCTCGGGCGTTCATACCGGCGCCGAGGGCGAGCGCCTCCCACCGGTTCATCCGGCTCATCGCAGCGCCGAGCCCGGCGCCGAGGAACTTCCCGGCGACGGCCAGCGCGACCACCACCACCGCGGCGATGGCGACGTCCGCCCGGCCCAGCGCGGCCAGGTCCATCCGCAGCCCGGCGGTGGCGAAGAACAGCGGGGCGAGCACGGACAACACCACGGTGCGCAGCGGCGTCGCCCAGGCGGTGCCCGGGGCCGATCCGGTGCCCAGGTCCCGGCAGGTGCCCAGCAGGATGCCGCAGACGAACGCGCCGAGCACCGCCTCGAGCCGCAGCGCATGCGTCCCCGCCGAGCACAGGATGACCAGCACCACCGCGACCGCCACCGGCAGCGCCGGCTCGCCGGACCGCAGCGCCAGCCGCATGGCCGTGCGCACCAGGTAGCGGCCGATGGTCGCGCTGAACAGCAGCACGCCCAGCAGGCTGAGCACCGAGTACGCCACGCCCGCCGCGTGCAGCCCGGTGGTGGCCAACGCGGAGACCACGGACAGCATCAGCCAGCCGAAGGCGTCGTCGATGGTGCCGGCCAGCAGGA
>Ga0137413_10000459_pt1 | contig 13687 bp, 8 predicted proteins | sample CZODoug2_1_16fun_FD_108280 | JGI IMG/M metagenome (GOLD analysis project Ga0137413, IMG submission 108280) | Vadose zone soil fungal communities from Angelo Coast Range Reserve, California, USA - CZODoug2_1_16fungal (Illumina Assembly) | ecosystem: Environmental > Terrestrial > Soil > Vadose... | reverse complement strand
TAACCTGGCAATCGTCGGTTTCGGCAACGTTGGCCGCGCCTTTTTGCGGCTGCTTATCTCCAAAGAGACCGAACTCCGGCGCCGCTACGACGTCCGCTGGCGCCTTACGGGTGTCGCCACCCGTCGCACCGGCTGGCTCGTCGACCCGGATGGGTTGAACCCCCTGGCCATTCTGAATGGTCATTGGCCCGCGCAACCGCCGCATTCTTCTCCGCGAAACGTTCGCGAGTGGGTCGAACGCGCCCGGGCCGACGTCGTCTTCGAAGCTAGCTCCCTCAACGCCGCAACCGGTGAACCCGCGATGGACCACATCAAAGCGGCGCTGGAATTGGGCGCCCACGCTGTAACCGCTAACAAAGGTCCCATCGTGCATGGGTTCAACGAACTGACTGCATTGGCGAGCGAAAAAGGCAGACGTTTCTTGTACGAGGCCACGGTGATGGACGGCGTTCCGATTTTTTCCATGTTCCCGCTGGGCTTACCGGCCACAGAAATTCGCGGGTTTTCCGGCGTTCTCAATTCCACGACAAATGTGGTGTTAACGGAAATCGAGAAAGGTCGCACCTTCGAAGAAGCGATCCGCCGCGCACAAGCCATGGGCATAGCGGAAACCGACCCGGCTGCCGATCTTGACGGGTGGGATGCCGCGGTAAAGATCGTGGTAATGACGATCGTGCTACTCGGCGTGCCGATTCGCCTGGAGCAAGTCCGCCGCACGGGCATCCGCGATCTCAGCGAGGAAAAAATACGGTCTGTACGTTCTTCCGGAATGCGCTACAAACTGGTCTGCCGCGCGGAACGCCGCGGCAGCGGAGTCGAATGCAGCGTCCAACCGGAATTGCTGCTCGCATCCGACCCGCTAGCCAATCTGGAAGGCAGCAGCTCCGCTGTCCGCTTCGACATGGACGTCTTCGGCCTCTCACTGGTCGAGCACAACCCAGGAATCGAAGCCACCGGCTACGGTCTGCTGGCGGACTTCCTTCGCGCTGTCCGCCAGTAGGTTCCGACCAACCCATACAATTAGATCTCAACGAAACCTGCTCGGCCAAACACCACCCGAGCTCTAGCGCCTATATTCTGCCGCGTAATCCGGCACAGGAATCGCCGGATCGCAGCGCTCATCGCGCATCGGCGCGCCAGCAATCAAGCGCAGCGGCACGATCCCGGCCCAAACAGGCAAAGCATAATCCTCTGCATCGTCTTCTACCGGCCCGCTGCGCATCTTCGCGGAAACTTCCGTCAGCGCCAGTCGCAAAATGCTCGTAGCCTTCAATTCCTTCTCACTCGGCCGGCGCGCGTCATTCCACCGACCCGGCAAAATCTTCTCCGTAAACGCGTGCAACGCCTCAATCTTCTCGGCCGGCGTATCGACGAGCACGGCTTTCCCCAACGCCACCACCGACCGATAATTCATCGAGTGATTGAACACCGAGCGCGCCAGCACCAATCCATCCGCAAGGGTCACCGTAACGCACACCGCGATTCCTGTGCTCGCCCCACGCAACATCCTGCTGACCGCCGACCCATGAAAATAAATGGCATCTCCGACGCGCGCATACATTGTGGGAATCACGAACGGCTGGCCATCCACGACAAATCCGATGTGACAAACAAATCCTTCATCCAGAATCTTGTCGATCGTCTCGCGGTCGTACGCGCCACGATGCGGCTCTCGCACCACACGCGTGCGCTCATTCGGTATGAAAGTTTCAGACACGTTCGGCCTCGTTGAGAAACGGAGCGCAAAGTTGATAGCCGGCGCCACCGCGGCATGAGTGAGGAACAACAAGTTTATGCTATCACGCTGGGGCCGGGCGTACCTCGTGAAGCGACGACGTACTACCGGCAAACCACCTCCAATTTGGCGGGCCAGCAAACCTGTGATTCGGATCGACATTTTCCGTACCTCTCGGTTGAAAGGTCGTAACGACAGACAAGACCGTTATTCCGAGGACATTCGACAAGGATGGCCGAAGTCCGCGGCATCATTCGTCACAGCCACATTCCGACTGCGTTTTCTCAACTGAGTGTCAGTGGGCGTGGTATTCGAATGAATAAGCCGTGGAGGAGCGCTGGGTTTAGAGGAACTGAGTTCAGCGACCGCTGATTCAGAAGCGGGGAGTGGCTCGCGGGGCGCTCGCTGGGACACGCCAAAACGCGCGCCCCTACATTGGGCGATGTTGCGGGGAGGGCGGCGCCTGACTTGGCCCGACTGATTGGGTGCGCCGAAGGCTTGGGGTTTGATTCTGTGGCAAAATAGAGGCTTGTGGGAATGAGCTGATGGCACAACGGACAATTCTGGAAGCGGAACGGCCGGCGAAAACAGCCAAGAAGAACGCCAAAAATGGCGAAGAGCGGGAGCGCGTTTTTGAGGCGTTCCGGAGGTGGGGGTATTTGGAGGCGGAGCTTGATCCGCTGGGCTTGTTTAAACCAATTAAATATAGTGATTTGGAGCTTTCTGGACCCTTGGCTGAGGAGGCTCGGCGGATTTATTGCGGGTCGGTTGGGGCGGAGTTCATGCATTTACGGGAGCCGGAGCGGCGGCGGTGGATTGCGGAGCGGCTGGAGAAGGTCGTTGAGGACGTGAATCAAGGAAAGGTTTTGGAGCGGTTGGTGCGCGCGGATTTGTTTGAGCAGGTTTTGCAGGCTCGATATTTGGGGACGAAGAGATTTTCGCTTGAGGGCGTTACCGCTTTGATTCCATTGCTGGATGCGATTTTGGATACGGCTGGCGATGCGGGGGCGGTGGATTCGATTATTGCGATGAGCCATCGCGGCCGGTTGAATGTGATGGTGCATGCGGCTTGCAAGCCGCCGCATGAAGTGGTATCGGGATTTGAGGATGTCGATCCGCGTAGCGTGTTGGGGGCTGGGGACGTGAAGTATCACGTTGGGGCTACCGGGACGTACGTCACTTCGGGCGGGTCGTCGATCAACATTCATATTGTTTCGAATCCCAGTCATTTGGAGGCTGTCGATCCGGTGGCTATGGGGCGGGCTCGGGCCAAGCAGACTCGGCATGGGGCAGATGGGCCGGTGGTGGATCGGTCGCGGGAATCGCTGAATAAGGTTTGGCCGATTGTGATGCATGGGGATGCGGCCTTTGCCGGGCAGGGGATTTGGGCGGAGACGTTGAATTTGGCGGATTTGAAGGGGTACACCGTCGGCGGCACCGTACATATCGTGGTGAATAACTTAATTGGTTTCACCACACCGCCGGTGCAGGAGCACTCTTCGCGATTTGCTTCGGATATCGCCAAGCGGCAGAGCGTGCCGGTGTTTCACGTGAATGCGGAAGACCCGGACGCGGTGGTTCGCATGGGCCGGCTGGCCGCGGAATATCGGGCAAAGTTTGGCGGCGACGTAGTGGTGGATATTATCGGGTACCGGCGGCATGGGCACAGTGAAGTGGATGATCCTACGATTACGCAGCCTTTGACTTACGAGCGAATCAAGAATCATCAGCCGCTTTGGAAGATTTATGCGGAGCGGACCGGGATCGATGGGAACGAAATCAGCAACGCGGTGCGCAAGGAGTATGAAGAGGAGCAGACCAAGGCCAAGGCGCTAAAGAAGATGCCGCACCTGCGGACCTTGCCCACGTATTGGGATCCGTACTTTCACGGGAAGTCTGACCCGCAGCAGGAAGTGGACACCGGATTGTCACGGGAAAAAATTGGCGAGTTGACGGACGGACTTGTGCGCGTGCCTTCGGGTTTTCATCTGCACCCGAAGCTGGCGAAGCTGTTGGAGCAGCGTGCGGAGATGGGGCATGGGAAGCGGGCTATCGACTACGGTTTCGCGGAAGCGCTGGCGTTTGCTTCCTTGGTGCTGGAAGGCACGCCCATTCGTCTGACTGGACAGGATACGCAGCGGGGGACGTTCAATCAGCGGCATGCGGTTTTGATTGATACCGAGACGGAGCACAATTACTTGACGCTTTCCCATCTTTCGCGCACACAGGCGTTTTGCGAGATTCACAATTCGCCGTTGTCGGAGGCGGCTTGCGTCGGATTCGAATATGGATTCAGCCGCGATTACCCGGAGGCGCTGGTTTTGTGGGAGGCGCAGTTCGGGGATTTTGTGAACGGCGCGCAGGTGATTATCGATCAGTTTTTGAGTGCGAGTGAGGATAAGTGGAATCTGCCCACTGGGTTGGTTCTGCTCTTGCCGCACGGGTACGAGGGGCAGGGACCGGAGCACTCGAGCGCGCGCATTGAGAGATTTCTGCAGCTGGCGGCTGAGGATAACGTGGTGATCTGCCAGCCCTCCAATGCGGCGCAGTATTTTCATATGTTGCGGCGGCAGGCGCGGCGGATGTGGCGGAAACCTTTGATTGTGTTTACGCCAAAGAGCATGTTGCGTCATCCGGATGCTAGTTCGAATCTCGAGGATTTCACGGCGCCTAGATTTTTGCCGGTGGTTCCGGACCGGGAGATTTCGGACGCTAAGAGAATTTTGTTTGCCAGTGGAAAAGTTGGACACGAGTTGCAGGCGGAGCGAAAGCGGCGGGCGGATACGAGTACCGCGATTTGCTTTCTGGATCAGCTATATCCTTTGCCTCGGCCGGAGATTTCGGCGGTTTTGGATGCGCACCCGAATGCCCATGAGATTGTTTGGGTGCAGGAAGAGCCTGGGAATATGGGGGCTCATTTTTACGTTACGCCGAGATTGCAGCGGTTGGCTCAGGATAAGGGTAGGAAGGTGCGGGCAGTGAAGAGGTCGGCCAGCGCCAGTCCGGCAACGGGATCGGCCAAGGCGCACGAAATGGAGCAGAAAACACTGCTGAATTTGGCGTTTACCACGACAGCGGCAGAATAGTCGACGCAATTTTCGAGGAGCAATCGCATGCCCAATCGTGATTCACAGGTCGAGTCGCTCTTGCAGGAACTCCGGGAGACGCGTGCCCGCGCTGAAGAGATTTTCAGGGGTCGAAAGTCCGAGGAGCTTCTGCGGCGCCGAGCAGAAAAACGATGGTCGGCGGCGGAGTGCATCGAGCACTTGAAAATAACCAATCGTGCTTATCTGGCGCGTTTGTCGGAAGCGGTCCGCGGTCTTCGCGAGAAGAATCTTGCAGGCCGCGGCGAATTCCGCCTGGATTGGAACGCGCGTCTTTTGAAGTATTGGCTGGAGCCACCTTCACGCCTGCGTTTGCCGACGGGAGCTGCGTTCAGGCCTGTCAGCCAGGTAGACCCCACAACCGTCTTAAGCGCGTTTCAATCGATCGGCCGCGAGATCGAAGAGGAACTTGCCAATGCGCACGGGCTGGCGCTGGATGCCGAGAAGATTCGGTCGCCGTTCGCTGAGAACATGGAATACAGCGCGTATTCGGCGTTTGTGCTTATTGCGGCGCATAATCGTCGGCATATCTGGCAAGCGCGAGCCGCGCTTTAACAATTCATTCACATTGGTGTCATCGCTGCGTCACCCGTTGCACCCAGACTGATGACATCAACTGTGCTACGCAATCAGCCCGGTGACCGAACGCCTTCCAATGCCTACCGCATTTCGCCGGTGTACGGTACACTTCGAACAAGCCGGCGGACGGAACGTGCTACCTGCATGAAACGAGTCCTGATTATTGAAGACGACAAAGACATCGTTGAGCTGGTGCGTTACAACCTTGCAAATGAAGGATTTCAGGTTAATGCGGCCTTCGATGGCAGCAGCGGCCTGAATTCGCTGAAGAAATCGCCTCCCGATATTTTATTGCTCGATCTGATGCTGCCGAAACTTTCCGGACTGGACATTTGCCGGGAGGTGCGGCGGGACGACTCACTGAATCGCTTGCCCATTCTTATGCTCACGGCGCGCGGGGACGAAGCCGACCGCGTTGTGGGCCTTGAGATGGGTGCTGACGACTATGTGACGAAGCCGTTCAGCCCGCGCGAATTGCTGGCGCGGGTGAAGGCGTTGCTTCGGCGGGCGGAACCTCCCGCGGATTCACCTCGGACCATCGAGATCGGCAAATTGGCGATTGATCCAGCGTCGTATCGCGTCAGCCATTCGGGAAAGCCTGTTCCGCTGAGCACGCTCGAATTCCGGCTGCTCTATTACCTTGCTTCGCGCCCAAACCGCGTTTTTACGCGGGATCAGCTTCTGGATGCAGTGTGGGGGACGGATCGATTCGTGACACCGCGCAGTGTGGATGTGTATGTCCGGCGCCTGCGTGAGAAAATCGAAAGTGATCCGGAAAATCCCAATCATCTGAAGACGGTTCGCGGCGCAGGGTATTTGTTCGAAACTCGTGCGGCGTAACCTTTTCCGGAAACTCGCCCTGACGTTCCTCGCCCTGCTGGCGAGCGTGCTGGTTGCTGTGGATTTTTTTGCGGAGCGGGCGCTACGGCGCGACTCCGAGCGCGCGACCTTCGCGCAACTGGCCACCATCGCTCGATTCGTGCAGACTCGCCCGCCCGAATTTCCTTCTTTTTCTTCCGCGCAGACCGAAGATCTGGAGCGCTTGCATCGCTGGGCAGCCGAAATCGGCTCGGGGGGCGCGCGCATCACGGTCATACGTTTCGACGGGCAAGTCCTCGCAGACTCGCAATCGGATGTGCGAACCATGGAGAATCACGCGGATCGTCCGGAAATTCGAGAGGCGCTGGCGAAGGGCGAAGGACGGTCGGTGCGGCACAGCGTCACGTTAAGGCGCGATTTTCTGTTTTACGCAGTTCGTCAAGACGTCGCGGCAGGGCCGCCGATTGTGCTGCGATTCGGGATTCCTCTGGAAACGGCGAATCAAGCCCTGGGTTTATTTCGCCGCAGTTTGTGGCTGGCGTCGCTGGTCATCCTCCTGGTAGCGGGGATGGTTTCCCTGCTGGTGTTCCGCGGCTTCTAGGACCGCGTGGGACGCCTGCGGGAATTCTCTCGGCGGGTCGCGGAGGGAGATTTCCGTCCGCTACCTGGCGGGCCATCCGGGGATGCTCTGGAGGCGCTGTGCGCGTCGTTGAATCAGACGGCGGCGCGAATGGATCGCACGATTCGAACGCTTACGGAAGAACGCAACCTGTCGTCCGCGATTCTGGGCAGCATGGTGGAAGGTGTCGCGGTCGTGAATGGCTCCGAGCGGCTCGTCTTCGCGAATCAAGGATTTGCCGACATTCTGGAATTGGACGTGCCACCGAGGTCCGGGAGCGCACTGGTCGAAATTGTGCGCCAGACCGAGATGATTGAAGCGGTGCGGCAGGTTTTGGCGGGGGAGCCGCGGGTCGAGGCGGAGATTGTGACCGGCACGCTGCGGCAGCATTTCTTTGCCGCGACGGTTGCGGCGGTTCGCGCCGGGGAGACTTCCGGCGCGGTGGTCGTTCTTCACGACATCACGGAGCTGCGCAAGCTGGAGCGGGTACGCCGCGACTTTGTGGCCAACGTGTCTCACGAGTTCAAAACGCCACTGACTGCAATTCAGGGCTTTTCCGAAACGCTGCTCGCGGGCGCGATTGACGATCCGCAAAATCGCGAGCGCTTTCTGGGGATCATTCTGGAACACTCGCGGCGCCTAGCGCGGCTTACGGATGACCTGCTGAAGCTCTCGAAAATGGATGCCGATCGCCTGGAATTGGAGATTCGGCGGGTGAGTGTTGCGGAATTGATCGAGAGCTGTCTGGAGACCGCGCGGCATCGCGCAGCGGAAAAGGACATTCGCGTTTATGTCAGCCAGTCGAATAATTTGCCGGACATTGCGGGGGATCGGCGGCGGCTCGCGGAAGTTCTGCAAAATTTGCTGGACAATGCGACGCAATACACGCTTGCGGGCGGGCGAATCACGCTGAGCGCGGAAGCACGGGATACGGATGTAATTTTCACCGTGTCCGATACGGGCATCGGAATTCCCAAGGCGGACCAGTCGCGTATTTTCGAACGCTTCTACCGTGTGGACGCGGCACGTTCCCGCGAAGCCGGCGGCACGGGGCTGGGCCTAGCCATCGCCAAGCATTTGGTGGAAGTGCACGGCGGGCGGATCTGGGTGACTAGCGAGATTGGGCAAGGTTCGGAGTTCCATTTTTCGGTGCCGGTTTTCGATCCGGAGCGCGCCGCGTTGCTGCGTGTGGCATCCGGTATCGGCACGAATCGCAGCGCCGGGAGCCGTCCGCAACCCTCTTAGCCCGCCGCAGTTTTCGCTGTTGTTCAATTATTCATGCCGCTGTGAATTTGCCGTAACGCCGCTTGCGGGAACATTTCGCTTACGAGTGGGGGTGTGGTTTGACGCCTCGCTCGGAGGACAACCCAATGGCGACTACCCCGGGACTCACGGAAACTGTGCTGTACGACACGCTAATGAACTATCTGGTTTCAATGGCCCGCACCGTGGAAGGTGCGATGAATCGCGCGCTGGATTCGCTGGTTGGATTCGATAATGCCGGAACGTCATCGCTGCCCGGCGAAGTGTTTCTGCTGGAGCCGCGCATCAATGAAATGGAGATTGTGATTGACGAGCATGCCATCCGGCTCTTGCGGCGAGGCTCATTTTCGGATGACGAGATGCGGCTGATTGTGGCGGCGTTGAAGATCACCAATGACCTGGAGCGTATTGGCGACATCGCCGTGAATGTGGCGGAACGCGTGATTTCTCTGCGTGAACTGCCGGAGGCCGAGCTTCCCGAAGAGCTTGCTCCGATGGCTTCGGCGGTGCGCGCGATGGTCAGCAAGAGCCTGGGGGCGCTCATCTTTCGCAACGTGGAAATGGCCACGCAAGTACTGGAAAGCGACGATGTCGTGGATCAATACCGGGATCGCATTTTCGAACGGCTGTTGCAACGCATGACGCAGGAACCCGCGGCCGTGAGCCCGGGTTTGCAGTTCGTGCTGGCCACCCGCCACCTGGAACGCATCGCCGACCACGCTACCAACATTGCCGAGGACATCATTTTTTGGGTGCGCGGACTGGACGTGCGGCACGGACGGGGTTTGACGGTGAACGCCGAGCAGCCGGCGGACACGGAAACGCGCCCGGCGAAGGTTACGGAGAATTTACACGGCCTTCATCCGGACGTGACGCCTGCGTGCGACACTCAGCGTGCTTAATCTTCATTAAAAGTCCTACCACGGGGACCGGTGCACCCCTGGCTCCGGTCCCTTCTCCCCCCTCTTGGTGAGTTGGCGACGTCCCTGATCGAGTTGATTACTTCGGTTTACGATTTAATCTGCCTAGTGCATTCGTATTATTGCCCTTCCCTTCTCTCGGAATAAGAATTCAGCATCTATTGCCGATTCATCGGCACACCCCGTAACGAGTTGCTTTCTCAAAGTGATTGCGGCCAAGCGTCTTGATGCGGTGTTGCTTTGCGGCCGGCTGGCGCGGGTGGTGCGAACGCGACTTACGGGGACTGAATCCATGAAGGTAGCTAGGGAGCGGACAATTCTATGAAAGCAAGCGTGACAACTAAGAAATTCTTCGCGAGCACTCTTTTGGCTCTAGGTTTCTGCCTGCCAGTATTGGCCCAGTCGGACACGACACCCATTGAAATTGGCGGTGTGACGTTTTCCGGGAACATTCGCGAGCGCTACGAAGCTTGGGATTTCTTCCAGCCGGCGGCCGGCCAAAATCTTTACGGCTATTCCGGTACGCAGATTCGCTTCGGGTTTTCACAGACACGGCAGCACTATGACTGGAACATCGAGTTCGAGGCGCCGATATTGTTGGGTGTGCCCGACCGGGCGGTAAGGCCTGCGCCGCAGGGGCAATTAGGGCTGGGTGGCTCGTACTTCGCGGCGAACGACAACAGTCAGAACGCGGCGCTGATTTTTCCGAAACAGGTCTTTGTGCGGTTTAAATGGGATCACTCGAGTCTGCGGGCCGGGCGGTTCGAATTCACCGACGGCAGCGAAGTCAAACCCAAAGACCCGACGCTCGCTTCCCTCAAGAACGATCGGATCGGCCAGCGATTGCTTGGTACGTTCGGATTTTCCGATGTGATGCGCAGCATGGACGGTTTGCACTATGTTTATTCCAACGGCCCGTGGAACCTGACGGCGGTCAGCGCCATTCCGGATCGTGGCGTATTCCAGGTGGACGGGTGGGGCTGGGTAAAGACGCCAATCACCTACGTGGCGCTCACGCGTCAAGTTGATTTCGGGTCGAGCCATGCGGAATGGCGCGTGTTCGGATTGTTCTATAACGATGATCGCGCCGTGTTAAAGGCGGACAGCCGGGCGGCGGGTGTTCGCGCGACGGATCTTGGTGGCATCGACATCGGGACCTACGGCGGGCACTTCATTATGTCGACTGCAACCAGCGCAGGGACGTTTGATCTCTTGGGGTGGGGTGCGCTGCAGAACGGACGGTGGGGAGTGCTGACGCAACGATCAGGAGCAGCGGCAGCCGAAGGCGGGTGGCAGCCAAAGTTTGGTCCGCGGGTACGGCCTTGGCTGCGCACTGGTTATTTTTACTCGACGGGCGACGGTAACCCGACGGACGGCACGCACGGTACATTTTTTGCGGTACTGCCCACGCCGCGTGTCTACGCGCGTTTCCCCTTTTTCAACTCCATGAATAACCGCGACGTTTTCGGCGAAGTGATTCTGCGGCCATCGAAGAACCTAACGGTGCGGAGTGATGTGCACGGCTTGTGGCTCGCTAACCGCACGGACCTTTGGTATTCCGGCGGCGGCGCGTATCAGCCGTGGACGTTCGGCTTCCAGGGACGCCCAGCCAATGGCGCTACCAAGCTTGCCAATCTTTACGACATCAGCGGCGACTACAAGTGGCGACATGGAATTTCGCTGGGTCTTTACTTCGGATATGCTCAGGGCGGACAGGTGATTAAGTCGATCTTTCCTGCCAACAGTAACGGCGCGCTTGGATACACCGAGTTGAATTACCACTTCTGAAATTTGACTGCTTTGCAGGTTATTTCGAATCGAGTTGACAGATGACTTGGGCGGGGGGGTCGACGCCTTGGCGCGGCTTCGATTCGAAAAAAAAGGCAGCCCCACGAAGGAGCTGCCCTTTCCGGTCCCAATACCAGGAATGTCTTACCGCCGCAACCATACCGCCGCGAACTAAGGGATGTAGTAGCGGAACGAGGTCCAAATCATATTGTCTACGGCCTTGGGTGAAATTCCGACACCGGCTGCGGCTGGAGGAACGCTGTTGTTGCCGGACCAGCCGGTCTTGGTGACGTAGGAGTATTGAATGCCCCAACGGAGTCCACCCTTCGAACCCTGGTAAATCTTATGCCAGAAGCCGATGGTGCCTTCCGAAATCACGCGGATGTCCCCGGCGCAAGTTCCGCCGGTGGACGGGATCAGTTGGCTGGTAGGGGGTCTTTCCGTGCTGCACCCGCTGTTGTTGGCAAAGGGCGAACCATAGCCGCCGATCTGGTTCAGCCTGATCGCGGTGGCACTGGTAGCTGGAATCGCTGCCGAGGTGGTGGTGGCCGGGATCGCCGGAGTGTTGGTGACGGCGATGGTGGTGTAACCCTGGTAAGCGGCACGCCAGCCGTACTCGGAACCAGCATAGAGGTAGATGTCCCACTTCGGCGTAGGATGGAACTCCAAGCGAGCCAGTCCGTGCGCCGTGCGAATCAGCGATTCCGTGCCGTCCGGACGGAATGTCATGTCGGCAAGCTGAGCGGAGCCGTATCGGCCGATACCATCCCCGATAACGCCTTTCAGGCCAAAATCGACCTTCTTTGTAAACAGCGGGACGTTCAGGCTGGCACCCCCACCGCCGCCAGTGGCGGAACTATTGCGAGCCCCGGCGGCGCTCGGAGCAGTCGTGCCGTCAACTGGGCAGGGAACCACGACGGGTGTGGCAGGCGTGGGAAGGTTTCCAGCAGTTGTGCCAACCACTCCGCACGGAAAGATCCTGTCACGGAAGGCGCTGAGAATGCCGAACACCTCATAGTGGCCCCACCCCGGATCAGCGGCGGCCTTGATGATAAAATCGGGCGCCTTGTTGACCGTGTAGCCGGTGGGATCGAATGCGTTGAAGAGACCTCCGCTCTGCCCCGGAGCGTTGATGAAGAAATTCTGGGAAGTTGTAGCAACTCCGGTAGCGGTCGTACTAGTGAGAGTATTAAATCCGCGCCCGCCGAGGGTGGCCTGCGGCCCTTCGATCGAGGCGGCGAGTGAGAACTTGCCGCCGAAGTCTTTCACTACGCGGAAGCCGTACTGGCGCGCCCACGTAAAGCCGACGACATAGTTGGGATCGATCATCATCGGCAATAATTCCTGACGATTCTGGATGCCCTTCCGGTCCTCCGTCGCAAGGGTCCACATCTGCCCGCCGGTAAAGGTGAAGCCGGCGACAGCTGCCTGTCCCCAAATTTGTCGCTGACGGAACACGTAGCTGTTTGTTTGCCGGTTGTTCGATGTGGTACCCGCTCCGAGGAAGTCCGCCTCGTAGTAGCCGGTGAGCTTGACGTCGCCGATCTTGGACTCCGCGAGGAGAGTGGCGCGGCTCTGGCGAGCTGAAAAGTTATTTTCAGAAACGTGGGCGAGAGAGTTCCCCGGGTACGGGATGTTCGTGAAGGTAGTGTTGATGTCGGCGCTTTCGGCTCTACTGCGGGTGATCGTTTCTGCCGCAATGAAGCCTCCTGGCGTTAGCGTGATGCCTTTGAACTTGATCGAGGCGGGGCCTTCGTCACTGGCCGCCCCTTGACCACCACTACTCGGATTGGCCGCCACCGTCGCGACGCTGGTCTTCAGCGCGGCGTTACTTACGGCGAGGTCGCTGACGTTTGAAGTCAGAGTCGCCTCGCTGGCTTTCACCTCTGCCGTGGTGTTGACAGCTTCGGTGGCCTTGGTGGTGGCTTCCGCCGCGCGAGCGTTGGCTGCGGCTGCTTCTTCACGCGCTGCGTCGATTTGCCGGTCTCGCTTGCCCAATTCTTCCTTCAACATCTGCAGCTGTTCCTGCTGAGCCTGCATGGCCTGGCGGAGTTCTTCGATTGCCGCCGCGAAATTCGCATCCGTTTTCTCAGCCTTCTTTGCCGCTTTGGGCTTGGCAGGCTGTGCGGACTTCGCGGGCTGCGGATCGGCGTCCTTCGGTGTATCGGCGAGCGCCATCCCGGAAGTCAGGAATAACGACAGTGTTAGTGCTGCAAGTTTTCTCATTGCCTCTCTCTTTGCTGCGAAATTCGACTTAATACCGGTGAGTATGCGAACCACCCCGCGGCAGAAGGTAAAGGGTGCGTCTTACGGTTACGTCAACCAAGTATGAATATCCTGTAACAAAGAATTTGGACACGATGTATGTGGCTGAGTAATTTGGAGTTACTGAAACCTACGTGGCTTCAGTAACCGTAAGGACGACAAGGGAACCGGTGCGAACGAATCGCACCGGGATGGTGCCAAAGCGATTCTGGAAAGCCCAGATCATTTTGGATTCCGGAAGAACCTTACCTTTTACCGATGGGAGCAGCCTACTTCGGCGCCGCAATCGTATAGGCGAGCACTATTTGGGTCAAGCGATATTGGTAGGTGGCGTCGGTGTCAGCGATGTCCGCTTCGGTCTTGCCGAGTTCCGCCTGGGTGAACTCCACGATGGAGCCGAGACCCAGGTTGTAGCGCTGTTGTGCCAGGTCCAAGGCGAGATCGGCCTGCTCGCGTAGCTGGCGCGTGACCGATAGTCGTTCGTATGCTCGGTTGGTGTCTTGCCACGTCGTTCGAACGTCGCGCGCGATCGTGTTTCGCATCTCGGCCAGCTTCTGGCGGGCGACTTCGGTTTGCAGATCGGCGGTCTTGGCCC
>Ga0137413_10000458_pt1 | contig 13704 bp, 19 predicted proteins | sample CZODoug2_1_16fun_FD_108280 | JGI IMG/M metagenome (GOLD analysis project Ga0137413, IMG submission 108280) | Vadose zone soil fungal communities from Angelo Coast Range Reserve, California, USA - CZODoug2_1_16fungal (Illumina Assembly) | ecosystem: Environmental > Terrestrial > Soil > Vadose... | reverse complement strand
GTCCACTACTCGTCCTCGCTCCCGAACAGCCCGAACTGCGCGGGATCGCGCGAGGGCTCGGCCAGGCCGAGATGGCGGAAGGCATGCGAGGTCAGAAGCCGGCCGCGCGGCGTGCGCTGCAGATAGCCGCACTGGATCAGGAACGGCTCGATGATGTCCTCGATGGCGTCGCGCGGCTCCGAAAGCGCCGCCGCCATGGTCTCGACGCCATGGACCGCCGCTATCTCACGACCATCGCGATGAACTATGGCGGCGGCCCGGTCGGCGTGGAGACGATGGCGGCGGCGCTATCGGAGCCGCGCGACGCGATCGAGGACATCATCGAGCCGTTCCTGATCCAGTGCGGCTATCTTCAGCGCACGCCGCGCGGCCGGCTTCTGACCTCGCATGCCTTCCGCCATCTCGGCCTGGCCGAGCCCTCGCGCGATCCCGCGCAGTTCGGGCTGTTCGGGAGCGAGGACGAGTAGTGGACAACGGTACGATCAAGGTCGTCGCGGCGCTGATCCGCGATGGAGCGGGCCGGGTGCTGCTGGTGCGCAAGCGCGGCACCAGCGCCTTCATGCAGCCGGGCGGCAAACGCGATCCCGGCGAAGACGACATCGCAGCGCTGTCGCGCGAGATCGCCGAGGAGTTGGGTTGCCGCGTGGTTCGTGACTCGATCCGGCCGCTCGGCGCGTTTGACGCCCCGGCCGCGAATGAACCCGGTTGGCGCGTGCAGGCCAGCCTGTATGGCATCGAGGTGATCGGAGATATCATGCCGAGCCGCGAGATCGACGAGACGATCTGGATCGATCCGGCGGCGCCGCCCGATATTGCGCTGGCGCCGCTGACACGCGATCATGTCTTGCCGCTGGCTGCGGCGCGCGCGTGATGAACATCGGCGGGGTGACGCCGTCTGCTGGCAATCTGCACGAACACACCCGAAATTCGCTGTAAAGGCCGGCTACAGCGACGCGGCATCACACAGGTAGGCACCATGTTCACACGCCGCCGTTTCCTTCGCTTCGTTGCAGGCATGGGTGTCGCCGGGGTCTCGACCGCTGCCTATGGCTTTGGCGTCGAGCCGCTGTTTCGGCTGCGCGTCGCGCGCTATCACATCACGCCGCCGCACTGGCCTTCTGATCTTCAGCTAAAAATCGCGGCGATCGCCGATCTTCACGCCTGCGATCCCTGGATGTCGCTCTCGCACATCGCGGCGATTGTTGAACGCACCAACGCGCTCAAGCCGGATGTGATCGTGCTGCTCGGCGATTACGTCACCGGTCATCGCCACGTGACGCGCCACATCCCGGCCGAGGAATGGGCGCCGGCGCTCGCCGAATTAAAGGCCCCGCTCGGCGTCCATGCGATCCTCGGCAATCATGATTACTGGGACGACAAGACCGTGCAGCGGGAAGGGCGCGGGCCGACCATCGCCCGGCGCGGGCTCGAGCGGGCGGGAATCCCGGTCTATGAGAACGATGCAGTGCGTCTGCTGAAGGACCGACGTCCGTTCTGGTTGGCCGGACTCGGCGATCAACTAGCCTATTTTCCCGCGCGGCATTTCAGGCCGGTCCCGCGCATCGGCATCGACGATCTCGATGCGACGCTGGCAAAGGTGACCGACGACGCGCCCGTCGTTCTGCTGGCGCATGAGCCGGACGTTGCGATGCGCGTGCCCGCGCGCGTCGCGCTGCAACTCTCCGGGCACACCCATGGCGGCCAGGTGAGACTGTTCGGATGGTCGCCCGTGGTGCCGTCGCGTTACGGTAACCGGCTGGCCTATGGCCATGCGCGGATCAATTGCGACGTTATCGTTTCGGGAGGACTCGGCTGCAGCATCATGCCGCTTCGTCTCGGCGTCCCGCCGGAGATCGTGCTGGTCACGCTGGGTGGGGCAGGGCCGGCTGTGTCCTGATCTTGAGACATGGCGAGATCGCAAGCGCCGAGATTGACTTCACATTTTTCGGGACATGAGCTAGGCGATGATTTGTCGCGGTCCAATCCTGGGCTGCCGCGGCCGATATCGCTAGGTAATTTTTTCATGTCCCATCTCGACGGCGAGATCCGCGATGGCCGCCATCACATGCAGGTTCGGGTCTACTACGAGGACACCGATTTCTCCGGCATCGTCTATCACGCCAATTATCTGCGCTTCATGGAGCGCGGGCGGACCAACCATCTGCGCCTGATGGGGGCGGACCAGCACGCTTTGTTCACGGAAGAGGAAAAGGAAAGGCCGGGCTTCGCCTTCGTGGTGCGGTCGATGCAGATCGATTTCCTGAAGCCCGCGCGGATGGACGATCTGCTGGACATAGTGACCTGGCCGGTCACGGTCAAAGGCGCCTCGATCATCCTGGCCCAGGAGGTGCGGCGCGGCGGCGACGTTCTCGTCAAGGCACAAGTGCGTGTCGCCTTCATCAGCGAGGGGCGCGCGCAACCGATCCCGAAATCGCTGCGCGGCCTGCTGAAGGCTGATCTGGTTTCGTGATCGGCCGATAGGCAACGGCCTCTCGGCTCCTTGCCCGGCGGATGTGCCGGGACTGGGCGAGAGCCTGTTTTGAGTGCGATCTCTTCACGTCGCCCCCGCGAAGGCGGGGGCCCATAACCACAAAGCGTGGTTGTTGACGCAAGGCGACGACCATATCGCCCCAATCGATATACTCCGCGGTATGGGTCCCGGCGCTCGCCGGGACGACCCGTGGAGAGAGTGACGCCCGTCCTTACGCCGCCGCCTTGTGGCGGGCGAGTTCGGCCTTGTAGAGCTCGAACTCCTCGCCGATCGCTTTCGCGATCGAGGGCCGCGCGCGCAGGCGCTCGTAATAGGCCTTCACGACCGGCCATTTCGCAAGCTCCACCGGCGGCGTTGCCATGGTCCAGTTGATGACCGTGACGAGATAGGCGTCGGCGACGCTGAAATGATCGAGCAGATATTCGCGGTCCTTCAGGTAGCTTTCGAGATAATCGAGCCGCGACAGGTTCTTCTCCAGCACGTAGCTTTTCACCTCCGGCGCCGCCTTCTTGTCGAGCAGCGGCACGAACAGTCCCTTGTGCAGTTCGGTGCCGATGAAGCAGAGCCATTGATGCAGCCTGCTGCGCGCCATCCCAGGCCCCGCCGCGATGCCGGCCTTGGGAAAGTGATCGGCGACATATTGCAGGATCGCCGCGTTCTCGGTCAGCACGAGGCCATCGTCGGTGCGCAAGGTCGGCACCAGGCCGAGCGGGTTCACCTTGCGGAAATCCGAACCGTCGCGCTGCACCAGCTTGGTCTTGGGATCGACCTCGAGATAGGTCGCCTCCGCGCCGGCTTCGTAGAGCGCGATCCGTGTCGCCAGTGAACAGGCGAGCGGGGAAAAATAGAGATCCATCGGGTGCCTCCTTGGTTTGGCCCAGCGCGTTGAGAGGGCGCGGGCCGGGTGTTGATTTTTATACTGTCTCGCATAATATAAATCGGATCAAGGGATTTATTGCGAAATGGTACAAAAAATTAAAAAGCCGCCTCGGCCCGCTCCGGCCACAGCGCCCGTCACGCCGAAACGCCGCGGCCGGCCGCGCGCCTATGAGCCGGAAGTCGCGCTCGGCAAGGCGCTCGACCTGTTTCGCAAGGGCGGTTTCGCCGCCACCTCGCTTGATGATCTCAGCGCCGCGACTGGGATGAACCGGCCGAGCCTTTACGGCGCGTTCGGCGACAAGCGCGAGCTCTACATCAAGAGCTATCAGCGCTATCGCGACGACGCGCGGGCGGCGATGCTCGATATTTTCCGCGAGGAAATGCCGCTGCGCCAACGGCTGCAGCGCATCTATGCGGTCGCACTCGAGATTTATCTATCCGGCGAGGCCGGCCCGCGCGGCTGCTTCACGGTGATGACGGCAGCCTCCGAGGCGGTCGCTGATCCCGACATCCGCGCCATGGTGCTGGAAGGTTTTTCCGAACTCGACAAGGCATTTGCGGTCTGCTTTCGGCGCGGACAGGAGAAAGGCGAATTGCCGGAAAGCGCCGATCCGTTCGTGCTGGCGCAGCTAGCCTCCGCGACCATCCACACCATCGCGATCCGCGCGCGCGCCCGCGTGCCGCGCAAGGAGCTGGAAGCGATCGTGAAGGGCGCGATCGATGTGATGGTGGGGAAATAGACCTCACGTCGTCCCGGCGAAGGCCGGGACCCATAGCCACCAGCGTCAATTGTTACGAAGGCCGTCTGCCATTTTGCCTTATCGATAGATCACGCGGTATGGGTCCCGGCCTTCGCCGGGACGACGGTATTCGTGGTCAATACCCCCGCCCACGCTCAACGACATTTTCCAGCGCGCCGCCGGCTTCGAAGCGCTCGATCTGGCGCGCGACGTATTTCGAGATCTCGTCGGGGTCGATATCGGCCGCATTGTGCGGCGTGAGCAGGACCCTCGGATGGGTCCAGAACGGGCTCTCCGCCGGCTGTGGTTCGGTCTCGAACACATCGAGCGAGGCGGCGCCCAGCGTGCCGTCATCGAGGCAGGCGAGGATGTCCGCCTCGTTCTGCAGTCCGCCGCGGCCGGCGTTGATCACGACCGGCGCGCCCAGCGGGCTCGTGCGGTTGAGTTTTGCAAACACCTCGCGGTTGAGAATGTGCCGTGTCTGTGGCGTCAGCGGCAGCAGGCAGACCAGAATATCGGTCCGTTGCAAAAAGGCGTCGATCTGTCCGTCGCCGGAAAAGCAATCGATGCCGTCGATCTGCTTCGGGCTGCGGCTCCAGCCGGCGACGCGAAAGCCGATCCGGCGCAGCACCTCGGCGGCATCCGCGCCGAGCGTGCCAAGCCCCATGATGCCGACCGAGATCGCGTTCGCTGACCATTGGTACTTCGGCCTCCAACGCTTGTCGCGTTGCGATTGGCGCAAATAGAGCTCCTGCCTGTGATGCATCAGGACATGCTGCACGACATATTCCGTCATCCGTCCGGTGAGATCGCCGACGGCGACGCGCACCAGGGGCACATTCGGCAACGACTGATCGGCCATGACGGCGTCCACGCCGGCGCCGAGATTGAAAATCACCTTCAGGTTCGGAAATGCCGCGAGCTCGCCCGGAACCGGTTTCCAGACCGCCGCGTAATGCACGTCCTTAGGATCGGCGGTCGCTTCCGCTCCCTGCAAGACGCGCCGGTCGCCGCAGACCTTGTCGAATCTGGCCTTCCATCGTTCGGCCGACCAGTTCTGGGTTCCACCGCGGATCAATAGCGCCAGCGCGCCTCTGCTCATTCCATATTCTCCTCAGCCAAGCGTGATGCGCACCACATAGCAGATCGGGCCGTGGGTCTAGTCTCCCAGCATCGAACAAAGGGAAGACCTCACATGCGTAAACTGATCCTGGCATCCGTTCTGCTGCTTGCATCCGTCTCGGCCCATGCCGGCGAGCTCAGGGATTGGGCGCTCGCCTCCGGTGACACGCCGGCGGCGACGGACGCTGCTCAGCCGCTTCCCCCGGTCGCTGCGCCCGAGAAGCCGAAGCAGCAGGCCTCCGAGCCGGCGCGTCCGCTTGCCGCCAAGCCGAACCGGCGAGCCCAGGCGGCGCGCTATGAAGCCGAACGCTATGAAGCCAAGCGCTCCGAAGGCAGGCGCTTTGGCGGCGATGAGGCGAAAGCGCGCCGGATCGCCGCCAAATACGGCATCTCCTGGTAATTCACGCTTTTGCGGTCGCGGCGGGCTTCGTCGCCGCGACATCGACCGCAAAAGGGCGGGCCGAACATGAAATTCATCAAGACCCTGTTCCTGGTGCTCGGCGTTTGCAGCCTCTGTTCGAAGGCGGCCATCCACACCTACCGGCACTTTCGGCCGCCGGCTCCCGTCGCGATTGGACCTTGAATTCCTCAAGCACCAGCCGCGCGCAACGGCCGGCTGACCGGCCTTAAATTTCTTTCGCCGACATGTCGGCCCGGGGCATACTCGTTCGTCCTACCTTAGAACGGGAACCCGAAGCTATGCTGTACGCCATTCTCTGTTACCATGATGAGGACCTCGTCGGCTCCTGGAGCAAGGAGCAGGACGCCGCGGTCATGAAGAAGCTCGCGGTGGTGCAGGAGAAACTAGCCAAAGAAGGCCGGCTCGGCCCGGTGGCCCGGCTGTTGCCGACCACGGCGGCCACCACGCTGCGCAAGGATGACCCGCCGCTCGTCCTCGACGGGCCTTACGCGGAAACCAAGGAGCAGTTGCTCGGCTTCTACCTCGTCGACTGCAAAAATCTCGATGAGGCGGTCGATGTCGCGCGCGATCTCGGCGCCGCCAATCCCGGCGGGGCCTACGAGATCCGCCCGGTCGGCCTGTTCGTCCCCGGGAGCGCACGGACGTGACCGACACCGCCTGGATCGATGCCGCATTGACGTCGGCACGTCCCCAGGCGGTCGGCGCGCTCTTGCGCTATTTCCGCGACCTCGATACCGCCGAGGAGGCGTTCCAGAACGCCTGTCTTCGCGCGCTGAAGAGCTGGCCGCAGAATGGCCCGCCGCGCGATGCGGCGGCGTGGCTGATCATGGTCGGGCGCAATGCCGCGATCGACGAAGTCCGCCGCGGCCGCAAGCAGCAGCCGCTGCCCGAGGACGATCAGGCGATTTCCGATCTCGACGATGCCGAGGAGCAGCTTGCCGAACGGCTCGACGGCTCGCATTACCGCGACGACATTCTGCGGCTGTTGTTCATCTGCTGCCATCCGGAGTTGCCGGCAACGCAGCAGATCGCGCTCGCGCTTCGCATCGTCTCCGGCTTGACGGTGAAGCAGATCGCGCGTGCCTTCCTGGTCAGCGAGGCCGCGATGGAGCAGCGTATCACCCGCGCCAAGGCGCGCGTCGCCGACGCCGATGTGCCGTTCGAGACGCCGGGCGCGGTCGAGCGCAGCGAGCGGCTGTTGGCCGTCGCCGCGATGATCTATCTGATCTTCAACGAAGGCTATTCGGCGAGCGGCGACACCGTCGAAATCCGAAAGCCCCTCTGCGAGGAAGCGATTCGCCTCGCACGGCTGCTGCTGCGGCTGTTTCCGAGCGAACCCGAAATCATGGGACTGATGGCGCTGTTGCTGTTGCAGCACGCCCGCGCCGCCGCGCGTTTCGATGCGGAAGGCGCACTGGTTTTGCTTGACGATCAGGACCGCGGGCTGTGGAACCAGACCATGATCGCGGAAGGACTGGCGCTGATCGACAAGGCGATGCGCCACCGGGCCAGCGGGCCGTACCAGATCCAGGCGGCGATCGCCGCACTGCATTGCCGGGCCGAAAAGCCGGAAGATACCGACTGGAAACAGATCGACCTGCTCTATGGCGCGCTGGAAATCATGCAGCCGTCGCCGGTGGTGACGCTCAACCGGGCGGTCGCGGTCTCCAAGGTGCGCGGGGCGGAGGCGGCGCTCGAGATGATCGAGCCGCTGGCGCCGCGGCTCTCCAATTATTTCCATTTCTTCGGCGTGCGCGGCGCCTTCCTGATGCAGCTCGGCCGCAATGAAGAGGCGAGGGTGGCCTTCGACCGCGCCATCGCGCTTGCCAATACGTCGGCCGAAGCTGCCCATATCCGCATGCATCTCGACCGCCTGATGCGCGACAGCAAGCCGAACGGCAAGAAGGCGGGGAAATAAGCGACGATCTTGTCCCGGACGCGGCGCAGCGCCTCTTTGGCGGTGCGCCGCAGAGCCGGGACCCATCTCCCCTAATGCCGCGTAGGCCCCGGATCAGCAGGCGCACCACGCCGCGAGGGCGGCGTGCTGCGCGGCATCCGGGGAACGTCCGCAAAAATTTTCATTGCTCCTGTCGGATCGCGTCTGGCCCGCTCGTCTATTGGTCAGACATCGCCAATGGAGCACGCCATGCCGACGAGCACCCAAACCGAGCCGGTTTCGAAACCGGCCTTGTGGTCGGGCCGCCTTCTCAGCGGTCTCGTGATCTTGTTCCTGCTGTTCGATGGCGCGATCAAGCTCGTGCCATGGCCGGTCGTCACGGAAACGATGGACAGGATCGGCTACGGTTCGAGCGAGACGCTGGCGCGCATGCTCGGAGCCATCACCGTCGCCTGCACGGTTCTGTACGCGATCCCGCCGACCTCGTTCACCGGCGCGATCCTCTTGACGGGCTATCTCGGCAGCGCGATTGCTTCGCACCTGCGCATCGGCAGTCCCTTGTTCACGCACGTCCTGTTCGGCATTTATCTCGGCTTGATGGTGTGGGGTGGGCTGTGGCTGCGGGACCGGAAACTGCGCACACTGTTGCCGTTGCGGGGTTGATCGCTTCCGTCGTCGATACAAATCATGTCAGTCAGTCACGTTCAGTCAGTGATGGAGCCCGTCAATGTTAGAGACCATCGTCATCATCGCCATCGTGCTCGCGCTTGTCATCGCCGTCGTCCTCATCCTGGCCGCGACCAAGCCGGCCGAGTTCCGCGTCGAGCGCGCCGCGGTGATCGAGGCGCCGCCTGAAAAAATCTTTTCGCTGATCGACGATTTTCACCAATGGCGCGCCTGGTCTCCCTGGGAGAACCGCGATCCCGCCTTGAAGCGAAGCTACGAAGGCGCCCCGCGGGGCAGGGGCGCGGTCTATGCGTGGGAAGGCAACCGGAATGTCGGCGCAGGCCGCATGGAAATCCTGAGCGCAACGTCCCCCTCGGCCATCGTGATCAAGCTCGATTTCATCAAGCCGTTCGAAGGTCACAACACCGCTGAATTCACAATGCTGCCACGGGGCGGTGCCACCGATGCCGGCACCAATGTCATCTGGGCGATGCATGGTCCGGCGCCGCTCATGAATCGCGTGATGCAGGTGTTCATGAACCTGGACAGGATGATCGGCAAGGATTTCGAGGCCGGCCTCGCCAATTTGAAGAAGGCCTCTGAGCACTGATCTTTGGCTTTCGAAACGTCAACGACCCGCAACCAACCCAAGCAAGGAGCAAGCGATGCTGAATCCCTATCTGTTCTACAACGGCAATTGCGAAGCGGCGTTCAAGTACTATGAGAAAGTGCTCGGCGCGAAAATCGAGATGATGTTGCGGTCCGACGAGGCGCCGGAGTCGATGCCGCCGCAGCCGGGCTTCGAGAAAAAGATCATGCACGGGCGCATGTCGCTCAACGGCGAGGTACTGATGGCCTCGGACTCGCCGCCCGAGCATTTTCACAAGCCGCAGGGCTTTTCGGTCTCGCTGACGGTCGCCGACCCCGCCGAGGCCGAGCAGAAGTTCAAGGCGCTTTGCGAAGGCGGCAGCGTCACCATGCCGTTCGGCAAGACCTTCTTCTCCAAGGGCTTTGGCATGGGCATCGACCAGTTCGGGATTCCCTGGATGGTCAACAGCCCGCTGGAAGGCCACTGAACGGATGCGGGCGCGAGCGTGCTCCGTTTTATCGGCAGGACCGGTACATCGTCTTGAGCTCGCGCCCGCGCAGCAGCAGCAGATGCGACGTCAAGCCGCCGCGGTGCTCGATCCAGCTCCTGACCGGCGTCGGGTAGGCCTCCAGCACCAGTTGCGAGGCCTCCGGCTCAGCATACATCCGGCCGCGCCGGTCGATCGATCGCGCCGCGTGGAAGCCAAGCACCGCGCGGCGCGTCACGCAGATGCGCTCGCTCGGCACCATGCTCAGGACCAGCGTGCACGCCGACAGGCACGGTCCGTCGATCACGACGCGTTCGCCGGACTGGCGCAGCTCTTCGAACAGGTCGAGGAACGGGCCGACCTGTCCGCCGGGACTGGACAGGATGCGGACCTCGGCGCGCGCGGGCGTAGCGAACGCGCTCAGCGCGGCTGCGACAAAAATGGAAAGCAGCAATTTTGCGTTGCTCATGCCGTCCTATCCGTTCCGCCGCGCCCCGCGCAGCGTTGGCAGCCCGATGCCCGCTGCATCGAAGCCGCCATCGACGGCGAGAATTTGACCGGTGATGTAGCTGGAGCGTTCACAACTGAGAAAGAAGATCGCCTCAGCGAGTTCCGCCTCGAGGCCGTAACGGTTGAGCGGAATGGCGTCATGATAATCAGCCCGGATCTCGGCCGTGTGCACGGCCTTCGCCATCGCGGTATCGACCGGGCCGGGCGCTACCGCGTTGACGCGAATGCCGAGCGAGGCGAGCTCGACGGCGAGCTGCTTGGTCAGATGCGCCAGGCCGGCCTTGCTGGTGCCGTAGGCCGAGCGCAGCGTGGAGGCGCGCACCGCGGAGATCGAAGTGATGTTGACGATCGTGCCGCCGCCATGTTCGCGCATCAGCGAAGCGGCTGCCTTGGTGCACAAAAAGGGACCCGTCAGGTTAACGGCGAGGATCCGGTTCCAGTCCGCGTCCGAGGTCTCCAGAAGCGGCGCGAACACCGCGACGCCGGCATTGTTCACCAGCGCATCCAGCCTGCCAAAGTGCTTGTCCAGCGTATCGATCGCGGCCGCCACGGCGCTGGCATCGGACACGTCGCAATTGAGCGCCAGCGTATGCTCGGGGTTCGCGATCTCAACCATGGCGCCTTGCAGCAGGTCGTTCTCGATATCGAGCAGTGCCACGCGCCAGCCCTCGGCGAGAAACCGCTTCGCGGTCGCAAGCCCGATTCCACGCGCGGCTCCGGTAACGAGGGCGACTTTTCGCGGGGACGGCGTCATCGGGGCTCCATGGTCGATCGGGAATATTGGCTACCGAATTACGCTACCATGCGGCCGAAAGCTCTGGTTTTTTATCCCGCCGCGCGCCGAGGAAAGGTCCCAATCCATGATGGTGAACGAGACTGCGCCATTGGAGCAATGGCGCGAGGGGGTGACAACCCGCATGCTGATCTCGGCCCGAAATGGCGCCACGCAATTATGCATCTTCGAGCAGTGGGTCGCGCCCGGCAATGGTGCGCCGACCCACCGTCATACCGTCGAGGAGGTGCTGAGCGTTCGTGAAGGGCAGGCCGAGATGTGGATCGAGGCCGAGCGCGTGAGCGTCGCGGCCGGGCAATCGCTGATCGTGCCGGCCGGGCGGCTGCATGGCTTCCGCAACAGCGGAACGGGAACGCTGCATGTCCATGCGGTGCTGGCATCGCCGATCTTCGAAGCATTCCCGGAGGGCGCGACCGAACCGGTGCGGCGCTGGGCCGAGTCAATGTGAAGGAGACGACATGATGGAGGAGAGCCGTGTCCGAGCGTGACAAGACGATACGCGCGATTTTTGCGGCCTATCTCGGCAACGACCGGCAGGCCGTTGAGGCGGCGCTCGCGGATGATTTCCGCTTCACCAGCCCCTATGACGATGCGCTCGACAAGGCGACCTATTTCGAGCGTTGCTGGAAGAACAGCGGCTGGATCGCGCGGCATGAGCTGGAAAAGATTTTCGTGCAGGGCGACGAGGCCTTCGTGACCTACAAATGCGTCGCCAAGGACGGCAATAGCTTCCGCAACACCGAGTTCTTTGTCTTTGCCGGCGACAAGGTCCGGAGCATCGACGTCTATTTCGGCGCGACCTATCGGGACGGTGTTTTCGTCAGGCAGCAGGGATGAACCGCGCCGCGCGGCGACTTGTCGCGGGACGAAGGCATTCAACGAAATGTGTTTGAAAGCCGTGTCGGATCGGCGCCGCCCGGTTCGTCTTCCTGTTGTCGAATGGCTGGATGATCTCGCGAAGGGAGCAGGAAATGCAGGGAACGATGGGAAACGGCGCCGGGCTATCGAAGGCGCGCCTTGATCGCATGCACGACATCATGTCGCGGCACGTCGAGAATGGCAGCATGCCGGGTCTGGTGACGCTGGTCAGCCGCCACGGTGAGGTTCACTTCGATGCGATTGGCGCCTTGGCGCTCGGCGGCGCGCCGATGCAGCGCGACACGATTTTCCGGATCGCGTCCATGACCAAGCCGATCTCGGCCGCGGCCGCCATGATCCTGGTCGAGGAATGCAAGCTGCGGCTGGACGATCCCGTCGACAAATTTCTGCCTGAACTCGCCGATCGCCGGGTGTTGCGCAGCCTTGAAGCCGAGATCGGCGATACCGTGCCGGCCAGGCGCGCCATCACGCTGCGCGATCTCCTGACGTTCCGCCTGGGCTATGGCGCGATCATGGTGTTTCCGGATCGCTATCCGATCCAGAAGGCTATCACGGAGGCCGGCATCGCGCCGGGGCCGGTGTTCCCATCCTTTCCGCCCGACGAGCTGATGCGGCGCTACGGCAAGCTGCCCTTGATTCATCAGCCAGGCGAGCGCTGGCTCTATAACGCGGGTTCGGAGATCCTCGGCGTATTGATCGCGCGCGCCAGCGGCACCACGCTCGGCGAGTTCCTGCGTGAACGGATCTTCGATCCGCTCGGCATGGAGGATACGGCCTTCCACGTGCCGCCGTCGAAGCTCGATCGCTTCGCCACCGCCTATGTTCAGAATCGGGAAAGCCAGCAATTGAACGTGTTCGACGATCCCGTCACCGGAAAATTCGCCAAGCCGCCAGTGTTCGAGAATGCCGGCGCCGGACTGGTCTCGACCGTGGAGGATTTCAACGCCTTCGCGCAGATGATGCTGAACGGCGGACGCCTCGGCAGCACGCGCATCCTGTCGCGGCCATCGGTCGAACTGATGACGACGGATCATCTCGCGCCCGAACAGAAGCTCGGCTCGGAGCTGTTCTTCGGCGACAACCGCGGCTGGGGTTTTGGGCTTTCGGTGTTCGGCCGGCGCGACCATCTGCACAATGTGCCGGGCCGCTTCGGGTGGGACGGCGGCTACGGCACCTCCTGGTATTCCGATCCAAGGGAGCAGCTCACCGGAATCCTGTTGACGCAGCGTCTGATGGATTCGCCGGAGCCGCCGCCGGCGATGACGGATTTCTGGGTCGCGGCCTATCAGGCCATCGACGATTGAAACGAGGCACCTCCCGCCATTCGCTCTGCGAAACAGGCGAGGGAGCACGCAATAACCTGACAAGTAATTTCTTAGCCAATGTCGGCGCCGCATAACGCCGTTCGTCTTGTTGAAGCGCCGACATTCGGCCCCGGGAGTTTCAGACCTCGGGATTTTCAAACGGAGAGTGACGATGCGATTCATGGTAATTGTGAAGGCCAGCAAGGATAGCGAAGCGGGCGTGATGCCGAGCACCGAATTGCTGACCGCGATGGGAAAGTTCAACGAGGAAATGGCGGCGGCCGGCGTCATGGAGGCAGGCGAGGGCCTGCATCCAACCTCGCGCGGCGCACGCTTGAAATATTCCGGCGGGCAAAGCAGCGTGAGCCGCGGGCCTTTCGATCTCAGTGGTGACCTGGTCGCCGGCTTCTGGCTGATCAAGACCAAATCGCTCGAAGAAGCCATCGACTGGATGAAGCGTGCGCCGTTCGACGGGGGCGAGGAAATCGAGATCCGCCAGGTGTTTTCGCCCGAGGATTTCGGCGAGGCGCTGACGCCGGAACTGCGCGAGAACGAAGCGCGGCTGCGCGCCCAAGCGGCGAAGAAATAACCCCACTTAGTGTGAAACAGGAAAGACCACCATGCGCTTCATGATGCTGATGATCCCCCTGGGCTACGAAACCGCGCCGCCAACCGTCCAGTTGGACCCCGAGCGGATGGCCGCGATGATGAGGTACAATGAGGCGCTGAAGGAGGCCGGCGTGCTGATTACGCTCGACGGCCTGCACCCGCCGTCAATGGGCGCGCGGGTGTCGTTTGCCGGCGGCAAGCCCGTCGTCACCGACGGCCCCTTCGCCGAGTCCAAGGAAGTGCTCGGCGGTTATTGGATGATCGAGGTCAATTCGCGGGATGAGGCGATCGCCTGGGCGACGAAGTGTCCGGCATCC
>Ga0137413_10000455_pt1 | contig 13728 bp, 11 predicted proteins | sample CZODoug2_1_16fun_FD_108280 | JGI IMG/M metagenome (GOLD analysis project Ga0137413, IMG submission 108280) | Vadose zone soil fungal communities from Angelo Coast Range Reserve, California, USA - CZODoug2_1_16fungal (Illumina Assembly) | ecosystem: Environmental > Terrestrial > Soil > Vadose... | reverse complement strand
CGACCGCCTCCTCGGACGCGAGGACCTGTGCGCCCAGGTGTTTGCCAAGTCCCTGGATGCGGCTCGCGGTGTTGACCATGTCGCCCATCGCTTCATATTGATAGTGTCGCGAGGCCCCGAGCGTGCCCAACAGCATGTGCCCGGAATGCAGGCCCAGGCGCGTCTGCACGGCCGGCCGCCCGCTGGCGCCCTGATTGAACCGCTTCAGCGCGTCGACGATATCGAGCGCGGCCATGCACGCCTGTCTGCCCGCCGATCCGTGGGTCGACGTCGATGGCCAGATCGCGAGCATCGCATCGCCGGTCAGGTTCGTCACAAACCCTCCCAGGCGCTCGACCGGCTTGAACAGTTCCGCGAAGTACTCGTTCATCAGGCGAACCAGGTCGGTCGGCGGCATCTCTTCGGCCAGTGACGTGTACTTCTCCATGTCGGTGGCCAGGCAGGCGCCGTGCACCAGCCGATCAGCCGAGGTGATCGATGAGACCTTTTCGAGCAGTTCGTCGACCACGTGAGAGGGCAGAAAGCGGCTGACGATCTGCCGGACACGCTCGCGCTCGCGCTTCGCATCGGCATAGTTCAGGTATAGCCCGCGCGCCAGGCTCAGCGGGGCCAGGAAGCAAAGCGGCACGACCAAGGGCAGCCAAAGGTTGGCCGCGGAGAACTGATGCACGGCCAGCAGCAAATACGCCGGCGCCAGGATCGCGACCAGCGCGGCGGCGACGCCGGGGCGCAGCAGGCGGCAGGCCATACCCAGCGCGGCGCCCCAGATCAGCAGAAGTGCGAGGCGCCAAGGCTGGGCGATCGGCCGTATCGGGTGGTCATCGAGCAGGTCGGCAAACGCCGTTGCGGCGATCTCCACTCCGCTCAGGTACAAACCGCTGGCTTCCGAGAAGACGGTTTGATAGTCGTCGCGAATGCGATCCTGGCCCGACTGCGAGGAGGCGGAAAAACCGACGAAAACCGCCTTGCCGGCGAAATCGACGGCAGGGCGGTCCCTGGAATCCTGGCTCCCGGCGTTCAGCGCTTGGTAATAGGGCACCGTGGTGATTGTGCGGGGCGGCCCTCGAAAGTTCAGCCAGGCCGACTCGGCGCTCCCGTACAAGTCCAGGATCGACCGGATCCGGCGTTTCATGGGGGGCGGCAGCTCCCGGTCGCTGGTTCGGTCCAGTTCGTACGACATGCGATCGCGCAGAGTGGGATCGCGATGAAAGGCGCTCCATAGCGTGTCGTTGATGTTTCCGGCACCGAGGGCGGAAACCAGGTCGCCGGTCGATTTCGGCCATACCACTTGCACTTGCGGCGCCACCTTTCGCAGCAGGTCCAAGAACGGGCGGTAAGCGTCGAACGCGAAGACCTCGAATGCGATCACCGGCAGCGTCGGCCGGTCGCCCGCGGAGCTCTTGAACGTCCACCAGGCATTCACCCTGGCTTCTCGGGGCAGCGGGAACGGGGCGTGCGCCAGCGCAACCTGCTCGAAATCCCGGATCGGCGGAACGAGTCTTTCGATCCTGAATGCGCTAGCCGGTCGCTCGGGGCCACCGGTGGCCGATCCGGTTTCTCCGCTGAGCGAGTCGGTCAGCACGACATTGCCCGCACGCCCGATCGCCGCGGCAAAATCCGCATCGGCCTGCCGCGTCGGTCCCGGAGTTTCGAAGGTGACATCGAAGCAGACCACGCGCGCGCCGGCTCGCGTCAGGCGGTCGACCAGCCGGGCGTGGAGGTCGCGCGACCATAGCCTGGGTTTGGCGGGGAGCCCGAGCCTGCGGACCGACTCCTCGTCAATCGCGACGACGACGACGTTCTCGGGCGACCGCGTCGGACCCCGCAGGTGGAACAGCCAAGCGAGTTCCAAATCCTCTTCTAGTGCCGTTACTGAAGGAAGGAAGGTCGCGAGGACCCCGAGCAGACCAATCAGCAGACCCCAAGCCAGTTCCTTCAAAGGGCGGGGCATGGCGAGAGGAGCCATTCCGACGCGTCCATTCGTCGAAAGGCACGCTGCTTCACTTCAAATTTCTCGCATCAAAAGCATCCGGCAGCAACTCGCAGATCGTCCGGCGTTCCACGACCGTTCGGTCCAGGTCGGAAAACCAAACCTCGATCTCATGCCCCCCATATCGGGCCGCTTCGGAAATGAGTTGGCGACAGCGTCCGCAGGGTGCCGTCGCCCTGGGATGGTATGTGCTCGGAGCCTTCATCGGCCCGCCGACGATCGCGATGCGCCGGATCTGGCCCAGTGCTCCGGCCGACGAAGCTGCCTGGAGGGCACCGACCTCCGCACACATCGCCAGGCCGTAGGAAGCGTTCTCCATGTTGGCCCCGACAAAGATGCGACCGTCCGATGTTTCAACCGCCGCGCCGACCCTGAATTTCGAGTATGGTGCATACGCATGGGTTGCCACATCCCTGGCTGCCTTCAAGAGCGCCAGCGGCGGCGTTGGTTCCGGTATCGCGGAACCGGAGCGCTTAGGGTTCGCCGCCAAAAGCGACGGCGGCGCGTTCGGCTTCGACGAGCCGGAGCGCTTGGGTTCCTTCATCGCGAGCTCCTCGTTCGGAAACCTGCAATCCTCAGTCGTCAGTCTCGAGAACTGTAGTCCGAACAGCAAGCTCGAAGCTACAGGTCGAGGCTGTGTCCCGCTCTGCGCGCCTTGGCCAGCAGGTAGGGACGGTTAAAGGGCGTCAGGAACGTGCCTGCCGGAACGCGTTCGACAATCTCGATGCCGGCTTGCCTTAGCTGGGAGACTTTATCCGGGTTGTTGGTCATCAACCGGACGCTGGCCACGCCCAGGGCACGCAGCATTTCAGCGCCGCAGACGTAGTTCCGGGCGTCGGCGGGGTGCAATAGCGCACGATTGGCGTCGAACGTATCGAGCCCCAGATCTTGGAGCCGGTAGGCATCAAGCTTCGCCAGCAGGCCAAGGCCGCGCCCTTCCTGACGAAGATACAGCAGGATGCCACCGCGCTCATCAAGCATCTCGATTGATCGATCCAGTTGCGCGCCGCAGTCGCATCGCAGTGAACCAAAGACGTCCCCGGTAATGCATTCGGAATGCAATCGAACGAGGGGCGCCGCTCCGTGGGTTGCGGCGTCGCCGAAGCACAGCGCGAAATGCTCGCCCCGGTCTGCGAGGCCATCGAAAGTCACGAATCGCGCCAGGATGCCGTCCCGGATCGGGATCGTCACGGTCGTTCTGACGCGCGGACCAGCAGGCCGCACCCCGCGCGCGCACTCCTCGGGTCGGTCGGCCCGGTGCGTTTCCCGTTGCGATGATTGATCCACCAGAGAACTGGTGCTCCGATCAAGGCTCCTGGTAGAAGAAGTATGGCGGCGACGTAAAGCGCGGCCCTGAGAAGAGAGTGCAGTCGATCGATCATGGGTGACCTCCATTTGCGGATCCCGCTAGGCGAGCGCACGCGCGGCCGTGTCGGCTTGCTCTGCTGCCGAAGCCATCGCGCGCTTCGTCGCATCCGAGCCCATGGCGACGCCTTCCACCCGGACGACGTGAACGTCGGTTATTCCGAGAAAGCCCAGGATGCTGCGCAGGTACGGTTCCTGGAAATCAAGCGTCTTGGCCGGGCCGTCGGAATACACGCCGCCGCGAGCGAGCACGAGGATGACCTTCTTTCCCTTTAACAAACCTTCAGGGCCCTTTTCCGAGTAACCAAAAGTGCGCCCCGCACGCGCGATGTGGTCGATCCACGCCTTCAAGGTCGACGGCAGCCCGAAGTTGTGCATGGGAACCGCTATCACCACGACATCTGCGGCGAACAGTTCGTCGATGAGCTCGTCCGATCGGGCCATGGCGCTTGCCTGGTCCGGCGTGTGTCGTTCGGGTGGCAAAAACAGCCCGCCGACGAACGCCTCTCCGACGTGGGGCACCGGTTCTTTCACCAGGTCGCGTACGACGACGCTCGCCCCGGGATGTCGCGCTTTCAGGTCGTCGACGATATGGCTTGCAAATTGATGCGAATAGGACTGCTGTCCGCGGGGACTGCTCAAGACAAGCAAGACGTTTTTCATGGTGACCTCGGGCGGTTGGTTAACTTCTGTGCTGTATCATTCATATATGTATTACGTGAGCAAAAAAAAATGACTACTTGATTGCTTCCAACGCGCGCTTGAGCGCCGCTTGATCGATCCCGGAAAGCATCTTGGCGAACTCCTTCTGCACCTTCTCGACCTCCTGCGCACCCGCGGCCTGGCGTTGCACACCGAGTGACGTCAATGCGGCTCTTACCGCGCGGCGATCCGCCGGATCTTCCAGGCGCTGGACAAGCCCATCGGCCTCGAGGCGGTCCATCAGCTGAGTGATATTCGAGCGCACACAGGTCATCCTCTCTGCACACTGGCTCAAGCTCAGCGGCTCGCCCGCCTGCGCGAGGTGCGTCAGCGCGGAAAACTTCGGGCTGGACAACCCCACCTTTCCCAAAGCGTCTTCGAAGCGCTTCTCCAGCGCATGCGCAGCACCCCAGAGCGAGTGCATCAACTCCTCGGTGGACGGCGGTCGACCTTTGCGCTGTGCCGGAGTACTTTCATTCATATATGAATAGTACAGTCGTGACACCTCGCTGTCAAGCGCACCGCAGCAGCGCGCAGAAGGGCTCAACGCTCCGACAGCGAATGCAGAAAGTCCAGTGCCGCCCGCCATGCCGCAGGCGAATTGACGATTCCCAGATGCGCAGTCTGCAGGACCACGTCGTACTGGCCTTGCCCCGCCAGGTCAACGGTCGGCGCACCGGCCAGCAAGGCGCTGTCGGCAAAGTCATGTGGATTGCCGTCTCGGTCCTCGGCGGGCACGGCAGGCAGCAACCCGTCCTGCGCCGAGATATAGACGAAGTCGCCGCTGGGCGGCGAGCTGCGCGCCACGTTGCGTATCACCAGGTAGCGTGTCGGGCCCGGGGTTTCGCCGGCGCCATTTAACACCGACAACAGCTGGGTGTGATCCGAGCCGTACTCCTCGCAGATCGCACTGTCGGGCACGAACCCGCCGTTGGCCGGCAGCTGGTAGAAATTGCCCGCCGCCGGCGAGCAGCTGATGATTCCGTGGTTCGGGCCGTCGATCGCCACCAGGCCGCGCACCCGTTCGTACGCGTTGTCCTGCAGCATCCATTCGCGGGCGACCGTGACGCCCAGGCTGTGACCGACGATGTCGACCTGATCGGCGCCGGTATATTCGAGTACCGCGCGCACGAACGCACGCAGCAGCGGCACGGCAGCCGCCGTGCTGTGCCCGACACCGGACTTGCGGGTGATCTCCGGTATCAGGTCGCACTGGTCACCCTGGTAACCCAGGCCCCACAGTTCCGGTGCACGGTAACCGTGCGCCAGGAAGAACTGCGCTGCGTTGTGGATATAGCCGAAGGGATTGCAGGCCGTAGCGAACGGCGTGTCATTGTTACCATGCACGAAGATCACCGGTACGTGCTCGACGCGGCCGCGCGCTCCGAAGCCGAGCACGGGCACGCCGAGGTAAGGATTGCGGATCGACGGAAAATCCGCCGGCAGACTGTTGCCGACCACGGGTGAGGTCGTGCCGCCGCCGGTAGCGAACGCGGCGGAATTTGCAACCGCAAGCATCACCGTGCACAACCAGCCTATGCATCGCTTCATCGAAATCCTCCCTGTTGCCCGGCCCTCGCGAGCTTCGCCGGCCGCGGAATGCAGCTTACAGCTAACGTGTTAGACGGCAGATAGACCCTTGACAACAACCTTGGCAATCGATAATCGGTGCCGCTTCGCGCAATGGGGTTGGGCCGCCGCCATCGCCGTACTCGCCGTTGCATCCGGGGCGGCACTCGCCCAAGGCGGACCGCCGCTGGTGACCGACGATCCGGAAACGCCGGGCAACGGTCGCTGGGAGATCAACCTGGCGGCCATTGCGACGCACACATCGGGACGATCGGAGATCTCGGCACCGGATGCGGATATCAATTATGGCTGGGGCGAGCACGTTCAGCTCAAGCTGGACGTCCCATGGGTCTTTGTCCATGAAACCGATCAAGACTGGAAATCGGGATTGGGAGCTCCCGACGTTGGAGTCAAGTGGCGCTTCATCGACATCGAGGATTCGGGGTTCTCGATGTCGACGTACCCTCAGTACACGAGGAACTGGCTGTCGTCTTCGGCGAGCAGAGGGATAAGCGCACCAGGGGGGCAATTCTTTTTGCCGGTTGAGGCCGCGACCGTCTTTCACGGATATTCACTCGATGCAGAGGTCGGTACGAATTTCGTCCAGTACGGATCAACTCAGTGGGTCGCAGGAGCCATCGTGGCGCATTCGTGTGGGCAGAACGTCGAATGTCTGGGCGAAGTGCATGAAGTCCAGGCGCCGCACGATTCGCAGACTCTGCTGAACTTCGGCGTCCACTGGAAACTGAACGAGTCGCTGGTCATGCTGGCTTCTGCTGGGCGCGAGTTCGGGACGCATACTGAGGACCAGCAGCATCTGCTCTTTTATTTTGGAGTTCAGTTGTTGAAATGACACGAAATCCATAACGACGCTTTGCGAGTCGTGCAAGGGCTACAGCGGTGTGTACGTTCTTCTGACGGCCGAATTCAAGCCCCAGCAGAAGTATCTGCGACGGGCGACATTTGTTACAGCCCGGTGAACCTTAACGATACGATTAACAGCCGCGCGCTGCCAATGGCCAGCGAAGTTGCGGACAGAGAATGGCCCCGGCGAGCTATTCGCCGAGGCCATTATCAGGATGGAGATGAATTTGCCGTTGCCTAGTTTTGCTCACCCGGCGGCGTCCGGCTGTCCTCGAACGGCCACACACCGCGTTCAAACTTCAGCATGAGCAGTCCATTGTCCTGACAAGTGGTCCACACGGTTCCACGCTCAGCGTCAAGGTGAACCTGGGCGTTGCACCAATCGGGTCCGCCGGCAACCCATTGGCTGAACTGAACGTGATTCGAGCCGGGACTCGGCGTCGTCGTCCCCGCTGGGTTGTAATAGGCGATCTCCTTTGCCCGACGCGGATTGCGGATATCGAACACCCGGATTCCGGAATTGAAGTAACCGCAAGCCAACGTTGTCGCATGGTCCTTGTTGTCCACGCTGCAGTAGTGACTGCCGTAGCTAAAGATGGACAGGCCCACAAGGTCCGGCAAGATCTTGGAGCAGTTGGCGGGATCGTGCGTCTCCAGCCCCAGCCTCGAAACAATCTTCGGATGACTCTCGTCGCTGACGTCGATGATCCTGGCCATCGGGAACGGCGGAAGGCCGGCCGCGCACGAAGCCTGCCAGCCGGCCAAGCTGACACCGCCAGAGCCTCCCTCATCCACCGCGACCAGGTAACGTTTGCCGTAGATTTGGATGGGAATCGTGTGCTGCATGACGCTGCCGTCTCGCCAGATGATCGAGCTGATCAGCTTGATCTCGGGGTTCGGCTTGCGTTCCTGAACCTCGCTCACGTCGGCGATCAGGACGCCGTTGGTCGGCACGAAATTGGGATTTGATAAATCTGTTGCCTGTGGAATGGAAAGCGTTGCGAAATAGGCGCGATTGCCATCGTCACTGATCGACAACCCGTGCGTCAACGCACCCGGAATTGGGTTGGTGTAGATCGTGATGAGCTTGGGCTCGCGGGGATTGGCGGTATCGACGGCGTAATAGATGTGCTGTGCAGGACTTCCTCCGTAGTAGGTCAATCCATCGGGCGCCCAGCTGCCCTCGTGGCCGATCACGACACCTGGAACACCGGTGCTTCCGTCGGCCTTACCGACCGCGACCGAGGCCAGAAATTGCGGGTTGCGGCAGTCACCCGAGAGATCGTAAATGTCGACCTCCGGTCCGCCGGCACCATTGTGGGCGTTGTCCGCACCCAGCAACTGGCGCTCAGCGTTCACCTTCAACGACTCCCAGGGATCGAGCATCGAGATCGTCGTGAGGTAGCTGGTCGGGGCCGGGTGGTTAGCATGCGTGAGGTCGAAGACGGGCACGCCCACATGTGTCCGATTGGCAGTAGTGAATCCCGTGCCGTGGTAGCCGCAGGTATGACCCGCGCGGTCCTTGAATTCGGCCGACTGCCAGTTCGCTCCGTCGCCCCGGCTCTGACCAATGAGCTTGAGGTTGCAGTTGAAGCCTTTAAAACCGGTCGCGCGCAAGGCCGCCGGTACTTGACCCTGCAGGGCGGTTTCGGGTTGATCCTCAGCACCGCACACAGCTTTCTCGACGGTCAGAGGAATTTTGCTCCCGTCATCGCCTTGATCATCATCGGATTCGCGCCCGCTGGCAGCGCCGCTTGACAACGCGCCAAGGCAAAGCGTGGCCACGGCAATGGCCACCCATCTGCCGAATCGATCGCTTGGCCATCTGGTTTTCATAGTCTGCTCCTCATGACACATCCGAGCCCACGCTGGCTCAATACGAACAATTGCACCCTTCCCCGTCGCCGGGCACATACGATTGCTCTTCTCCACCGGCACCGGGCGCCTGCCAAGCAGCGAAGTCACTTCAGGACGCTGCTGTCTTTGGCTGCCTGAATGTACTTATCACCGTCCTCCATAAGAAGAAAGCGCGCGCGCACCAGTTCGTGGGCGGCCTCCGTCACGGCTTCCACGAACCCTTCATGATCCTCATAGCGCTCCTCAAGCGACGGGCGTGAATCCCCTGTCGCCAGCCGCCCCGCCTTTGTCGTCGCGAACGTCGCGTATGTGCCTGTCAAACCGCACATGCTGTCCTGCGGGCGATGCGCCTCATTCCGAATGTTCCATCCCATGGTCGTGCCAAGCGGCGCCCGGACCTGGATCGGGCGAATCCCGCCGACGTTCAGCCCGTCCGAGTTGGACTTGGGCACGAACATCTCGTAACTCCGACCCGAAACTGGTGGCTGGAAGTTCATCACGCCGCCCTGACTGTCATACAACGGCCCCCAATTGAGGATCTGGTACGTATTTGGTCCGGTAGGCACACCGATCCCCGGTATGGTCGGGTAATTCGCGATGAAGTCATCCGGTCGCACGAGGGTTCCGTGCTTGAGTCCCGGATAGTTGCTCGGCGGCGGTTCGATGCCTTTGTCCACCCACTCATCCAGGTCAACGGCCAGCGCTTTCAGCGTGTCGTCGAAATTGGAGCCTCCGGGCGTGGGGTTGGCGCATTTCGCGGAACTACCGGAAGGACCTTGCAGCAATCCACCTGTCGCAAACCCGTGAGCCGTGCTCGACTGAAAGTACAGCCGCGCGTTCCAAGGCAGGGGCGGCATGGGGTCGCCGAATCCATCACGCACCTGCAACGAACCCATGAGTTGCCAGAACTCGCTTTCCGAGTCCAGTTGCATCACAGCCGGGTCGCTGTTCGGCCGCTTCAAGATGCCATCCGTAATTCCAGAGATCGGATCCGTCACGACCCCATAGGTAAAGGGCGGAAAAGCGGTCTGCATGAAGTCATGTTGAAAGTCGCGATCCGCGTAAACATCTGGATCCGCAAAGCGCACATTGAGCTCGTTCCGCATACCACCCGCGCAGGTAGGGATGACGCCCTCGAATACTCGGCGGTGCCGCTCGTCTTCGTTGAATCCGTAGAAAATGAAGTCTCTGAGGTACAAGCCCGTTTGCGAACATCCGGTCGCATAAGCCCGTTTGATCCCAGTACCCAGCGGGTTGAACTCCTTCGTACTGTATCGAAGGAAAGAGGTGAAATCCCGCGTTGTCGCATGCCCAAGCCCCATCACGATCGGATTTTTGGCTGGATATATCAGCTCATACACTTTCGTAGCGTCGAATCTGTCGAAGTAGCAGATGTGGGACGTTGACGGAACCAAGCTTGCTTGCCCAGTCGGGCAACTGCCGAAAGCCCAGCGATCGGAAGAAATCGGGGTCTTGGGGCTTCCGAGCTCGGTGTCGCGGACGGTCAAGGTCGAATGCGCTGTATTCATGTCCGCCGTCTCATACGACATGAAGGCAGCGTTTCCCTTGAGGGTGGAATCGAAGCTACCCGCGAGCGGCAGGTTCCGATCGGAGTACTCGATGCGCATCGGCCCGACGATCGAAGAGCCGTCGCCGTTTGACGCTCTTGGGAGATTAGCGGCGAGGACCAGAGATGAGGGCACTACATCGCCCTCCCAGCCCACATCGACAACGGTGTAGCCTTGTTTCAGCAATAACTCGTTGAAGCTGCCCGGTACAACAGTCGTCGCGTTCAGAAGCCCATCGTTGCCGCGATTGTTCACGGTAGAAAAGATCTTCCGGTTGCCGTTGGCCATGTTCACCGGCTTCAGGATCATGAAGGCCGAACTGAACTCAACCATGCCATCCTCGTTCCGCGGCGCTTTGCCGATATCGGTGATCACCGCGTTGAGCGGATCACGCGGATCGACTTCGAAATAAGCGACTCCCTTCAGTCGCTCGTATGCCCCAACCGTTCCGAACTCCTGCCCGCCGGCGAACGGTGCCATCACTGTGACAGCCAGTTTGGTGACGTGTGCCTCCGCCGGTCCCGAAGAACATGCCACAGCGATAGCGATCAGAGCGGGACATGTGAATCGACCAACCCCTGATGCCCAACCTTTGTGACCGTGTACGACCTCCGACTTCGCTTCCCTTCCTTTCGACATTGTGGCTTCCATCTCGCCCTCCGTGTTTCTTCTTCCTTCAATCGTCAAGGTGCGCTGCCCCGCCACGCAGGGCCAGTTCTCCGCCCTCCCGTGGCCGCTCCGCCGGATCATCTGGGAAAATCCTCCTGATGGTTGATATCGAAGATGAGGTGTCTCCGCGACGGCCCCACCAGGGCTGCCCGCCATTTCAACCCGCAAACTTCAGCCGGGGACTTGTCGAGACGTGTCACAGGCAGCCTCCTTTGTGTTTTGCATTGAGCGCCTTCTACGATGCGATGCGCCGGATTTGTTGCGGGACTTCAAACGGGTTGAAATGCGGGTGATGCGTCTCGTAGACACCATTGGCGAGGGGTCGGCAGATATCCGACTCGACTCGGTACGTAGAGTGTTCGAGATCAGTCGCGGGTGTCTAGGAAGATCGTCCGAAATTTGTCGATTTATTCCGCCGGTATGGGAGCGATTCCTCATCGCGGACGCGGTGCACGGGTGCACGGATTGCCGGCTAACGATCACATCGACCAAAGTCCAATTGTGGGAAGACCGCTTGCCGTGATAAAAGAAGATGGCTGTAGAAGCCGGACGCGTGCCGAGCGAGCGGCTGGGAATCGATCGTGCGCCCGCGGAACGAATCGCTCAGACCTGGGAGGAGACGACCATGCCGCCGATCGAAGAAAGGACTCATATCCGCCGCATCGCAGCATCATGGTTGATCGCGGCGTCAGCGATTCTTCTTCTCGCCGCCTGTGGCGGCGGTTCCGGTATGGCGTCGTCCACACCGTCTCAAACCGCATCGGCTGGTCCAACCATGATGCGGAGTTCGACGAGCGCGGGGACCGAGGCGGATTCGAGCCAGACTGCGCCTGAAGAAGACGACGGTCGTTTCCGTACAGTGGCGAAGGCGCGCTGCGGCGAGAACGACCATCCAGAGATTGGTCTGCAGGGCCAGGTTCCAGCGGCGCTTCGCGCGAGCGGTTTCCACGGGTTCAACTGCAACCTGGAGCTGGTTGGCCAGAGCCGGGGCGATGGAGCAAGCTGGCAGCATGCTTGGTTCCAAGACAGCACCGAGCATAAATGCGCTTACTACGACACCTCTTCCGCCACAACCGGTCGGACCCACCTGGGAACGGTCGTGCTCGACGCATCCCATGCAGCCAATCCGATCCCCACCGGGTACCTGACGACCGTGTCCATGCTCGATCCGTGGGAATCTCTGCGGACCAATGCGAGGCGCCAGATCCTTGCGGCGGAAAGCGCAAAGAATGGCAAAGGAGGCCCCGAGCTCGACGTGTACGACCTCACGCTCGACTGCCGGTACCCGCAGCTTCTGTCAAGCATCGCGATGGGAACGGCGAGCAACGGGGACGCAGCGGGGCTGCCGAGCGGCGACACGCTTCAAGGCCATGAAGGAGCCTTCGCCCCCGATGGACTGACCTATTACGGCGGTGATCGCGGTACGCCGACCAAATATACGGCCATCGATGTCGCCGACACGACGCATCCGAAGCTGATCACGGTGTATACGCTGGACCCCGGCGTGCTGGCCCACGGCCTGTCAGTCAGCGACGACGGCAATCGTGCCTACGTTACCCTCGATACGGACCCCGGTGTCACGGCAAACTTCGCGAATCTGCCGGCGACGAACGGTGTTCTGATCCTGGATACAAGCGAGATTCAGGCTCGCATGCCCAATCCGCAATTCAAGGCGATAGGCAAGGTCGTGTGGAAGGATGGTGGCCATGCACAGCACACGATACCGGTCACGATCGACAGCAAGCCGTATCTGATCGCCGTCGATGAATCGGGTTCCGGTGGCCTGAACGGGATGGCGGGCTGGCAGGAAGCCTGCAGCGCGGGTTTAACGCCGTTCAACATGGCGCGCATCGTCGATATCGGGGACGAGGCGAACCCCAAGGTGCTGTCGAAGCTCGCACTGGAAGTGCACGATCCGGCCAACTGCAGCCAGGTTTTGCCCGATCTGGTCGGCCTCGCCAGCTTTACGTACGGCAGCCATTACTGCAGCGTTGACAACCGGCAGAATGCAACCACACTTGCGTGCGGCTACTTCAATTCGGGAATTCGAGTGTTCGATATTCGCCTTCCTCGCCACCCGAAGGAGATCGCCTACTACAACCCGGCCGGCACCACCACCAAGAGTTCCGGATCCAACCATGGCGTTCAATGGGTCGCCGGCGGTCCGGATTGGTGCAATGCTCAAGTCCACCTGGATTCGGCGAGCCGGAGCCTGCAGACCACGTGCCAAGATAACGGCTTCCTGGCCCTTAGGTTCGAGCGCGGGGTCTGGCCGTTTGAAGAGTCGACAACTCCACCCGGCCAGCAGAACTAAAACGATCGAGCGCGCAAAGGCGGCCTGGATATTCGTCCGTCCGCGCGTGATTGTCGCCGGCATGACGAATACCGCATCGTCGGCGTAGTCGCACGCAAGGAGCTGTGCATTTCCGCTTTGGAACGCCGCGAGGTGCGCGTTGAGCACCTGTGCGACACAATCACACCAATGGCAGAGGATATAAATCAAATACTTACGTGAAGCAGCCGAATCTGCCCAATGTCCTACCCACAAACCCGTCAGAAGACCGGTACCCGGAAGAAGTTTTTCAGCAAGTCAGCAGGGAGGGCGAGGAAAACGTCCTACAGACGTTGCGGAGCACCGAGAATAGCGTAACTTCGCGAGTTGAGTTGCGAATTGAAATGAAATCTGCGCGAGGGCGATGGCTGTGCCAGTGCGCAGCACCGCCTAATCGAGTACCAGGAGATGTTCCGCGGTGTCTGGAAATCGATTGCGCTGGGGCCGTGATGGACACAAGACTCAAGTCCCATGGCCCTCGAGAGATTGACGTCGCCGAATATCGTCTCACGAAGGAACGCTGGCTGTAGGTTCGCCCGCCGAGGTACATGAAGCTGGGATTGGACGCGCGCCAGCTATTCCAGGCGGTGACTCCCTGCTTGAGGATCGCGAGCGGTTCGTGGTTGGCCATCCAGTCTTCCCTCCGACTGGACTTGACGCCATTTTCGGTGACGCGCCTTGGTCCGAGCCGACGAAGCGATGGCATGCGACTACGCGCGGCATTTCGTTCGATTCGCAAAGCCGCCTGGCCATCAAGAACTGCGGGCATGCCCTGCGCGCAGATCGCAGAGGAAGATGGAGTCATTCAAAAT
>Ga0137413_10000453_pt1 | contig 13751 bp, 13 predicted proteins | sample CZODoug2_1_16fun_FD_108280 | JGI IMG/M metagenome (GOLD analysis project Ga0137413, IMG submission 108280) | Vadose zone soil fungal communities from Angelo Coast Range Reserve, California, USA - CZODoug2_1_16fungal (Illumina Assembly) | ecosystem: Environmental > Terrestrial > Soil > Vadose... | reverse complement strand
GAAGGACCAGCCGGGGAAGCAGGTGGCCCAGAAGTCTGGGCTCAACCGCGCAATCCTGGACGGGAGCCCGTTCGAACTGCGCCGTCAACTGGAGTACAAGACAGAGTCGAGGGGCGGTCGGTTGTATCCCGTGCCGCACCCGGTATCCTTGGGAGGATGCTGTCAGGTATCAGCAGATAACCGCAAGACGCAGGCCAAGTTCGCATGCGTCCAGTGCGGGCTGTCAGCCAATGCGGATTTCATCAGCACCGTAAATATCCGAGAGGCGGGATTCGCCTCGCTAGCCTTGTCTTTTAGGGCCTGCGGCCCGTGAAAACTCATGAAAGGCGTGCAGCAGCACAATGGCCCATTCCTAGCGCTAAGTCCTTTGTTTTCAGGTCAGCTGTGATTGCGACCATGCGCCTTTCGACCCTGTTCGCAACCCTCGCATGCGGTAAGTGCGTCGCAGCAGGAACCCACCGAAGGTATCCATGCGTAAGCGTGGAGCCCGTAGGAATCCCCGGACTTAAGGCCGGGGAGGATGTCAAAGGATACATGTGCGGAAACAATAACCAACAACAACAGTAGTGAAAGCGCGGGCAATTTCTCGAGGATCTCTTCCTGGTCGCGATCTGGAAGTTCTTCAAACAATTCCCAGGCAGTGCGGGTCCAGACGACCGCGTGTTTCACCGTTTTCTGCTCTTAGCGCTTCTTGCGCGGGACATTTTGACAACTTCGCTATGCGGAATGACGCGTCCTGCTTTGACATCGGCGTCGGATTTCGCCATCATTTTCTGAAATGCTGGGTCGGGTTCGATCTTTTCAAGGCGATCTTCCATATCGGCATAAAGCTGGATGGCTTCGCGTACTACCATGCTGCGGTTCCCCGCGTGGTAAAACGCCAGTTCTTCGAGCAATTTGTTGGTGCGCTTGTCGAGTACAAATTGGTGTCGCAAGGTGAGAGCCCCCACGGTCCAGACTAAACACGACTTGTAGAACTGTCAAAATCATTCATAAATTATCATCATTCATGAATGGTGTGGAATGACTTCAGAACCGGGCTACGCTAGACGTTCAACGTGAGGGAAACCAAGTCTGGCCGCGCGGGCGCGAGAATCGGCGGCAGCTTCGAGCGGTCGACCGGGTGATAGAGCGTATCGCGCTCGACAGGCACGCGGCCGGCGGCGCGAATGAGGCGTTCCAGTTCATTGCGCGGCGTGAACTCGGACGTTTTCGCGCCGGCATCGTGATAAATCTTCTCCTCTACTACCGTGCCGTCAAGGTCGTTCGCGCCAAAGCGCAGCGCAATCTGCGCGATGCTCGGCGAGAGCATGATCCAGTACGCTTTGATGTGATCGAAATTGTCGAGCAACAGGCGCGACACGGCGATGTTGCGCAGGTCCGCGTAGCCCGTCGGCTTCGGGATGTGCGAGAGTGCGGTGTTGTCCGGATGAAACGCCAGCGGGATAAACGCCACGAAGCCATGCGTCTCGTCCTGCAGCTCGCGCAGTCTGACGAGGTGGTCGACCCGCTCTTCTTCCGTTTCGACGTGCCCGTAAAGCATCGTCGCGTTGGAGCGCAGCCCGATCTCATGCGCCTGCCGCGCGATATTCAGCCACATCTGCCCGCTGACTTTGTGATCGCAGATGATCCTGCGCACCCGCGGATGAAAAATCTCCGCGCCGCCCCCTGGCAGTGAATCGACGCCCGCTTCTTTCAGCTTGACCAGTGTTTCTCTGGTCGACAGTTTCGCGATGCGCGCAAAGTAGCCCACCTCGACCATCGTGAACGCCTTCAGGTGCACGCCAGGGCAGCGTTGCTTCAGCCCGCGAATCATTTCCAAGAAATATTCGAACGGCAAATCCGGGTGCAAGCCGCCGACGATGTGAAATTCCAGCGCGCCTTCGCGCGCGCCCTGTTCGGCGCGGGCGTAAATCTCCTCCAGGGAGAAGTTGTACGCCCCCGGCGCGCTGGGGGCGCGGCCAAAGGCGCAGAGCTTGCAATGAGCGACACAAATGTTGGTCGGATTGATGTGCCGGTTGACGTTGAAATAAGTCACGTTGCCGTGTTTTTTTTCGCGCACGTAATTCGCCAGCCAGCCAACAGCAAGCAGATCGGGCGAGCGGTACAACATGATGCCATCATCGAAAGAAAGCCGCTCGCCGGCAAAGACTTTGTCGGCAATCGGCTGCAACCGCTGATCGCTGATCGTCAGTTCGCTCATCTTGAATCCGTCGAAAGTTTCAAACGCGCCAAACCGCTGCCGCAGCGCCCCAGAACAACAGGAACAACATACTAATATAACCGTTCACGGTGAAAAACGCAGCGTCCAGCTTGCTAAGATCATCCGCTTTGACAAGGGAATGTTCATAGCCCAGCAGCGACGCTACCACGGCAATGCCCAGCCACGCGGGCCACGGCAGTCCAAAGCTGAACGCCAGCCACCCGAGAAGCGCGATCACACCGATGTGCATGCCGCGCGCGATGAGCAACGCCTTGGCGATCCCAAATTTTTTCGGCACGGAAAAAAGCCCCGCGCCCCGATCGTACTCGATATCCTGGCACGCGTAGAGCACGTCAAACCCGCCGACCCACAGCGTAACTGCCGCGCAAAGGATGAGCATGCGCGGATCGAGGCCTCCCGTGATGGCGATCCATGCGGCTGCAGGCGAGATGCCCAGCGCAAATCCCAGAAAGAGATGCGACCAGTTGGTAAAGCGTTTCGTGAAGGAATAGAAAAACAGAATGGCCATTGCCAGTGGCGCGAGCTTCAGCGCAAGAGGATTGAGCCGCCACGCGGCGATGAAAAACACTGCAACCGCATCAACCGTGAAGAACCACGCAAATTGCAACGTAAGCGCGCCCGTTGCCAGCGCGCGCTGTTTCGTGCGCGGGTTTTCGCGATCATAGCGCAGATCGGCGATGCGGTTCATGGTCATCGCCGCGGAGCGCGCCGCCACCATCGCGACCACGATCCACAAAACTTGGCGCAGCGAAGGCCAGCCCCTTGGCGGCTGATGAGTGACGCGCGCGGCCAGTAGCGCGCCCGTCAGCGCAAACGGCAATGCAAACACGGAGTGCTCGAACTTGATCATTTCGAGCACCGTGCGAATGCGATTCGGGCTCATCGGGAGAAAAAACATTCGAGCAATGAGTGCGCGGTAAACCCCGGCCGAAGCGGAGAAAATGTCGGCGCTTCTTTGTGAACTTTGTGTTTTAGGTGATCTCTGTGTTGAAATCTTTTCATGCTTTTGCTTCTTTCGAAGCAGAATGTCCCGTCCAGCGGTACATCTTTTCCTGCGGGAGCCCGATTTGCGCCAGGACACGGCAAACATACTGCGTAACGAGAGCGTCGATCGTTTTTGCCAGGTGATAGAAAGCCGGCACCGCGGGCATGATGACCGCGCCGGCCTGCTGTGCTTGCAGCATGTTTTCCAGATGAACGCGGTTGAAGGGCGTGTCGCGAACGCACAGAACGAGTTTGCGGCCTTCCTTCAACATCACGTCCGCTGCACGCGCAACCAGATCGTCGCTGATGCCGTTGGCAATCGCGCCCAGTGTCCCCATCGAGCACGGAATGACCACCATGGAATCCACCGCGCAGCTCCCGGAAGCGATCGAAGCGCCCACGTCTTTGTTCGGCAGAACCTCGATTTTGCCGACCGGATGGCCGAGAATGCGGCTAGGGAGTTGTTTCAAGTCGCCGGAAGTAATGCCAAGCTCTTCGGTAAAGAGCCGCTGGCCCGCCTCCGTAACCACAAGATGCACGCGCGCCACGCGCGTATCTTCCTCCAGCAATGCGAGCGTCTTCTGAGCGAGGATCGCGCCGCTGGCGCCGGTCACACCTACGGTGACAATCTGTTTTTGCGTGTCAGGCATGTTTTCCGCGCGGCCAGAATCAGTCTCGCAGCGGCGTTCGGGCAAGTCAAGCTAAGGCAATTGTCAAGCTAAGGCAATGGTCCTCTGCAATGATAGAATTCGCCGCGGTTGGAGAATATGAATCAGCTTGAATTGCTGAAAATTCTGGAATCCGTGAAAACCGGCGAGCTTGCCCCGGACAAAGCCATCGAGCGCCTGAAGCATCTGCCGTTTGAAGACCTCGGCTTTGCAAAGGTGGACCATCACCGCGCGCTGCGGCAAGGTTTTGCCGAAGTGATTTTGGGCAAAGGGAAAACGCCGCAACAGGTGGCGGAAATTGTGCGCGCCATGCTGAGCAAAAAAGATTCGCGGCACAACATCCTGGTGACCCGCGCGGACAAAAAGATTCTTGCAGCCGTGAAACGCGCGAGCGGAAAAGAAGCGCGCAAGGCGAAGTTTCACGAGTTGTCGGGCGCCATCACCATCGAGCGCATCCAGGAAATTACCGGAAAAGGAACGATTCTCGTGGTTTCCGCAGGGACGAGCGACATCCCCGTCGCGGAAGAAGCGCTCCTCACGGCCCGCATGATGGGCAACCGCGCCGAGCATTTGTACGACGTCGGCGTCGCCGGGATTCACCGCCTGCTCGAGCATCGAGAAAAATTGACGCAGGCGCGCGTGATTATTTGTGTTGCCGGAATGGAAGGCGCGCTTCCCAGCGTCGTCGGCGGCCTCGTCGCCGTGCCGGTCATCGCCGTTCCCACCAGCGTCGGCTACGGCGCCAGCTTCGGCGGCGTCGCCGCGCTCCTTGGCATGCTCAACAGTTGCTCCTCCAACGTCACCGTCGTCAACATCGACAACGGTTTCGGCGCCGCCTGCGTGGCCTCCTGCATCAACCGTCTGTAGAGATTTGTCACTACCAGCGTCCATCGCACGAAAGGAGAATACGGACCTTGCCTCTGTCCGACAGCCACTGAAACCCACCTGAATTGGTTCGTGAGAAAGGTCGAATCAGACCTGAGACGCTGAGGCAACCAGCTCCTGTCAGGGCCCATTTAAATTCCAAAGGGCCAGTTTCAAACACCCCTCGATCCCTTTCTTCGCGACTAAGAGCGCGTTGGCACCCACCTATCGCAAGAATTCCTTGCTCGTTGTGGAGAGGGACCCTCTGGATCCGACCGCTGGCCAGTTGTAGGGCGATTCGGCGCACAGATTGGGCTTCGCTTGGCTTGAATTCGTACAAGCGGATTAAGGGGCAGTCTGGCGAGCCGTTCTTCAGAAACTCAATTTTCATGTCGGATATCTTAGTACCGGCGGCGGAGCCGCGTTGCGTTAGGAGTGCAACAAAACCTTCATTACGCCAGGTTGCTGCGCGAACGCCACGGCAGCGGGCGCATCCGTAAGAGGAAATGTGCGCGTGATGAGCGGTGTGGGATCGACCTTGCCGGAGCGGAGGAGAGCAATGGCTTTGGCAAATGGGCCGCAGCGCGAGCCAACCACGGTGATTTCCTTCACGACCATGGGCCAGGTTTCCACCGGCGCTGCGCCGTGGAACGTGGATTTCAGAACAAGCGTGCCCCGCGGCTCGGTCATGTGTTGCGCCGCGGCCAATCCGCTCGGCGAGCCGGTAGCTTCGACCAGGAGCCCGAAACTTTCTTTGATCCGCTTCAGATCACTGGTATCGCCGCTGACTTCCTTTATTTGAATCCCGGCACGGCGAGCGATGTCCAATTTTTTCTCGTGCTTGCCATACATTACAACGCGAGAAATTGCGGTGCGTAGCACCAGGGCGATCAATTGCGCGAGTTTGCCGTCGCCGAGAACGGCCGCGGAGCGAAACTTCTTCACCTTGACTTGCTCCAGGATTTCGCAAGCGGCAGCGAGCGGTTCGACGAACACGGCCTGCTCATCGGTGACGTTCTTCGGAACGAGGTGCAGGTTTTCCAGTGGCAAAGCCAGGTATTCGGCGAATGTGCCATCATGAGCCGCGATGCCGAGCACGGTCCGCAGCGCGCAATGCGTTTTCAATCCGCGGCGGCAGAAATCGCAAACCCGCCGGTAACCATAGGCCGAACAGGACACGTTAATCTCACCGATGACCCGCCGCCCCAGCCATTTTCTCTTCGTCGCTGCGGAAACGCCCTTCACATCCGCGACCTCGCCGACAAATTCATGCCCGGGCGTCCCGCGAAACGCGTGGTAACCGCGGAGAATCTCAACGTCCGTATTGCAAATCCCCGCCAGCCGCACGCGCACTAGCACCCACCCAGGCCGCAATTTCGGCACTGGCTTCGAGATCGCTCTTAATTTTCCGTTTACGATGCGGAAGGAGAGCACGGGGCGGTCTAGCTCGTTTTCTTCTTATCTTTATGGGATTGCGATTTTGCCGGCAAGGCCCTCCGGCCCCGCGCCGCCATTTTCTCCATCAGATCGAACTTGGCCTCCAGCCGCACCAGCCGGCGGTCGACGTCCGTGTAGCCATCTGCGAGATGTTTCACTTGTGCCGTCAGCGCCTCCATCCGCTCTTCGATCAGCACCATCTTCCGGATGGCCGCAACCGCATCCCGCGCCCAGCTCACCTGCCATTCCTGCGGTGTCTCAGAACGCGGTCGACGTACGCGACGGTTTCGTCCAAATTCTTGATCATTCGGTCCGCGGCATGATTTGCCGCCTTTGCCAGGCCGCGCAGTTCCGCTTCATTCTCAACTGGCACGTCCAGGTACATTTCCACCGCATCGCGCACTTCTTGCGATAAGGATTTTCCGCGCACCTTCGCACGGCGAGCGAGGCGCTGCTTTTGTATTGGATCCATATGAATAAGCGCTGTGGCCATGCTCCACTCCTATATCGCACCTATATCATAACACGATGGATTCAGCGCTTCGGCCCTCTCGGTGGCATTCTTCACTCGTAGCGCAGCGCGACGATCGGATCGACACGCACAGCTCGCCGTGCTGGCAGGTACGAGGCGGCAATTGCAACCGCCGCTAGCAAGACCGGGACGCCAACGAATGTTACCGCGTCGTAGGCGCCCACACCGAAAAGCAGGCTTGTCAAGAATCGCACCAGCGCGAAGGCCCCGGCGAGCCCCAGAGCCACTCCTATTAGCGTCAGCTTTACCGAATGGCCCAGAATCATGCTTTGCACATTTCCGGGCTGTGCTCCAAGCGCCATGCGAATTCCTATTTCTTGAGTCCGCTGGCTCACGGTGTAGCTCATCACACCGTAGATGCCGACGGCGGCCAGTGCCAAAGCGACTATCGCAAAGACTCCTATCAGTACCGCCGAGAAGCGGCGCGGCGATAAGGAATCCGAAAGCAAAGCATCCATGGTCATAACGTGAGTAACCCGCAAGCTTGTATCGGCTCTCTGGATGACGTCTGTTGCTGCGGCCGCCACCGCGGTTGGGTCGGACGCTGTACGGATGATGAAATATGGTGTCCATCCAGCCGAGAAGTAGACGTCGAACGTGGGCTCGCCCTCCATTTCGAACTGGTGTACGTTGCCTACAATTCCGACGATCGAGAGCCAGCAAGGCTTTTTATCGAATGAACAGAAATCGATGCGCTTGCCGAGCGCATCACCGCCGGGCCAGAAGCGCCGCGCCATCGTATCGTTGATCAGGATGTTCGTGAGCCTCCAGTCCTCCGGGTTGAAAAGACGGCCGGCACGCAGAGGGATTTGCAGCGTTGAAAAATAGCTGAGGCTGACGGTGCGAAATTGCGCAAGCGGACGAGCGCCCGCGACGAGAGGCGGCTGGCCCTCGATTATGAATCGGCGAGCCTGCCGCAACTCCGTGCCCAACGGTAAATCGTCGATTCCGCCCACTTCTTTCACGCCAGGCAGCGTGCGGATTTGCCCGGCCATCTGTTCGAATTGAAGAGACTGGTTCCGCGTCAGATTGGTCAGTTCTTCCTCCGAGAGTTGGCCGTATTGTGCAAACGTGAGACTCGGCTGCTGGACCTCCAACGTCAGGATGTGCTCCGTTTGAAAGCCCGGATCAACATGCAGCAAGTGCTGGAAGCTGCGGAGGAGCAACCCCGCTCCGATCAGAGGAACCAGGGCCATCGCAACTTCGGAAATCACCAGAAGGTCGTGCGTCTTGTGATGGCCGACGGCACTGGCGCCCTTGCTTCCTTGCTTCAGGATGCCCGCAAGATTTGTATTCAGTGTCCGTAGCGCCGGCAGCAAACCGCAGCCAAGGCCCGCCACGAGACAAACCGCCAGAGTGAATCCCAGCACCCAGCCGTTCAGTCTCGTCTCGCGCAAGACGGCGAGATTGGCGGGAACAAAGGAGTTCAAGATTTTCAATCCGCCGGCCGCAAGAAGCAGGCCCAGCCCGCCGCCCAAAAAGGAAAGTAGCAAGCTCTCCGTCAGCAATTGGCGGATCAACCGCCAGTGGTTCGCGCCAAGAGCCGTTCGAACCGCAGCTTCCTTCTCACGAGCCGCATTGCGGACGAACAGCAAGTTCATAATATTGGCGCACGCAATGAGCAAGACGAGCCCCACGGCCCCGAACAAGACTACTAGCGTGCTTCGTAGTTTTTCTGCGGATGGGTCTTGTAACTTCTGGACCAGCACTCCAAAATTCTTGTGCTCGACCGGGTAGGCTGTCGCTGATTGCTGATTGAGTTGATTGATCTCAGCGCGCGCTTGCGAAATTGTGACGCCTGTTTTCAACCGCGCGATCGCAACGAAGGCATGGTGCACATGTTCAGTCAAGTCGTCATTAAACTGGCCCAACGGCATCCACACATCTGCCCATCGCAAAAAATGAAAACCCGCAGGCAGGATGCCGGCAACGGTGTAGCGCTTGTCATCGAGTGTAACGGTGTGTCCAACTACGTGAAGATCTCCGCTGAACCGCCCTTCCCACAAAGGGTGGCTTAGTAAGACCACCAGGGCGCTACCCGCTTTGTCTTCTTCAGGAACAAACGAACGGCCGGCCAACGCACGAACGCCCAGCATGGGAAAAAGAGACGAACTCGCATATCCAACCAAGACGCGTCGAGCTTGGCCTTCGCCTGTGAGATTGAACCCGTATGACACGTCTGCATAACCGCCCATTTCCGAAAAGCTTTTCGCTTGCTGCCGCCAGTCGGCGTAATCGCCCGGCGACAGTCCCGCTCGAGGCACCTGCGGTGGGTAGGTGTTCCAGATCTCAACCAAGTTTTCCGGCTGCGTATAGGGGAGCGGGCGAAGCAGCACGTTTTGCACCACACTGAAGATCGCTGTGTTTGCGCCAATGCCTAGCGCCAGGGTAAGCACCGCGACGACGGTGAACCCGGGGTTCTTGGCCAGCGTCCGGATGCCGTAACGGATGTCCTGCATAAAGTTTTCCAGTATGGCTTCTACCTCATTATGTGCCGCACGCGCGATCGCCAATTCTGGTTCGGCTTCAGCCTTCATTTGGATTCTTCGACTCCCAAGTCACCCGAATGATAGCCTGAAATTCCACGCTAGTGGAGCACGGCGGCGAGGGTTTTCGCCAAGAGCGTCTCCTGTTCGGGGAAGACGGTGCGGAGGTCGAGAATGAGGCGGTCGTCTTCGACACGCGCAATAACAGAGATACCCGCGGGGGCACCGCGGAGGCGCTGTTCGAGTTTTGTAGCCGAGTAACGGGCACTGGTGATGCGAATGATTTTTGTGGAAAGAGATTGCGAAGGCGTGGACCCGCCACCGACGAGAGAAGCACCTTCCGCGATTTCGATCTCCACTTCATCGAGAGGAAGTTCGGGGCGTAATTCGCGGATTAAATTCTCCGCGCGGCGCTTCAGTTCCTGCGGAGTCGCACGAATCATTCGAATGGCGGGGATTTCGTCCCAGGCCGCGCGAAGATAGGCCCCGAGAGTAGTTTCCAGCGCCGCGATGGTGAGCTTGTCCACACGTAGTGCGCGAAACAGCGGGTAGCGCCGGACGCGCGCGATGAGATCTTTTTTCCCGGCGATGATGCCGGCCTGCGGCCCGCCCAGAAGTTTGTCGCCGCTAAACATCACCACGGAAACGCCCGCGTCGATACTTTGCTTCACCGTAGGTTCGCTGACGCCATACTCGGAAAGATCAACGAGGCAGCCCGAGCCGAGGTCTTCCACGAGCGGCAGGCCGCTGCGCTGGCTGAGGGTCACGAGTTCTTCGAGCGAAGGCTTATGGGTAAAGCCGGTGACCTTGAAATTCGAAGGATGCACGCGCAGCAGGAGGAGCGTCTTTTCGTTGATGGCGTTTTCATAATCCCCGACGCGCGTGCGATTGGTCGTCCCGACTTCGCGCAGGATCGCTCCGCTCTGCTCCATAATCTCCGGGATTCGAAAGCCGTCGCCGATTTCGATGAGCTCCCCGCGCGAGACGATCACTTCGCCCCCGCGAGCCAGCGCCGCGAGCGTGACGAGCACGGCTGCAGCGCAATTGTTGACTACAATGGCTGCTTCCGCGCCTGTCAGGCGCGTCAGCAACTCGCCGGTATGCACGTCGCGCTTGCCGCGCGCTCCTGCTTCGAGGTCGTATTCGAGATTGCCGTATTGCGTGGCGCTGCGGCGGAACTCGTCCACGACTGTTTCCGGCAGCGGCGCCCGGCCCAGGTTCGTGTGCAGAATCACTCCGGTCGCATTGATGACCGGCTGCAGTGAGCGCGAAAGAATTCGTTCGACTTCGGTGCTGATGAGCTCTTCGACGGAAGCGGCGTTGAGGCCCAGCGCCGTCCAATTCGACTCGCCCGCGATGCGCGCGCGCAAATCTGCAAGCACCGTGCGCGCAACTTCGACGACCAGGTTGCGGTCCACGCGTTTCGAGAGCGCCGCCAGGCGTGGCTGAGCGAGCAATTCGTCGACAGAGGGAATCTGCCTCAGCAATTCCGCCTGCTCCGCTGAAACCGTTTTCTTCCCGCGCATTTCCATTCGAACATTTCAGCACAGTGCGGAGCAGCGGGCAATGCCCGTGCCCTCCCCTCGGACGGGGCAGGAACGTCGGCTCGTAACCTGGCTCCGGCCGAGGGCAGCGTGCGGTAGCGGATTCGAATCGCCGCCCACGCATGCGGTTGACGGTTTTGCTCCGTACACCTAGCATGGACACTCGAGGGATTCCTCCACGCATGGCCACCATCGACGAAGAACTGGGCACGCTTGAACGGGACATCCGTCAGCTCAAGATCGAATACGATCAGTATTTCGGTGGGGGCAGGAAGCGTCCGCCCACGGAAATCGAGTGGCGCATCGATCAGTTGGTCAAGCGCTATGCGGAACGCGGCGGCGAGCTGAAGTTCGCGCAACGATTCCGCTTCAACAATCTTTCGCAGACGTACGCGAAATACAAAGATATTTTCAGGAAAAGAACCGCGCAGAAAGAGGAAGGAAAAATTCAGCGGCACTTTGGCGCGGCGGCGAAGGAGATCGAAGCAGCCCGCGCCGCGAAACACAACGAAGAGCTGGCCGCCGCAGCTGTGGCCGGCGAGTCCAAGACCTTTCGCATTACGTGTTCCGAGCCGGAGCATGAAACGGCGAAGGTCGACCAGTTGTACCAGGCGTTCGTGCAGGCCAAGCAGACGGCGGGAGAAGAGACGGGAAGGCTGTCGCGCTCCAGCTTCAACGAATTCGTGCTGAAGAAAACGAAAGAACTGCAAAAGCAGAAGAACTGTCGCGACGTCGAATACGTCGTGGAAGTGGTCCAAGGCCAGGTCAAACTGAAAGCTCTTGTGAAGTCCTGAAGGGTTGACAGTTCACGGCCGGCAGTCCAGAAAAATCCACTCCTCGTGTTTTCCACAAGCCTTTCGCGCGCGGGACGTGCTGCAGAACGGATTGCGCTTTCCGAATAAGCGCGGCGCGCTTACACTGTTGTGCTTTTCTCTTTGTGGAGGAATCCATGGCGGTACAGCGCGCGCTCATCAGTGTGTTTGACAAGACCGGGATCGTGGAATTTGCGAAGCGGCTCGCCGCGCGGAAGATCGAGATTCTTTCGACGGGCGGGACCGCCAAGCTGCTGCGCGGGGCAGGAATCGCGGTGTGCGACGTTTCCGATTTCACGGGCTGGCCGGAAATGCTGGGCGGACGCGTGAAGACGCTGCACCCGAAAGTGCACGGCGGGCTGCTCTTCCGGAGGGGGCACGCGGAAGACCAGAAGCAGGCAGTGGAACATGGAATCGCGCCGATCGATCTCGTGGCAGTGAATCTCTATCCGTTTGAAGCGACGGCGGCGAAAACAGGACTGACGGCCGGAGAACTGATCGAGAACATCGATATTGGCGGGCCGACGATGCTGCGATCGGCAGCGAAGAATTTCGAGAGCGTTACCGTGGTGACGGACCCAGTGGATTTCGAGCGTGTCGCGAGTGAAATCGAGAGCGCGGGCGATACGACTCTGGCGACGCGGCTGGGGCTGGCACGAAAAGTTTTCGCGGCGACTTCGCGGTACGACGGTGTGATCACCTCGGAATTGGAACGACTGTCGGCCGGCTCCGGGCATGTGACCTTGGAAGCGAAACCGGCGTTGCCCGAGCGCGTGCATATCGCGCTGCGGCGACAGCAGGAGTTGAGATATGGAGAAAATCCGCACCAGGCTGCAGCGCTGTATGTGCCGGCGGGCCGCGCATCGGAAGGATTGGCGGCGGCCAAGCAACTTCAGGGCAAGGAACTCTCCTACAACAATCTCGTTGATCTCGAAGCGGCGCGGAGCCTGGCCGCAGAATTCAAGAATCCAGCGGCGGTGATCATCAAGCACAACAATCCCTGCGGGACAGCGGAGCGAGAGTCGTTGCTCGATGCGTACGTGAAGGCGCTGGCGTGCGACCCCGTATCGGCGTTCGGCGGAGTCTTGGCGTTCAACCGCACGGTGGATGCGGTGACCGCGGAAGAGGTCGCGAAATTGTTTGTGGAATGCATTGCGGCGCTCGGTTTTGCGGATCGCGCAAGAGAAATCTTTGCGGCAAAGAAAAACCTGCGGCTGCTGGAACTGCCCGAGGGCGGCCTGGAGCCGGAACGTGAGCTGCAGCTCAAGCGCATTCTCGGCGGAATGCTGGTGCAGCAGCCGGACCTCGGCGAGATCAAGGACAGTGAGTTGCGTACGGTAACGAAGCGGGCGCCCACAGCGCAAGAGATACACACGATGCATTTCGCATGGAAGGTGTCCAAGCACGTGAAGTCGAACGCGATCGTCTTTGCGAAGGATGGCGCGACCCTGAGTGTCGGCGCTGGACAGATGAGCCGCGTCGATTCCGTGAAACTTGCTGTGATGAAGGCGCAATCTTCGCTGGCCGCTACCGTGGTCGCTTCCGACGCTTTCTTTCCATTTCCGGATGGCGTTGAAGAAGCAGCGAAAGCGGGAGCCACGGCGGTGATCCAGCCGGGCGGCTCGGTGCGCGATGCGGATGTTATAGCCGCCGCCGATCGGCTTGGACTGGCCATGGTGTTTACCGGCATGCGGCATTTCCTGCACTGAGATTCTTTGACCGGTGTGTCGTGCCCAGTGGTGAATTTGTTCAGAAGCTCGCCCTTAGCGCCCAATTTGAAAACGTTTTTCCGCTGAGCTGCATCGAACCCGTGGGGGCACCCAAGCTCTGGAAACGTCTTGCATTTGGCTTTTGACCGCGTTTCGGCCGCATGGGATAATTTGAGTTTCTGGGGCTTCGATGAACCTTCGACTGATTACTCTTGCCGTAGTGCTGACGGGTGTCGCCGGCGCGGCCGCCACGGCGCAGATGCCGCCGAGTCCGGCGCAGAAACAGAAGCCCGATTGTCCTGCCGTTACGCAGGAGCAATTTGCCGGCCCGAAAACCGACCTTCCCGAAAAAGACTCCGCGCGCGCCGAGGCCTATTACGACTTCACGATGGGCCACATCTACGAACAGCAGTATGAAGCGACTAGCAACGCGGAATACGCCTCCAAGGCGATCGAGGCGTACAAGAAAGCGTATGCGCTGGATCCGAAGT
>Ga0137413_10000452_pt1 | contig 13755 bp, 14 predicted proteins | sample CZODoug2_1_16fun_FD_108280 | JGI IMG/M metagenome (GOLD analysis project Ga0137413, IMG submission 108280) | Vadose zone soil fungal communities from Angelo Coast Range Reserve, California, USA - CZODoug2_1_16fungal (Illumina Assembly) | ecosystem: Environmental > Terrestrial > Soil > Vadose... | reverse complement strand
TTGGCCCAGCCGGCGGCGGCCCGCCCAGCGAAACCGACCGGGAGGGACCCCAATCGGGCGGTGCGCTGGATAGCTCGCTTCGGCGGATCGGTCACTGGATCACGGTAACCTACCGGCAGTAACTTGGCGACACACATTCAGGCGGTCGGGGTGCGGACCCGGCGCGCCGCACCCCGACCGCCCACCTCGGACTTGACGCGCCGACTCGGTCAGGCCTTGAGCTGTGGGTAGAGGTTGATGATGTCGCCGGACACGGCGGCCTTGGCCTGCCGCGAGGTCTCGTCGGCGAGCACCTCGAACGCGCCGGCCTCGATGCCGTCCAGCGCCGCCTTGGCGATATCGGCCGGATTCTCCTTGGGCGCGGTCACCGCGGCGGTCATGTCAGTGTCGACGTAGCCCATGTGCAGGCCGGTGACGCCGATGCCGCGGTTGCGCAGTTCCAACCGGATCGCGTTGGTCTGCAGCCAGAACGCGGCCTTGGTTGCGGAGTAGGCGCCGTGCCACGCGACCCAGGACAGCGCCGAGTGCGCGTTCAGGATGTGGCCGCCGCCGTTGCCCTCGATGATCGGGACGAAAGCCCGGGTGACGTTGAGCGGGCCGAAGAAGTTGATCTCGAAGACCTTCCGGATGTCCTCCAGCGGAGCGTCCAGGTAGGTGTCTGGCGAGCTCCCGCCGGCATTGTTGATCAATACGGTGACATCCGGAGCGGCAGCGGCGAGTGCATCGATCGAAGCCTGATCGGCGACTTCCAGCGGCAGGGTCACGACCCGGCTGTCAGTGCTCGGCCGGGGGGCGCGGGCGGTCGCGTAGACCTTCTTGACGCCCCGAGTGAGCAGGTCGTCGACGATGGCCTTGCCGATTCCGCGGTTGCCGCCGGTGACGAGGACGACGGCGCCTTCGAGTGTGGTCATCTGCTGAGCTCCAAAAGGGTCGGAAACCGTTCTGTTTCCACCACCGTAAACCGATCTGTTTCCACCTGCAACCCGGGCCGGTACGCTCGACCGCATGACGACCCAGGCACGACCCCGCGAGCGACTACTGGACGCGGCGGGCGAACTGTTCTATCGCGACGGCGTGAACGTCGGCGTGGACGCGCTCTGCAAGGCGGCCGGGGTCTCGAAGAAGTCGATGTACCAGCTCTTCCGGTCCAAGGACGAGCTGATCGCCGAGACCGTGGCCAGCCAGGGGCGGCAATACCAGCGAGCACTGGAGCCGGGACCGGAAGACGGGAGCACTCCGAGGGAGCGGATCCTGACGGTGTTCCAGCGGCAGGACCAACTGGCGGCCGGTGACATCTTTCTCGGCTGCCCGTTCGTCAACACCGCGATCGAGCTGAAGAACCCGGAGCACCCGGGCAGTGTGGTAGCACGGCACTTCAAGCAGCGACTGACGGACTTCTTCGAGGCCGAGCTGATTGCCGCCGGGGTGGACGACCCGGAGTCGCTGGCCATCCAGTTGACCATTGTGTTCGACGGCGCGAGTGCCCGGGCCGTGGTACGGGCTCAGGCGCTCGCGGGTGTCGGCGTTGCCATGGCGGCGACCTTGCTCGACAGCGCCGGCGTAACGACTGAGGAGCTCGCCAGCCAGGCCAGCTAGACACCAACCGGCCAGCAGGAGCGCCAACCCCGATGTCGGCGATTGATTGGCCCGTGCATTGGTCTAGACCAAAATTCACCTAGTGTTTGCTTCGCACCTCTCGTTTGGTCTAGACCAAAGTGCGAGTGTGGTTCCCATGCGAATCGTGGTGATAGGCGGCGGGGTACTCGGCACGATGCACGCCGTCGAACTGGTCCGTCGAGGCCACCAGGTGACCCAGCTGGAACGCGAGCCGGAGGCCAGGGGTGCCACGGTGCGCAACTTCGGGCTGATCTGGGTGTCCGGTCGTTCGGCCACCGAGCTGCCGGTCACGCTGCGCGCCCGGGCGCTGTGGGAGCGCCTCGGCACCGAGGTCCCTGGCATCGGGTTCCGGGCCAACGGATCGTTGACCGTGCTGCGCTCCGAGGCCGAGATCGCGGTGGCCAAGCAGGTAGCCGCCAACCCCGACGCGGCCGAGCGTGGGGTCGCGGTACTCGACGTGGCCGAGGCCCGGCGGCGCAACCCGGTGCTACGGGGCCAGTTCCTCGCCGCGCTGTGGTGCGCGAAGGACGCCGCGGTGGAGTCCCGGGTGGCGCTGCCGGCGGTGCGCGCGCACCTGGAAGCGTCCGGTCGCTACCGGTTCCTGGCCGGGCGGGAGGCGCGGCGGATCCACACCGGGCCGGGCGGCGCCCAGGTACACGACCAGACCGGTGCCCGGCACGACGGCGACCTGGCGGTGCTGTGCCCAGGGGCAACCCTGACCGGGCTGGCCGGGGAACTGGCTGGCGAGCTGCCCATCCGCCGGGTCCGGCTGCAGATGATGCAGACCGCCCCGCTGGGTGAGCCGCTGCCCACCGCGATCACCGACGGCGACTCGATGCGCTACTACCCCGCCTTCGCCGGGCCGGCGCTGGATGCGCTGCGCGCCGCCGAGCCCCAGCCGGAGGTGGCCGCCGAGCACCACATGCAGCTGCTGTGCGTGCAGCGCAAGCACGGCGGGTTGACCATCGGCGACACCCATGCCTACGCCGAGCCATTCCCGTTCGACCTGGACGAGGCGCCGTATCAGCACCTCGCCGGGGTCGTCGAGTCGCTGCTCGGGCGGCCCCTGCCACCGATCGTGCGCCGGTGGGCCGGCGTCTACGCCCAGTGCCTGGACCCAACCCAGGTGGTCTACCGCCGGGCGGTGGACCCCGCGCTGTGGCTGGTCACCGGGCCGGGCGGGCGCGGCATGACGCTCGCCCCGGCGATCGCCGAGAGCACCGCCGACCAGGCCGGTCTGTAACCCACTACTCGTCCATTCGTCGCCGCGGCGCACAGAGCACGCCGCTGGCTCAACTCCCAAGGAGCGTGCGCATGACCGCGCAGCCAGACATTCGACTCGCCGTACTGGACATGGCGGGTACCACCGTGGCCGACGACGGGTTGGTGGAGACCGCCTTCGGTGCCGCGCTGACCACCGCCGGAGTCACCGAGGGCTCAGCCCGCGAGCCCGAGCTGTGGCAGCACATCCGGGACACCATGGGCCAGTCCAAGATCGAGGTGTTCCGCGCGGTGTTCGACGAGGACACCGCGCAGCGGGCCAACCTGGCCTTCGAAGGGTCCTACCTCGAGCAGATCGACGCGGGTCGGGCGGTACCGCTGCCCGGCGCGGTCGAGGCGATCCAGGCGCTCCGCGCGGCCGGTGTCCTGGTCACCCTGACCACCGGCTTCAGCAGGGACACCCAGCAGCGGCTGGTCACCGCGCTGGGCTGGGACGAGCTGGCCGACCTGGTGCTGTGTCCCGAGGACGCCGGGCGGGGCCGGCCCTACCCGGACATGGTGCTCACCGCGCTGCTGCGGCTGCGGGTCGACGACGTGGCCCAGATCGCCGTGGCCGGTGACACCGCCAGCGACATCCGCACCGGTCGCAGCGCCGGCGCGTCCGTGGTCGCCGGTGTGCTGACCGGCGCGCACGACGGGCCGACGTTGCACGCCGCCGGAGCCACCCACGTACTGACCTCCATCGCCGACCTGCCCGACCTGCTGCTGCCCGCCCGGCTGACCGCCGCGCCCCACTGACCGACCAACGATCGTTCGTGGAGAAACCGATGCGCACCAGATCACTGCTCGCCACGGCCCTGCTGGCCGTGCTCACTGTCACTCTGGCCGGCTGCGGAGGCACCGCGGCCACCGGCACCGGCGGTTCCGCCGTCACCGTCTACAGCGCCGACGGGCTCGGCCCGTGGTACCAGAAACGCTTCGCCGAATTCACCAAACAGACCGGCATCCCGGTCAACTATGTCGAGGCCGGCTCCGGGGAAGTGGTCTCCCGGGTGGACAAGGAGCGGTCCAACCCGCAGGCCGACGTGCTGGTCACCCTGCCGCCGTTCATCCAGCGGGCCGCCGAGCGGGGCCTGCTGCAGACCGGCGGGATCGGCACCGGCAACGCCTCCGCCGTGCCCGACCGTGATCCTCAGGGCCGCTACACGCCGCTGATGAACAACTACCCGGTGTTCATCGTCAACCCGACGGTCGCCAAGCCACTGCCCACCACCTGGGACGACCTGCTGTCCCCCCGGTTCGCCGGCAAGCTGCAGTACTCCACCCCAGGCCAGGCCGGCGACGGAACCGCGGTGCTGCTGCAGCTGCAGCACGTGCTCGGCAAGCAGGGTGCGCTGGGCTACCTGGGCAAGCTGCAGGCCAACAACGTCGGCCCGTCCTCGTCCACCGGCAAGCTGCAGCCCAAGGTCAGCAACGGCGAACTCGCGGTGGCCAACGGCGACCTGCAGATGAACCTGCAGTCCATCCTGACCGCGAACTCCAACTTCCAGCTGTTCTTCCCGGCCGATGCCACCGGCGCCCGGTCCACGTTCGCGCTGCCCTACGCGGTCGGGCTGGCCGTCGGGGCACCACACGCCGACGCCGGCGGTAAGTTGATCGACTTCCTGCTGTCCGAACCCGTGCAGCACACCGTCGGCCTGGACGCGGTCGGCGTGCCGGCCCGCCCGGACGTCCGGCCGGCCGACCCGAACACCGAGAAGATCAACGCGGCGCTGAAGGGCGTCACCGTGTGGCGGCCGGACTGGGACGCGGTTGCCCGCGACCTGGATAACGACGTGGCCGCGTATCAGCAGGCGGTGAACAAATGACCGCCCCATCGGCCGCCGCCTCATCCGCCGCGGCGCCGGACGCGGTGCACCTGGAGGGTATCGACGTCGATTACCGGCAGGGCCGATCCAGCACGCCGGCCCTGCGGGACGTGACCATCCGCATTCGGGCCGGCCAGACCCTGGCGCTGCTCGGCCCCAGCGGCTCGGGCAAGTCCACCGCGCTGAAGGTGCTCGCCGGGTTCCTGCGGCCCAGCGCCGGGCGGGTTTACCTGGACGGCACTGACATCACCGACCTGCCGCCGGCGCGGCGCGGTATCGGCGTGGTGGTGCAGTCCTACGCGCTGTTCCCGCACCTGCGGGTGGCCGACAATGTCGCCTTCGGGCTGCGCGCCCGCCGGCTACCCAAGGACGTGATCGCCGCACGCACCGCCGAGGCGCTCGGCCAGGTGGGCATGACCGACTTCGGCAGGCGGCTGCCCAGGGAGCTGTCCGGCGGGCAGCAGCAGCGGGTGGCCATCGCCCGCGCGCTGGCCATCCGCCCCAAGGTGCTGCTGCTCGACGAACCGCTCGCCGCGCTGGACATCCACCTGCGCCAGGGCATGCTCGCCGAGCTGCAGCGGCTGCGCGCGAACCTGCCGGACACCGCCATCCTGTTCGTCACCCACGACCAGGCCGAAGCGCTCGCGCTGGCCGACCGGATCGGCGTGATGCGGGACGGCCGGCTGGTCGACCTGGCCGATACCCAGGACCTGTGGCACCGCCCGCCCAGCCGGTTCACCGCGTCCTTCCTCGGCGGGGCGAACCTCATCCCGGTGCAGGTCGTCTCGACCCTCGACCAGTCCTCGGCGGTGGTGCGGCTCGCCGAGGCGGAGTTCGTCGCCAACGCCTCCCAGGCGCGGGAGCCCGGCTCGGCCTCGGTGCTCGCCGTACGCCCACACGCGCTCCGGCTGACCAGTTCGCTGGACGGGCCCGACGTGCTGCCCGCGCGGGTCACCAGCGCGCAGTGGCGGGGGCCGGCGACCCGGGTGACCATCGCCGTCGACGCGCTGCCCGACCTGCTGATCGAGATCGACCAGCCCGGCGAGATCCAGCACCGGCTCGGCGATCGGGTCGGCCTGCACATACCCCCGCGCGCCGGGGTGCTGGTCCCGGCGGACCAGCTGGCAACCGGCCCACCCTCGACTCCGCGGACCAAGGCGGCCGCCGCCGCCGAGCCGGCATCCCGCGCCGCCAGTTCCGCCGCACCGGTCGCGCCGTTGGAGCGCAAGCCATGACCACGCTGATCGCCGACCGGCCGCCGGCCGGGCCATCAGCGCAACGCCCCGCACTCCGGCTCCCGGTCGCCGTCTGGGTCATTCCGCCGCTCGCCATGGTGCTCGGCTTCGTGGGCTGGCCGATGGTGGCCGTGCTCGGTGAGTCGGTCCGGGACGGCGACGGGGCGTTGAGCCTGTCCAGCTGGTCGACCGTGCTGACCTCGTCGGAGTTCCTCGGCGCCCTGGGCCGTACCGCCCAGGTCGCCATCGGTTCCACCCTCGGCACCCTGCTGCTCGGCTCGTTCCTGGCGCTGGTGCTCGCGTTCGTGCCGTTCCCCGGCGCCGGCCTGGTCGCCCGCCTGATCGACACGGTGCTGGCGCTGCCGTCCTTCCTGATCACCCTCGCGTTCACCTTCCTGTACGGCAGCGCCGGGGTGCTGCAAGCCTTGATCACCAGCGTGGCCGGACCTGGCGCGAGGCTGCCCCCGATCCTCACCTCGCCGCTCGGTGTGATCCTCGCCGAGATCACCTTCTTTACCCCGTTCGTGGTGCGTCCACTGCTGGCGGCCCTGTCGGTGCTGCCCCGCGAGCAACTCGAGGTGGCCGCCAGCCTGGGCGCCGGGCCGTTGCGGGTGCTCCGCACGGTGGTGCTGCCCGAGGTGCTCCCCGCACTGGCCGCCGGCGGCAGCCTGGTGCTGCTGCTGACCCTGAACGAGTTCGGCATCGTGCTGTTCACCGGGGCCAAGGACGTCGTCACGCTGCCGGTTTTGATCTACACCAGGGGTGTGGTCAGCCTGGACCTACCCAGCGCCGCCGTGGTGGCCACCGCACAGGTGGTGCTCTCCCTGCTGCTCTACACCGCCTACCGCTTCGGGATCGCGCGGCTGCGCACCGAGAGCGCCACTTCCGACCCGGGAGAAGGAGCCAGCCATGCTGCTGTGGTCGCGCACCAGTAGGGCGGTGGTCCTCGCGGTGTTCGGGCTGCTGGTCGTCGTGGTTGTGGTGGCCCCGTTGGCGACTGTGTTGCTCGCCGCGGTCGCCGGCCGATGGACCGGGGCGCTGCCGTCCGACCTCACCGGCGGCCACCTGGCCGAGGCGCTCAACCCGGACGGGATGGCCAGCCTGCTGGTCAGTGTGCAGACCGCACTGCTCGCCGGGGTGGCCTCGGTGATCGTCGGAAGTTGGGCCGCGCTGGCGGCGGCGAGCGCCCCGGGCCCGGTGCGTCGGCTCACCCTCGGGCTGTGTCACCTGCCCATCGCGGTGCCGTCGGTGGTCGTCGGGCTCGGCCTGCTGATCGCGTTCAACCGCCCGCCGCTGGTGCTCGGCGGCACCCAGTGGATCGTGATCCTGGCGCACGCGGTGCTGGTGCTGGCGTTCACCGTCAGCACGGTCACCGCCGGGTTGGACCGGCTGGACCCGGCCTACGAGCAGGCCGCCCGCAGCCTGGGCGCCAGCGAGGCCCGGGTGCTGCTGCGGGTGCGGTTGCCGCTGCTGCTGCCCTCGCTGGCGGCCGCCACCGGGCTGGCCGTGGCGCTGTCCATGGGCGAACTCGGCGCCACGATCATGGTGTACCCACCGAGCTGGCGGACCCTGCCGGTGACCATCTTCGCCCTCAGCGACCGAGGCGACGCGTTCCTGGCCAGCGCCAGCACCGTCGTCCTGCTCGCCGTCACCGCCCTCCTCCTGTTCGCCCTCTCCCGCATCCGCTCCCGCGCCGCCCTCCGCTAACCGCCTTTCCGCGAGTCGGGAGTGTCAGCACAATGAGTCGCGGGTTTCAGCACACATACCGCGGTCGTGAGTGGCGATGGTCGCTATAGCGACCATCGCCACTCACGACGTCGCTGGCAGGATCGTGGGGTGACCCAGCACTCCGAGGCCCTGGACCATCGTCCCTCCACCCACCCGCCCGCCGAGGTGCCGGATCAGCTGTTCGCCGACCCGGAGCTCGAGCGCCGGTGGCGGTCCAGGTTCACCGCGCCGAGGATCGGGCTGCCGGACTGGGCCCGGGACGCTCCGGACCGGTGCGTCTACCCGTCCAACTCCAGCGGCACCTGGGAGATCTACGCCTGGGACCGCGCCACCGACCAGCACCGTCAGGTCACCGACCGACCGGCCGGCACCCACTCCGCCACCCTCACCCCGGACGGCGCCCGGCTGTGGTGGTTCGACGACACCGACGGCGACGAATTCGGACGCTGGGTCGCCGAGCCGTTCGCCGGGCTGCCAGCCGGGGACGCGCCGGAACCGGCGGTGCCGCTGCCCCCCGACGCGGCCGAGGACGCGCTGGACGGCTACCCCGCCGGCCTGGAGATCGGCCACCGGGTGGTCGCACTGGGCACCGCCACCGACGACGGCAGCCGCATCTGGCTCAGCCGCGACGGCGGGCCCGCCGAACTGGTGTATGAGCACGCCGAGGACGCCGGGGTGGGCGCGCTCTCCCACGACGAGACGCTGCTGGCCATCTCGCACTCCGAGCACGGCGACTCCCGCCACCCCGCACTGCGGGTACTGCGCACCGAGGACGGCGCCGCCGTGGCCGAGCTGTCCGACGGCCCCGGCCGAGGCCTGAGCGCGCTGGACTTCCCCGACCTGGACGGGGACACCCGGCTGCTGGTCGGCCACGAGCGACGGGGCCGCGACGAGTTGCTCATCTGGGACGTGGCCACCGGCAGCCAGACCGAGCTGCTCATCGACCTGCCCGGCGAGCTGACCGGCGGTTTCTACCCGGACGGGACCGCCCTGCTGGTGGTGCACACGCACGCTGCGCGCAGCACGCTGTACCGCTATGACCTGGGCAGCGCTCGGCTGGAGGCGCTGGGCACCGCGCCGGGCTGTGTCGGCTCGGCCAGCGTGCGCCCGGACGGCACCGTGGAGTACGGCTGCTCGTCGGCGGCCAACCCGCCGTCCATCCGCGCGCTGTCCCCGGACGGTACCGACCGGGAGCTGATCACCCCGGCCGGCGAGCGGGCGCCTGGCTCGGTGCCGGTCAGCGACGCCTGGGTACCCAGCCCGGGCGGCACCGGCCAGGTGCACGCGCTGATCTCCGTCCCGCCCGGGGCCGGCAAGCCGCTGCCGACCGTGTTCGTGCTGCACGGTGGCCCGCACGCCGCCGACGAGGACCGGTTCTCCGCCGCGCGCGCCGCCTGGGTAGACGCCGGCTTCGCCGTGGTGGAGGTCAACTACCGGGGCTCGACCGGGTACGGCAGCGAATGGCGGGACGCCATCGAGGGCAACCCGGGACACACCGAGCTGGCCGACGTGGCCGCCGTGTACGACTGGTGCGTCGAGCAGGGGCTGGCCGACCCGGCGCGCTGCGTGGTGAACGGCTGGTCCTGGGGTGGCTACCTCACCCTGCTGGCCTTGGGCACTCAGCCGGAGCGGTGGGCGGCCGGGATCGCCGGCGTGCCGGTGGCGGACTACATCAGCGCCTACGCCGACGAGATGGAGCAGTTGCGCGCGTTCGACCGGGCGCTGTTCGGTGGCTCTCCTGAGCAGCTGCCCGAGCTGTACCGGTTGGCGTCCCCGCTGACCTACGTGGACCAGGTGCGTGCGCCGGTGCTGGTGCTGGCTGGGGAGAACGACCCGCGCTGCCCGATCCGCCAGGTGGACAACTACCTCGAGGCGCTGGCCGCCCGAGCCCGAGCCCGGGACGGCGACGGCGGTGACGGCGGCGGGGTGGACTACCAGGTGCTGCGGTTCGACGCCGGGCACGGTTCGCTGGTGGTGGCCGAGACGCTGAGGCACACCGCCGCCGAAATAGCGTTCGCCCGCCGCGCCCTGCTCGGCTGAATCGAGCGGCGCGACGGGCGAACGGGGTAACCGGGTGGGGTCAGACCTTGGCAATCAGGGTGACGTCGACGTTGCCCCGGGTGGCCTTCGAGTAGGGGCAGACCTGGTGCGCCTTGGCCACCAGGTCCTCGGCCTGCGCCTGGTCCAGGCCGGGCAGTGTGGCGGTGAGCGTCGCGGTGATCGCGAAGCTGGTGTCGTCAGGACCGATACCGATCGCGGCCTCAACCGTGGCGTCGTCGCTGATCTTGACCTTCTCGTTGCGCGCCACGAGACGCAGCGCGCCATGGAAACAGGTGGAGTAGGCGGCGGCGAACAACTGCTCTGGGTTTGTGGCGCCGCCCGGGCCACCCAGCGCCGGGGGCATCTTCAGCTGGAGGTCGATGATGCCGTCGTCGGATCGGACGACGCCGTCGCGGCCCCCACCTGAGGAAACGGCATGCGCGGTGTACTTGACATCCATATCTATGGGTCCCTTCGTCACGCGTGAATGCACACCGCGCCCGTCGCGCGCTTGTTGTCACTCACGGATTTGGCGCCGGTGTGCCCTTGAGAACCTTCCACACCGGTTTACCATCAGCATCCCGTAGCGCGCCGTTATCACACCGGAAACAGTGAGTGGGGATCATGGCGACCCAAGGAGGAACTACGTGGGTTTGTGGCGGGTACATGTCGAGGTCGAAGACCGACCGGGACGGTTGGGCGCACTGGCCGCGGCGGTGGGTGGTGCGGGCTGCAACATCGTTTCGATGACGGTGCTCAGCGAGCGCGGCCCGGACGGCTCGGTCACAGACGAGCTCCTGGTGGAGGCGGCCGACGAGCGGGCCGCCGCCGCGCTGGCCGATCGAATCAGAGCCGCCGGAATGGGCTGCACCCTGGCGGTGCCGGCCGGGGCGGGGGAGCTGCGCGACCCGGTAACCACCTCGCTGGCGCTGGCCCGCCGGGTGGCCAGCGACCCGGCCGCGGCGCCTCGAGCGCTGGCCAGCCTGCTACACGCTCGGGTGCTCCCGGAGGCCACCGCGGCAACCGGCCCCGGCCAGACCGCTGACCCCAGCAGGGACGGCGAGGCGACCGGGCATACCTACCAGCTGGAGGTGCTCGGTCAGGACATCCGGCTGACCCGCGCCTGGCCGTTCACCGCCACCGAGCTGGCCCGGGCCGCCGTGTTGGTCGAATTGGCCGAGCTGCGCGCCGAGCAGGGCAGCGAACAGACCGCCACCCGGTCCGCCGGCCCACGGTCCCTCAGCCAGCCGGTCAGCCTGGGGCTGGTGCTGCTCGGCAACGGTTCCGAGGTGGAGCTGCGGATGGCGACAAAGGCGGACGGGCCGTTGGTCGCCGCGCTGCACGCCCGGTGCACGCCGAGCAGCCGGCGCGGTCGTTTCCTCAACCCGAGCCCCACGCTGCCCCCCGAAGAGCTGGCCGAGCTGCTCGTCGGGGGCTCCGGGCGCGGCTCCGGGCTGCTCGCGCTGACCACCGACGGTGGGCATGCCGTGGGCCTGGCCACCCTGGATCCCGATGGCGCCGGCGGTGCCGCGCTGGGCGTGCTGGTCGAGGACGCCTGGCAGGCTCGCGGGGTCGGCACCGCGCTGGTGCGCCGCGCGGTGGAGCTGGCCACCGAGTCCGGCCACCTGGAACTGTCCGCCGTGGCGCACCCGGGCAACCTACTGATCACCCGGCTGCTCCGCCGGGCCGGTCTGCGGCCGACCGCGCAGCTGGTGGACGGGCTGCTGCGGGTTCAGGTGGCACTGCGCCAGCCGGTCAGCATGGTTCCCTGAGCGGCGGTGCGCGCGGCGGGATGCTGGGCGGATGACCCCACTGCTGGTATTCGACGGCGAGTGTGGCTTCTGCACCCGCACGCTCGGCTGGCTGCGGCTCGCCGATCGCCGCCGGCTGATCGAGACCGCGCCGTACCAACGCTCCGGCGTTCCCGAGCGCCTAGGCATCAGCCGGGAGGTATGCGCGGCATCGGTGCAGTGGCGCGGAGCGGACGGCGCCAGGGCGGAGGGCGCTGAGGCGATCAACGCCGCGCTCGCGGTAGCACTGGGCGCCATCTGGCCGGAGCGGCTCTACCGGCGCACGTCGGGCATCCAACAGCGGGCATACCGGTGGGTGGCCGAACACCGACACCGGCTGCCGGGCGTCACGCCGTGGTGCACCCGCTACCCGAACGACTGTGCCTGAGCGCCTCGGACAGGGCCTCGAGCGGAGTTCCAGCGGTGGGTTCAGCCGTCCAGCAGCTCCAGGGCACGCTCCGGCGGACGGGCCACCACGGCCCGCTCACCGAGCAGCAGGATCGGCCGCTCGATCAGGATCGGGTTGGCGGCCAGCGCGTCCAGCAGCGCGTCCCGGTCCGCGCCGCCGAGGCCGAGCTCACGGTATCTGGCCTCGCCGGTGCGCATGATCGCCCTGGGGTCCTCGGTACCCAGCCGGCGCAGTACGTCGACCAGCTCGGCGCGGGTCGGGGCGTCCTCCAGGTAGCGGACCACCTCGGGCCGCACGCCACGCTCGGTCAGCAGGGCGAGCGCGCCCCGGCTCTTCGAGCAGCGCGGGTTGTGCCAGATGGTGATGGTCGGCTCGCTCATGCCCCGAATCGTAGGACGGCGCCGGCGCTCACGGACGCAGCGCGACCTCCGACGCCGCCGCGACGCCGAAGCCGACCAGCGCCCCGCCGGTGATCCGATCCATCACCCGGCGGATCCGCGCGCGACTGAGCCAATCGCGCGCCCGGTCGACGGTGGTGGCGATCAGGCTCAGCCACAGCACACCGAGCACGGCGTGGATGCCGACGAGCAGCAGGGTGGCCGGCAGCACCGCGAGGCCGGGCGGCACGAACGCCGGCAGCAGCGACAGGTAGAACACGCCGACCTTGGGGTTCAGCACGTTGGTGATCAGCCCGGTGCGGAACGCCGCCCACACACCGCCGCCGCCGGACGGCACGGGGCCGCCGGGGGCCGGGGCCGCCGGGCTGCTCCGGCTGCTCCGGCTGCTCCAAGCCTGTACGCCCAGTACGCACAGGTAGAGCGCGCCGGCGACGCGGAGCACGTTGTAGACAAGGGTGGACGCGTTGAGCAGCGCGCTGATCCCGACCGCGCTGGCCACCCCCCAGACGAAGCAGCCGGTCACGATGCCGAATCCACAAGCGATGCCCCGTGCCCGGCCGGCCAGGGACATCCGCACCACGATGGCCACGTCCGGACCGGGGCTGATGGTGAGGACCGCGACGACGGCGGTGAACGCGAGCAAGTGGGCGAGCATCACCTAGGGATGCTAGGTAGCGGCCGGCGGGGTGGCGCCTGCTTTCGTGTGCTGAGAGCACCGACTCAGTGTGCTGAGAGCCCCGACTCGCGGAAGGACTGAACGGGCGCCGGCCCCCGCTCCCTGGGTGGGAGGGGGGCCGGCGTGGTGGTGGTGGAGCGTCAATTCGTTAGGGCGTCAGCGCGCGGTGCCCGCGGCGCTGCGCACCGTCTGCTCGATCCGGTCGCCGATTTCCTTGTCGATGTTCTTCCAGTACTCGAACGCGCGCAGCAGGATCGGCTCGCTGACCCCGCCCAGCAGGTGACCGGACACGTTGGACACCAGCCGCGCCCGCTGCTCGTCGTTGAGTACCTCCCGGACCATGGTGTTGGCCTGGCCGAAGTCGTCGTCATCCCGGCGCAGCGTGTACGCCGAGCGGACCATCTCGCCGTCGGTGTACCACAGCGCCTCGGCGGTGCGGCTCGGGTCGGCCTTCGGGCCGCCGTAGGAGTTCGGCGCGTACACCGGGTCGGAGGCGTTGCGGATGCGCATCGCACCGTCCTTGGAGTAGCTGTTCACCTCGACCTTGGGCGAGTTCACCGGGATCTGCTTGTAGTTGACCCCGAGCCGGGCGCGGTGCGCGTCGGCGTAGGAAAACCCTCGGGCGAGCAGCATCTTGTCCGGTGACAGCCCGGTGCCGGGCACCGTGTTGTTCGGCTCGAACGCGGCCTGCTCCATCTCGGTGTGGTAGTCGGCGACGTTGCGGTTCAGCGTCATCCGGCCCACGTCGATCAGCGGGTAGTCCCGGTGCGGCC
>Ga0137413_10000450_pt1 | contig 13760 bp, 8 predicted proteins | sample CZODoug2_1_16fun_FD_108280 | JGI IMG/M metagenome (GOLD analysis project Ga0137413, IMG submission 108280) | Vadose zone soil fungal communities from Angelo Coast Range Reserve, California, USA - CZODoug2_1_16fungal (Illumina Assembly) | ecosystem: Environmental > Terrestrial > Soil > Vadose... | reverse complement strand
TGCTGATCGGGAGACTGCTGATCGGCAGGCTCGAGATCGGAAGACTGCTGATCGGGAGACTGCTGATCGGCAGGCTCGAGATCGGAAGACTGCTGATCGGGAGACTGCTGATGGGCAGGCTCGAGATCGGGAGGCTACCGATCGGTGAAGCAGCCGCCGGGGTCGGCAACGCTGGCGTCCCCGCCGCCGACGATGCGCCACCGGCAACCGGCAGGCTGTGCAGCGCACTGGCCTGGCCCAGCGCCGGCAGACCGCCACCGGCCCCACTCAAGAGGCTGGTGATCGGGTTGGCCGGCGAGTCGGCCGGGTCGTTGACCGGGAAGCCGTCGAGCACTGCCGGGTCGTTCAACACGTCGATCAGCGGGTTCGCCGGCGACGTGGTCATGGTGTCGATCAGCGTCGGGCTCTGGTTAAGCACACCGTTGCCCTCGGCCAGCGCGATCAGGTTGCCCTCGATGGGCAGGTTGGTCGTGCCGGCACCCTTGAAGTCCCGCGGCGAACCGAGGTACGCCTCGGCCGGGTTGCCGTTCTCCGAACCATTGCCGGACGCGATCGCGACCAGGTTCCCCAGGAACGGGACGTTGATGTTGTCCGCGAAGTCGACGTTGGAGCCGTACTTCTTCTGCTCCGGGGAGTCGACCTGCACCGGGTTGCCGTTCTGCGACCCGTTGCCGTTGCTCAATGCGATGCCGCTCAGGTTGATCGGCACGCCGAGGTTGTCGGCGAAGCCGAAGTCCTCGCCGTTGTTGTCCTTGGTGTCGATCTGCGTCGAGTAACCGTTCTGCGAACCGTTACCGGCGTCGATCGCCCAGCCGGCGCCATCGGCCGGGATGTTCAGGTTGCGGAACAACCGGAACTCCGAGCCGTAGCCACCGTTGTCGCCGTCGGCGGTGGCCCAGCCACCGTTCTCGGCGTTCTCCTGGGTCACTCCACCGTTCTGGGAGCCGTTGGCGACGATGCCCGCCTGGCCGGCACCGGCCAGCGGGATGTTGACGTTGTCGCCGAGCCCGAAGCGAGAGCCCGGGTTGTCCGCGCTGTCGTCCTGCCAGACGATCTGGTTCTGCGACCCGTTGCCGACGATGGCGCCCTGGCCCACGCCGACGACCGGGATGTTGATGTTGCGGAACAACAGCAGGCTGGAGCCCCAACCGGAGGTGACCACGTCCGTGGTCGAACCGCCACCGGAGGTGTTGTTCTGGGTGACCTTGCCGTTCTGCGACCCGTTGCCGGAGATGCCGCCCTGACCCGCACCGTTCAGCGGGATGTTGACGTTGTCGCCGACCGCGAGGTTGGACCCTGCGGTCTTGCCGGCGTCGGTCTGGGACACGTTGGCGTTCTGCGCGCCGTTGCCGACGTCAGCGCCCTGGCCCACACCCACGACCGGGATGTCGGCGTTACGCAGCAGCTCGATCTGCGAGCCCCAGCCCCGGGCGCCGTTGTTGTCGACGGTGCCGTTGCCGGTCCAGTTCTTCTGCGAAACGTGGCCGTTCTGCGAGCCGTTGCCGGACAGGCCACCCTGGCCTGCACCGTTCAGCGGCAGGATGAGGTTGTCGGCGATCCCGACCTGCGAGCCGGGGTTGTTGCCGCCGTCCCACTGCTTGCGGTTGCCGTTCTGCGCGCCGTTGCCGACCACGCCGGCCTGACCCGCGCCGATCACGCCACTGTCGAGGTTGCGGAACAGCTTGACCTCAGAACCCCAGCCGTAGACGTCGTCGACGACGCCGCCCTTGCCATCATCGGTCTGGGTGTGGTTGCCGTTCTGCGAGCCGTTACCAACGACCGCGCCCTGCCCAACACCGATTCCCTCAACGATGCCGTTGTCGGCGATCGTGATGGAGGAGCCGGGGCTGTTGTGCGAGTCGGACTGGGTCGCGTTGCCGTTCTGCGAGCCGTTGCCGGACACGCCGCCCTGGCCCGCGCCATTGATCGGCACGTAGATGTTGCGGAAGACATTGATGCTCTGTCCCCAGCCACCGGCGCCGTCGTTGTTGACCCAGCCTGATCCTTCGTCATTGGTCTGGGTCTTGTTGCCGTTCTGCGCGCCGTTGCCGACCACGCCGCCCTGACCCACACCGATGACCGGGATCACCACGTTGTCTGCCGCGGTGATGGCCGAGCCCTGGGTGTGACCGTCGTCGGACTGGCTGACCTCGCCGTTCTGCGAGCCGTTGCCGGACACGCCACCCTGGCCGGCGCCGTTGAGCGGCGCGTCCAGGTTGCGGAACAGCGTGATCGCCGAGCCCCAACCGGAGATCTTGTTCGCCGTGTTGGAGCCCTCGCCATTGCTGTTGCTCTGCCAGACATCGCCGTTCTGCGCGCCGTTGCCGACCACGCCGGCCTGGCCCGCGCCCACGCCCGGCACGACCGCGTTGTCCGCGACCGAGAGCGCCGAGCCTGGGGTGCCGGCGGTGTCGAGCTGGCTGACATCGCCGTTCTGCGACCCGTTGCCGATGTCGCCGGCCTGACCCGCGCCGTCGATCGGAACCCGGATGTTGCGGAACAGGTTCACCGCGGCGCCATAGCCGCTGATGTCGCCATAGCTGGCGGGCGTGTCGGCCGGTCCGAGGTTGACCTGCTCGATGTCACCGTTCTGCGCGCCGTTGCCGACCACGCCGGCCTGGCCCGCGCCGGTGGCCGGGATGTTCAGGTTGTCCGCCGCGCTCAGGAACGACGGGTTGCCGGTCGGCGCATCCAGCTGCGTGATGTCGCCGTTCTGCGACCCGTTGCCGATGTCGCCGGCCTGCCCGGCCCCGTTCAGCGGGGTGTTGGCGTTGCCGAACAGGTTGACGCCGGACCCGGTGGAGCCATCCTGCAGCGCCTGGGTCACGTCGCCGTTCTGCGCGGCGTTGCCGGTGTCGAAGGCCTGGCCCGACGCGTTGATCGGCAGGTTCAGGTCATCGGCAATCCGGTACGGGGTCCCGCCCATGCCGCCGGTGTCGGCCGGCATGGCGTTGGGAGCGGTAGCCGTCGCGCCCTTGAACGGCACCACGGCGCCGTTGTCGGAGTACTGCGTGACGTCGCCGTTCTGCGTCCCGTTGCCGGTGTCGACCGTCATGCCGTGGGCGTTGATCGGTACGTTCACCAACCCGAAGATGCCGCTGCCGTCGCCCAGGGTCTGGGAGACGTCACCGTTCTGCGCGTCATTGCCGCTGTCGACGGTGAGCACATTGGCGTTGATCGGCATATCGACACTGCCGAACAGCCGCGAACCGTCGCCTGAGCCCACGTACTCCTGATCGATCGTGCCGTTCTGCGAGTTACGGCCACTGTCGATCGCCAGTGCGGTCAAGTGCAGCGGCGCCTCGACGTCACCGAACAGTCCGCCGGACTGCTGTCCCGGGCTCGAGATGTTCTGCCGCGGCGTGATGCCAACGTCCAGGATCTCGATCTCGTGACCGCTGGCGGTCTCGAGGTTGACGTGCCCACTGGCCATGCTGGTCACGCTCGCGACCGGGTCGCTGGCGTTGGTCGACAGGCCGGATAGGCCGGCTGCCGGCCCAAGGCCGATGTCCGGGGCGATCGGCAGCCCGCTGCCCTGCAGGGGTAGCTCGGTGCCACCCGCGGAGAGCCGGCCGTTGGCCTGCCCGCCGGGCTTCAGCGAGTCGGTGATCGTGCCGGTGGCCTTCTTCAGCCCGGCCTGGGTGAGGTTCTGCGCCACCGGGAGCTGGGAGAGCATGGCCTTGGCCGGGTTGGCCCCGCCGGCCGCGGTGGCCAGCGTGTTCGCCGGCTTGGATGCCTGCGTCCGGGTTGCCGGCGTGCCGGCCGGCAGTGCGCCGGTCAGCGGGGTATTGGGCAGCGACGATCCGGCGACCGGCAGCTGACCCAGGGTCGAGCCCAGTACCGCGGTCGGGTTGCCCGAGCCGAGCACGTTCGGAATCGGTAGCCCAAGAAGCCCAGAGTCCTGCTTCACCGCGATCGGCTTCGCAGTCTGGTCCTGCTTGGTGGCTACCTGCTTGTTCTGCGACTGCCGCATTGCCTGCTGCAGCTTGTTGTTGACGGCCTTGGCCGGAGTCGGCAGGGCCGGCGACTGGGTGACGGCGTCCCCGGTCCGAGGTGTTGCTGCCTTGCCCGCGGCCGGGGTACTTGCCGACCGGCGAGCCGCCTTTGCAACGGCCGCAGAAGGAGCCGCAGTCGTCACACGCGACGTGCTGGCTTTGGTTCGTGCGTGCTGGGCTGGCGTCGCTGCCTTAGGGGTCAGCGGCGAGTGCGTCCCGAGCACGTCGACGGTATTGCTGACGATTTGCTTGGTGCTTTTGACCACGTCGTTGACCGAGCCGGTGCCCGTCAACTGCGTTGCCGACCCTGACAAACCCGGCAACGCGAGTGGCTTGGTGATATCACTGGGCGCCTTGCCCGGCGAGGCGGCATGGGCCGCTCCCGCACCCACCGCAACAAATCCTGCGGTGATAACGGCGGTTTCCAGTGATCTCCTCAACCAAGACTGCATGGGAGATCCCTCTCTCTTGAGACTCTGGCGGTGGTTACGTACGCCAGACAGGGGGGCGTACGGACCCTCGTTAGATTCCTGCGAGAGAGGGATTAGTCAGGCGAGGTGGACGGCCGCTGCGATACGCGGCGGGCCATGCTGGCATCGGTCGGATCGACGGTGCCGAGCGAGCGCAGCGGGGCCGCCGCGTCGCTGTTGTGCGTGATTGCCGCGCCGGCACCGGAGGTGTTCACGGTGCCGCCGCCGGTGCCGGAGTTGCCGCCCAGCGGCGCGTTCGGTGCGCCTGGAGCGGCCGGCAGGCCGGGTAGGCGACTGCGGCTCGGGTGTGTCGCTGGCCGCGCCGGGGCGGTAGCCGCCGCGGCGCTGGTGGCCGGTTGCGCGGCGACCGCGTAGCCGTTGCGCGTCTGCGTCACCGCGGCCGGCCGGGTACCGGTCGCGGACCGTGCGTGGGTCCGGTGCGCAGCCGACGCGACGGGCGGGCCGTCGGCAGATTGGGTACCGGCCCGGTGCAGTGTCGCGGGCCCGCCGACCGGCGCCAGCGACGCCAGGATCGGCGGTGCCGGCCTGGCTTCGACCGGCGCGGACAGGCCCGGCAACTGCAGGTCGGCCACCGTGTGCTGCAGCGGCTTGAGGACGGCCGCGACCGTGTGATCCACCGTCTGTACGACCGTGGTCACCGACGCCTTGAGGCCGTCGGTGGTTTTGGTAACCGTCTTGGCGATCGGGGCGGTCAGCTGGTCGGTCTGTGAGCGCAGGTGCGTGGTCGCGTCCTTAGCCGCCTGAGCGACCGGATCGGTGACCGGCTTGAGCTTGTTCAGGGACTCGGTGATCGCGGCCGGCAGCCGTTTGTTGAGCTTGGCGGCGTCGAGCGAGTCCACTGTGGACCGGCTGATCGTTGTGGTGCGCGGGTGCTCGTGCGCGGTGTGCTTGATCGTGATGGAGCGGTGTGTTGTCGCGGGCTTGACCGAGCTCGCCGCCTGGCCGAGCCGCTTGGCGGCGCCGCGTACCTCATCGAGGAGGCCGGTGATCGGCTCTTGTGCGGACACCTTGTGCGTCGCGGCGGCCGGTATGGAATCCGGAGTGGCCGCGTGAGCGGTACCGCCCAGTGCGCTGGCCGCAATCCAACCGGCGGCCACGCAGCCGCCGGTCACCAACAGCCGACGACCCAGTCGCCCCAGCTGCGAGTCGCCGGTCGCCACATGGCGATCGTCGAGGCTCGAGCCGAACGACATGAATAGGACTCCCTTGGGCCGTGCACGGACTGCATACGACGAATTGCTGCTACGCAACGTAGTGAATCGGACACAACTCTGCAAGCTCAGCGCCCCAGCGTGTTGCGTGTTCGTCTAGATGCAATTGGGCGCAGAACGCTAGCGCCACACGGCGTCTGAATTAGTACGCCGAATGGCGAGTCACGTTCGCATTCTGCTGCTGTTGTCGCGCCATCCCGCCGGCTCGCCGCGGCACGGTCTGGATCGACCTGCACCCACGATGACTCCGACGCCCCTGAGCAGCGTCTGTGCAGTTCATCTCCGCGGCTGCCCGTGTTGTTACATCCGCGTGACCCAAACGGACACCGAAGCGCCGTGCGTACGGGCTAGGGCCGCGCACAAGAAACGCTCTAGCGCGGCGCCATCCGGATCGCGCCGTCGAGCCGGATTGTCTCGCCGTTCAGCATCGGGTTGTCCACGATGGCGGCGACCAGCTTGGCGTACTCCTCGGGCTGACCCAGCCGACTCGGGTGCGGGACCTGGGCGCCGAGCGAGGCCTGCGCCTCCTCCGACAGCCCGGCCACCATCGGCGTGTCGAAAGTGCCTGGTGCGATCGAGACGACCCGGATCTGCCGGCTGGCCAGGTCCCGGGCAGCGGTGATGGTGAGTGCCACGATGCCGCCCTTCGACGCGGCATACGCGGCCTGCCCGATCTGCCCTTCGTACGCGGCGACCGAGGCCGTGCAGATCATCACGCCGCGCTCCTCGCCATCGGGTTCGATCGCTGACATCCGCTCGGCGGCCAGCCGGAGCACGTTGAACGTGCCGACCAGATTGATGTCGATCACCCGCTGGAAGTCCGCCAGTGGCAGCGGGCCCTGCTTGCCCAGCAGTCGGCCCGGCGTACCGATGCCGGCGCAGTTGACCACGATCCGCAGCGGCCCGAGCGCGGTCGCGGTGTCCAGCGCCGCGGCCACCGCAACCTCGTCCCGGACATCGGTCGGCGCGAACACCACGTTGTCGCCCAGCTCGGCAGCCACCTCAGTTCCGGTCGAAGCAGATAGGTCTGCGATGACGACCTTGGCTCCGTCGGCGGCAAGCCGGGTCGCGGTGGCCCGACCCAGCCCGGATGCGCCGCCGGTGACGAGTGCGACCGCTCCCTCAACTCGCATGCGTGGCTCCCTGCAGTATCGGATCGATGTCCAGCGTGATGCCGGCGCCGTCCGGTTGGATCCGGACCGACCTCAGGTCCGGCACGATCCAGTCGGCGGCGGTCAGTTCGCTGGCTTGATGCGTCATCGTCACGGCGAGGGTGCGGCAGCCCGCGCCGGCGGCAGCGGCCAGCCCGGCCGGCGCGTCCTCGACCACGATGCAGTCGGCCGGGTCGACGCCAAGGCGGCCGGCCGCGAGCAGATAGCCGGCCGGATCGGGCTTGCCCCGCTCGACGTCCTCCGCGGTGACCATTACGTCGGCATGCGGCAGCCCGACGGCTTTGAGCCGCACGTCCGCCAGCGGCACCGTCGCCGAGGTGACCAGCGCCCACGGCAGCGGGCCGAGTGAGTTGATCAGCTCGAGTGCGCCGGCGACCGGGACCAGCCCGTCAAGGTCGGTGAGCTCGGCGGTACGGACCAGCCGGACGCCCTCGGCCCGCTGCTCCGGCGGCAGGAAATGAGCGACGATGTCCATGTCGCGGCGACCGTGCGAGATCTGGCGCAGCTCGGTGGCGTCCACCCCGTACCGCTGGATGAACAGCGCCCACGCGCGGGCGATCGGTCCGGATGAGTCGACCAGCGTGCCGTCGATGTCGAAGAGCAGGGCCGCGCAGTGAGTCCGCATCAATCGCAGCCTAACCGGCCTACGGTCAGCGGCCATCTAACAGGGCGAGCGCCGCATCGACCACGAGCCGACCGGCCGCCGCGTCGAACATGCTGGCCTGCGCCTCATAACTACCGGTCGCGTGGGCGGCGGCGTCGGCGAGATAGCCGAAGTAGCCGTCGGCGTACCCGATCACCCGGGTATCGGCGTACGGACTGCCGGCCGCGATCGCCGCGCCGTAGGAGGCGAACGGCTCGACCGGCAGGTGCACCCAGGCGACCTCGCCGAGCGTGACCACCGAGATCGGCAACTCCAGCGTGTCGGGCAGGTCCGCCGCGCGCAGCGCGGCAAGCAGTTGAGCGCCCTCCCGCCGGCTCTCGGCCAGCCGGGCGGCGCCGGCCGCGGAGACATCCAAGGCCGGCACCGACGCAACCGGATCACCTACCGGCGCGATCCGTACCGGCAACGTCACGATCGAGCGGCGGACGGACAGCGGACCGGTGATCGCCGCACCGGTCGTGGCGGTGATCGCCGCACCGAGGAGCCCGCCGAGCCGATCGGCCTCGGCGAAGGACTGCTCGCGCCGGGTGAAACGGGTGCTCGCATCGCCCGCGGCGCCCTGCAGGAATGCCAACGTGCCGACGCGGGCGCGGGCCGCCCCCGGGAAGTCGGCCGAGTACAGCAGGTTGTCGGTGCCGAGCACGGTCGGATGGCAGGCGTAGTCCGCGACGATCGCCACTCCGTCGAGGGCGAGGACGCCGACGGAGTCCTCGTGCGGCCCGGCCGGGTCGTTGCGGTTGCGGCCAACCCCGACCCCCGGTCGCACCGCCCAGCGCACCTCGACCGGGCGCGGGATGAGCGACCCGGCGGCGTCGCCGATCGTGTCCAGCAGCGTGTCGAGCAGCTGCGGGCTGACCACCGACGGGAATCCGCGGTAGATCGGGCGCAGCCAGCCGCTGGGACCGGAATGCGTATGCGAGGCGCAGATGAGCACGGAGTCTGCCGGCACCCCGGCCGCCGAGCCGACCCGATCTCGCAATCGGGCACAGTCGCCGGCGTCGATGCCGAGCGCGTCGATCGCGACCCACACCACGTCGGTGACGCCGTCGGTCAGCCGGACCAGGCTGGCGGTCAACGGGTCGTGCACACCGGTGGACGGCAGCCGCCGAGCGATGTAGCCACCCAGCGGATGACCGGCCGGTGGCGTGATGTCCACCGCGATCGCGGCAGCGGCCAACCCGGTCATGCGCGCCTCTCCGCCGTACGAATACTGGTCTGGTCCAGTTTCCCCATCGACCAGTGAAAACGCGAGCAGCGCCGCTAGACCACTATCGTCTACGAGCCGTTGTTTCATGATCGACATCGGCTGGCGGTTGCCTGGGCAGCCAGAACACGATGTCGATCATGGGTTAGCGCCGGCGGGCGGTGCCGAAGAGTCCGCGGGTGATCTCCCGCCCGAGCGACCGCCCGGCCGAGCGGGTGAACTGCTGGAACGCCTTGTTCTTCATCAGTCCGCCGAGCAGCCCGCCGCCACCGGACTCCTCTTTCTTATGCTCCTGGGGCTTCGCCTCGGCAGCCTTCGGCGTCTCCGCCGGCTCCGGCGCGTCCTCGTGCCGCTTGGCCAGCAGCTCGTAGGCCGACTCCCGATCCAGCGCCTTGCCGTACTTCTCCTGCAGCGACGACCCGGCGACCTGCTTGGTCTGCTCGGCCGGGTCGAGCTGGGCCATCAGCGAACGCGGCGGCCGGAGCTTGGTCCACGCGACCGGGGTCGGCGCGCCGGTCTCGCCCATCACGGTCACGATCGCCTCGCCGATGCCGAGCGTGGTCAGCGCCTCGGCGATGTCGTAGTCCGCGCTCTTCGGGTACGTCTTCACCGCCTTCGCGAGCGCGGTCGCGTCGTCCGGGGTGAACGCGCGCAGCGCGTGCTGCACCCGGTTGCCCAGCTGGCCGAGCACCTCGCCGGGCAGGTCGGTCGGGTTCTGCGTGCAGAAGAAGACCCCGACGCCCTTGGACCGGATCAGCCGTACGGTCTGGGTCACCGAGTTCAGGAATGCCTTGGACGCGCCGTTGAAGAGCAGGTGCGACTCGTCCAGGAAGAAGACCAGCTTGGGCTTGTCGACGTCGCCGACCTCGGGCAGGTGGTGGTGTAGGTCGGCGAGCAGCCACATAAGAAAGGTGGAGAACAGCTGCGGCCGGTCCTGCAGCTCGGCGAGCTCGACCACGCTGAGCACGCCCTTGCCGTCGGTGACCTGGAGCAGGTCGGCGGTGTCGAACTGCGGCTCGCCGAAGAACACGTCGCCACCGGAGTCGGCCAGGCCGGTCAGCTCGCGCTGGATCACGCCGGCGGTCTGCTTGGACAGCCCGCCGATGCCCTCCAGGTCGCCCTTGCCCTCGTCGGAGACCAGGTACGCGACGACCGCCTGCAGGTCCTTCAGGTCCAGCAGCGCCAGCCCGGCCTTGTCCGCGTAATGGAAGATCAGCTCGAGCGAGGACTCCTGGGTGTCGTTGAGCTCGAGCACCTTGGACAGCAGGGTCGGGCCGAACGAGGTGACCGTCGCCCGCAGCGGCACGCCGCTGCCCTTGCCGCCGATGGCGAAGAACTGGGCCGGGAAGCCGGTCGGCGTCCAGCCGTCCGCGCCGGTGTCCGTCGCCCGCGCGGTGAGCTTGTCGCTGCTCGCCCCGGGCGCGGCGACACCGGAGAGGTCGCCCTTGATGTCGGTGAGGAAGACGGGCACGCCCGCATCGGAGAGTTGCTCGGCGATCAGCTGCAGCGTCTTGGTCTTGCCGCCGCCGGTCGCGCCGGCCACCAGACCGTGCCGGTTGAGCATCACGAACGGAATCCGTACGTGCGCGCTCGGGTCGGTCTTGCCGTCGAGCACCACCGCACCCAACTCGACCGCCGGTCCGTCGAACGCGTACGCCTTGGCAATATCCGCTGCCGCCATCGCTGGCCTCCCTTTTGATCCGCCCGTTGCGGGCGAGCTTAGGGGGCGGGCGCCGTCTTCGGAATGATCAACGGGCGAGCTTTTGCCTTGGTCCCGCAGAACTCGGTGGCGATCATCGCGCTCACCGCGGCGTCCATGTCCGGCCCGGCGGTCAGGCCACGACCGGCGGAGATCGTGATCTGCCGGCGGGCGTCGGCGGTCGAGTAGCTGTAGGTCCGGTAGCCCGGCACGTTGCCGACGTGTCCCCAGACGGTCTGCCCGCAGATCCGCATGTTGTCGATCCCCAGCCCGTAGCCGTCGGTCGCGTCGATCGGGACGACGTGCTTCAGCTGCTTGAGCTGCGCTGCGGGCAGCAATCGGCCGGTGAGCAGAGCCGCGTAGAACCGGTTGAGGTCGTGTCCGGTCGACACGAGTGCGGCGGCCGCGCCGGCCCAGGTCATGTTGTAAATCGTCACATCGACGAACGGTTTGCCGGTGGCCAATTGTTCGTAGCCGCGTTCGGCCGGGTGCGGCAGCAGCGGGTACGCGCCGGCCAGGTAGGTGTGGCGCAGCCGCAGTGGTCGGAGAATCCGCCGGGACAGCTCGGCAGCCAGGCTGCGCCCGGTGATCTTGCCGATCAGCTTGCCAAGTATCAGGTAATTGGCGTTCGAATACGACCACTTGGTGCCCGGCTTGAACAACAGTCGGTGCTTCGTTGCGATGCGGATGAGCTGATCCGGCGAGTAGGTACGAAAACGGCGGGTGCTGATGGACTTCTCGTCCGGCCACAACGCGGTTCCACTCGCATAGTCGATCAGCCCGCTGGTGTGCTGCAGGAGCTCCCGTATCGTGATTGTTTGTTTGTACGGCAAAAGCCCCGGCAGGTATTTATTGATGGATGCGTCCAGCTTGATCCGCTTTTCCGCCGCCAATTGCAGCACCACGGTGGCAACGAAGGTTTTGGTGATGCTCCCGGCCCGGATTTCGCCGTGCGCATTCGGGCGCCGGCCGGAATGCACATCGGCGACACCGGCGACGCCGTCCCAGGTTCCCTTGGAATCACGGACCTCGACGCTGACGCCGGGTACTCCGGCCGCCACGATCGCGTTTTCCAACTTCTGCAGCGTCGAATGTGATGGCGGCGCGGGCGCCGCTGCGACGGCCGGGTCCGCGTTGACCGCGGTGAGTACGGTGATCGCCGCGGTCAGCGCGGCGCAACTTCCGACAATCGAGCGTCGCGAGATAGTCACGTTCGCGAATTCTACCTACCGCCGCAACGCAACCGACCATGCTTGGTCGCAGAGTCTACTTTTCCCGGTAGCCGGACAGCAGCTCGACGACATCCGCCCGAATCGATGCCTCCTCCGCACCGAGCTGAACCAGTATCTTGGTGCCGAGCGCTTTCGGCTCGCGATAGAAGGCGAGCAGCAAATGTTCGGTGCCGATGTAGTTGTGCCCCATGTCGAGCGCTTCGGACACGGCGCCCTCGAGCATGCTCTTGAGCCGCGGCGTATAAGGCGCTTCGGTATGGGGGACGGGAGCCTTGGATGTATGGGTGAGGATCGATGCTTCCACGGCCTTCCGGGCGATTTTGTGTTTCGCCAGGATCTTGCCGGCGAGACCGTCCGGCTCGACAAAGTGGGCGAGCAGCAGGTGCTCGGTGCCGATGTACGCGTGACCTAGGTCGTCGGCCTCGTTGCGGGCCTGCTTCAGCACGTGCCTGGCCCGGTCGGTGAATCGCTCCATGGTCGGCCCGATCGAGCCGGCGGTCAGCGAGAATCGCTTGTGTACGGCCTGTTTGGTCACGCCGAGCACCTGGCTGATCTCGGTCCAGGTATGGCCGCTGCCGCGGCACTTGTCGACGAAATGGCCGAGCACGGAGTCGCCGGTCTCGGTCAGCAGATTGATCGTGGTGGCCGCGGTGGCCAACTGGTCGAGCGGATTGTCGCTGGGCGCATCCGTTTGTACGGTGCGGATCAGCTCGTCGAGGGTGGGTGGCGGACTCATCGGAAACCTCTCGGTCGGCGAACGGTTCGAGTCAACCATAGGTTGACTCTGATCAATCGTCAACCCTTGGTTGACGTCGACTTTCTGGCATGCTGACGGGCGATGTTTCACGCAGCCGCGGCGCAGGCCGGCGTTCCGGCGTCGGTCGTGGCGGCTGTGCTCGTCGCCGCGATCGCGCACGCCAGCTGGAATTCCATTGCGCACGGCATCAAAGATCAATTGATCTCGTTCGCGCTGCTGAGCATGGGTGGCGCGGCCTGCGCCGTACCGATAGTTCTGCTGTCGGCCACACCGGATCGGCGAGCGCTGCCTTTTCTCGGCACGTCAGTCCTTCTCCATGTGCTCTACAACCTGTTGTTGATGCGCTGCTATCGGATCGGCGAATTCAGCCAGGTCTATCCCGTTGCTCGCGGCACGTCGCCGCTTGTCGTGACCGTCCTGTCCGCGATATTCGTCGGCGAACAGCCAGGCCTGCGGGAGATCGGCGGGGTGCTGACCATCTCGGTCGGCCTCGGGTGTCTGGTATTCATCGGCGGCCGGCCCGACCGGCGGGCGTTGCTCGCGGCGTTCGCGACCGGGCTGACGATTGCCGCGTACACGACCGTCGACGGCATCGGAATCCGCCGTTCCGGCGGTACCGGCGGCTATACCGGCTGGCTGATGCTGACCGAATGCCTGCCGATTCCGATCGTGGCGCTATGGCTGCGCCGGCATACGTTCATGAGCGACATCCGGCCGGTCTGGTGGCGCGGGCTGCTCGGTGGCTGTTTCAGCGTGTTGGCGTATGCACTGGTGCTGTGGGCGCAGACGCGCGGCGCGCTGGCACCGATTGCGGCGTTGCGTGAGACCAGCATCATCGTCGGCGCGATCATCGGGGCGGTGTTCTTCCGGGAGCGGTTCGGCCGGCCGCGGATCGTGGCCACCGTTCTCGTTGTGTGCGGCATCGTGCTGATCAGCTGATATGGTGGCGTACGTGAGATTTGGCAGCCGAGTACCCGTGGCCACCACAGTCGTGGCCGGGTGCTTCGCGCCCTCACCAATTGCGCTGATCTGATCTGATCATTGGTGACCCCGGCCGTGCCGGGGTCACAAGCTTTCGGTACGGCCATGAGATGAAAGGCCGTAACCGTGCCTGATATACCCGCATTACAGTCGCTGGCCGAGAAATGGGCGCCGCGCTGGGAGCAATCGCGCCTTTATGCCTTTGACCGGGCCGCGCCCCGAGCCGAGGTGTTCAGTATCGATTCGCCGCCGTTGACCGCGAGCGGGACCTTGCACATGGGGCACATCTTTTCCTATACGCACACGGATCTGATTGCCCGTTTCCAACGGATGCGCGGCAAGTCGGTGTTCTAT
>Ga0137413_10000445_pt1 | contig 13770 bp, 14 predicted proteins | sample CZODoug2_1_16fun_FD_108280 | JGI IMG/M metagenome (GOLD analysis project Ga0137413, IMG submission 108280) | Vadose zone soil fungal communities from Angelo Coast Range Reserve, California, USA - CZODoug2_1_16fungal (Illumina Assembly) | ecosystem: Environmental > Terrestrial > Soil > Vadose... | reverse complement strand
GACGTCGAGCAGGCCCTCCCGACGCAGCAACCGGTTGATGTCCAGCGGTCGTTGCGCGGCGGTGATGCCGTATTCCGACAGCGCGACCACAGTGGTGCCGCGGCTCTCGGCCAGCTCCAGCAACGGTCCCAAAGCGGCGTCAATGTCACTGGCTGCCTTGGCCGCCTCGGGCGCATCCGGGCCGAACCGCTGTAGGTCGTAGTCCAGATGCGGTACGTAGACCAGGGTGAGGTCGGGTTGGTGCCTGACCATAATCCGCCCGGCGGCCGCGACTATCCATTTCGAGGAGACAATCGATGCGGTGGGTCCCCAGTAATTGAAGAGCGGAAAGTCGCCCAGGACGCCGGTCAGATCGTCGTGCAGCGACGGCGGGTAGGTATAGCAGTCCGGCGATTTCCGGCCGTCGGAATGATAGATCGGCCGTGGCGTGACGGTGAGGTCGGTGGCCGCACCCATCGCGTACCACCAACACACGTTGGCCACCTGATAGTCGGGCTTGTCGCGCCGCGCGGTGTCCCAGATCTTTTCGCCCTGCACCAGCGCATTGTGCTGCCGCCACAGGAAGACCTCACCCAGATCCCGGAAATACCAGCCGTTGCCGACGATGCCATGATCGCGGGGGTGCAGGCCGGTCAGCAGGCTGGACTGGACCGAGCACGTAACGGCTGGGAACACCGTATCGAGATTTGCCGAAAAGCCATTGCTGGAAAGCTTTTGCAGGTTGGGCATGTGCGGCAGCAGCCGCGGGGTCAGCCCGACCACGTCGATGACGAGCAGGCTCATCCGGTCACCTCCGCCAAACCGAGACCCGTGAGTTGTTGGCGCATCCAGTCCAGCTCGGCCGCCAGCCCGGCGACGAGACCTCGGTCGTCGGTCGGCCGCTGCCCCTCCGGTAGCACCTGCCAGGTGTAGGTCTCGACCTCGATGTGGTCGGTACGCGCGGTCGCGCCGCCGACCAATAGGTCGAGGGTGTCGGCCAGCACCGGCCGGGTCGTGGTCAACGGCGTTGCCGCGTCGGCGTGTAATGGGGAGTGGAAATGCACCCGCCAGGGCCCGGCGCCGGGCAGCTCGCCGGCGAGCGCGCTATCCAGATCGTCGGCGGCAAGTATGCCGGTCGGACTCTTTTCCCGGGTTTGGTGGAGGAATCGCGGCTCCACAAAGGATTCCAGTGCGGCCCGGGTCGCCGGATCGGTCGGATTGTCGGCCTGCAGCGCGCATGACGCCTGCACCTTGACGATCGGCAGGCCGGCGGCGGACAGCCGATCGAGCGCCTCGCTCGGCTCCTCGAAACCCACCGCAAGATGACAGACATCGAGGCACACACCGAGTAGATTGCGATCCACTGTAGACAGACGCTCGGCTGCTTGCGTTGTGGTCTCCACGATGCATCCAGGCTCTGGCTCGAAGGCGATCCGGACGGGCCTGCCCGTGGCCGCCGTGAGCACCCTCAGGTCGGCCGCGAGCAGGTCGAGCTGGGACGCGGTCGCGGCCTCTCGTTCGGAATCCCACGGAGTGCGCCAACCCAGGGGCAGGGTCGAGATGCTGCCCCGCGCCGCGTCGTCGGGCAGTAACTGGACCAGCAGCCGGGCGAGATCGGTCGTATAGCGGGTCCGGGCCGGATCCGTCCAGTCCGGCAGATACACCTTCCCCTTGACCACCGGATCGTGAAAGCCCTTGTATGGAAAGCCATTGAGGGTCACCACCTCGAGACCGCGGGCGGTCAGCTCGGTGCGGAGCTTGAGGACCGCGCCGTCGTCGGCGGCCAGCTGGGTGGCGACCTCTCTGGCCAGCCACAGCCCGAGCCCGAGCCGCGGCACGCCGAGCGCATCCCGGACCGGTTCGGCGTACCGGGTGAGCTGCTCCAGCACACCGTCGAGATCCTCGGCGGCGTGCACGTTCGTGCAATAGGCGACGTGCACGATCGTGCCGTCGGGATGCCGGAAACGCATGCGTCAGCCTTTCCGCGCGCCACGCAGGATGGAATTTCCTTCGTACGTGGCACCCAGCTCGGTGTCGAATTCGGAGAGTTCGAGCCGGTCGCTCTGCCCGTAGAAGGCGACCGGATTTTGCCAGAGCACGGTGTCCACATCGGACTCGGTGAATCCAGCGGCGAGCATTGCGGCGCCGGTCTTCGCCGTCTTCAACGGGTCGCTCTTGCCCCAGTCGGCCGCGGAGTTGATCAGAACGCGATCGGTGCCGTACTCCCGGAGTAGATGCACCATGCGGTCCTCATCCATCTTGGTGTCCGGGTAGATAGAAAAGCCCATCCAGCAACCGGAATCGACGACCGTCTTGATCGTGACCTCGTTCAGGTGGTCGACGACGACCCGTTCCGGCGCAATGCCCGACTCGCGTACGACGGCCAATGTGCGCTCGGTGCCGGCCGCCTTGTCGCGATGCGGCGTGTGTACCAGCACCGGCAGCTCGTGCTCGACGGCCAGCTGCAGCTGAGCGGCGAATACCCGGTCCTCCTCCGGAGTCATCGAGTCATAGCCGACCTCGCCGACCGCCACCACGCCGTCCTTGGCGAGATATCGCGGCAACACGTCCAACACCTCGACGCAGCGCGGGTCGTTGGCCTCTTTCGGATTGAGCGCGATCGTGCAGTGGTGCCTTATTCCGAATTGGGCCGCGCGGAACGGCTCCCACCCGATCAGCCCGTCGAAATAGTCGACGAAACTGCCGACGGACGTGCGCGGCTGGCCGAGCCAGAACGCCGGCTCGACAATCGCCCTGACGCCCGCGTCGTACATGGCCTGATAGTCGTTCGTGGTGCGCGAGGTCATATGAATGTGCGGATCAAATATGCGCACTAGAACTCCAATGGCAGGGGAAGCAGTCGGGTGACGTCGGTCGGGATCGACCGGCCGGCGGCGGCGCGTTCGGCGGCAAAAGATCGCAGCATCGCGATCAGCTCGTCGTCGACCCGGCGATCGAGCCCGGCAATGTCGGCGAGCGGAATGCCCATGAAAACGCATTTGAGCACGCCGTGCCGGTATGCGTGCGGATCGAGTTCTTTCGCGCTGTACGGGCCCATTGCGGCGGTGACAAGCCTGGCATCGTTGGTACGCAGCGCATCGCGAACGATCGGCAGGCCGCCCGCGCCCAACGGCAGCAGATCGAGACCGCGCAATACGGCGCGCTTCTCGGCGGCATCACCGTATCGATAGAGCTCGCCGATCTCGGCGGACAACGCATCCGCCGGCAGCGCGTCGAGCAGTACCACCCGGGCAGCCTCATCGACGGTCCAGCCGGGCAGCTCGTCGGACTGCAGCGGGCCGCGGCCACATTTGCGGGCGGCCGCGGGAAACAGTGCCCGGACCGTTCGCGCATCGGCCTTGATCGCGTTAACAGCGGTCGCCAGCCACCGCTCGGCATCGTCGGAAAGCCGCGCCTGTAAGGCGATCGCTGCCATATTCATCGGGTCGCCGCCTGATACAGAAAGTCGAGGGAACGCCGCGCCACATCCGGCGCGGCGTGGCTGTGTCTGGGTAGCTCAACCGCTACGAGGCCCTGATAACCAGCCTCGACCAGAGCCGCCAGCACCGGCGGAAAATCGATCTCGCCGGTGCCGAATTCCAGGTGCTCGTGCACGCCGATCCGCATGTCGTCGATCTGCACATTGACCAGCCGCGGTGCGGCCCGGCGTACGCAATCGGGTACCGACGCGCGCTCTACTGCCCGGCAGTGCCCGATGTCGAGCGTGATGCCGAATCGGTCGGGCCAGCCGAGCAATCCGGCCAGCCGGTCATACCCATCCAGGTCGCCGACCAACATTCCCGGCTCCGGCTCGAATCCCAGCGGTACGCCGTGCCGGTCGGCCGCTTCAATGACGGCGGCGCAGCACGCCACCAACTGTTTCCACGCCACGGACTCATCCACATCGGACGGTCGTACCCCGCTCCAGAATGACACCGCCTCGGCGTTGAGATCGGCGGCAATACGCACCGCCCGTACCAGAAAATCGACCCGGCGATCAGGTTCCGGGTCGAGGAAGGTCGGCGAATGCTTGCGCCACGGGTCGAGCAGATAGCGCGCACCGGTTTCGATGACCACACCCAGCTCGAGGTCGGCCAATCGCCCGGCCACCCGGTCGACCCGCCGCGGTAGATCGGCGGCAAACGGGTCGAGGTGTTGGTGATCCAGCGTCAGCGCCACACCGGTGTAACCGAGATCGGCGATCACCGCGAGCGCGTCATCGAGCGAATGATTCGCGAAACCGTTGGTGCCATAGCCGAAGCGAATCATGTCGTCGAGACCCGCCTGGCCAACCGCCGGGCGAGCGGAAACGCCGCGGCAATAGGGATTGCGGATCGCGGCGCGCCGGATCCGGCGGTCAGCGCCGCCTGCAGCGGCATCATGCCGAGAATGCCGGCGCCGACCGCACGCTGCATTTGTTTGGGGGCGGGATCGCGCATCGCCGTGACATCCGCCTGCCCGACCGAGACGACGTAGGTCGCCAGCAACGAGGCGGCCGCGACCCGGTTGCCGCGCAGCCGGGAGAATGCCGCGGCGCCGATTCCGACGGTCGCCGTCAGCATCGCCGCCGGCAGCGCCGGGCTCGCGCCCTCGACCTCGCGCCGCGACAACGCGGTAATTGCCGCGGTATGCGCGCCGATTGTGAGCGCCGTCGGTGCGGCGGCGGGGATTCCGCGAATTCCGGCACCCATCAACACATCGAGCGTACGGGCGGCGGCCATCGCCAGCGGCCCGGCCGCGGTCGATTTCAGCCGCAGATCGTAGGCCCAGATCACCCCGGCCAACGGCACCGCGATCGCCACCGCGCCGGCGCCACCGGCCGCTGCGGCCAGCGCCACACCCGCCCCGGTCAAACCGACCGCTACGCCCAACGCGACCGCCGGTGATACCTGGCCGGACGGGATCGGCCGTTGTGGACGTTCCGTTGCGTCAACCTCGCGATCGGCGTAGTCATTCAACGCCATGCCGGCCCAATACAGGCATACCGACGACGCGGCAAGCCCTAGCGTGGGCCGGCGACCGGCCGCCGCCGCGCCGGCCAGATTGTCACCGGGCACGGTCAGCGCCGCCGGGGCACGGACCAACCTGGCGAGGGCATGAAGATTCACTGATTCGCCCAGTCGTGCAGCGCCGCAAACTGCGCGGCCAGGCCGTGCTCGTCGCTGCCGATGGGGTCCTTGAAAAAGAAGCCGAGCGCCGGCAATGCGCCGGACTCGCCGGCCGCGTGCGCCTTGGCCACGAATCGCGCCAGGTCGAGCACCAGCGGGGCGGCCAGCGCGGAATCGCAGCCCTGCCAGGTGAATTGCATCGTCATCCGGACCCCGAGAAAGCCCTCGAAAAGCACGTGATCCCACGCGGTTTTCCAGTCGCCGAGGTCGGCGACGTTGTCGATGTGGACCTCGCCGTCGACCGGATAGCCGAGCGTCTCGCCGAGCACCCGCTGCTTGGACCGATTTTTGCTGACCGCAGCGGCCGGATCGGCGAGCGTGGCGCCATCGCCGGCGCCGAGCAGGTTGGTGCCCGACCACGCGCGTACCTGCAGCGCCCGCTGGGCGAACATCGGCGCCAACACCGAGCGCAGCAGCGTCTCGCCGGTCTTGCCGTCCCGGCCGGCATAGGGCAGACCGGCAGTCCGGGCCAGCTCATCGAGGGCCGGCAGCGATACGCCGGTGGACGGGGTGAAATCGACGTACCCGCAGCCGGCACGCAGCGCGGCGTACGCGTAAAGGGAGCTGGCCGGCAGGACCGGATCGGGGCCTGACAATGCCCGTTCCAAGAGGGCCAGCGACGCGTGCGCGGGATGTGGCTCGCCCGGCGGCTCGGTCGAGGCGACGTTGATGACGATCACCCGGGCCAGCGCGTGCCGGTCCCGGAACGAGGTGAGGTCAGCGACCAACGTCGCCGCCGCCTCGGCCTGGGTACGACCGTCGAGATCCCTTACCCCGGGCCGGATTTCGGCGTCCGCGGCGACTAGCTCGTCGTGCACGAGCGCCGGCAGCTCGGCCGGGATGACCCTGGCCTGGGCCAGCTGTTCGGCTCGTTTGACCGTCTGCGTCGCGACCACGTCGTGGCCGCCGAAGACCAGCTCGCCAAGACTCGGCAGCCCGGCCGCACCGAATTCCGGCAACTCCGCCACACAGCCGGTTGGCGGCGCCAACCCCGCTCGTACCGCTGCCGCGCCGGCGATCGCGGTGGTCGCAACCGATCCGCGCGCGCCGATAAGCCATACCCCGGTCTTGGCCGTACTCATGTCGCCCCCTCGCGTGGAGGCAAGCCGCTAACACGCCCGTCGGCCTACGACGGCTGCCCGCGCCGAAGCGAGCCGTGTCAGCGTTCGTCCCCGTTGCGCACCACATCGGTGCCTGTGATCACCGGCCGCTCGGCGGTGACTGACCCGAGTCTAGAAGAGCGTCGGCGGCGCCGCCGGCAACATGCCAGATCTGTGACCGCGAGCCGGCCGGCCAGATGCCTTCGTTGGGAGCCTGAGGCGAGGTCAATTCTGCTGCGTTGTAGGTCCGAGCGCAATGCGCGCGTTGACGATGTCGGCGGCGTCGGCCGACACGCGGTGAGCCGCCGATCACCGGCCCTGGTGCCGCGTTCTGGGACCTAACCGAACGAGACACCTTCGAGGGCCTGGCCGAAGGCCAGCGGGTTCCAGTACTCGCGGTAGTTGGTGATCTGACCGTCGCGAACGGTGAGGAACGTCGCGTAAGCCATGTCGTACTTGTTCCCGTTGGGGATCACATGACCCGTCACGCTCCACTCGGCGACGACGCTGTCAGGCCGGTCAGTCGCGTAGACGGTCACCGAGTCGATCTCGTGAATGTCGATGATTGTCGGGTAGTACTGCAGGTACTCGAAGATCCCCTGGCGGCCTTCGATCTTGGACGGGAGGTTGTCGGGCGAGAAGGGAAACTCGACCAGTACGTCCTCGGCGCAGAGGTCGGCCCACCCACGCATGTCCTTGGCGAGGAAGGCGTCGAGGCTGCGCTTGAAGATGTCAGCCGGCGTGGCGTTGCTGCTCATTGCATGCTCCGTTCAGGCGCTCGGATTGCGCGATTAGCTGTCCAGAACAGGTAACATGGTGTGTCGCGCGATTCATTCCCCGGGCGACCTTGAGTGAACTGTGTCTCTCCCGTCAGCGCCCTACGACGTCGCGTGCGCCAGGTTCGCCTCGAGCACCTGAAGCAACCGGATCAACTGACGTTGCTGACCGGCGGCCAGGCTGCCTACCGTGTCCGACTCGAGCACTGACCAGAGTTCCTCGATCTGTGCTCGCAGTGCCAGGCCGGCCGGCGTCGACTCAACGAGCGTGACTCGCCCATCGTGCGGATCAGCGCGTCGGCGGACAAAGCCGGCCCGTTCCAGCCGCTGCACCGTGCGGGTCATCGACGCAGAATCCGTGCCAAATGCGATCGCCAGATCTGCTTGACGCTGCGGACCCGTGTCCCAAAGGTGCATCAGAAGCAGTTCCTGTCCCGGGTGCAGTCCGAGCTTTTGAAGCAGCTGCCGAGCTCTCGTCATATGAAGGCGGGTAGCACGGATGAGCGCGTTGCTGACCGCCGCGCCGGCCGCGGCCGTCGACGTCGGCACTCGACCTTGTGGCGCAGCCTCCCTTTTCACAGGGAAAGGATAGACAGGTCGCGGTTCGATCCCGCGGACTCGGCAACAGCAACGACCAACAAATCGCGCGCGGACCGGGAATGGACCGGCACAATAAGCAGTTTCCTGTTCTGGACAGCTAATTAGGTTTCCGCGGAGCGTATCGACGGTTGAGGCGGGGTCAAGCCATGAGCGAGCACGTCTTAATCGGAGATCAACGAGTCGCTGTGGTCACCGGCGGAGCCGGCGCAATCGGAACCGCGATCGTCGATGCCCTCCGTGAGCGGGGACACCACGTCGTCGTCGTTGACAGAGACTCAGAGTTCTCAGCCGATCTCGGCTCGGAGGATTCAGCGCGAGCCGTCGCGCGCGACATTGTTGATCGCTATGGCAGGTGCGACGTCTTCGTGCACGCAGCCGCGGCGTTCGACCTTGCCACCCTGGGTGATCTCACGGCTGATACGTGGCGCCATGTTCAGGCCGTCAATGTCGAATCCCCACTGTGGCTGGCTCAGGAATTCGTGCCTGCTATGGCCGCCCGAGGGTTCGGCCGGATTGTGTTCGTCACGTCCAACACCTTGTGGGATCCGCCCGAACCGGCGCTCTTGCCGTACGTTGCGAGCAAGGGAGCGCTTGTTGGCGCCATGCGGGTCCTGGCTCGCACACTCGGTCCCGACGGAATCTCGGTTACGGCAGTCGCCCCCGGCCTCACTGACACCCCGGCATCGCGAACGGTCAACACCGATCAAGATTTCCTCGACGTGATCGACCGCCAGGCCCTGAAGCGGCGGCTAGTCCCGGCCGATACTGCAGCGGCCGTGGCATTTCTTGCTGCCGATGGTGCCGCCGCGATGACCGGCCAGGTTCTATGCGTCGACGGTGGGCTGGTCCTTCGCTAGATGCCGCGCGTGCGACCGCTCTATTGACGGTAGGTGCACCTCAGGTACAGCCCTAGAAGGAGCGTCCCCAGGGCGGCCAACGCCGCCGATAGGTGTTGTCCCCACCGGCACAACACCAACACGACCACTCACTGCACCGAGAGTTGGTTAGCGGCTGAAGGCGAACGTACCGTCGGCGTCGGGCTCGAATGGCTCCGTGCGCACGACCGCGTCGGTATTCAGCGGGCCATAAATATGCGGGAACGGGTCATCCGCGTCGGGCATTTTCTCGTACCGGAGTTCTGACCGCAGCCGCTCGGGGTCGATCGTGAGAATGACGAGGTGCCGGGCGTCGCGATAAATCGCATTTGCCACCAACGCGACCTGATGTGCCTGGCTGGCGTGGATGTAGCCCTGGTCCTCAAGGGACGCTCCGCGGGTCGAAATCCGGTATGCGCCAACCGCAACGGCCCGGTCCCAGTCCGCGGCGAACGCGATGTGGTAGATCGGGTCCATCTGACCTCCGCTGTCATTGATGGCAGTATCGCGGGTTATGAGTATCAGCTTCCCGCGGCAGTACGCTCGTACCCGCCGGTTCACGCTCGGATCCCCGCGCGCGTTCACGGTCAGCCCGGACGGCGAGCGGGTGCTGTTCCTGCGTACCAGGGCCGGCGACGACCCGGTCACCTGTCTGTGGCGGTACGACGTGGCGGCCGCCGCCGAGACGCTCCTGGTCGATCCGCGCACCCTCGACGCGGACGACGCTGACCTGCCGCCGGAGGAGCGGGCCCGGCGCGAGCGCAGTCGCGAGTCGGCCGGCGGGATCGTCGGCTATGCGACCGACAACGCCTGCAGTGCAGCGGTTTTCGCGCTGGCCGGGCAGGCGTACCACACCAACCTGGCGACCGGCGAGACCGCCCGGCTCGCCACCGCCACCCCCGTCATCGACCCGCGGCTCGACCCGACCGGCGCGACCGTCGCCTACGTCGCCGACGGGGCGCTGCGGATCATTGAGCTCGCTACCGGCCACGACCGGGCGCTGGCCGAGCCGGAAGCCGACGACATTACCTACGGGCTGGCCGAATTCATTGCCGCCGAGGAGATGGGCCGCTTCCGGGGGTATTGGTGGTCGCCGGACGGTACGGCGTTGCTCGCCGCCCGGGTGGACGAGTCGCCGGTCGAGCAGTGGCACATCGCCGACCCGGCGAACCCGGACCGGCCGGCGAACGCGGTCCGCTACCCGGCCGCCGGTACGCCCAACGCGGACGTGTCGCTGGCGATCGTGCAGACCGACGGGGGCAGGACCGACGTCGCACTAGAGCTGCCGTACCTCGTCGCAGCGGCCTGGACCGCGAGCGACCTCCTGATCGTCACTCAAACCCGCGATCAGCGCACGATCAGACTGTCTACTGTGGATCAAGCGACCGGTGAAACCGCTACGCTACAAGAGGATCACGACCCGATCTGGCTGGACATTGTGCCCGGTGTGCCGGCCCGGACCGCGGCCGGGAGCCTGGTCTGGGTGTCCGATCACGAGGACGCGCACCGGCTGTTTGTCGACGGCCGGCCGGTCACGCCGCCGACCCTGCAGGTCCGCGGCGTCAACGGGATCGACGGCGAGACTGTGCTCTTCACCGCCTCGGACGAGCCGACCGAGGTCGACCTCTACTCGTACGGTCCGGACGGGCTGACCCAGCTCGGCGCCGGTGGCGTCCACAGTGGACAGATTGCCGGTGGGACGATCGTGCAAACCAGCCAGGGCCTGGAATTCGAGGGCCTCAAAGCGACGATCTGGCGTGACGGCAAGGAAATCGGCGAGATCGCGACTGTCGCGGAGAAGCCGGCCATCGAAGCGCCCGACGTGCTGCTGCTGGGTGCCGGCGAGCGCGAGCTGCGCACCGCAGTGCTATTTCCGACCGGTCATAAGCCAGGTGATGGCCCACTGCCGGTGCTGCTCGACCCATATGGCGGCCCGCACGGCCAGCGGGTCACCAAGGCGCGCAACGGATTCCTTGCCTCGCAATGGTTCGCCGACCAGGGGTTCGCGGTCGTGATCGCCGACGGTCGCGGCACCCCGGGCCGCGGGCCGGCCTGGGAGAAGGCGGTCGCCGGGGATCTGGCCACCGCGGTGCTCGAGGACCAGGTCGACGCGCTGCACGCCGCCGCCGAGCGGTACCCCGACCTCGACCTGGGTCGGGTCGGCATTCGCGGCTGGTCGTTCGGCGGCTACCTCGCCGCACTGGCCGTGCTGCGCCGCCCGGATGTCTTCCACGCCGCGATCGCTGGTGCGCCGGTTACCGAATGGCGGCTGTACGACACGCACTACACCGAGCGCTACCTCGGCGACCCGACCGCGGACCCGGCCCCGTACGACCGGAGCTCACTGATCCCCGACGCGGACAAGCTGAGCCGGCCGCTGCTGCTCATCCATGGCCTGGCCGATGACAACGTGGTGGCCGCGCACACGCTGCGGCTGTCCTCCGCGCTGTTGGCCGCGGGCCGTCCGCACAGCGTGCTGCCGCTGTCCGGCGTCACCCACATGACCCCACAGGAGGTCGTCGCGGAAAACCTGCTGCTGTTGCAGGTCGACTTCCTGGTCAAGGCGCTCGGCGGGGTCAGCCCCGGCGCTCCATCGGCTCCCTAGCTCGCCGATCTTGAAGATATGGCTGCCCGTAACGGACAAATCGCAGCCATAACCTCAAGATCGGCGCGGGATAGCGCTTTCCTGGCGATCAAAGTGCGCTCTACCTCGTGATCGGCGCCGCGTTACACGGTAGGGCGCACTTTGATCGGGATGGGCAAGCGTTGAATTTCATGATCGGGATCGGTTTCGTACGCAAAACGGTGACGAAGTCCCTCCCGATCATGCATGCAGGGGACCGCCACGCCGCCGACCATGATCGTGAGTGGATTTGGTACCGGAAACCGACACAAATCCACTCACGATCATGAACTCCGGCGCACAGTAGCGATCAAACTGCGCTCTACCTCGTGATCGGCGCCGCATCACACGGTAGGGCGCACTTCGATCGGTGATCATGCGTGGGTCTCATGATCATGAGTAGCTGGCCCTACGGAATCCGACGCTGCAAGACTCATGATCTTGGTCCGACGTAGCCAATCGACCAAGATCGTGAATGGCTAGGGCCCTGGATGCCGGCACCAACGGCTAAGGGCTTGGCCGCCGGCGCTCCATCCGCCAGCTGAGCCGAAGGCCCGACCAGTCCGCATCGATTGCGGCGACCTTGTTGTCGACCAGGCCGAGCGGCAGTGCGACCTCGCGGATCAGGTTTTCGGTGACATCGCTGGTATGCCCGCCGGCCTTGCGCGGCCAGGCAATCCACAGCCCCTTGTCCGGGAAGATCAACGCGCCCAACTGCTCGATGTCGCGACCCAGCTCGGCGGCGGTCCGGACGAACGCGACCACCACATCGGCGGCGCCTGGCAACGGCACCTTGGCGACCCGGCGCGGCGCCACGTCGGCCGGCAACCCGGCCAGCTCCCAGGCGGCGGGAGCGGCAATGAGCAGGAGCGCGGAGCCGGGCTTGACGCCGAGCTTCGTCGCCGCCGGCGTACCAGAGTGCGGAGCGGAGCCTGCGGAGCGGAGCCAGGTCAACTCAGTAACCGGACGTCACCGGGCTCGACGAGTGAGCCGATCCCGCTCCAGGATGACCACCGACTTGCCCTCCAGCCGCAGCCAGCCGCGGGCGGCGAAATCGGCCAACGCCTTGTTGACGGTCTCCCGCGATGCGCCGACCAGCTGGGCCAGCTCCTCCTGGGTGAGGTCGTGGGTGACCCGCAGGTTGCCGTTCTCCATGGTCCCGAAGCGCTGGGCGAGCTGCAGCAGCGCCTTCGCGACCCGGCCCGGCACGTCGGTGAAGATCAGGTCGCCGAGCATGTGCTCGGTGCGACGCAGCCGGCGGGCGATCACGTGCAGCAGTCGCTCGGCAATCTCCGGCCGGTCATTGATCCAGGCCCGCAGCGCCGGCTTGGTCATCCGGGCCAGCCGGGCGTCGGTCACCGCGCTGGCGGTGGACATCCGTGGGCCGGGGTCGAACACGGACAGCTCGCCGAACTGATCGGACGGGCCGAGCACCGCGACCAGGTTTTCCCGGCCGTCGGGCGACTTGCGGCCCAGTTTGATCTTCCCGTCGAGTACGACATACAGGCTGTCGCCGGGCTCGCCCTCGTGAAACACCACGCGCCCGCGCGGTACCTCGAGATAGTCGAACTGGGCGGCAGCAGCCTCCGCGGCCGCCGGTTCGATGCCCTGCAGCAGCCCGGACCTCGCCAGAACCTCGTCCATTTATATGCCCTCCCGCAACCGCGACCGCACCACACTGCACGAGCCGGGTGTTAACGCAGCCGCAACCCGGCGTCCAGCACTGTACGCGCACCCTGAGTGATGATCACCTGCCGGCGCGCTGCCGTAAAGATGGTGTCGCCAGATTTGCGTCGCAGACGGTAACCGCCACGCCTAGACGTCGTGGCCGGACCGGCTGGAGATCGGCAATAGTTTGGTCAGCTGGTGTCGCCGACGGTGCCGCCAGCGGGCGAACGCGTGGGTGAAGCCGTGCCGGACCAGCGAGTCGACGTCATCGGCCCGCGCATTTTTCAGGAACTCGGTGACCTTCTCCTCATCCGCGTCCTGCCGCAACGGATCCTCGACCCGCTCCATCAGCAGCATGAAAGCCATCAGAAGGAGCGGGAACAGCAGCACCAGAAGACTGAGCATCCATTCCATTGTCCCCCACGAGCTAATTCCTTCCCGCATTGCCCCTCGCGGCCGGATGTCGGCGCCGCGACGTACGCTGACGGCCGTGGCGGCGAGAGCGAAAGCAAAGGCCAAAGCCGAGACGCCGCTGGCGCTGACCCGGCGGGCCCGGCGGATCAACCGCGACCTGGCCGAGCTATATCCCGACGCGCATTGCGAGCTGGATTTCACCACGCCGCTGGAGCTTGCGGTCGCCACCATTCTCTCCGCGCAATGCACCGACAAGCGGGTCAACGAGACCACGCCGGCACTCTTCAAGCGATACCCGGCCGCCGCCGACTACGCCGCCGCGGACCGTACCGAGGTCGAGGACCTGATCCGGTCCACCGGCTTTTTCCGTAACAAGACCACGTCGCTCATCGGCCTGGGCCAGGCATTGATGGAGCACCACGACGGGGTGCTCCCGCACACGATGAACGAGCTGGTCAAGCTGCCCGGCATCGGCCGCAAGACCGCCAACGTGATCCTCGGCAACGCCTTCGATACGCCCGGACTGACCGTCGACACCCATTTCGGCCGGCTGGTCAGGCGCTGGGG
>Ga0137413_10000442_pt1 | contig 13801 bp, 9 predicted proteins | sample CZODoug2_1_16fun_FD_108280 | JGI IMG/M metagenome (GOLD analysis project Ga0137413, IMG submission 108280) | Vadose zone soil fungal communities from Angelo Coast Range Reserve, California, USA - CZODoug2_1_16fungal (Illumina Assembly) | ecosystem: Environmental > Terrestrial > Soil > Vadose... | reverse complement strand
GTGGTCGCCCAGGTGCTCGGCCTGCTGGATGAGTCGCCCGGCGTCGCGGCGGCGACCAGACAGGCCGCGGCCGGCACGCTGGATGTCGCCGCGCTGGCCAGGATCGCCTGGTCGCTCCGCCCGGAGCTGCGGGTCCTCACCGGGATCGCCCGGGCCGACCGTTGGCCGGAGCTGCGTCCGTCCTCGGTCGAGGTCGTGCTGGACATGGCCCGCCGACTCTGCCCGCTCACGGTGGTGGACTGCGGTTTCTCGGTGGAGCAGGACGAGGAGATCGTCTACGACACGATGGCGCCGCGGCGCAACGGTGCCACGATCGCCACGCTCGAGGCCGCCGACGTGGTCTTGTGTGTCTGCTCCGCCGACCCGGTCGGCCTGCAGCGCGCGGTGCGGGCGCTGACCGAGCTGCGTGACGTATTGCCCGACGTGACCCCGCACGTGGTGGTCAACCGCACCCGCCGCGGCGTGATCCCCGGCGACCCGCGGCGCGAGGTGGCCGCCGCCCTGGCCCGTTACGCCGGCGTGTCCAGTCCGGTGTTCCTGCCGGCCGATACGCCGGCCATGGATGCGGCGCTGCGCCTCGGAAAGACCCTGGCCGAGGCCGCGCCCGGCAGTCCGCTGCGCGCCGCGTTGACCGAGCTGGCCCGATCGCTGGCCGGGGTCCCGGCCGGCCAGCGCCGCCGCTGACCCGACCGCCTCGCACTTCGTCTGCGATAACCCCGCGCCGTTAACTCGGTTTGCCGCGCGCGCGTCCATGGTCATGATGGGACCCTCGGAATCCGGCGGGTTTCGCCATCATGGTCATGAAATTGGATGAGAACGGTCGGGTGGGCATATTGCTGGCCGAGAAGGTCACGGAATTCGGGTCGCGTTATAACAACCACGCGCGAATGCTGTGGCGGGTCGCGCCGATACAGAGCATGGTCAGCCTGCTGTGCACGCTGATCGGTGCCGCCAGCACGGTGGTCAGCATGATCGCCACCGGGCGGTTGATCGGTGCGCTGTATGACGTCGTTGCCCATCACTCCGGCACGTCGTCGATGTGGATGTGGTTCGCGGTTTTCGCTGCCGCGACCTTGGCCGGACAGCTGCAGCAGGCGGCAGCGGCCCTGACCAATCCGCGGATCTGGGCCGCGTACCGGGTTCGCGTTCAGGATCTGATCGCGGAAGCCGGGCTGCATTCACCGAGCCTGGCGCCGCTAGACAGTGAATTCGGCAGCGACCTGAAAACCGTCAGCGATGGCAGCCGGCACTGGCTGTTCAGATTCGGGCTGACCGGCACCTGGAGCCTGCTGCAGACCCGGCTGGTGGCGCTTGGTTCGGTAATAGTGTTGTTGCCCTGGCGGTGGTGGGCCCCGCTGGTGGTGGCAGCCGCGTTTGCGCTGGCGTCGCGGTCGATGGCTGGATGGATCGACAACATTCTCGACACTCTGTGGGGTGCTCCGCCTCTCGGTCGCAAGCGCGCCGATTACGTGGCCAGGATTATGGTTGAGCCCGGGTCGGCGAAGGAGATCCGGTTATTCGGCGTGGTGAGCTGGCTCGCTGAGCGTTATGCGGACCTGTGGGACACCGCCACCAAACCCTTCTGGCGGGCGGCAAATCGCAGGTTGCGGCCGTTCTTCATTGCGATGATGTTGATGATCGCGGCAATCGGTGGCTCCCTGGCGTTGCTGGCGTATGACGCCTACCACGGCCGGGTCAGCGGCGCGTCGGTGACGACGTACGTGCTTGCCCTGCTCGCGTTGGAGGCTTTCGGTCCGCAGGGCGACTCCCAATCGGGTCTTGTCCGGGTTACCGGGCTGTTACGGCGTCTCGCCGCGCTGCGGGAAAGTATCGGGCTGCCTGCTCTGTCGAGCGCGCCCGGAGGGCCAGGCTACGATGCGATCGATGCCGCCGCGAATGTGCATTTCGACAACGTTGTTTTCACCTATCCGACCCGATCCGAGCCGACACTGCGTAACCTGACCCTGCGCATTCCGGCCGGCCAGTCGATTGCCATAGTCGGTGTCAATGGGGCCGGGAAATCCACCCTGATCAAGCTCCTTGCCGGCCTTTATGAGATTGATAGCGGATCGATTCAGATCGGTGGCCGGGACGTCTTCAACGATCCGGCCGTACGCGGCAAGGTTGCCGTGATCTTCCAGGATTTCGTGCACTATCCGCTGTCGCTGCGAGACAACGTGGGATTCGGCGCCCTCGATCACCGCGGCGACACGGCATTGCTGGAAAGGGCGATGGTCGATGCGGCCGGGGCAGATGTACTCGATCGGCTCGAGCACGACTGGGACACCACGCTGTCGCCAGAATTCACCGGCGGTACGGATCTGTCCGGCGGGCAGTGGCAGCGGGTCGCGCTGGCCCGGGCGCTGATGGCGGTGCGTGGCGGCGCCGACATTCTGGTCCTGGATGAGCCCACCGCGGCACTCGACGTGCGGGCAGAGGCAGCGCTGTTCGACCGATTTCTCGACGTCACCCACGGCATTACCACCGTCCTGGTCAGTCACCGCCTTTCGACGGTGCGGCGGGCCGAACGGATCGTCGTCCTCGACGGCGCGACCGGTCATATCACCGAGGACGGCTCGCACGAGCAATTGCTCGCCCTTGGTGGCGAATACGCCTCGATGTTCAACCTGCAGGCGAGGCGCTTTGCCAGCGCCGGGCCTGATGGCGATGATCTCGACGGGAACGACCTGTGATGCCCACGGTGCGGGCGCTCTGGCTGGTGATCTCGACCGCGATCAGGGTGAGCCCCGTACAGAGTCTGCTGTGCCTCGCCGAGACGGCAAGTAGATCGCTCGGCGCGCTGAACCCGCTTTTCTATGGGCTTTTCGCCGCGGGTGCGGTGCGGCATGATTCGCGGCAAATGGTGGTGGCCGTAGTGGGGCTGGTAACCACGACCGCGGTCAACATGGGCCTTGGCCTGGTCGGCACCAGCGCGCGGATCAAGCAGCTCGATTCCGTTGGCTTTGCGTTTTCTCGGCAGACCGCCACGATCATGGCCTCCATCGAGACGCTCGATCACCAGGAGACGCCGGAGCTGCTGGACAAGCTGCAGATGTTCCGCGACTACTCCGGTGGTGCGGCGTCGGCATTGAATGCACTGTTGAACTTCATCAACACGATGGCCTGGGCGACAACCGCCCTGGTCGTGGCGCTGACCGCGGACTGGCGACTGGTTATCCTCGCGCTGCTCGGTATCCCGCGCATTCTGCTGACGCGCATGACGGTGCGCTGGGATCGGGCCATCGAGGAGGACGGCAGTCCACACAGCAGGCGCGCCAACCAGCTTGTCGACATGAGTCAGGACGTCGCCGCGGGCGCGGAGATCCGGGTATTTGGCCTGCAGCGGGAAATGCGGCGACTCGTTCGCGAATCGGTGTGGGGCTGGCAATTGCCGAGCATCCGCTACGCCCGGAAATACATGTTGCTAGACCTGATCAACGGCCTGGTGTATTTCGGTGCTGCCGTGGGCGTGCTGGGTTGGATGCTGCACGATGCCGCGCGGGGCCGGGTCAGCGTGCAGGCGCTCGTCATCGCCATCACCACCCTCGGCACTCTGCAAAGCATCAGTGGAAACATTGTCGGCACGGTGAAATGGACCGCTGAGTCAATCCGCACCGCCATTCGTTTCGCCTGGCTCAAGGAGTACGCCGCGCAGGTGCACGCTCGCTACACCGGCACTCAGCAGCCACCCGCTCGGCTGCACAGCGGTATTCGGCTGAAGAATGTCAGCTACCGCTACAACGGAGCCGAGGAAGATTCGCTCACCGACATCACGCTCGAATTGCCGCCCGGGACCGTTGTCGCGCTTGTCGGCGAAAACGGCGCCGGCAAATCCACGTTGGTGAAACTGTTGACCGGAATGTATGCACCGACCGCCGGTCACCTACTCGTGGACGACGTCGATCTCACCGATATCAATCTGGCCGAGTGGCGGGGACGCTGCTCCGGCGCGTTCCAAGACCACGCGAATTTCGAGTTCACTGCCGGCGAATCCGTTGGTCTCGGTGAATATGTGCAGATTGACAACGAACCGGAAATCCAGCGCGCACTGCATGCCGGCGCCGCCGAGGACGTACTCCGTTCGTTGCCCGCCGGGCTTGGCACGCAGCTCGGGACACGGTGGCCCGACGGCGTCGAGATTTCCGGCGGACAGTGGCAACGACTCGCGATCGGCCGCGGCATGATGCGCCACGAGCCGTTGCTGCTCGCGCTGGACGAGCCCACTTCGGCGCTGGACGCGGCGACGGAGCACGCGCTGTTCGAGCGGTACGCGGCCGCCGCGCACGAGGCCGGCCGCCGCGGCGCGGTGACGCTGCTGATCACCCACCGCTTCTCTACCGTGGCGGCCGCCGACATCGTCGTGGTCCTTGCCGGCGGCCGGATCGCCGAGGTCGGCACCCACGATGAGCTCATGCGCGGCCATGGCACCTACGCCGAGCTCTACCACCTGCAGGCGCACGGCTACCGCTGATCCGCCTCGGATGGCGACTCATGGAATCGGGCGGGACGGCGGACCCGGTGCGAACGGCACCGGATGGCGGGCCGGAGTGGCGCAGTGCCACGATAGGAAGCGCGCTGGGGGTGGAATGGTCGATCGGTTGGGCGTGCTGGATGTGTCGTTCCTCTACCTAGAGGACGCGACCACGCCGATGCATGTCGGCGGTGTGCTGGTCTTCGCCCGTCCCAAGGGCGGTTTCGACTACGACCGCCTGGTCGCGTTGGTGGAGCAGCGGATCGGGCAGGTGCCGCGCTTCCGGCAGAAGGTCGTCTCCGTTCCCGGGCACCTTTCCAACCCGGTATGGGTGGACGACCCCGAATTCGACATTCACTATCACGTACGGCATTCCGCGCTGCCCAAGCCGGGATCGGACGCGCAGCTCTCGGAGTTGGTGGCCCGGCTGATGTCCCGCCGGCTGGATCGCCGCCGGCCGCTGTGGGAGATGTATTGCGTGGAGGGCCTGGCCGGCGGCCGGTTTGCGCTGATCAGCAAGACCCACCACGCGATGGTCGACGGGATCAGCGCGATGGACCTGAGCGAGGTCATTCTCGACGCCGACCCGAAGCCCGCGGCACCGATCGAGCCGCTGTGGATGCCCACCGCGGTACCGGGGCCGGCCACCCTGGTCGCCGATGCGCTCGGCGAGCTGGCCCGCCGACCCACCGCGATCGTGGACGCGGTCCGGATCGCCGCGCTGGACGTGCGTACGACCGCGGCCAGGGTGGTCCGGGCCGCCGGCGGCCTGGCGGCCACCGCGAAGGTCGCCGCCCGGCCGGTGCCCGACTCGCCGCTCAACGTGCCGATCGGCAGCCAACGGCGGTTTGCGCTCGTCCGGACCTCCTTGGAGGACTATCGACAGGTCCGGGCCAAGCACGGCGGCACGATCAACGACGTCGTACTGGCGACCGTGGCCGGCGCGCTGCGGGCGTTCCTGATGAGCCGCGGCGAGCCGGTCGGCGGGTCGAGTGTGATCCGGGCGATGGTGCCGGTGTCAGTGCGCACCGCCGCCGAGCAGGGCGCGCTGGGCAATCGGGTGCTGCCCTACTTCGTGGAGCTGCCGATCGGCGAGCCCAACCCGGTCTTGCGGCTGTCCCGGATCAGCTACGCAATGGCGGCGCACAAGGAGGCCAGCCAGACTGTGGGTGCGCGGGCGCTGATCCGGCTGTCGGGCTTCGCCCCACCGACGCTGCACGCGCTCGGCGCCCGGGCCGCCGGCAGCTTCGCCCGCCGATTCTTCAACGTCGTGGTCACCAATGTGCCCGGTCCGCAACAGCCCCGGTACGCCGCCGGTGCCAAGATGCGTGATGTCTTCCCGGTCGTACCGCTGGCGAAGGGCCAGGCACTCTCGATCGGGCTGACCTCCTATCTCGGCGGCGTGTTCTACGGCCTGAATGCCGACCGCGACGCGATGACCGACGTCGACGTACTGCCCGCACTGATCACCGAATCGCTGGCCGAGCTCGTGGGCGCCAGCGAATGAAGCGCGCGCTGGTGTTGGGCGCGGGCGGCGTCCTCGGCTTCACCTGGATGGTGGCCGCACTGCATTCGTTCGAGCAGGCGTACGGCATCGATGCCCGCGAGGTCGACATCTGCGTCGGCACCTCGGCCGGCTCGGTGGTCGCCGCGATGCTCGGCCAGGGCGTGTCGGTGGCCACGATGCTGCGCCATCAGCGCGGCGCGCCGGCGGCCGGCGATCCGGTGATCGACTGGGACTACGACGTCGACTCCGGCGGTGCGCTGCCGCCGCGGCCGGGCTTCGGTATCGGGTCGCCGCGGCTGGCCGGTCAGGTGCTGCGCCATCCGCGCCGGCTGCCGACCCAGGCGGCGCTCACCGCGATCTGCCCGCCCGGGCGCGGCACGTTCGGCGCGATGGGTCGGATGCTGTCCGGCCTGGGCGCCGGAGTGGACTGGCCGCAGGCGCCGCGGCCGTGGGTGGTGACCTTCGAGTACGACTCCGGCCGCCGGGTCGCCTTCGGTCAGCCCGACCAGCCGGCCGCGTCGCTGGTCGATGCGGTGGTGGCGTCCTGCTCGATTCCGGGCTGGTATGAGCCGGTGGTGATCGGCGGCCAGCGCTACATCGACGGCGGCACCTGGTCACCCGCCTCGCTCGACCTGCTCGCCGACGAGGGGCTGGACGAGGTGATCGTGCTGGCCCCGATGGTCTCCTTCGCCTATGACCGGCCGAAATCGCTGGTGGCGCGGGCCGAACGCCGATGGCGGCGGGCGCTGACCCGGCGGCTGCTACGCGAGGCGTCGGTGGTGCGGGCCGGCGGTGCGCGGGTCCGGATGCTCGCGCCCGGACCCGCCGATCTCACCGTGCTCGGCGCCAACCTGATGGACCCGCGGCGGCGGACCGCGGTGCTGGAGGCGGCGCTGTTAAGCACCGCTGCGACATTCGCCCACCCGCAGCATGAGTACGGCCGCTAGAGTGCCCGCGGAATGAGGATCTATCTGCCGGTCACCCTTCGGATGCTGCGCGCGCTGATCGACGACGGCGAGCTCGGTCCGCCACCGCTGACCGCGTTCGCGGTGACCCCGGCGCTGCGCGAGTGGTACGTCGCCGGTGACGAAGAGGAGTTGGCGTATGCGGCGCTGACCGGCGCGGCCCGGGCATCGCTGCGGCTGCTGGACGCCGATCCACTGACGCCGCGCCGGCGGGCGGTGCTGGTCGCGGAGGTGCCGGACTCGGCGGCGACGGTCCGCTCCGATCTGGAACGGGCCGCGGTGCGCGTCGCCGATCCGCTCAAGCTCGATCAGGTGGTGGCCGCCTATGTCGACGAGGAGGCCGCGGAGGAGGCGGTACGGGCCGCCGCGACCGCCGTGATGGATGCGGATCTGGGCAGCGCCGACGCGCAGTTCACCGTCGATGAGGCCGAGGGGTACGACCTTGGTTGGTACGCCACACAGGAGATCGGCCCGCTGGTCGACTTGCTTTAGGGTGGGTCTGGGTTCACCGTCGCACCTACGTTCTGGGGAAGTTCGTCATGGATGCAGTTACCGTCCCGCCACCGCCACACAACGAGCCGGTCCGCGGGTATGCGCCGGGCAGTGCCGAGCGGGCCACGCTTGCACTGCGGTGTAAGGAGTTGGCCGCCGACCGGGCCGAGCTGACGATGACCATCGGCGGCGCCCGCCGACTCGGCGGCGGCGACCGCATCGACGTGGTCGCGCCGCACCGGCATGCGCAGATCCTCGGCACGCTGGGCAATGCGACCGCCGCCGATGTGACCGCTGCTGTGGCCGCGGCCAAATCGGCCGCGCCGGCCTGGCGGGAGCTGCCGTTCGACGAGCGCGCCGCGGTGCTGCTGCGCGCGGCCGACCTGTTGACCGGGCCGTGGCGCGACACGGTGAACGCGGCGACGATGCTCGGGCAGTCCAAAACGGTGCAGCAGGCGGAGATCGACGCCGCCTGCGAGTTCGCCGATTTTCTGCGCTTCAATGTGCATTACGCACGGCGAATTCTGGCCGAGCAGCCGGATTCCTCCGCCGGGATCTGGAATCGCTTTGACCACAGGCCCTTAGAGGGTTTTGTGCTGGCGATTACGCCGTTCAACTTCACCGCTATTTCCGGCAACCTGCCGACGGCGCCGGCGCTGATGGGTGCGCCGGTGGTGTGGAAGCCGTCGCCCACGCAGCAGCTCGCCGCGCACTACACGATGCAATTGCTGGAGGCGGCCGGCTTGCCGCCCGGTGTGATCAACCTGGTGACCGGCGACGGTCAGGCGGTGAGCCGGGTTGCCTTGACCGACGCTGACCTCGCTGGCGTGCATTTCACCGGCTCCACGCCGACGTTCCAGCATCTGTGGTCGACGGTCGGCGCCAACATCGCCTCGTACAAGACCTATCCGCGACTGGTCGGCGAGACCGGTGGCAAGGACTTCGTGATCGCGCACCCGTCGGCGCCGATTGATTCGCTGGTGACCGGGCTGGTCCGCGGCGCGTTCGAATACCAGGGCCAGAAATGCTCGGCGGCCTCCCGGGCGTACATTCCGCGATCCCTGTGGCAGGGCGGCGTGCGGGATGGGCTGCTGCAGACGACCGAGCAGCTCACGTATGGCGACGTGACGGATTTCCGGAATTTCGGCGGCGCGGTCATCGACCGGCGGGCATTCGACAAGCATGTAGCGGTTTTCGCCGCTGCGGCGGTCGACCCGGCCGCGACAATTCTGGTCGGCGGTACGACCGACGATTCCGAAGGATATTTCGTACGCCCGACAGTCATCGAATGTACCGATCCGGAGAGTGATTTCTTCACTCGGGAATTCTTCGGCCCGATCCTGTCGGTATTTGTGTACGACGATGCCGACTGGGACGCAACCGTGCGGCAGGCGGCGGACGTGGCCGCGTATGCGTTGACCGGAGCGGTGTTTGCCACCGACCGGGCCGCGATCGAGCAGGCCAGCGCGGCGTTGCGTTTCTCCGCCGGCAATTTCTACGTCAATGACAAGCCGACCGGCGCGGTCGTCGGGCAGCAGCCGTTCGGCGGGGCCAGGGCCAGCGGTACGAACGACAAGGCCGGCTCGATCTTCAACATGCTGCGGTGGGTGTCGCCGCGGACGATCAAGGAGACATTCGTACCGCCGACCGACCACACGTACCCGCACATGGGCTGATCAGCGATCGAGGCGGCGCTGCAGGTTTTCCTTCACCGCCGGCCATTCCGCGGCAATGATCGAGTAGTACGCGGTGTCGCGGATGGTGCCGTCGGAGGCCAGCTGCTGCGCCCGCAGAATTCCGTCGAACCGCGCACCCAGTCGCAGGATCGCATTTCGGGAACGCTCATTGCGAGCGTCGGTCTTCAACGTGATCCGGCTCGCATTCCAGTCCTCGAACGTGTACGAGAGCAGCAAGAGCTTGGTTTCGGTGTTGGTCGCGGTGCGTTGCGCGGAGGCGGCATACCACGTGTGACCGATCTCGCCGGCGTCCGGGAAATCCCGGCCGGACCAGCTTGCGAAATCGAAAATCCGGGTGCAGCCGAGCGCGCGTACTCCGTCGGTGTCGAAAACCGCGAACGGCATGGCCGTCCCGGCCGCCTGCTCCGCGACCGCACTGTCCACATAGGACCGCATGGATTCCTCGTCCGCCGGGACCCAGGTATAGCCGTACGTCTCGCGGGACTCGGTGGCCGCGGCCAGCAGCGGTGCGACGTGCGTGGTCGACAGCGGCTCCAGCCGGACGTGCTTGCCCGACAGTGTCACCGGTGTGGGCATGCGGTCTCCTCGCTTTCCAGTCGGCGCAATAGATGTGCGCGGGCGGCCTCATCCCCGGGCAGTTGCCGAGAGGTCAACCGATCGGCGACCGCCAGCCGATGCTCGGCATCGACGTTGCCGCCGTACTTGAATTTCGCCTGGACGTCGTCGATGGTCAGCCGGATGCCACGGATTCCCGGCAACAGCCGGTGGTGCTCGGCCGGGTCGACGTGCCCGGCTCCGGGCTGCAGGGTGGCGAGCTGCCGGCGCAGGATGGCCAGCTTGCCCTCCGGGTCGTCGATCACCTCGACCTCGCCGGACAGCTGGGCCGCGGCGTAGTAGGTGGTCGGCACGCCGAGGGTCGGGTCCTCATCGCCCACGACCTTCCAGGATGTCGGGATGTAGGCCCAGTCGCCGGCGATCGACAGCACGGCATACGGATTCTCCGCGAGCGCCTTCCAGATCGGGTTAGGCCTCGCCAGGTGCAGCAGCACCGTTCCGATAGCTCCGCTCGCAGGCTCGCTCCGCACGCTTATGGCTCCGCTCGCGGGCTCGCTCCGCACGGTGCTTATGGCTCCGCTCACAGGCTCGCTCCGCACGGTCTCCCCGTCGAGCACAAACTGGGTCGGCACAATGACCGGCCGGCGCCGACCCGCCCCCGCCGCGATCAGCTGGCCGAAGCCCTGCTCGGCGACGAACCGGCGCCATTCGGTGGGATCGGCGCTGGCGTCCCAGGGATGAATCAGCATGACTCTCCGTACCGTATTGCAGATTTTGTGATAGAACAAAGCAATGTCTGTATCGCAACAATATCGACTGTCGGGCCGCCGCGCCAGTGAGATCGTGGCGAGCGTCGAGGCCGCGATCCGGGCCGGCCGGCTGCCGCCCGGTGCGACGCTGCCGCCGGTCCGGGCGCTGGCCGAGGACCTCGGGGTCAGCCCGAATACGGTTGCGGCCGCCTATCGGTCGTTGCGGGAGCGCGGGCTGGTCAGCGGGGCGCGCCGCCGGGGCACGACGGTGACCGAGGCGCCCGCGCTGCCGGCCCGTACGGCGCCGCCGCTGCCGGCCGGCGTCCGCAATCTTGCCGACGGCGCGCCGGACCCGCGGCTGCTGCCGCCACTCGGTCAGGCGCTGCGGCGGGTGCCGGCTCGGCCACGGCTGTACGACGAGCCACCGGTGCTGGAATCGCTGGCCGCGCTGGCCGGGGCGGAGCTGCGGGCCGACGGCGTGCCGACCGACGAGCTGACCGTCATCGGTGGGGCAATGGACGGTGTGGAGCGGCTGCTCGGTGCGTACCTGCGGCCGGGTGATCGCGTCGCGGTGGAGGACCCTGGCTACCCGAACCTGCTGGATCTCGTCGCGGCGGCCGGGCTGCGGGCCGAGCCGGTGCCGCTGGATGCGGCCGGGATGCGGCCGGACGGTCTCGAGCGGGCGATCGGTCGGGGCGCGGCCGCGGTCGTGCTGACCCCGCGGGCGCAGAATCCGACCGGGGCGGCAGTGACCCGAGCCCGCGCCGCGGAGCTGCGCCGGGTGCTGACCGCCGCGCCCGAGGTGCTCGGCATCGAGGACGACCACGCTGGGGCGATTGCCGGCCAGCCGCATCATCCATGCGTGGTCGGGCAGCCGCGCTGGGCGGTGGTCCGCTCGACCTCGAAGGTCTTTGGGCCGGATCTGCGGCTGGCCACCCTGACGGGTGACGGCCAGACCGTTGCCCGGGTGGCCGGCCGTCACCGGCTGGGTGCCGGCTGGGTCAGCCACCTGCTGCAGGAGCTGGTGGCCGGGCTGATCGAACAGGACGCCGCCCACGAATGGCGCGCGGTCGCGGCCCGCGCGTACGCCGAGCGGCGAGCCGAGATGGCAGCCGCGCTACGCGACATCGGCATCACCACGCACTCCACGAGCGGGCTCAATCTCTGGGTGCCGGTGGCCGACGAGGCGGGCACGGTCGCCCGGCTGCTCGAGTCCGGATGGGCGGTCGCGGCCGGGCAGCGCCATCGGCTGGAGAGCGCACCGGGGATCCGGGTCACGATCGCGACGCTAGAGCCGGGCGAGGCGCAGCGCTTCACCGCCGATCTGGCCCGATGCCTGGCGACGGGGCGGCCGCACTACACCGGCTGACCCGCCCGCGTCGGTCGTCGCCGGAGTCGGGCCGATCCCTGGGTTGGTGAGCGCGGTCTGCACCGGCGTGATCTCGCCACCCAGGACGAGCAGCCCGCGGCCGGGCAGCCGGCTGCTGGTCATCCGGGGGATCCGGGCCCCGAGCAGGTCGCCGTCCGGGCCGCGCGGCTGCAGCAACAGGCCGGCTCGCGACGCCCGTACGGCCATCGGCAGCCCACGGAACGTGATACTGAGCTCGTCGCTGCCGCCGGATGCCACTACCGCGCGCCGGCCGTCGTCGGCCGCGAGTATCTCGGTCAGCACGTCGCCGATCGGGGCATCGGTCATCGTGTGCACGTCGTCGACGAGCACCACGAGCGGACTGGCCGCGGCGGCATCGCGCACCGCCTCGCCGTCGCCCGGACCGAACACACCGACCACGCCGGGCTGTTGCTGCAGCCAGCGCAGCGGCGAGCGGCGCGGCAACACCAGCGCAATCCTGGTGCCGGTGGCGAGGAGGCTCATCGCGACCGTGGCCAGCGCATTGGACCGGCCGCTGCGCGGTGGACCGGCGATCAGGAATCCCGGCCCGTCGGCGGCCAGATCAACGCCTACGGTCGTCGCCGCATCACCGGCCGCGCCGATCAACGTCCACAGTGGACCTCGGCCTGTCGGAAGTGGGCAGGCCGCCGCGTCAAGGTGCTCGGGCAGCGGCCGTACCTGGAACGGCAGCCGCGCCGGGTCGACGTCGCGTGTCAGCTCGGCGCTCGCCGCGGCGAGCGCCCGGAGCGCCGCGACCTGCTGCGGCCCGGCCGGATCGGTGCCGGGCAGCGCGACCTGGACCTCCACCGGGCCGTCCGGCAGCAGGCCGCGGCCCTCGGGCAGGTGGTCGGGCACCGAGCGATGAGGCACGTTCGCGAGCAGGTAGTCGCCGCGGTCGGGTAGCCGCAGCAGCAGCTTGTCCGGGAATGCCGAGGCGGCCCGCCCGGTGAGCAGCTGTCGGTCTCCGGTCACCACGAGCCGCAGTCCCATCGCGCCGCCCTCGCGGGCCAGCCGCAGCAGCGTGTCCACCGGCCGGCCATGATCGACGGCGTCGTACTCCTGATTGAAGCCATCCCAGCCGTCCACCATTAGCAGGATCCAGGGCAACCGGTCCGCTGGCGCGCACTGTGCCCGCTGCTCCGCGACCGAGCTGAAACCCTGCCCGGCCAGCAGCGCCTGGCGCCGGTGCAGCTCCTCGGTCAGCCGGCCGAGGACGCGGTCGCCGCGGGCGACGTCGTGGCGGGCACACACCGCACCGCAGTGCGGAAAGGCGTCGAGGGAGAGCAGTCCGCCGCCGGCACAGTCCAGCACATACAGGTGCAGGTCGGTCGGATCATGCCTGGCCGCCGCCGCGGCGACCAGCGTCCGCAACAGGCTGGTGCGGCCGGTACGGGGACCGCCGACCACGGCCAGCGCCGCGCCCCGGGCCAGGTCGAGGCCCACCGTGCCCCGGGCCTGCTGATCGGGGTGATCGGACAGCGCATAGGGCAGCGTGTCGGTGGGTGCGGTGAGCTCGGCCAGCGGCACGATCGGCGGGAGCGGCGGGAGCCACGGGCTGCGTTGCCGCTCACCTGCGGTCGCACCGCGCAGCGCCGTGACCAGGTGCTGCAGATCCGTCTCGGCCTCCTCCTCGCCCGCACCAGCGGTCAACGTTGCCGATCCCTGCTGCAGCCAGGGACTTGGACTGACCGTCCCCTGTGGACGATCGGCGTCATAGGAAGGAGCCCGCCCACCAACCCGGGCGGACTGGAACTCCACCGGTGGCAGGGCGCCGATCCGGGCGAACGCGCGTCCCGGGGTTGCCGCCGAGATAGCGGACGCGGCCGCCGTGTCGATGACGTCGCGGGATTCCGTGTCGTCGGTGACGCGCAGGGCGATGCGGAGGTTGGTGTTGGCGCGGATGACGGGGGAGACGACGCCGGAGGGGCGTTGGGTGGCGAGGATGAGGTGGACGCCGAGGGAGCGGCCGCGCATG
>Ga0137413_10000438_pt1 | contig 13861 bp, 14 predicted proteins | sample CZODoug2_1_16fun_FD_108280 | JGI IMG/M metagenome (GOLD analysis project Ga0137413, IMG submission 108280) | Vadose zone soil fungal communities from Angelo Coast Range Reserve, California, USA - CZODoug2_1_16fungal (Illumina Assembly) | ecosystem: Environmental > Terrestrial > Soil > Vadose... | reverse complement strand
TTACTATTTGAGCTGTACGTGCAAGAGCGGACGGTGCTCGTCGGCATGGCCGTCTGCGAGCACCAGATGGCGCCGGAGAATCTTGTCCTCGCCGTACACGACCTGCAGGATCGCGCCGACCGCCTTGACTATCGCCGATCCTGCCGGATTGGTCATGAAGGCGGCCAGCGGCTCCAACGGCCCCTCGCCGCTCCGGTCGTGTGCAAGCGCGAGAACATAAGGCTGTTTCGGCTCGAGTCCGGTCACCGAAGCCTGCAGCACCTGGATCAGGCCCTGATCGAACAGCGAGACGCTGGTTGGAGCTTTGTCTTCGCTACCAGCACCACCGGCACTGCCGACCGTCTTGCGGCCTTGCACGGCACCAAGCGAAAGGTGAGCCGTCTGTCCGGCGACACCAAGCTGTTGCAGGCCCTGCGTGCCGTCGCCTACGGGCACGGCGTTCGGAACGTAAGTGATCGCCTGCGGCGCCTGACCTATCGGACTGGTCGCGATCAACTTGTTGGTCGCGGTGTCGATCGCGGCCATGCCGTCGGCGTTTTCCAGCCCGACGTAAATCCGGCTGCCGTCGCCGGACGGCCACACGCCGTGCGGCAGCTTGCCAACCGGTATCGTCGCAGCTAGCGAAAAGTCGTCGGTGCGAAACACCTTGACCTCGTTCAATCCGCCGATCGTCACATAGGCGAACGTGCCGCTGGCATTGCGGGCGAAATTGACGTGGTTGGTAATCGGCCCGGTGTCGATCGATTTCAGCACCGCGAACGGCGGCTGCGCGTCGAACACCATGGTCCTGCCGATGTCTTTCAGCGTGAACCAGACCTGCTTGCCATCAGGCGTGGCGGCGATGTTCGGGCAGAACGGACTGTCCTGCTTGACGTGACCGACGATCTGATGATCGGCGACGGTGATGACCACGGTCTCCGGATTGAACGAGGAGCAGACATAACCGTATTTGCCGTCGGGCGAGAAAATCTGCATGCCCGGTCCCGCCGGTACCTTGATGCGCGACTTCTCCTCAAAATTCTGTCCGTCGAGCACGGCGACGTAATCCTCACCGCGGACGGTGACCCAGACCTCCTTGCCATCGGGCGTGAAGAACGCCTCGTGCGGCGAGCGGCCGACATAGGTGGTTTGCCTGATCGCGTTGGTCGCGGTATCGATGAAGGTCACGGAGTTGCTGCCGATCGAGACCACCGCAATGGTCTTATGGTCCGGCGAGAAGCCCATGCCGTGGACAAGCACCTGTCCCTTATAGAGCGGACTGAAATTGCCGGGCTGCGGATCGCCAAGCCGGATAACGCCGACGAGCTTGTTGTCGACCGGATCGGTGACCGAGACGGTGTTGGAAAACTGCTCCGCCGAATAAACCCGGTCGTGATGGCTGACGGGAATATTCGGATCAGACGCCGCTCCGGGCGCCTGCCCGGCCCAGGCCGCCGTTTGCCCGGCGAGACAGACACTCGCGAGAAAACCGAACGTCAAAAGGCCGCGCCTCATTGGAGCTCTCCTGTTTTGCCAAACGAGGTGAGAATGGAAGGCACCCTGGAAGCCGGGGTGGCGGAGATTTGCGTCGGAGACGGAACCGACGGCGGCAACGGGTCGCCGATCGCCAGCCGCATTGCTGCGATCTCCTGCTGCTGCGTGACGATGACCTCTTGCGCGAGCCGCCTGATCTGCTCGTTGCGGCCATTACGCAGCACGGCTTGCGCCATCTCGATCGCGCCCTGATGATGCGGCGTCATCATCGCAATGAAATCACGGTCGACGTCGCCGCTCGGCTTGATCACCATGTCGGACATCATCTTGTTCATGGCGGCGTCGTTTTCCGTCAGATACGGCGTTTCCTCGGGAAAGGCCGCACGGGTCGCCGTCGAGCAAAGCGTCAACGGAGAAATCACGAAAGGCGGCTGATCTTGTCGCGTCGTGACAAATGTCGCGACGCCTGCCACCGCGACGGTGGCCAGCAAAGCCAAGGAAATCGATGCACGTGAGAAAGAGATCATGGCGAGCTCTCCGAACGGTTCAACGATTCGAATCTTTCTGGTTCAATGGTGAGCGGCATCACCGGACATCCCCATCGTTTCATGCGACATCGTTGGAGGACCGGAAACCGCTGCTGGCTTGGTCGGTGACGCCGCTGATTTATCGTCCAGAGCATGCTGCATCACGGCGATCTCCTGCTGCTGGTTGACAACGATTTCCTGGGCCATGCGACGAAGCTGCTCGTTATGGCCATACTGCAGCTCGGCCTTGGCCATATCGATCGCGCCCTGATGATGCGGCACCATCATCGCCACAAAATCGCGATCGACATCACCGGTCGGCTTCACAGCCATGTCCGCCATCATCTTGTTCATGGCGGCGTCGTTTTCCGACAGGAATGGCTGCTCGTCGGAATAGTCCGGCCGATCCGCGACGTATTGGATCGGCATGGCGCCGTGGACATGATACGCCCTCGTCGGCCCATGAGCCAAAGCGAGCGAAGTGGCCGCGACCGACGCCGTGGTCGCAAGCGAGATCACACGTTTGCGAATAAAGGAGCGCGAGAACACAATCATCTTACCTCCGAACAGATTCAGGTCACGCGGTCTTGAGCTTCCGCGACCCGGCTTGTGCGTTTCCCGACATTTTCTTGGAAGGTTCGCCCAAACAAGCTTCCGGCATAGAGAAAGCACCGGGAGCCCCGCAAAACATGACGGCCGAGCGTCATCTTCTCAATTAAAAACCAATTTAGAATTCTCAAATCGAATTTAAGTGATCCGGCTCGGGCCGGGGCTTTGAGAAGGTGCGGAAGCGCCGTATAGGCGCTTCTGCCAAGCAAGTGTTGACGCGGCAATTGCCCAATCGGCTGGTGCGCATCGTCGCGATCCGTGACCCGGTGGTGAGGCAGATTCTCCCCGAACTCGGCAAGATCAAAAACGCCAGCGGCGAAAAGGCCAGGCGCGTGTTGGGCTGGGTGCCGCGCACCAATGAAGACACCGTCGTCTCAATTCGAAGGGCATTTCTTAAATCCAAATTTAGTGGCTCTTCAATTTGCCTCCACCTAACATCGTCGCACCCGCAAAACGGAAAGCTTGATATCCCTCAAACGCGCTGTTGCTTCATGAAAATTCCGACCAAACGCCGTTCGATCGTCGTTGCGCTGCTGGCGGCTCCTGCGGCGGTCATGCTGGGGATCACTCTGGCGACGATGCATCCGGCGGCCGCGGGACCGGAAGCATCGCCCTCACCTCCGCAGACCCAGTATCTGCCCAGCATCAGCGATCTGATGATTGCAACGATCCAACCGCGCCATCGCAGACTCTGGCAGGCCGCGCAGCAAAAGAATTGGGAGTTCGCGGCCTACGAAGTTGGAAATCTGCACGGCGCGTTCCAGCGTCTCGGACAAGCCCATCCGACCGAGCACGCCCTATCCTTCCCGGATATGATCGCATCGGTTACGGAGCAACCGTTCAAGGAACTCGAGAGCGCGATTCAATCGAAGGACAGCGTCGGATTCGCCAAGGCTTACGCCGATCTGACGGACGGATGCAACGCATGCCACCAGGCTTTGAACCATGGTGTTGTCGCGATCCGGGTGCCGGACGGCCCATCCGCCTCAGATCAGGATTTCAGTTCGGCAACACCTTGAAATTCCACCAGCGTTCGAATTAGCGGGAACGCTTTCAACGTTTCTCCGCCGTCGGATAGACCAGCGATTGATCCTCGATTTCCTGCATGGGGAGCTTATGAGCGCCCGCCATGGTGTGGAGTTCCTGCAACGACGGCATGGCGGCGGTCGATAGCTCGATCGACGGGGATCGCGACCATAGCATGGTCGTCGCCCCCACAATCAGAGCAACAACCGCTATTGCAGCAATGGCCAGACGCATCATGCGAAGTCTCCGTTTCCTAATCGTGAATTAGTCCGGTGAACCTGCCGTAAGGTTCAAAGGTATGTTGGTGCAGTAAACGCCACGGTCGATATCACTAGACCGCGAGGCTCAGCGCAGTCATCCAGCATCAGGCAAATACCCGGCGCTAAAGTCTCACGCTGGGTTCGGCGAACGCGGCCGACGACGCCTCCTGCACGAAATTGTCAAGAATAGCGGCGGCTGCGACGGCAATAAGGCCGCAGACCAGGCATGCGACAATAAATACGCGCATCAGGTTTCTCCCGTTTCTCGCAACACCTCCAACCTACTTGCAGACTTCCGGTTTCAACTTGCAGCCAAGAACCGGATGTTCAGCCCGAACGGGCAAATGCCTCCATTTCAATATCCACGAACGTTCGCCCGAGCGAGCCCACGCGAGCATACAAATCAGCCGAATTGGCGTTCTCCAGATCGACAAAAAAGCGCCTGACCCAGGGCGCGAGATGTTTTTCAAAGAATGCACGATCGGCGTCGGCGGGACTAGCGATATCTCCACCGACCAGACCTGCCATGATTTCGCAAAGGATCGCGGCGTGATCCTCGGGCTCCGAATGCCCATCAGCTCTCTCGATGCCGAGATGGAGCAAGGTCTCACGCAACCCTGCGAGCGGGCGGCCATAGAGCGAGCCCGTCAAATAGTGCGACGCATAGGGCAGCAGCACGTTCTGTCCGAGCCCGGTAAACAGATCAAAATACTCTCGCCCCGCGCTTGCCTCGTCCGCTCGGGCCGCGGCCTCTCCAAGATCAGCGTGCGCCGCTCCGAGTGGGCTCGCGTCGCCGCGCAGCAATGCCAAGCGTCCGATCAATCCGCTATCGGGACTGCTCGAAAGCAGGATGGCCAGCAAAGCATATTCTTGCGCACGGGCGCGATCGATCTCATCGACGACGCGATGGGAGGAAATGTGAGACCGGGACTCCTGCATCTGCACCATTCCAGTCCGCGATATCATCAGACCGCCGGAACCGTCGGCTTCCATCCAATCCTACCGCGGTAAAGCGCTGCCGTGCAAACGGGGGCGTCGGAACCCAACTTCCTCGGCGACAGGCTCTTTGCTGGTTGCCACATCCTCCGCGCTGCCAGACGGCGAACCATCAAAGGCGCGCTGCGCCTTTCGATCGAGAACGACCGGCTCGCCGCGGGTTTCGACAGGCAACACCTGTTCCACCGATGGCGGTACTTCCGGAATAATCCCGTTAAGTTTGTCGTGCTGGCCAAGCGCCTGGGCCAGAAGGTCCGGGACCTTGTCGCTCTCCAGCAGCGGACCGAAGCCGGGTATCGCATTGGGGTCGTTAAAATCCCATTGGTTGTCGGCGATGCCGATAAAGTCGCGAATGGCCGGATCGCTGGCCCAGGCCTGGCGCAGCGCAGCCCGCGTCAATTCGACGGGCACGCGATTTTGCAGAAATCCGCGGATATCGGTGTTGATGGAAATCGTTTCAATCGATGGCAAGCTAGCCGGATCAAAGAGCGCATCGGCCGCCGCATCGATCCCGGGCCGCCCGATAATGGCCTCCGCACTGCCCGCGGATACTTCCACAGGTGGGCGCGGCAACGAATCTCCCGTTGGCTCTGCTCTGCGCTGGATGTCGGCGTTACGTTTCAATCGCGCCCAGCGCGAAACGAAATTCTCGGGCACCGTCACTCCGTATTCTCCGGTCCGTTTCCGCGGCCGGCATGTGTCGGTTCCGCAGGCCGGCGTTGGCGCTTGACGAAGGACCGCTCGGCATGGTGTTCAGCTATGAATCGAACGACAACTTCCACGATTTCGGGTGGCATTGGCACGGCCTCGACAAGATTGTTGCCAGCATCGGTGAACGCCTCTCCTTCGGCCGGGTCAGCCGTTACGGCAAGGATCTCATATGGCCGCTCCGAAGCAATGGGTTGCAAGACAACCCATAATGCGGGTGCGCCCGATGCGAGATTGTTGCGATAATTTGTCGTCTCGGTCCGGTGCAATTCGATCACGGCCTGGCCCGCAAAGAACAGCGTCGTTTCGGCTTCCGCAGCGAGCGGTGTCCAGGGCGCAGCCGACGGGCTTCCGACAAAAACCGATACCGGTCGCCACAGAAAATCGACCCACGTGCTCACCGCCTTGCGCCGCTCGACCACGACACCTACCGCAATGCGAGCCAGAGCCGTCGATTTCAATTCACCGCCTCCCTGCGCCGGATCGGCAGCCCGGTCACGAGATTTTGCGGCTTCAGCCGCAACGCTTCGTCGGCCGTCATCGCCATCAGCAGATACACCGGGTCGCCTCGGACCTTTTCCATCATATCCAGCGGATTGCTGAATGTCAGCCGGTAAATACCGATCAGACGCACCCGCATTGCGTCGTCAAGTCCATTGCCGTTCCAGATCTTATCGCCGATGCGCGTGGCGTCGGAATCCAGCCCGACGTACCATGAGAATGACGCGTTACGCATTTCCGTCAAAGTTTCGACCGCGACATCGATTGCAAGCAAATGAGCCAGCCAGCGCGCGACGACGTCACCAAGCGCGACCAGACCGCGCCGGCCCGCTGTCAGGTCGAGCGCCATGTCGAAGCGGTCGCTGCGTTCCCAGTAGCTGCCCGCGGTCGCATCGTTGAGCAAATCGACCTCGGTGGTCGCCGGCAGTCCCAGCAACGCAACCAACGGCGATCGAGGCTCCCGTTCGAGCTGCGACTGCGTCTCTTCGTCGATCGCGGTCACCGCGCCTTCGTGGAGCAGCAGCCTCTGCGGACGAAAAAACATCTCGGCGGCGCGCAGGAGAAAGACATCATCGCAACCGTCCAACAGGTTTCGCAGTATGGCCTGCGCCAGCTGGTCGATAAACACGTGAGGGAACCTGATATTGCGCCAGACAATCTCGAGATAGGCGGCTTCCAGGGTGCTGTGCTTCATCAGATGATCGCGCCAGGCGATCATCATTTGCCAGTTTTCGCGCGCGTCCGCGTCGACGATCGCGGCAATCTGCGCAGCTGCGACCGGCTGCCGTGGATTGTCAAGCAATGCATTGTGCAGTTTTCGCTCCGCGGCACACGCCTCCGCCGGCGGCACAAGTTCCGGGCGCGCCAGATAGACTTTCAGGAATTCGTCGGTAACAAGCAACCTGCCCGCGGCGTCGCGATCAAGCAAATGATGACCGCAGGAGAGCCAGAAGTCGCGCGGTCCACTCAACGATGCGCTCCTTTCTCGAGCCCGGCGAGATCGAGGTGCTCCGCTGGCACTTCATCGTCGCCAACCACTTCCAAAAATTCGAAAGCATTCGTGTGCTCCGCTGCGCCACGTGAGCGCAGCGTTCGGAATTGCTCGCGAATGGTCCCGTTCTCGTGGCTTCGGGTGACGGCAACGAGCACACCCGGCGAATGGTCGCAGAGCGACGCCACGAAGCCGATCTCCTCCTCCGCCGCCAGGCTGGCGGTGGCAAGATCTGGCGCTCCGAAACATTTGACGAGTTGCGCCGCCAGCATTTCGACAACGGCGCGACGATCTTTTTCGTTCGTTTCGACAATTTGCGCCAGCGTCGAACGGCCGAGCGAATCCAATCCCAAAAAGCCGGCACGGAATGCGGCACGCGCCTTGCCCCGCAAATTTTCCGGGCCGCAATGGGCAAATACGAAAGCCCCCGACACCGCCCATTCACCTGGCTCTGCGGGCTTTTCAAAAATGAACGAATCCGACGGATCGAGCCGGATAGTCCGCAGCAGCTTCACCGACTACCTCCGGTATCGTGCTTTCAATACAGGCAGTATATACTTTCGTGCGAGTTCCGGCCAGTTGCCGCTGCGATTGGAAGACAAAGTCCGGCCTACGGGAAATAGTGAGAGCGATGGCTGATCCTCCCAGGCATATCCTGATCTGCTCGTGCGACGATACGATGCCACTCGACGCCGAGGCGATCCGCCGCGGCTGCCGCGCCGACCCGACGACCGCGACCCAGCTATGCCGCGCCGAGCTCGATCGGTTCCGCACCATCGCGGCAAGCGACAGGCCACTCACCGTCGCATGCACGCAAGAAGCTCATCTGTTCTCCGAGGTGACGGCGGAAGTTGGGCGGCCAAGGCCGGTCGAATTCGTCAATATCCGCGAGTCCGCCGGATGGTCCAGTGAAGCCGCCAAGGCGGGTCCAAAAATGGCGGCGCTGCTGGCGGCGGCGGCCGAGCCCACGCCGCTTGTGCCGGTCGTCAAATTGGAGAGCGGCGGCGTCATTCTCATCTGCGGCCGCGACGAGACGGCTGTCGAAGCTGGCAACCTGCTCAAGGACCATCTCGATGTCACCGTCCTGATTGAGCCGCCGGCGGCGATCGCACCGCCGCGAAACACCGATTTTCCGGTAGCCAAAGGAAAGGTCAGAAACGCCCGCGGTCATCTCGGCGCATTCGAGGTCACGGTCGACGATTTCGCGCAAGCCACGCCCTCCTCGCGAAGCGCATTGCTGTTCGAGCCATCGCGCAACGATGCACGGTCGAGCTGCGATATCATTCTTGACCTGACGGGCGGCAGCTCGTTTTTCCCCGCGGCCGACTTGCGCGACGGCTATCTGCGTGCCGATCCCGGCAATCCCGCCGCCATGCTGCGGGCGGTCCTCAGCGCACGCGATCTCATCGGCTCCTTCGAGAAGCCCCGTTACATCGCCTTCGACGCTAGTTTGTGCGCCCATTCGCGTTCGCAGCTCGTCGGCTGCACACGCTGTCTCGATCTCTGTCCAACAGCCGCCATCACGCCTGCCGGCGATCACGTGACGATCGACGCGAACATTTGCGCGGGCTGCGGGCAATGTGCCGCGGCCTGCCCCACCGGTGCGGCATCCTACGCGTTGCCTTCGGAAGACGTGCTGATGCGCAAGCTGCGCGCGATGCTGCTGGCCTATCGCGAGGCCGGCGGCGAACGGCCGATCGTGCTGGTGCATGACGATTCCCACGGTGCACCGCTGATCGATGCGCTGGCGCGGTTCGGCGGCGGATTGCCGGCGCATGTGCTGCCGTTCGCGGTCAACGAGATCACGCAGGTCGGACTGGAGAGCGTCGCCGCCACCTTCGCCTATGGCGCATCGGCGATGCGGTTCCTGCTTCGGGCGCGACCGCTTCATGATGTTTCCGGACTGCTGCGGACAATGTCGGTGGCTGCACCGATCCTCACCGGACTGGGCTTCGGCGCCGGCCGGATTGCGGCGATCGAAGCCGACGATCCGGACCTTCTGGCCGAAGCGCTCCGCGCCATTCCGTCGATGCCGCCGGCGCCGCGCCCGGCCAGCTTCCGCCCGCTGGGAGGCAAACGAAGCGTGCTGCGGTTTGCGATGAGCGAGCTGCATCGCGCCGCGCCGGAACCGGTCGGGGTTGTCGCACTGCCCGACGGCGCCCCCTTCGGGGCCGTCGAAATCGAAGCCGGCGGCTGCACACTATGTCTGTCCTGCGTGTCGGCATGCCCAACTGGCGCACTGCGCGACGACCCCGAACGGCCGGTGCTGCGCTTTGTCGAGGACGCCTGCGTGCAATGCGGACTGTGCCAGGCGACCTGTCCGGAAAATGTCATCACACTCAGACCTCAGATCGATTTCGACGCCGCCAGCGCCCCTGCGCGCATCCTCAAGGAAGAGGAGCCGTTCTGCTGTATCCGCTGCGGCAAACCGTTCGGTGTAAAGAGCACGATCGAACGTGTCGTATCGAAACTCGAAGGCAAGCACTGGATGTACACCGGCTCGCCCCGACGGCTCGACGTCATCAGGATGTGCGACGATTGCCGCGTCGCGTTCGTCGCCCAGGAGGGTTTTGAGCCCTACGGCGCGCAGAGCCAGATTGTCCGAACAACGGATGACTATCTGCGAGAACGCGATCAGCGAGAGAAGGCCGGGAAGAACGGGAGTTGACCCCCCGGCCGCGCTCTGTTCATTCCGCTGGTGTAGCCGAGGGCCGTCCCTGCCGGCCCTCGCTTGCGAGCTCGCGGGCAACCCAGAGATCGTGATGCTCCTTCGCCCAGTTGAGATCGACCTCCCCGGTGCCCATGGCCTCGAACGCACCCTCCATCCCGAGCGTGCCGATATAGATGTGGCCAAGAATCAGGGCGATGAACAAAACGGCTACAACGGCGTGGACCACCTGTGCCAGCTGCATCTCGGCAATGTTGGTTTCGAAAAAGGGGAACAGCAGCAGAAACCCCGAGATGGAGACCGTGACGCCGGCAGCAAGCGAAAGCCAATAGACAAGCTTCTCGCCCGGGTTAAAGCGTCCGGCGGGGGCGTGTTTGTTCTTAATGAAACCCCCACCCTGCTTGATCCAATCGAGGTCGACTTTCTCCGGAATATTGTCCTTGAAGAAGATCGCGATGATGAAGACGAGGCCTGCGACGAATGAGAAGCTGGTGAAGTTGTGCACATACTTCGCTACCTGAGAGATATCCGAGAACGCATCGGGCCCGACGATTGGCAAAAGCAGGATTTTCCCGAACGTGATGTTCAGGCCGGTCACGCCGAGAATGACGAAGGAGACCGCCGTCAGCCAATGCGCAAATCGCTCAAAGGCTTTGAAGCGGACGATCTTCTGTCCGGAGCGCCCCGCCGTGACCCGCAAGCGTCCCATGATGAGATAGGCAGCGCCCAGCACCACGATCATGCCGAGGATCACGATCGCGCCGCCCCAATGCAACAGGACCTCATGGAAATAATCCCACGTCCGTCCCGCCGGCTGGATCAGCACCGCGGCCTTTGTATCGGGAATATCGATCCGCCCTTCGACGCGAGGGACTTGCTGCAGCAGAGTGCGCTCGCTGGTGACGCTGGCGGTCGGATTGGGCGCGCCATCGGGGCCGAGCTTCTGCGCAATCGCCGGAGAAGATGCCACGATCCCAAGGAGCATCATCGCACAAGTCACGAGGCGAATCTGTGCAAGAAACGTCATGACGATCATCCTGCCCTCGTGTTCCGTTGCTCCGCCAAAGCCTGTTCGTCAGACCTCGATGCCCTCGTGATAGGCTGTCATCCAGCCCCACGCGCCCGAGCCATAACCGCGCTTCAAGACCCGCTCCTTGTAGATCTGCGCGATGATATCGCCGTCGCCCGCGAGCAGCGACTTGGTCGAGCACATCTCCGCGCATAGCGGCAGCTTGCCTTCGCCAAACCTGTTCGAGCCGTATTTTTCGAATTCCTCGGCGCTGCCCGAGGCTTCCGCTCCGCCACCGCCGGCGCAGTAGGTGCATTTGTCCATCTTGCCGCGAGAGCCGAAATTGCCGGCCCGGGGATACTGCGGCGCGCCGAATGGACAGGCATAGAAGCAATAACCGCAGCCGATGCAGAGATCCTTCGAATGCAGCACGATGCCGTCTTCGGTTGGATAAATGCAGGTCACCGGGCAAACCGCCGCGCAAGGCGCGTCGGTGCAATGCATGCAGGCCATTGAAACCGAGCGTTCGCCGGGCTTGCCGTCATTGATGGTGACGACGCGCCGGCGGTTGATCCCCCAGGGCACCTCGTTCTCGTTCTTGCAGGCGGTGACACAGGCGTTGCAGTCGATGCACCGGTCCGCGTCGCAAAGGAATTTCATGCGCGCCATCGATGGCCCTCTCACGCAGCCTTGATCTGACAAAGGGTGGCCTTGGGCTCCTGCATGCCCGTCGCAGGATCATAGCCGTAGGTCGTGAGCGTGTTTACGCTCTCGCCGAGCACGAACGGATCGGCGCCTTTCGGATATTTCGCGCGAAGATCGGCGCCCTCGTACCAGCCGGCAAAATGATACGGCATCCAGGCAACGCCCTTGCCGACCCGCTCGGTCACCAGCGCCTTCATGCGGGTCCTCGAACTATTCTCCGCGCCCGTCACCCAAACCCATCCACCGTCCTTGATGCCGCGCTCGCCCGCATCCGCCGGATTGATTTCGACAAACATATGCTGCTTCAACTCGGCGAGCCACTTATTGGAACGCGTTTCCTCGCCGCCACCCTCATACTCCACGAGCCTGCCGGAGCTTAGGATCAGCGGGAACTGTCTGGCGATGCCCCTGTCAACGGCCGCCTTTTGTACGGAAAAACCGACGTTGGGTACGCGGAACTGCTTAGCGTCGGGCAAGGTCGGATAGTCTGCCACGAGGTCCGGACGCGGGGTATAGATCGGTTCGCGGTGGACCGGAATCGGGTCAGGAAGGTTCCAGGCGATCATACGGGCCTTGGCGTTACCGTATGGCGAACAGCCGTGCTCGATCGCCACGCGCTGAATTCCACCCGAAAGGTCGAGCGACCAGGATACGGCATCGGGGTTAGCGGAATTGACGCGCTGGATGATTTCCATTTCCTGCGCCGTGAGGTCCTTGTCCCAACCGAGCTTCTTGAGCACCGCGAGGGTAAACTCCGGATATCCGTCCTTGATTTCGGAGCCGACCGAATAGGAACCCTCGGCGAGCAGATTGTCGTGGTCCTCCCTTTCGACCTCCTGTCCGTTTTCCATCACCTTGCGTTTGACGATGCGTTCAACGCCGAACCGCGCGCGGAATGTGCCGCCGCCGTCCTTCACCGGCAGATTGGTGTTGTAGAGGATGGGCGTGCCGGGATGCTTGAAGTCCGGTGTTCCCCAGCATGGCCACGGCAGACCGTAGTAGTCGCCGCCGACTTCCGGATCATCCTTCGGCGCGCGCATGGTCACCAGATCGAATTTGGCCTGGTTCTTCATGTGGGCCTTGAGCCGTTCGGGAGATTGTCCGCAATAGCCCGTCGACCATCCGCCACGATTGATCTCACGCAGAATATCCTCCGCGGACACCGCGTTGTTTTCGACCTTGATGTTCTTGAACATCCGGTCGGCAAAGCCGAGCTTGCGGGCAAGCAGGTACATCGTGTCATAGTCGTTTTTCGATTCGAACACCGGCTCGACGATTTTCTCGCCCCACTGCAGCGAGCGGTTCGAGGCGGTACGCGATCCATCCATCTCGAAGCTTGTGCAGGCTGGCAGCAGATAGGTACCGTCCTTGCGCTCCGACAGCACCGACCATGCCGTCGGATAGGGATCGCATACCACCAGTAGCTCGAGTTTCTCGATGCCGCGCACCGCCTCGGGCATCCGGGTAATGGTGTTGACACCATGTCCCATGATGAACATCGCCTGCACCGTATCGGGCTGGCTGACCTGGTCTTTCGGCAGCAACGTCGCGTCGAACCAGCGCGTGCTCGGAATGCCCGGCGTTTCCATCAGCTTCTTGTTCGGGAAGCGAGAGTTCATCCACTCGTAGTCCACTTCCCACACCCGGCACCAATGCCGCCAGGCATCCTCGGCAAGGCCGTAATAAAGCGGCAGCGTCGTCACATCGAGGCCGAGATCGGTGGCGCCCTGCACATTGGTGTGGCCACGAAATATATTGGCGCCGCCTCCGGCATGTCCGACATTGCCAGTGGCCAGGAGAAGAATGCAGCTCGCCCGGACGTTGGCCGTGCCGGTCGCGAACTGGGTCTGTCCCATCGCCCAGATCAGCGTCGCGGGCTTTTCCCTGGCGAAGATTTCGGCGATATGCTTGACCTGCGCTTCGGGCAGACCGGTGACCCGTTCGACTTCGTGGGGCGTCCACTTCGCGACTTGTTTGCGAATTTCGTCGACGCCGTAGACGCGCTGACGCAGGAATTCCTTATCCTCCCAGCCATTTTCGAAAATGTGCCAGAGCATCCCGTAGATCGTGGCAATATGGGTGCCTGGACGCACCCGGACATATTCGGTTGCGTGGGCGGCGGTCCGCGTCATGCGCGGATCAACCACGATCATCTTGGCGCGGTTGAGCTCCTTGCCTTCGAGAATATGCTGAAGCGAAACCGGATGTGCCTCCGCCGGATTGCCGCCCATGACGAAAATGGTCTTCGCATTGCGAATATCGTTGTAGCTGTTCGTCATGGCGCCATAGCCCCAGGTGTTGGCAACCCCGGTGACGGTGGTGGAGTGGCAGATACGCGCCTGATGATCGGAATTGTTGGTTCCCCAGAACGCAGAGAACTTGCGGTTC
>Ga0137413_10000435_pt1 | contig 13874 bp, 11 predicted proteins | sample CZODoug2_1_16fun_FD_108280 | JGI IMG/M metagenome (GOLD analysis project Ga0137413, IMG submission 108280) | Vadose zone soil fungal communities from Angelo Coast Range Reserve, California, USA - CZODoug2_1_16fungal (Illumina Assembly) | ecosystem: Environmental > Terrestrial > Soil > Vadose... | reverse complement strand
TGGAAGGACGGCCGTCGGGCGCCGGATAAAGCCACCGTGCTTCGCACCGAAAGGCTGTCGATTCCGGGTCGGGCTTTTCGCAAGGCGGGACTCGGTAAAGATGCGACCGACAAATTTCTGGGTGGGCTGCCGGGAGTTCAAAAAGAGGGTACGGATGGGCTCATCACGGCTGCGCGCTGGGTGTTGCACCGGATGCCCAAACACGTCCGGACGGTGTGCCTGGAGTTTTTCGGCCAGGCGCGCCAGGCAATTCCCTCCATTGTTGAGATCAAACGCTTCCTCGACGATGAGACTTCGCGCACGGGTGTCCAACTGGCCGGTCTCGAGCACCTCGACGATCGATACCTGCGTGCGGTTGGCTACGTAACGAAATCGAAGCGGGGCGCCTTCCCGAAACTCGCATTGTTTGGCGATATCGTGGGTGACGACGCTGATGCCGTGGCGGCGGCGACATCTCAGGTGGTTCGCCTGGCCAATGCACGCGGTGGAGAGGGGTTCATTGCGGTGAGCCCGGAGGCGCGTAAAAAGTTCTGGCTCGACCGCGCGCGAACGGCCGCAATTGCTCGACACACCAACGCCTTCAAGATCAATGAAGATGTGGTCATCCCCCTCGAGCGCATGGGTGACTACACTGATGCGATCGAACGAATCAACATCGAGCTGTCTACGCGCAACAAGTTGCGCATGCTCAACGAGATCGAGGCCTACCTGTCCAGTCCCGTACCCGTGGGAAAGACGGAGGATGCGGATCCCGAAGAGGTGCCCCGCGACGAGCTCATCGGTGGCCGTATCGATGAGGCCCTGGCGGCGGTCCGTGCCGGGCGCGCGCTATGGTCGCTCGTGCTGGAATGCCTCGACAACCCGGTGAGTGAAGTTCGCAATCGACTGAGCGAGCACGGCCCGACCGCACTCCTGGAGTCGTTCGATCTGCGGGTCCGGGGAGATCAGGGCGTTCGCATGATCGATGTCGTCCAGGATCAGACTCTGCGAATCTCCTGGAAGCGGGATGTGCGGCAGCCCCTCGCCAACATCCTCGTGGGCCCTCTGGCGGCCGTACTCACAGAGTGTGATGCGATCCATGCGCGCGTGCTGAAGGGCAGGGTATTCGTAGCCCTTCACATGCATGCCGGTGACGGCAACGTTCATACAAACATTCCAGTCAACTCCGACGACTATGGGATGTTGCAGGAGGCGAACGCCGCGGTGGAGCGCATCATGCGCATCGCTCGCGACCTCGGCGGCGTCATCTCGGGCGAGCATGGCATTGGGATCACAAAGTACGAGTTTCTGACGGATGCGGAGACAGCAGACTTTCGAGCGTACAAGCAGCGCATTGACTCAGCCGGCCGCTTCAACGCGGGTAAGCTGCTCCCCGGCGGCAACCTGCAGCGGGCCTACACACCGAGTTTCAACCTGTTGGGGCATGAGTCACTCATCATGCAACAGTCGGAGATCGGGTCCATTGCCACCTCGATCAAGGATTGTCTGCGCTGTGGCAAGTGCAAGCCGGTCTGCGCAACCCACGTGCCGCGCGCCAACCTTCTTTACTCACCCCGTAACAAAATCCTGGCGACCTCACTGCTCGTAGAGGCCTTTCTCTACGAAGAGCAGACACGGCGGGGCATTTCGATCAAACATTGGGATGAGTTCAGCGATGTCGCGGACCATTGCACTGTCTGCCATCGATGTGAGAAGCCTTGCCCTGTCGATATCGACTTCGGCGATGTTTCAATGGCTATGCGGGACCTGCTGCGTCGTATGGGGAAGAAGCGGTTTCGCCCTGCCGCGGCAGCCGCAGCGTTCTTTCTGGAGGCGACCAATCCCGAGACCATCAAGCTTGCGCGTATGGCGATGGTTGGCGTGGGTTACAAGGCGCAGCGTTTGGCAAATCGGGTGTTCAGCCGACCCGCGGCCCAACAGACTCGTCAACCGCCCGCGACTACCGGCCGAGCCCCTATCCGCGAGCAGGTCGTGCATTTTGTGAACAAGCGATTGCCCGGCGGACTGCCGAGCAAGACGGCGCGGGCGCTTCTCGATATCGAGGATAAGGCATACGTTCCGATCATTCGTGATTCGGCGCGAACCTCGGCAGACAGCGAGGCTGTGTTTTACTTTCCGGGGTGCGGTTCCGAGCGGCTGTTCTCGCAGGTTGGGCTCGCAACACAAGCGATGCTCTGGCACGTTGGAGTTCAGACGGTTCTACCGCCGGGCTACCTGTGTTGCGGCTATCCACAACGAGGTAGCGGTGAGACCGACAAGGCCAACAAGATCATCACGGACAACCGCGTGCTATTCCACCGGGTCGCGAACACGCTGAACTATCTCGACATCAAGACCATCGTGGTGAGTTGCGGCACCTGTTATGACCAGCTCGCCGGATACGAATTCGACCAGATATTCCCGGGCTCGCGCCTCATTGACATCCACGAGTACCTGCTCGAAAAGGGAGTGCAGCTCGAGGCCGTCACCGGCGTCCGCTATCTCTACCACGACCCGTGTCATTCACCGATCAAACAGAATGATCCACTGAAGGTCGTAAACCAGTTGATGAACTCAAAGGTAAACGGCCGGGTGCTGAAAAATGACCGTTGCTGCGGCGAGTCGGGCACCTTTGCGGTCACGCGCCCCGACATTGCTACTCAAGTTCGTTACCGTAAGGAGGAGGAGCTCAAACGCGGTGTTGAGGATCTGCGCCTCACCGGCGCAACAGGCCCGGTCAAGATTCTGACTTCATGTCCATCCTGTCTGCAGGGCCTTGCGCGGTACCAACAGGATGTTCCGCTCGATGCGGATTACATTGTTGTGGAGATTGCGAAGCACATATTGGGCGCGGATTGGTTGCCCCAATACGTTCGCATGGCGAACGCGGGAGGCATTGAGCGCGTCCTCGTGTGACGGCAAATCTGCGATCCCCGCCGCAACCTGTTCCCAGGGTTCTCCGGCTGTTCCAGGCCGGAGAACCCTTCTTCCAGGTGCGAGTGATTACTGAATCAACTTCGCATTCAGATTGTGCTCTCCGTTGGTACCCATCCAGTACAGGTATAAATGGCCGTTGAAGGTAAGGAGAGCTGGATTTCCCGCAACCGTTTCGCCTGTGTTGATTGTGCTCACCAAAGACCAACTTGGATAGGCATAGGCATTGATCATGATCACATTCGCGCCGGACGGGACCCATGCGATGTACACATTGCTGCCCAATGTCGCCATGCCGATGCCCGTGGTACTTACGGCACCGGCGTTTGAAATCAATGACCTGCCATTGACTTCAATCGCGTCGAAGGCATACGGACTGCCTGCGTGGGCTTCAACGGTGCCCAGCACGACCGCACCCCACAACGGCGTTCCGTCTGGAGCGAATCCCAGCGTGGGCGAGTCAACGGAAATCCTGGGTGTGGACGAAAAATAGGATTTCAGAAGTGTCAATAGCCCTTGGAAATTGACCGATACGCCTTGGTTCGAATTCCAGTCGATAATGGTCGAGTTGGGCGCCGTAGGCGCAACAAAAGGCAGGCGTGAGGCGTCCTTGGGATTATCCCACAGGTCAATTCCGCCGTGGACGAGCGGGGCTGCGAAGTTGACCCCGTCCGGAGACGTCGCTGTGTTCAGCGTGTGCCACTCATCGACTCCGGCAAAGCCCATGTACAGATTGTTGTTGTTCGCGGCAAGAGCGATGCTCGTGTAACTGTTGTACGTCTGCTGAGTGCCAACCAGAAACTGATTCTGGAAATGCAGACCGTCGGCTGACGTTGCGAGGTCAATGCGGTTCCCGCCCGCCCAACCTATCCACAAGAGTCCATGGAACGCGGCCAGTCCAGGCCCTGCGAAACTGGTATTGGATCCAAATACCACAGGGGCCCCGAAATTCAAGCCATCGCAGGAATTTGCAACAATGAGGCTGTGATCGGCGTTTGTACCCGCCCACGCCAGGTAGACCTGTCCATTGAACACGGCGGCTGACGGCGTCGCTATGGTGAACTTGTTATTCAAAACTACTTTCGTGCCGGCGGGCGGGAGAGCCGCGCATTGGGCACTGGCCTGCTGCTGCTGCGCGAAGCTGCTCAGAATACCGATGCCCATTGCCAGCAGAGCTTTGCTGCCCCACCGCCGAAGTGCCAAATGCCTGGCGCGGAAATCCTGTCGCCGCAAATATCGATTCAACATGACGCCTAACCTCCCGTGTTATAAAGAGTCTTTGTGCACACTCGTCAAGAAATGACCGCCGCTGCGTGCAGCCGACAGCGACCGGTTGGGGGAAACAGAGGGCAGCGGTCCTTCTCGCCTACGTCTCGAAGAACGCGCGTTCAAATGGTTCACGGTATTCGGATGGAACGACCACGACTTCGCGGGTGGCGAAGATCCCGGCAGACATCGGGCGACGCACTCCATGCCCGCGCCGTACCTGGGTATTTGGCTGTGACCAGTGCAGTGAAAAGCTGCTGAGAGCTCCATCCCCTGGTACTCGATCCCTCAAATAGCAGCTCCACGAACGCCAGGCTCCCTCCTGTCCATGTTCTCTCACGACGTTTTTTGCGGATGAGGTGAACGTCGCGATATCAACATTATGCGATACGCATGCTCGGAATCAAGCGGTAATTCTCTCGCACAGCCGATGGACCGCCGCTCGGGTGTCCAAAGGGCCGCGCAGCGATTCAGCGAGCACGAATGATTTCTCGTGTTGAGTTGCTCTGAACCCGTCCGGTGTCAAGTTGATTGACACATAGTCACGCCGCCTGCAACGAACATTGGCAGCCGTTGCGAGGCGTTGTGCATCAGCCGTGTCCGCAACGACGTTCGAGGGCCTCGATGGGCCCGCAATTGCCGGTTGCGCACTTGCTCCCCGGCGCTCGTTGCGGCCACCTTGGGAAGCGCCCGGCGGTTCCACGTCGGTGATCGGTTTGGCTCGCTCGACCTGGGCTGTTGATGGACAATATTGCTTGCAATGGCCAGCAGCACCAGCAGCAGCAGTAGATTCCCCAAGCTTCCGCTTCCGCTAACGCGGTGCGCTCAGCTGCTTTGCGCACTCCTTTTGATCTTTCCGTGGGTCTGGGCGGCCGCCGCGAAAAATCCATTAACCGCAATCGTGATTACCGCGAAGAACGGTCTACCCGACGACAACTTCGCGGGCTCCGCGGTGCTCGTACTGAACAACCTGGGGCCCGCCCCGATTGGCCTCATCACCAACAGGCCGACCAAGTTCGTGGTGTCATCGCTGTTTCCCGATCTGGAGCCGCAGCTCGGAAAAGTGCATGCCCACATTTACTTCGGCGGCCCCATCGAAGTGGACACTGTCTGGTTTCTCGTTCGTGCATCGAAGGCACCCAAGAACGCCGTCAAGGCATTTGACGATGTTTACATCAGCCGGAGCCGGCAGTTGTTGCTTCGCCTGCTCGCCAGGGCGGAGCCCATGGAAGGGCTGCGGATTTTCATCGGGCACGCGGGGTGGGCGCCCGGACAGCTCGAGGCGGAAATCAATCATGGGGACTGGGCGCTGAACAGGGCGACCGCGGAAGGGATCTTCAGCGGTAAGTCGGATCACCCCTGGCCGTCGGCTTCGGCGGGCAGGCCTACGACCTGAGGGTTCTTGCTCGACCCATGGGACCACAGGCAGCTCATGGCTTGCCATTAGCACTCATGGATTTGTCGCCTGCCCGGGTGAAGATTTGTGAGTCACAACGTAACTCTTCAGCAACTTTTCGAAGAGCTGCAATTTCGTTGGATCCATCAGGTCGGGACGAGCTTTCATCAAGGACTCGACCGTCTGTTGCAGTCCCGAATCGGAACTTTGTATTGCCTCGGACATAGTACCGTTCCTCACAATTGATAAATCAAGACCCTGGCTGCGAAGGCGCATGCGCCAGATATCCTGCGAGCAGGATGAAGCCGACCAAAGCAAGCGATGAGTTGCGCGGCAAGGGCGGCGGCTTCCACGGGGACACAGCTCTCCGGTCCGTCATTGCGGCAGTCAACAAGAGCAAGCTGAAAACACCTCCAATGACACATCCCCATCCGCTGAGCGGGCAATTTATTTCCTCGATACAAATCAACATGCGAGATGTATAGATCGGCATCTTCCAGCCAGCTATTCCAGTCGCGAGCTCGGTCACGGTCTGAGCATCGTAGTCTCAGGAGGTGTAATGTTGACACATGGGAGTTGATTTAAAAGCGGTATTTTGCGCATAAATTCCCGTCACTTGAGCGCGCATGTCTTCGATGCAATTGTCAGCACTGACGCTGTCAATCCATGCGAAAAAATGACGTCGTCAGATACGGTGTGCTCGACGTCTGCAACATGCGTTCATTTAGTGCGCATCATCCACTGAATCCTACTGCCGCATTTCTCGACAGTTGTCAGTTCACTTATCGACCTGCGCGTGGTTTGAAGCTGTCGCCGCTCACTGGGCCCCGGGAGCTACTGCCGAGCAGATGGGCCAGGGCTCGACGCGGCGAGCCGGTTAAGATTCGCGGCCGGGCCTGATCAGTGACAGCTCACCTGCTTCGATCACGCGCGGCAGGCTATCTGCCAATCCGCGCGTGACCCATCCAGTGCCGGCGCAGTAGAGATTTGTATCTCTAACCAGCTGAAGCTTATTATTCGCCTGTGCATGAGCACGCCCGGCCAAAGAAGGGATATCGGCCAATGAACCATTTCCTGCGAGCAGCGACCGCACTCGCGGTCGCCCTCCATATGACCGCTGCAATTTCACAACCCGCGCCACACGACGCCGAGGTCAGCGCCCCCATCCGCAAGGACGTGTTGACCGAGCTCGCCAAGCAACTCGAATCCCGCTACGTGATCGAAAGCACCGCGAAAAAGCTCGCCGAGCTGGTGAGATCAAAGCAACAGTCGAACGCCTACAAGAACATCAAAACCGGCCCCGATCTCGCCCGCGCCTTGACGGATGATCTCGCAACAATCGCGCACGACAAGCACCTGCGCGTCTACTACAGCTTTACGCCCATACCGAAAGACTCATCCGGTCCACCCCCAAAAGAATTCTTCGACCAGATGCGCAAGCTCAATGCCTTCGTGCCGAAGGTGGAGATTCTCGACGGTAACGTGGGCTATATCCGAGTCAACGGAGTCCCTCCGATCGACGTCGCTCGCCGTGCCGTAGCGGCAGCCTTTGCATTTGTTCACGAAACCGACGCCCTGATCATCGACAACCGCGGCAACGGTGGCGGTGACCCTGACACTGTCGCGTTTTACGTGAGCTATTTGAGCGAAGGGCAGCCCCATGTGATCAACACATTCCACTGGCGCGAGGGCAACCGGGTAGTCGAGTTCAAAACAACGGACCTCGGCGAGCTCTCTTACAGCGCCCGGAAACCTGTGTTCGTACTGACCTCACACATGACATTTTCCGGCGGAGAGGAATTGTCGTACGACCTCCAGGTGTCCAAGCGCGCTGTGATCGTCGGCGAAGTAACGGGCGGCGGCGCAAATCCCGGCGGGCCCGTATCGCTGGGCCATCAATTCGGCGTGAATATGCCCAGCGGCCAGGCTGTCAATCCGATCACCGGAACAAACTGGGAAGGCAAGGGCATCCAGCCCGATGTACCCGTTCCGCCCGCAGCCGCATTGTCGAAAGCGCAAGCGCTTGCCATTGATCGTCTGGAGTCCGACGCGACCGATGCGGGTGCGCGCGCCGCGCTCAACGCGATCTCCCTGAAACTCCGAGCAGTCGAGGAGGCGCGATCGGGTCGGGATGTTCGACTGAGTAACGCAGACCTGGTTGGAACCTATGTACTGCGCTCCGGCCCGGGCGTGGCGCTCGACATCCTCGAGAAAGACGGACACCTGATCCAGTGCGTCGCCGGCGTTTCTGAGGTAACGCTGATCCCCCTCGAAGGAAATCGATACCTCCACGAAGGCCATACCGCTGAGTTCGTTACCAACTTCGTGGTGAGTGAGGGGAAGACGGAGCTCATTCTGGAGGTGCCGTTCGGTCCTGTCACTGCGCGTGAGAAACAGTAATGGAGTTATCTCGTCGGCTCACAGTCCAGCGCCATGCGCGTTCAAAAGCTGCCTGACCGTCTCCATTGACTCTTTGACGGCATGAGGGGTGCCAAGCGGGATTACGCAGCGGGCGGCTGTCGGAAATTCATCGGCCCCAGGCGACCGGATTACCCCGACAGCGGGTGCATTGATCCAGACACCGCTGTCGTCCAGCCGCGTAAGCCTCACAAACTGCTCACCAGCTCCGATCCTATGCAGAAATGTCTGCGGCGAATCGCCGATGTGCAGCTCACGCGCAGACACTCCATACACGGTCGTGACCCTTTTCCCGGTGTTCGCGTCGTTTTCGGCAATCCCAGCCAGGGTCGAAATATGGAAGTAGTAACGAGTACCGTCGAGGGTTACCAGCTGTGGCATAGGGTTTTGCGCGAGAACCAGTTACCAGGGCACCTGAAGCTAGCACACTTCAATCGCCGCATCTAAAAGCTTGATGACCCCCTGCAACACAGTCAAAATCAATTCCATGCTCTGCGCGCTTGCCAACTCAAAACGTCGCTTGCTCTCATTGCTGTTTCTGGGCATCGCCCTGCGTTGCAATCCAACCCTGGCCGAGCCTCCGCCTGCCGAGAGCCCCAACGTCAATGGGCACACCCTGCCTCAGGTGACAATCGAGTCGCAGCGCAAGCAGATCGAGCATCAAGCTTACGAGTTTGTCAGCAAACTGACCAAAAATCCTCAATTCCGCGATGAGTCCCTGCCGCGATGGAATGTGCCACTGTGCTTCGCTGTCGCGGGATTGCCCGCGGATCAGGGGCTGTTCGCACTCGGACGCCTCTCTGACATAGCACGTGCTGCGGGCGCGAAAGTGGCTCACGCCGGTTGCAAATACAACTTCTTCGTTGTGTTCGCGGCCCAGCCGGATCTCATGTTGCAAAAAGCATTTCGTCGGCATCCGAAATCGTTTGATACCTGTGACGGTGTGCCGGTCATCAAAGAGTTTCTGAAACCGTCCAAACCGCGAGTCGTTCGTGTTTGGCACAATGTGCGGGCATTCCAGCGAGATGGAATTCCCATCGGCTCATCGGGTCTGTGCGGGGGCGTCGTGGTGGATAAAAAGGATCTCCCGATCAGTCTGCAATATTCCCCCTCGCGTATCGAGAGATACGACATTATTGCCTTCTCACTGGCTCTCGTGATTGTTGATACCGCCTATCCAAAGCCAGTCAAACTGGGCCAGCTCGTCGACTATGCCGCTATGGTAGGACTGGCGGATATTGCTTTGGATCCGGATGTGGGTGACGTACCCAGCGTTCTGCGACTGTTTGACCAACCGCCCGATCAACAACCCGCAGGCTTGACGCCCTGGGACGAGGCTTTTCTCAGCGGCCTCTATCACTCGGACCAGGCTGTTCGGACACAGACCTCGCAGATTGCGGTCAAGATGACAGGGCGTATCTTGCCCTAGGACCGTCCGATGGGGCCGAGCTCACCAGCGTTATTGTGGGTCTGGCGCAGCAAGTATCGTGAGCCTGCTTTGCGCCAGCGCATCATTACCGACGGGCATTCGCCGGCTCAATACCGTGCCGCGACCGTGCGCAACCTGGATCCATGGTACCAGGCCTTTGACGTCACGCCGGGACAGTCCCAATATCTCGCTCCCGAGAATCGCGTGCGGGTCTGGTAGGCCCACCACGGGAGCTCGTTGCACGAGGCGAGCCGAGATGTCGACTGAAACAGAACAGACCAGCGAAGCAGTCCTTACCCGTCTACGCGACGCGATTCGCGAGTTCACGCACGAACGGGATTGGGATCAGTTTCATACACCGAAAAATCTGGCTGCGTCGGTGTCCATTGAGGCAGCCGAGTTATTGGAGCAGTTTCAGTGGCTCCAGACCGGCGTGGCCGCGGAGCTGGGTAACGGCAGGCTGACGGCGGTGCGCCACGAAATGGCGGACGTGCTGGTCTATTTGATCCGGCTGGCGGACAAACTCGACATCGATCTGGTCGCCTCGGCCTGGGAGAAGTTGGAGTTGAACCGGGCCAAGTATCCCGCGGACAAGGTCAGAGGCGACGCTCGAAAATACGACGAGTACGCGTCGTGACGCAGCCCTCAATCCCTCCAAAAATGCAACTCAGGCGCCCCCACCACCCCGGCATTGTTCGCCATATGCTCTGCCAGCCCGGGCGACTGAAAGAAATCCGTCGCCCGCGCGACATCACTCACCGTCCACAACAGCAGCAGGTTGTTTGGATCATCCTGCATCTGCAGGATCGCGCGATCCGTGAGCCCTGCGTTTTGGCGGTCAGCCGCATCCATTGCATAGGCTTTCAGAGCTGTCGGGTAGTCACGAACAGACACCGTCATGGTGGCGTAGTTGGCGGCGGAGGCTGGTTTGTATTCTCCCTGCCGGAACCGGACTCGCGGTGTTCCGATGATGCCTCCCGCCTTCATGGCGGCGGCCAGATCCGGTGATGCGATAAATGACTTGGCGCGACCGACATCACTCATTCCCAACATGATTGCGATCAGGTTGGCATTGTCGTGCTCGCGCAGCACATGGATGTCAGTCAGGCCCGCCGCCGCACGGTTCGGCCTGTCCGCATCAAACACCTTCCTCCATGTCGCGTAATCCTTGCACTCATGAATGACCGTGAGATAGTTCGCCATCTTGTTCTCCGGCGTTGGTCATGCAAGGGAAAGGGACCCCAACCGCACGATAGACCAAAAATGTCTCCGGCGCACTAGCACACGAGCGGAGCCGGTGCGGCAGCGCACAACGCATTGGCGCCATCCTGGTCCGGGGCGCGCCCTGCCAACGCCAACTCCCTACACAGGCGGCGGGTTCCGCTCAGCAAACTGCCCGTTCCAATACGGATAGTAAGGATAAGGCGGCGTCACACGGCTCGCCGCATCGAGCCTGGCTACCCGCTCCGCGGTCAGATTCCAGCCAACTGCACCGATGTTCTCCCGCAGTTGCGCTTCATTGCGCGCCCCGATCAACACCGTAGCAACCGTAGGCCGTTGCAGCAGCCAGTTCAAAGCGACCTGCGATATCGTCTTGCCCGTTTCGTCGGCAATCTCAGCGAGTGCATCAACCACGCGATACAGGTGCTCCTGATCCGCAGGTGGCGCAAACCCGGCGGTCTCATGCAGTCGGCTCGACGGCGGGAGCGGTTGGCCACGTCGGATCTTCCCGGTCAGACGTCCCCAGCCCAGCGGGCTCCAGACTACCGCGCCAATACCCTGGTCCAGGCCCAGTGGCATCAGCTCCCACTCGTAGTCGCGACCGATCAGTGAGTAGTAAGTCTGGTTGGCGACGTATCGGGAGTAGCCGTAGCGGTCGGCGGCCGCTTGCGATTTCATGATCTGCCAGCCGGAGAAGTTGGAGGCGCCGAGATAGCGGACTTTGCCCGCGCGTACCAGGTCATCGAGCGTTGACATGACACTCTCGACAGGCGTCATCGCGTCAAAGTGATGCAGTTGGAGCAGATCGATGTAGTCCGTCCCGAGGCGTTTGAGGGCTTTGTCCGTAGCCTCAATCAGATGATGGCGCGAGGCGCCCAGGTCATTCGGGCCGTCCCCGGCGCGAAGTGTCAGTTTGGTCGACAAAATGACGCGGTTGCGTCGCCCCTTGATCGCAGCGCCCAGGATGGACTCCGACGCGCCGTCTGAATACACATCGGCGGTGTCGAAGAGATTGACACCGGCGTCCAGGCAAATGTCGACCAGCCGCCGCGCTTCGCTCTCGTCCGTGTTACCCCACGCGCTGAACAGGGGACCCTTGCCACCAAAGGTTCCCGCACCGAAGCCGAGAACCGGAACCTTGAAACCCGACTGGCCGAGAAATCGATATTCCATCGCTATACTCCAATTGTGCAGGCGTCTGCCGCAATCCGGCGACCGCTGTCCAAGCGGACACTCAACACGGCAAGAATCAGTCCCGCCACGGTGACGAGAGCAGCAACCCAGGTGACCGCCCCCAATCCGGGGCCGTGGTTGATAACAAACCCTCCCAGCCAGGCGCCGAGCGCATTGCCGAGATTGAAAGCGGCAATATTGAGGCTCGACGCCAGACTCTGGCCGGCACCTTCCGCCTTCTGCAGGACTCGAAGTTGCAGAGGGGCGACTGTCGCGAACGTCGCGCCACCCAACAGGCCCGTGAAAATGACAGCACCGGGCTGGCTGTGCAGGGCAAATGTCATCGCGGCCAGGACGATGGCCAATGCACCGAGCGTGCCCAGCAGCGCCGGCACCAACTTGCGGTCGGCCAGGCGGCCGCCCAGCAGGTTGCCTGCGATCATGCCCACGCCGAACACCAGCAAGACAGGTGAAACGGCGGACTGGGAGAAGCCGCTCAGGCGCGTCAGGATCGGTTGGATGTAGGTGAAGACTGTGAATACACCGGCGAAACCCACTACTGTGGTCAGCAACCCCATCAACACCTGTGGCCGCGCAAGAACCCGCATCTCAGTGCTGAAGCCTTGCGTCGCAGACTCCTTTGCAGAGTCATGCGGCACCAGTGCCGCGATGACCATGATGGCAATGACACCGATGGCGCTCACCGCCCAGAACGTTGCACGCCAGCCGAAATGAGAGCCAATCCATGCGCCGGCAGGAACGCCAAGCAACGTGGCGGCTGTCAGCCCCGTGAACATCGTGGAGATGGCTGAGGCTGTGCGATTGGCCGGAACCAATCGAGCTGCGACAACAGAGCCAACGCCGAAGAAGGTTCCGTGCGCAAATGAAGTCACGATGCGCGCGAGTAACAGCCACGTGTAGTTGGGCGCCAGCGCGCAGGCAACATTTCCTATCGTGAAGATGACCATCAGCGCAATCAGTGTCGCCTTGCGCGGCAGGCGGCCGGTCATTGCGGTCAAAAGGGGAGCGCCGATGAATACACCGAACGCATACCCGGACACGAGCAGCCCTGCGGCTGGAATACTCACGTGCAGATCGGCGGCGACCTGCAGCAACAGTCCCATGATCACGAATTCCGTCGTCCCGATGCCGAAGGCTCCCGCGGTCAATGCATAAAGGGCCGCAGGCGCACGCCGTTCCGATGCCATTGTGAGCTTTTCCCGTGAAATGACAGACCGTAAAAGTAGGGTCTTGCACCTTCTATAAAAACCGGCAATATCGCGATTCACTTTCAATGAAATATTGATAATCATGGACCGCATAGGCGACCTGGCCCTGTTTCTGCGCGTGCTCGATGCCGGCTCAATCAGCGCAGCGGCGCGCTCAATGGATCTATCCGTGGCAGTGGCGAGCCAGCGCCTGAAGCGACTCGAGCGCGAGTTGGGCGTTCGACTGCTTCACCGGACGACGCGTCAACTGAGCGCTACACCGGAAGGCGCCGCGCTGGCGGAGCAGGGCCGCGTCCTCGTCGACGACATCGAAACGCTGACCGCCGGCCTGCGCCAGGCCGGCACCCGAGTGAGCGGAACTCTGCGCGTGACCACTGCCTCCATGTTTGGACAGCAATACATCTCGCCACTGATACCCAAATTTCTCGCGCTCCATCCGGACGTGACGCTGAGCTTCGACCTCAACGATCAGACGCTCGACCTGGTCAAAGCGGGAATCGACCTGGCGATCCGCATCGGCACACTAGAGGATTCCAACCTGGTCGCACGCCGTCTCGCGACCAACCGGCGCGTGTTGTGTGCATCACCGAAATACCTGCGGCGCCACGGCACTCCGAAAACACCCGCTGACCTGGAGCAACACCAGTGTTTGATACTGGTAGGCAGTCAAGGACGGCGGGATGTCTGGCGCCTGACAGATCGCAAGAAGGGCGAGGTCAGTGTGCGGGTCAATGGCCGGGTAGAGAGTAACCAGGGCGAGCTGCTGCGCGATGCGGCGCTGGCCGGTCTCGGTATCGCGATGCATTCCACGTGGCACGTGTGGGAAGAC
>Ga0137413_10000434_pt1 | contig 13876 bp, 9 predicted proteins | sample CZODoug2_1_16fun_FD_108280 | JGI IMG/M metagenome (GOLD analysis project Ga0137413, IMG submission 108280) | Vadose zone soil fungal communities from Angelo Coast Range Reserve, California, USA - CZODoug2_1_16fungal (Illumina Assembly) | ecosystem: Environmental > Terrestrial > Soil > Vadose... | reverse complement strand
GGTGTAGAACGCGATCGCAGCGCCGATGTCGGCGACCATGTATCGCTGAACGCGTCGAGCGCGGGCTGGTCTGCTGCGGTCATTGGGGCTCTCTCCGGTGTTGAGTCGGGTCATTGAGAACGGCAATCAGAAATTGAATACGGGTGTCGAGCTCGGCAGCGGTGCGACGAAAGGCGGCCGGCGTTCCGGCATCCTCGGTGTCAGCGTCGGTCGGGTTGGCGATGCTCCAGTGAATGAGATCGGGGGAATGCGGGAATTCCGGACACACTTCACGGAGCCGGTCACACAGGCTGATCACGTAGTCGAATCGCCGATGGGCGTACGTAGTGAGGTGGCGCGGCCGGTGACCGGTGAGATCGATGCCATATCCACCCAACGCGCGAATGGCGTGCGGATGCAGTGGTTTCGGGTCACTGCCGGCGCTGAGCACCTCGACCCGACTGCCGGCACGATGGCGCAGCAGCGCCGCAGCCATCGGCGACCTGGCGCTGTTACCCGTGCAGAGGAACAACACTCGTACCGGCCAGACAAGCCGCGGGGTCGGTATCCGCTCGTGGGCAAGGCCCGGATGCAGCGCAACCGCGGCTCCGGCGAGAAACCGTGCGCACCGGGTCAGGTCGAGGTGGTAGTAGACATCGCGCCGATCGGCGCTACTGCGCCGGATCGTGACCAGTCCCGCGCCCCGGAGCTTGCCGAGGTGATAGGAGATCAGGTTCTGCGGTTCGTCGATCGCGGTCACGAGCTCCCGCACCCGGCGGTCGCTGTGTGCCAGCTCGTGCAGCAGCCGCCACCGCAGATCATGGCCGGCGAGCCGCACGAACTCCGGCACCGGAGGTCGATCGCGAGTCGGCATGTGGCAACGATACATCAATGTGGTTTGATGCATTGAGACCGCGACCGTCATGACGGTGGGTCAGTCCCGTGGCGTGGACCGGCTTTCAGCCAACAGAGAGCGATGTAGCGAGTGTTGTTTCGTCGATGTCGGATGTGCGTACGGTGATGTGCAACTGCCATTTTCCGGCGAGGGGTATTTCGGTGCTGGTTGCGTGATACGCGCCCAGGGAGGTGCGCTGTACAGTGACCGGCATCGGCCCGAGGTTGCGCGCCGGCAGAACCAACGCGAGATCCAGCTCGGGCAGATTCATTCGATTGCCGTGGGAATTGGTGACGATGACCGAGACGGTATTGGGTCCGGTTCCGGCCGGTGTAACCATCAGCTCGAGTCTTCCCGACCCGTTGGACCCGCCGGTATCAAAGCGCACCGTCTTATGAACGGGCCCTTGGTCTGCGGCCATCTCGGCGCGCTGCTCACGCATCGCGGCGGCCTCCGCGTGTGCTTCGCGGCTGGGATTCGCGTTGACCAGCACCGCGGTGACCGCGATGAGCACAATCGCGCCGCTGGCCTCGGTGAGCACCGAGCGGCGCAACAAGCCGGCCGGCGGCGGCGAGCCGTCGGGTTGATGCCAACGCTGCACGGCGCGCCGGGAAACACCGGCGATCGCGATGACCGTAACGAAACAGGAAAGCTTGACCACCAGCAGTCGCCCGTACGCGGTGTCTACAAAGGACGGCCAGGTACCTAGCTGCCGCCATACCTGGTAGCTGCCGCTGCCTACGAGCATGAGCACACAGCTGAATGCCAGCGGTGAAAACCGCTTCACCGCGGTGGTCATGACGGCCCGTTGCTCGCTCTCGCGCCGCAGCGCGATCAGCAGTGTGGCCAAGCCGCCGAGCCAGATGCTCATCGCCGTCAGATGCAGCACATCCAGTGGCATCGCCAACATCGTCTGCATGCCGGTGTCGGCGTGCCCGGCCACGCTCCAGGTGGCCGCCAGCGCCAGGCTCAGCGCCGCGCCGGACCCGGCCAACACGATTCGTGGGCGAACGCTGGCGTTCACCCACGCGGGTAACGCGTACCGAAGAAATCCGGCCGCCGCCGCGAGGAGAGCCAGCCTGACCATCAGCGCGATACCAAGGTGCAGGTGTGCGGTGGCCGCCAATAACGACGGGTCGAAGAGATGTAGCAGGCCCTTTCGGGCGCCGTACGGACCCTCCAACAAAAACGTGGCGACCGCGGTGAATACCAGCGTTGCCCAGGCACCAGTCGACAGGAGTCGTACCGACCGCCGGGCGACCCCGGCCGGCCAGCACATCAACACAAAGGCAACCGAGCCAACCAGCAGCGCCAGCCCGGCGAACGCAATGCCACGTACGATTCCATACAGAATTCCGACTGTTTCACTGCCGGACGGCTGCATTTCGTGAGCGGCGGCAGCTACCTTGGCGGCCATGGCCGACGGATGTCCGACCGCAAAGGTAATCGCGCCGGAAACGGGATGCGAGTCGGCCGAAATAACCTGCCAGGCGACCGTATAGCTGCCCTTCATCGAGTCGGCACGCAGCCCGACCGTGACCGACTTGCCGTTCTCGGTCGTGCTTCCGGTGTCCACCCGTTTGCCATCAGGGTTCAGGATTCGGACGGCGGCCGAGGGAAGCTGCACGGTCTCGCTGAACATGAACGACACCTGCCTGGGCAGGGTTTGCAATACCGCACCCGCTCGTGGCGTCGAGGACATCATCATCGCGTGCGCCGATGCCGACTGCGCGCACGTCAGGAGCATCATTACGGTGCCCAGCACAATAATGGCGAACGAACGTACGGGCAGGCCACGAGGGGATCTGATGGCCTGTCCGCGCCGCTCCGGAGCAGACTGTGCCCGCTCCGGAGCGAAGTGCCATTCTCGAATTATCGTGCTCATCGTTGCTGTACGCGTCGCCAGGCGAGCCCACCGAAAACGGCACCGATAAGCCCGAGTGCCAGGCCGGCGGCACCCAATGACAGGCCGGCGGTCGCCTTCGACGATCCGGCGGCTTTGACGGTCGCCGGCTTCTCTTTGCTTGTGGCATCGGCCTTCACGGCCTGGACCGCTGCCGGGGCTGCCGATGCCGGAGTGAGTGTCAGGGTCGGCGCGGGGTGCTCAGCGTCCTCTGAGGAGTCGATCCACCGAACCACCTCACCGTTGCTGTACGTCTGCAACACCTTGAAGGTCAGCTTCGCGGTCCCGCTCGGCAGCGGGCCGACCGCCACCGGAAAGTCCTGATAGGACTCCGACGGAATCTGACCGCCCGACCACGTGATCTGCGAGACCGCCTCGGTTACCTTGCCATCGTCGGTCGTGACGGGCTTGGCCAGTTTTGTTTTCTGTACGGTCGCTGTCCAGCCCATGAGCGCGGTCGTTTGTACGGACGGGATCGGATTGTCCGCCGGAAAGCTGACCTGCACCTTCACGGTCTTGACGCCAGGCTCCTCGGTCGGCACCCGAAACGCGATTTCGGTCTCGGCGCCCTGAGACGCCGTCGCGGGCGACACCTCGACGTGGGCAGCCGCCGACCCGGCAAAACCGATCACCACCACCACTGTGCAAAGTCCGATCGCCGTGGCGCGGCGGGTATTAATTGCACAATTCATTTCATCGCTCCGAATTAGGGGCCTGCAGGCATGGTTCGACGCCGAAAGATAAGGAGAACGAGTGGTCCGGGTGGGCCGAACGCTCCGTTGAGTTACGGCCCACCCGGGAGATCACACCGGCTTAATAGCCACCCATACCACCGGATTCGGTGCCCAGAGCGGTGCCGGCAACGTCCAGTACCAGCGGGGCGACGTGCCCGGTCACCCAGCCGGTCGGGTCCGCGATTGCCGGGCCGAAACCGAGTAGCGGCTGGGTGAGGTGCTGCTCCTGCACGTGGGTCAGCAGCATGTCCACCGCGTCGCCGACGTGCGCCAGGTTCACCGGCAGACCGGTGCTGGCCGCGGCCGGTTCGACGGTCGGCGTCGCCGCCGACGCGGCCGGCGCCCCGGCAAAGGCCGCAAAGCCGGCCAGCGCCAGGCCTGCCGTCGGGACAGCCACCCACCGCGCCTTGAGAGATTTCACCGTTGAGCCTCCATCTGTTGGTTTGTCGACCTACTGTGGTCTGAGACGCCATTCGTAGCGCCGTGTCGGACATTCGACTCTCGCCATGATGTCGGGATGTCAAAACTGCGTAATAGTTCTGTCGCCAATTGCTCACACGCGGTAATGTCCGATGTGAAGATCGCGATACGACACAGACTCTCAGTGTCCTGAGTGGACCCACCTCGGGATCGTCGGACCGAGCGCTGCCGCGTCAGGTCGTCGTGGCCCTCCCGTCCGCGATCATGCAGGAATCGTCCGCGACACGCCGTAGTAAGCAGCCACACCCGCATGATCACCAAACCAGAGCGACCGAGGACGCTCCCCGCCCTCAACCCACCGCTATTTTCGATGGATCCACGGTGGGCTCGCTGCGCGACGCTGGACAACGAGCCCACCGATAGCGTCTCTAGTGGTAGCCGTGTTCGCCGGAGTCGTCGCGCGGCGCAATCGCCCGCTCGATAACGTGCTCAAACACCGGAGCAAGATGGCCGGTGACCCAACCGGTCGGGTCCTGGACTGCCGGGCCGAAACCGAGCAGTGGCTGGTCGAGATGCTCGTACTGAAGGTGATCGGTGAATATCTTCGCCGCATCACCGATGTTCGACACCAGCGGAATCGGCAACGTGCCGTCCTCACCGTGCGCCGGCGAGGCCGCAGAACTATCCACGACCGGAGCAGCGGAGGCGGCCGGTGCAACGACGAGCGCCGCACCACCGGCGACCACGAGGCCAGCCACCGGTACACCGAGCCAGCGCAACTTGAGCTTGTTCATGTGCGTTCCTTTCGATTGCGTGCTCGCGCACGGGAATTCACGGCGCGCCAGATTGACACGCCAGGCAACGAGAGACGACGCGATCAGGTGCATCGTCGAATACGGGATTCCGCGCACGCCAAAATAGCGACGATCGTAGAAAAAGGAGGCGACGCAGATCCGACGCTAAACGCTTAAGGCGTCAGCAATCAGTGAGAGAAATCGAATGACTCAGCGACAATTCGCAGCATGGACCCGCATGAGGTCCACGTGCCGGCGTCGTACCGCAGTAATCACAGAAAGGACACTAGCGACACTATCGGTCACCGTCAAGTACAATGTCTACCGGAATAATAGGAATCGGGTCCTGTTTGGCACCGACTGCCGGCCGCCCTTACGGCGAACCGTCGCATGTGGACATTCCGGTTCCGGCATCGCGTTGCGTCTATACGCGTGCGGCAATGCCAACTTGGCCGGTGCGACCGGATCATTGATCCATTCGGACACGAATGGGAAATCGGCAAGCCGATCGGTCAGTGGCCACCGACCTAGCTCGCCCGTCTGTGGGATGCAAGCGGCAATGCGCTAGCAATTGAGTTGCCGCTTCGGCATGCGGTTGCTGGACTGGTAGGCATGGCAACGATCGTTCCTGAGATGAAGGCTACGTTCCGCGCGCAGGGGTTTGTGGTGGTGCCCGATGTGCTCAGCGTTGATCAGGTCGCCACGGGCCGGATCGCGATCGCGGCACTGCTGAATGAAGAGCACCCGGCTGCCGGCCCCGGGATTTCGCTGTGGCCGCGGTTCGGCGCCGGAGGGCACGCGTTGCTCGATCTCTACCGCACCGCGGGCATCGGGCAGCTGGCCGGGCAGTTGCTACGCCCGGACCTATCCGTCGAAGAGCCAGCCGCGGCTCAGGTGGCGATAACGATCCCACCGTGGCCACACCGCCCTGGCGGTCCACACGTCGACGGCCTCAGCCCGACCGACCCGGACGGGCGGCCGGGCACCTTCACTCTTCTTGCCGGTGTATGGCTCACCGACCACAGTCGCCCGAACCGCGGCAACCTTTGGGTCTGGCCGGGCACGCACTTGCGGTTCGGCCGGTACCTCGCCGAGCGGGGCGCGGACGCCATTACCCGGACCGAGGAAATGAATCCCGGACCGTACCCGGACATCGACCTGGGCGATCCGATCCAGGCGATGGGTCCGGCCGGAAGCGTGCTGTTCGCCCACTACCTACTCGCGCATAACACCGGCGGCCACGACGGCGCCACCAACGATCCACGCCGGGAGACGGTGTACTACCGCCTCCACGCCATCGGGCACCGCGACCGCTGGCGCGAGACCGTCACCTCACCACTCACCGAGTTCCACTGAGCATGTGAGTAGGTAAGACCAGCCCTCACCGGCACAACGCAACTCGGCGATTGCTGTGCAAGTGGAGCGATCTGGGCGGAGAATGACGCGCATGCGGATCGTGGAACGTTCCACCGTCGTGTCGGCACTGGTCGAGTACGGCCGTGACTGCGACGCGGGCGAGGGCCGACTGGTGCTCATGTCGGGCGAGGCCGGCGTCGGCAAGTCCACCGCACTCGAACAATTCGCCCAGGCCATACCCGATGCGCGCTGGCTACTCGCCGGCTGCGATGGCCTGTCCACTCCCCGTCCGCTCGGCCCCCTCTTCGACATCGCCGACCAACTCGGCGGCGACCTGCAGGCCGCCTGCCGCTCCGGTGCCGGACGGGACGAGCTCTTCGCCGTCCTCTTGCGCGAGATCGAACGGCCCCGCGGGCTGACCGTCCTCGCCATCGAGGACATCCACTGGGCTGACGAGTCCACGCTGGACCTCATCCGCTACCTCGGCCGACGGATCCGCGACACCTCGGTGCTGGTCATCACGACCTACCGCGACGACGGCCTCGCTCCCAAAGACCCGCTGCGGATCGTCCTCGGAGATGCCGCCACCCAACGCACCACCCGACGGATCTCCGTCGCGCCGCTCTCCGAAGAGGCGGTCGCCGTCCTTGCTGCCGACAGCAATCTCGACCCCGCCGAGCTCTACCGGCTCACCGGCGGCAACCCGTTCTTCCTCACCGAAATCATGCTGTTGGGTACGGCCGACGTCCCGCCGTCGGCCCGTGACGCCGTCCTGGCCCGGATCGCCGTACTCACCGACGACGCGCGGCAGACCGTCCAGGCCGCAGCACTGATCGGCAGCCACATCGATGCCGAACTGCTGGCGGCCGTCGCTGCAGCCAGCGCAGATGTGCTCGACGAGCTCGTCACTGCAGGCGTCCTCGTAAGCGACAATATGACGCTGCGATTCCGGCACGAGATCACCCGTCTCGCCGTGGAGCAGCAAATCTCCGCGCACCGCCGCAGACCCATCCACGCCGTCGTGCTCGCCGCCCTGCTGGCAGTCGGATGCGACGAAGACGCCCGGCTCGCCTACCACGCCGAGGGCGCCGGCGACAGCGAATCCGTACTGCGGTTTGCGGCCAGAGCCGCGGAACGGGCGGCCGACCTCGCTGCTCACCGGGAGGCCGCCGCACAGTACGAACGCGCACTGCGCTTCAGCCAGGACGCGGAACCCGAAGTCATCGCAGACCTCAACGACCGGCTGGCGCTGGAGACCGCGCTGATCGACCGCTGGCAGGACGCCGCCGACGCCCGAGAACGAGCACTACAACTCTGGCGGCAGACCGGCAATCGACTCCGCGAGGGCGACACCCTGCGACGGCTGTCCCGCACCATGTGGCGACTGTGTCGAGGCAAGGAGGCAGGCATCCGCGCCGACGAGGCGATCGCGGCCCTCGAGCCTCTTGGACCCACGGCTGAATTGGCCTGGGCGTACGCGAACCTGGCCAATCACCTGCTGTTGACCGACAACTTCGACGCCGGGAGAACAGCCGCACACCGTGCCGAGGAGCTGGCCGAGAAACTCGACCTGCCAGCCGCGCACAGTGATGCCCTCAACAGCGAGGGCTGCATACTCGCGAACACCGGCGGGGACTGGGAGAACGTCCTGGACCGCGCGCTCACCGTCGCGCTGAACGCCGGTGCAGCGGAGCAAGCCGGCCGTGCGTACTCCAACAGCTACGTCAATTACGCGACCGCCCGCCGCTTCGCCGACGCCGAGCGGTACTACGTAGACGGGTCCGCCTATTGCTACGAGCACGACATCTCCACGTACCTGACCTGCCTGCGTGGTCATCGGACCAGTGCTTTGGTGGCGACCGGGGACTGGGACGAGGCGGTCCACATCGGCCGGTCGCTGCTCGACTCCGGTGCCTCGCCGGTTAATCGGATCAGCTCATTGGTCAGCGTGGGCACCGTGCTGGCCCGTCGAGATGGTCCGTCGGCGTGGGCGCTACTCGACGAGGCCCTCGGTCTGGCGCTCGGCACGAACGAAGCTACCTGGATCTCCTTTGCCCGGCTGGCCAGAGTCGAGGCGTACTGGTTCGAAGACCGGACCGCAGAGCTCGCCGCCGAGCTCGCAGCCGTTCATCCGTACGCGCTGCAATCCGATGACTGGGAGGCAGGACAGCTCGCGACCTGGCTACGACGCAGCGCGGTCAACCTGCCGGACCCGGACGTGGTGGCGGCGCCATACATGCTGGCACTGGCCGGGGACTTCGACGCAGCCAGCCAAGCCTGGTCCGAACTCGGCTGCCCCTACGACGCGGCGCTGGCGCTCTTCGACTCCGGCACCGAGGAGGGCCTACGCCAAGCGCTAAGCCGATTCGATGCCCTCGGCGCGGATGCGGCAGTGCAAGCCACCCGCCGCGCAATGCGCCAACTGGGCGTCCGGTCCATCCCGGCGGGAACGCGATCGACGACCCGATCGCACCCGCACGGCCTGACACAGCGCGAGAACGACGTGCTCGAGTTGATCCGCGCCAAACACACCAACGCCGAAATCGCCGCCAAGCTCTTCATCTCCACCAAGACCGTCGACCACCACGTCTCCGCGGTGTTGGCAAAGCTGGGCGTATCCACCCGAGCGCAGGCAGCGGCCGCTACACAGCCAGTACGGTCGCGATGATCATCGGCATCGAGCGACCTCATGACGGCTCGACGCATTAAGAGGACTTCGCCGGCGGAGTGATAGCGCAGCCAGCCGGAGTCATACCGGCTGGTCACCAGCGGCGGCCAGCTCGGCAAGGCCGCGGGCCCGGGCACGACACCGTGCTGCGGCTAGCCGGTCGTACCCTTCGATGCTGTCCGCGAGAGCCAATTGAACGTCGCGCTCGCGGGTCAGGCTGCCGATGACACTGAACGCATCGGCCGCGTCCCGTAGCAACGCAATCGCGGGCGCATCGCCGGTCTCCGCCCGTACCGCGAGACCCAGGCTGTAGAGGGCCTCGGCGCGACCCCAGCGGTCGCGAAGGCGCTCAAATCCGGCCAATGCCTCACGCAGGAGAGCGATCGCGGCGCGGGAGTCTCCCGCCGAAACCAACGCGAGACCAATGCCGAGCTCCGCCATCGCTATACCAATGCGATCATCGAGCCCCTCGAATAGCTCGAGTGCCCGCCGGTAGGCGCGGGCCGCCCCCCGGTGGTCACCGATATTCCGCAGGGCCGCACCACGGTGGTTGGTTGCCATCCCTTCGCCACGCGGATAAGCAATTGACCTAAAGAGTATGGCCGCTTCCTCATGCTGGACGATCGCTTCGGAGTACGCACCCATGCCACTGTGCACCAGACCCATGTGATTGATCGCGAGCGCCCGCTCCAGCGGATCTCCGGCTTGCTCCGCCAACGTTGCGGCCTGTCGGTGAAAGAGCATTGCCTCAGAAAATCGCTGCTGCTTACAGATCGACAGGCCGATGTAGTTCGACAACGCCGCCTGCCGGCCAATGTCGCCTCGCCCACGAGCAATCGGGAGCGTTGTCTCGCAGAGCCGCAGCCAGCTACGCCAGCGACATCGCAGGTCGATATACCAGCTAACCGCATCGGCAGCCGCCAATGCATCTTCCTCGAGATCCAGCTCGACTGCCTGTTCGGCCGCGACCAAAACCGCTGGCAATTCCGCATCCAGCCACGCGATTGCCTCTTCCCGGTCCCCGAACATCTCTACGCTCTCCCCATGCGTGGCACCGGGAGGTGCACCATTGGGTACGAGCCGATGGCCGGCCGCCACGGCACGCTCCAATAGCCAGCGGCAGATATCCCGCCGCACCGTGCGGATCGCAGTCGCTGGTTCATCGCCCAGCCGTCGCTGGGCGTACAACGCGACCAGATCGTGTAGACGATACCGGCCATCGGCCGGCGCCGGTTGCACCAGATTTGCCGTCACCAGCTCCTCAAAAGCGGCGGTAGGATCTCCGCGATCGCTTAGCAGGACCGGCAATATCGCGATGCCAAAGGTGGCCACCTTCAGGAGCGGCAGCCGTCGCAATACTGTTTGGGCGTCATCGCAGAGCCGTCGATACGTGAATTCGAACGCCGGCAGCACGCCAACGCTACCCACGCTCAATGCGTCAAGCCGAGTCCCATCGTCGCGCAACCGCTCGGCCAGCTGATTTGGCGCCCAGCCAGGGCGGGCCGCAAGCCAGTTTCCGGCAATGCGTAATGCCAGCGGCAACCTATCGCACAACTCCACAATCTCATCGAATGCGCGCTGATCTGCGATACCTATCTTACGGCGCGCGACGTGGGCCAAGAATGCGTGTGCATCTTCACGCGACCAGCCGTCAAGAGCAATACGCTGATCTACTGCCAGCCCAGCGAGCTGATCGCGGCTCGTGATCACCACGACGCACTCGGGGGCCGAGGGCAGCAGTGGCAGCACCTGCGACTCATCGATCGCGTCGTCCAACACGATCAGAACCCGCTTACCGAAAAGCAGCGACCGATAACGACGAACCCGTTGCTGCGGATCGCCTGGACAGCGGTCCTCGCCCACCCCAAGACTCATCAGCAGCTGACGCAGCGCATCCTCCACCGGCAGCGGGCGCTGGGTTCCACCACCCAATTCCACAAACAATTGCGGCATCGTGTCTTTTGCGATCAGCTGTCCTAACCGGACCCCAAGCGTCGTCTTGCCGACTCCCGGCCTGCCGGTGAGCACAATCACCAGTGGACCCTCACGTTCCGAACTGCCCATTCCGCGTACGGCATGGCGGAGCACCTCAAGCTCACGTGCCCGGCCGGTGAAATCATTCGGGGCGCCTGGAAGCTCACGCGCGATCGGTGCTGCAATCGGGCCGGCGATGGCAGTCGTCGGTTCGGCGCCGCCCGAACGAGCAGCGGCGAGCAGCGCCGTGCGCGTGGTGGGGTCGAGGTCCAATGCGCCGAGGAGCAGATCCACCGAGCCGCGGCGCGGGCGAGCAACGCGACCACGCTCGAGGTCAGAGATCGTACGCATGCTCACACCGGACTTATCGGCCAGCTGCTCTTGCGTGAGGCCGGCACGGAGTCGGGCCGCGCGTAACAGGTCGGCAAATCGACGTTGCATCATCCCCTCCCGGACTGCCAAGCGGAAGTGTAGCTGCGAGAACAGCCGCGTGACAGACCCAGGAAGTCGGGTGTGCTGTGAGCCGAATTGTCCACGCAGTTATCCGGCAGTTATTAGGCAGTTGGTTGGGTCGGGAATGGGCACTGGTCCGAACCAAATGCAGCGCCCGAACGTGTGCCGGGTAGGCCAAATCGAATTCGAGGAAAAGAGGTTACTTTGTGGAGCGATTGACCCGGTTTGTGTTGGCTCACCGGCTTCTCGTGGTGGCAGTGTGGCTGGCGTTGACCGCGATCGGTGGCGTTACAGCGGGCACGACGATTAAACGGCTCACCGCGACGTTTGCGCTACCCGGCCGTCCCGGGTACGTGGTGGACGCGCAGATCGTCTCCCAATATCGAAACCTCGACCCACCCGACGTGCCCGTTGTGACGCTGCCGTCAGGTCAGACTGTGGATCAGCCGGGCACCCGACGCAGGTTGGCTGACATATTCGAAGCTGCCAGGCTCGCTCCGACCTATCGGGTAGCAAGCTACGCGACAACCGGCAACCGGGCATTCGTGACCACCGATCGGCGCAGTACCTACGGTTTGGTATTCAGTCCACCACCCACGTCCTTCTCAGCAAAGGATCCGGCCGTTCGCATTACTGCCGCGATGCGAGCCGCCGCACCAGCGGGCTGGCGTATCACGACAACGGGAATGAATCCGTTGTCCGCCGCCGGTGGCGGACAGAAGGGCCCCGCCCTGCTCACCGAGATTCTGCTCGGCGGACTAGGTGCGATCATCGTTCTGGCGCTCGTCTTTGGCAGTTTCCTTGCAGTGTTGCCGCTTGTCATCGCGTTCGTGTCCATTCCGACCACGTTCCTGTGTGTTCTCGGTCTTACCCATGTCACCCCGATCAGCTTCATCGTGCAGTTCCTCATCGGACTCATCGGACTAGGCGTGGCTATCGACTATGCATTGCTCATCGTTACCCGGTGGCGTGAGGAACGCGACCACGGCGCGGACAACGCCGACGCGATCGCAGCCGCCATGACATCCGCCGGGCGGGCGGTCGTCCTCTCCGGAGTCACGGTTGCCATCGGGCTGCTCGCACTGGTCCTGCTACCTGTGCCGTTCCTACGCAGCGTCGGCTATTCCGGATTCCTCATCCCGATCGTGTCCGTCGCGGTAGCCGTCACCCTGCTGCCCGTCATGCTCGCCGGTATAGGACCGCGCTTGGACCGCCACCGATTCCGGCACGAAGGACACGCCAGTCGACCATGGTCTGCCTGGGCTCGCCTGATCCTGCGCGTGCGGATCCCGGCTGCGATCCTGGGGATCAGCATCCTCGGGGCCCTTGCCTTCCCGCTGACGACGATCCACATTGGAGAACCGCGCACCAGCGCGCTATCCCGAACCGGGCCAGCGCACGACGCCCTGAGCATCCTGCGCACTGGAGGAATTCCGACCGGCGTGCTCGCCCCAATCGAGATCCTCACCCAAAACATCAATCCTGCTCCGATCGCTGCGCTGGCGCGAAGCACCCCCGGGATCTTTGCCGCCGTCGCCCCGAAAACCACCGACTACCGGCGTCACGGCACTGCGTTGATCACCGTTCTCCCGACAGCCGAAGCGAGCAGCCACGTTGGACAGCAGGACGTCCGTAATATCCGCTCCGCGCTGCGCCATGAGTCGGGCGTTGTCGGCGTCGGTGGCACCGCGGCCGAAGCCATTGACTTCAACAATGCGGTCTACGGCGCGTTCCCGCTCATTCTTGGCGTGGTCTCGCTCATCACATTCGTACTTCTCGCGCGCGCTTTCCGCTCGCTATTGTTGCCACTTAAGGCCGTGGCACTCAACCTGCTCTCAGTTGCCGCCGCCTATGGCTCCGTCGTGCTGATCTGGCAAGATGGCCACGCGAGTCAAGCCATCTGGGGTATCCCAGCCACCGGTGCCATCACCAACTGGGTTCCGATCTCGGCGTTCGCGTTCCTCTTCGGCCTGTCCATGGACTACGAGGTGTTCCTACTCGCCCGTATGCGCGAAGAATACGACCGGACGAACTCCACCAGCACCGCGGTCGTCCATGGCCTGGCCCGCACCGGACGACTCGTCACCTCAGCGGCGCTGATCCTGTTTCTCGCGTTCCTCTCATTATCTAGCGCACCGATCACCGATATAAAGATAATGGCCACCACACTCGGCGTAGGAATTCTCCTCGACGCCACCATCGTCCGATGCCTGCTGGCCCCCGCCCTCGTCAGCATGTTCGGTCGCTACAACTGGTGGCTCCCTGCGTCGGTTGCCCGCCTTCTGCGGGTGGCACCGTCCCCGCTCTCTCGCGACGCACCAAGCATTGTCTCCGCAACACCACTGGCAGGAGGATGCACTACTGCGGAAGCGCATCACCAGGAAAGCTCCGTGTTCCGTGGATTTCGTAGCTGAAAATGCCGGCCTGAACGCCGGGATCATCGTTCATGATTCCGGCGACCGTCTCTGAGTCGGCGTCAAAGACGGCCACTCCACTCCAACCGCTGCCGTCTGTGATCGGCAGGATAATCGCCAGCAACCCATCGGCACGCAGGGACAAGTTGCGGCGCCCATGCTCCCACACAACAGCATCGGACCCCGGCGCCGACAGTTTCGGCGTTGCTTTCAGCAGGACGACCGTATAGGCCTTGGACTTGCTGAGGATATCGCGCATGTAGTCGTCGGTGACGACCGTCATAGG
>Ga0137413_10000432_pt1 | contig 13897 bp, 12 predicted proteins | sample CZODoug2_1_16fun_FD_108280 | JGI IMG/M metagenome (GOLD analysis project Ga0137413, IMG submission 108280) | Vadose zone soil fungal communities from Angelo Coast Range Reserve, California, USA - CZODoug2_1_16fungal (Illumina Assembly) | ecosystem: Environmental > Terrestrial > Soil > Vadose... | reverse complement strand
TTCCGTGCCCGATGTCTTGAGATGGGCGATCGAGGCTGTCGCAGCCGCGGCGATCGCGGGCGGCAGGGCCGTGGTGAAGATAAATCCGGGAGCATGGGATCGGACGGCGTCCACGACGGCGCTGCTGCCGGCGATGTAACCGCCGAGCGTACCGAAGGCTTTTGCAAGCGTCCCTTCGATCACATCGATCCGCGCCATGACCCCATCGCGCTCGGCGATGCCGGCGCCGCGCGGCCCGTACATGCCAACGGCGTGCACCTCGTCGAGATAGGTCATCGCGTTATAGCGCTCGGCGAGATCGCAGATCGCCTTGAGCGGAGCAACGTCGCCGTCCATCGAATAGACACTCTCGAACACAATCAGCTTCGGGCGGCCGGGCGCAGCGCGCGAGAGCAACTCCTCCAGGTGCTCAAGATCGTTGTGGCGCCAGATCTGCCGGGCACAGCCAGCGGCACGCACGCCTTCGATCATCGAATTGTGGTTGAGTGCGTCAGACAGGATCAGGCAGTCCGGAAGCAGCCTCGCGATCGTCGCGATGCCTGTGTGGTTGGAAACATAGCCAGACGTGAAAACCAGTGCCGCTTCCTTGCCATGCAGGTCGGCAAGCTCGGCCTCCAGCTGGACCAGCGCCCGATTTGTACCCGAAATATTGCGCGTCCCGCCTGCGCCCGCACCCATCGTGCGGGCGGCGGCGCACATCGCTTCGATTACTTTCGGATGTTGGCCCATGCCGAGATAGTCGTTCGAGCACCAGACAACGACATTCCGCGCGCCGCTTGGGCTGTTCCAGAGCGCATGAGGGAACTGTCCCGCTTTGCGTTCCAGGTCGGCGAAGGTGCGATAGCGGCGCTCGCGTTTCAGCGCAGCAATGGCGGATTGAAAGCTTCCGTTATAGTCGAACATTCCTGGGTATCCTTTGCCGATCGAATTCGTCTTCTATGTCACGCTGACAGGCGAGGATGTTCTGTCAGTTCGAGATAGACAGCTCAGCGCGATCAGGTTTCGCTCGGGAGCGATACCTTGATTGGGACGGCCGGCAGCGCGGGTGAGCGTTGCCGGCCAGCGGGCCTATTCCGCGGCGATCGTCTGCGGTCGGAAATCGATGCCCAGCGCCTTGGCGACGCCGGCGCCGTAGGCCGGATCGGCCTTGGCACAGTTGGCGATATGACGCACCTGAATGTGCTTCGCGGCGCCGCCGACCTGACCGGCCGTATTGTCGAACAGCGTTTGCTGCTGCGCTGGTGTCATCTTGCGGAACAGATCGCCCGGCTGCTGCCAATGATCGTCGTCGACACGATGGTCCCAATGCGCGGCCGCTCCTTCGATCTCGAGTGGCGGCTCGTTGAGCTGCGGCTGATCGATCCACTCGCCTCGACTATTGGGGAAGTAGGTCGGCGTTCCGCCGAGATTGCCATCGGTGCGCATCGCGCCATCACGATGATAGCTGTGGAACGGGCATTTCGGCGCATTTACCGGGATGTGGTGGTGATTGACCCCCAGGCGATAACGTTGCGCGTCTCCATAGGAGAACAGCCGCGCCTGCAGCATCTTGTCGGGTGAATAGCTGATGCCCGGCACGATGTTGGCAGGCGAGAACGCCGCCTGTTCGACTTCGGCGAAGACGTTTTCGGGATTTCGGTGGAGCTCAAAAAAGCCGACCTCGATCAGCGGGAAGTCGGCCTTTGGCCAGACCTTCGTCAGGTCGAAGGGATTGAATGGGAAGGCCTTGGCCTGGGCGTCCGTCATCACCTGGATGAACAGCGTCCAGCGCGGGAAGTCACCGGCCTCGATGCTTCCGAAGAGATCACGCTGATGGCTCTCGCGATCCTTGCCCACGAGGGCTTCGGCTTCCGCGTCCGTCAGGTTCTGGATGCCCTGTTGGGTACGGAAGTGGAATTTGACCCAGACGCGCTCGTTCTCGGCGCTGAGGAAGCTGTAGGTATGGCTGCCGAAGCCGTGCATGTGGCGGAAGCTCTTCGGGATGCCACGCTCGCTCATGACGATCGTGACCTGATGCAGCGCTTCCGGCAGCAGCGTCCAGAAGTCCCAGTTGTTGTCGGCGCTGCGCATACCGGTTCGCGGATCACGCTTGATGGCGTGGTTGAGGTCCGGAAACCGCAACGGATCGCGGAAGAAAAACACCGGCGTGTTGTTGCCGACTACGTCCCAGTTGCCCTCCTCGGTATAGAACTTGAGCGCGAAGCCGCGGATATCGCGCTCGGCGTCGGCGGCGCCGCGCTCGCCCGCGACGGTAGAGAAGCGGGCGAACATCGGGGTCTGCTTGCCGATCTTGGAGAAGATCTTCGCCTTGGTGTAGCGGGTGATATCGTGCGTGACGGTAAAGGTGCCGTGGGCGCCGGAGCCCTTGGCGTGCATGCGGCGTTCCGGGATCACTTCGCGGTGGAAATGAGCCAGCTTCTCGATCAGCCAGACGTCCTGCAGCAGCGCCGGCCCTCGCGGCCCTGCCGTTTGAATGTTGAGATTGTCCGTGACGGGGGTGCCGGATGCATGGGCCAGCGGCGGGCGTTTGGTCTCATTGTTCATTGAGTTGCTCCTTAGGTCGCGTGTTGATCGGGTTGGAAAGATGATTGCGCCTTGGCCCAGGGCGCTGGTCTGGTGCGTCGCTTGGCGCGTTCGTGGAAAATGGATCCGATGAAGTCGAGGCTGGTTCGCGCGGCGAGGAGCGCGGTAATCCCGGACGGATCGTAAGGCGGAGATACCTCGACAAAATCGGCGCCGACGACCTCAAACCGCCTGGCGACCTCGCGGAGAATGTCCTTGCCCTCGTAGTAGCTGAAGCCGCCATGGCTGATCGTGGCCGTTCCCGGTGCGATCGACGGATCGAAGCTGTCGATGTCGATCGAGACATAGACGCGCTCGCCGTCGGGAATGTGGGCGAGAGATGCAGCGACGCCCTGAGCCCGGAGCTTGCGCAAGGGAACGACGTGCGTGCCATAAGCCTTTGCAGCTTCCCAATCCTTCCGGCTCACGGCCGCCATGTTGTGCGGTCCAAGCGTGGTGATGCCCTTCACATGCCGCATCTCGGATGCCCGTCGCATCGGGCTGCCATGGCCCCAGGTAATGCCGTTGCGCTCGTCGATAAAATCGAAATGCGCATCCAGATGGACAATGTGGATCGGTTTCTCGCTGGAGAAGGCGGCGACAGTCGCCATCGTGATCGCGTGGTCACCGCCCAGGATATAAGGCATGGTCTTGGCATCGAGGAGGGCGCGCACGGCCTGCTCGGCGTTGGCCAGGCTGCGCTTTGTGTCGGCATAGATCACGTCGCTGTCGCCGGCATCGACGATCTTCACTTCGGCAGAGGTCAGATAGGTGACTTCGTCCTCGAAATCGAACACGCCCTCCGGTCCGAAGCCGTGAAACATCGAAACCTCGCGGATCGCGCGCGGCCCGAATCGCGTGCCGACGCGATAGCTCGATGCTGTGTCGATCGGGACTCCGAGGACGGCGACGTCGGCTCCGTCGAGCTTGTCCCAATCAGGGCATGCCGGTTGGCGAGCGAAAGTTGTCAGACCAACGAAGGGCAAATCCATCCGGTCGGGTGTGTTACGGCTGGTGTTATCGGCGGTCATGGCGAAATTCCGTCCAAAAGCCTCGGCGAGTTATCTGCGACGGACGGATTGGCGGATCGTTCAACAGGATTGGACGGTGAGCCGCCCGGCAGGGGAGCCGCGCATAGAACGAAGCCGACGCCGCGCACATTGCGGATCATGGGGGCTTCATTCGACCCGTCGACCTTGCGACGAACCCGGCCCATGTGAACATCGACAAGATTGGTTTCGGGGACGAATTTATAGTTCCAAACCTCTTTCAGGAGGATCTCCCGCGTCAGCAACTTGTCGCTCCGCTGCATCATGTATTTGAGCAACTGGAATTCCCGCGGTCGCAGATCAATCTTGCGGTCGTCTCGCTTCGCAGTCCGATCCATGAGATCGAGCTCCAGCGATCCCACGCGCAGCACGGTCTCGTTCAACAGCGCTTGCTGCCGAACCAAAGGTTCTCCGCTCGATATCAATTCAACCGTCGCGAGCGGCTGTTTGCAGGTGACCTCCTCTCGGAGAGACGTTCCACGCATCCGATCAACCATCTTCTCAAGCGTGCGCGCCAGCAGCGAATGAATGTCGGCGCCTTTGGAGACGAGGTCGGACCGTACTTCAGCGGGTACCTCGTTGAGGCGGAAACGGACCAGAATCGGTAAGCCGTCGATATCTGCCAGAAGCTCCGTTGCTTCGTCCTGCAACCTCGGCGGCATTGGCGTACCCCGAGCGGAGCTTCGATGCTGCGCAGGTATGGCTGGCGTTAGCAGATGTATTGAGGCCGATCTCGGCTCCGCAGTCTTCGAACCGGCACCGATGAATGCCGAATTCATCCGATCGGGTTTGTTGCGGCTGGTCCTGTGAGCTATCATAGCAGTCTCCTTTGCACCGAGCGTGCGGATTCGAATCCGGTGGCTGGATTGGTGGATTGTTCAGCAGATTTCGTCGGCAATTCCTTCCTGCTCGTAGGCGCGGCGGACCGAGGGGAGGCCCGTCATCCTGTCGAGCAGCTTTGAGATGTTGGGACGCATACGCGGCGGTTGAGCCATCGGGCGCGCCCAGCGCGAGAGCATGACCAGGTAGAAATCGACGGCGCTGAGCCCTTTGCCGAGAAAAAACGGACCGTTGGTCTTGAGATGATCTTCGACAACGTCGAGAAACCGGCTGGCGCGCGTCTCGGCACCGTGCCTGACGACGTCGGTCGCGGAAGCATCCTCGCCGGCCAGGCGATCCGGATACTGCCAGATCATCAGTTCCTCCTGCAGCGAGTTCGTCAGGAAGGTCAGCCACTGGTAAAACTTCGCGCGCTCAGGCGTTCCGACGTCAGGGGCCAGCCCTGCCTCAGCATGCCGATCGACGAGATGGAGCATGATAGCGGCGGCCTCGGACATGATGAGATCGCCCTCAACCAGAGTGGGGATACGTCCGTTCGGATTGATCTTGAGATATTCCCTGGACTTCTGGGCGTTCTTGGCTCGATCAACGAGGACGAGGTCATACGGGACTCCGATCTCTTCGAGCAGCATGTGCGGCGCCGCGTTGGCATTCGCTGGGAAATAGTGCAGCTGATACATCGAAATATTCCTCACTGTTGTTTCACTGCATCAGCAAATAGATCGATGTTAGCCTGGCCACAATGGCGGGTATCCGGCGATTCCGGCCAAAGGCCCGGCTTATTTGGCCGAGAACGGTTCATGACGCTCTTGCCTGATTTTCGAGAAGCAGGACGGCGCCTTTGCAGTGCTCCGCGTAGCAATCGTGATCGCAGTAGATGAGGTGCGTCCCGGTCTCTCGCAGGTAGCCTGCTCCGATTAACTGACCGCACATCACACAGAGGCATTGCGGGCGGGGCGTCCGGCCATTCACCAAGGTAAATCTCATGTGGCGCCTCCCAATGCGAAGCAGAATACCGTATCGGCCGGGTGAGGGCCGTTAGGCGGTGGAGCGCAGAGGTGATTTCTGCCATCCGGATTGTCTCTGTTCTGCTCGACCTTCTCCGGTGGAACGGCAATGTACTGTCCGTCCTCTCGGCGTCTTGCGTAGATGTTGCCGTCGACGTACTTGATGTCGGTCGGATAGCAGTCTGCGTCGTTGCAGCAGCTCACGGACGGATGATCGGGCATGCGCCATGTAGAGTAGAACTTCTCGTGCAGGAGCTGATCCTGTGGAGGGTGGTGGCTACGGCCAGCATGGCCTTGCCCATCCTGTGCACGAGCCGCCGGCGCCAACGTGCCAAGGAGACAACTCAACAAGAGGAGTCTGCATGGAATACTCACTGCACAAACTCCTCGCTCGGCAATGCCAAACGCCGGAAGAATGCCGCGGGTTTTCCGCTTTGACCATTGTCAGGCAGCTTGAAGCCGACGTAGCCATCTGCGGTCATCTTCCTTGCGACACATGAAGCGGTCAGCGCACTTCTTCGAACAGAGGGCCGTTTGGCAGCAGTAACGGCGGGTGAGGCCGAACCGTCCGCCGCAGATCGCGCAACGCTTGGCTGCACCGTTCCAGAGATGTTGAGAACCGTTGCGCATTTTTGCCTCCTGTGGGCTGTGCGTGGGTAATGGTTGATGTTCAGCCTGTGCTGGCCGTCGCACTTTGCGCAGACGTGAAGAATACCTTCGGGGTCGTCGTGGCCTGCCAGGTCTCGCGGTGTATAGGGACGCCGTGCGCAGCGTTTCACTCTCATGTTCTGCCTCCCGAGGTGAAGCAGCAGACTTCGTCGCCAGCACATCGGAGATTGCGCCCATAAGGGTCGCGACAGTTGCGCTCGGTCTCTCTGGCCGGGATCGTCCACATCGCGTCACCTGCAATCGCTTCTTCCGATTGGCAGTGAGACTAGGAGGATCGGGATCATTCGCTCAATCGTACGCAGGTAAGCATCCGATATAGAATGGGTTTGGAAGGGCTATACGGACGTTTAGGGTGCGCCGTCGCATCCCATGTTGTAGGACCACGTAGGCTTGCGATCGCATCGATCGACGGAGTATCCGGCGTGCCGGAATCCCGATCTGCGGCAGGGATGGGCCAGAGGCGGAGGTCCGGCCAAGGCAGCGTGATAGGGTTGGTGGGCGGACAATCTCGGCCCATAGCAGGTGCGAGGCCGGGTCGGGAAAGCTGCTTCATGGACCGCGGGGCTGGAACAAATTGCCGATTTTCCTGCAAAGTGCTCTAATTGCCTTCGCCGGCGCCGCAGGACGCACTTGCAGATGACACGTATCCAGCCCCCGCAATTCCGGAATCTAGCCGCGCGGCACTTCCTCGGCCGCGCCGGGCATCGGATCTACTCTTGCGCAGTGGCAATCCTGTCGGTTGCTGTTGCAATCATTGCTGCGGAACTTGTGACAAGTCTGCTGCAAGCCGAGGCAATCGCATCGCTGATGCTTTGTGCTGTCATATTCACCGCGTGGTTCGCCGGCTTCGTGCCGGCGCTGTTGGCGATCACCCTCGCTCTTCTGGCTTTCCATTATTATCTGGTGCCGCCCATCAATTCATTTACCTGGAAGCACGGTCTATTCGTTCTGCATGTTACGGAGGTGCCGCGTCTTATCCTGTTCTTTATCACGTCCTTCCTTGTTGCATGCGTGATCTCGTCGCAGAAGAAAACAACAGAAGGTCTGCGGCGTTCGGGCGAAGATCTGCAAGCGGCGATGGAAGATCAAAAGCGGATTGAAGCCGCACTCCTGGCTAGTACACTGTATTTGACGGAAGCGCAGAGGTTGAGCCGCACCGGAAGCTTCGGTTGGAATGTCGCCAGCGGCGAAATCTTCTGGTCAGAGGAGACCTTCCAGATCTTCCAGCATGATCTGACAGCGAAACCGACCCTGGAAGTGATTGTCCAGCGCACCCATCCGGAAGATCGCACCGCCGTGCAACGGACCATTGAGCAGGCATCCATCGATGGAAAGGATTTCGACCACGAATATCGATTGTTGATGCCGGACGACTCGGTCAAGCATGTCCACGCCGTGGCACATGCGGCAAGAAATTCGTCAGGCAACATCGAATTTTTCGGGGCGGTGACCGATGTTACCGTTGCAAGAGAGGCGGAGCGAAAGCTGCGGCGCAGCGAGGCCTATTTGGCCGAATCCCAGCGTTTGAGTCGTACGTGCAGCTGGGCCTGGGATGTACGCCGTCGCGAGTTCGTTTATCGGTCGGCCGAAGTGTACCACATTTTCGGCTTCGATCCGGACAAAGGTCTTGTGCCGATACAGGCGTTCCGGGACCGCATCCATCCCGAAGACAGGGGCCGCAATATCGAAGCAGCATCTCGATCGATCCGAGAGAAAGAGGCCTTCGAAGTACTTTTTCGGATCGTACTTCCGGATGGATTGATCAAGCGTGTGCGCTCCGTCGGGCACCCCGTCATCAATAGCAGCGGCGATGTGACTGAGCTAATCGGTACGCATGTGGATGTCACCGAGCAATTCGAGGCCAAGGAGCAGTTGCAACGGGCGTTCGAGGAAATCCAGAAATCCGAAGACCGCCTTCGACTGGTGATCGACACGATCCCGACCTTGGTATGGCGCTCTGGACCCGATGGCCGGCCCGAGTTCTTTAATCAACCGACGCTCGATTACACCGGTCTCTCGGTCGAAAGCGCTCTGGAGGGATGGGCTCGCATAGTTCATCCGGACGATATGGCAAACCTGGAGGGGATGTGGCGCGAGACACGGAATTCCGGCGCGCAAGGCGAGATGGAAGGAAGGCTCCAGCGCTTCGACGGCAAATATCGGTGGTTTTTGTTTCGAGTCGAACCGCTGCGCGACGGGGCCGGAAAAATCGTCGAATGGTATGGGTCGGCGACCGACATCGAGGACCGTAAGCAGACCGAAAATGCTCTCCGTCAAAACGAGGCGTATTTGGCGCAAGCGCAGCGCGTAAGCCTTAGCGGTTCGTTCGGCTGGCGCGTCGCCACTGGTGAGAACACGTGGTCGGTGGAAACCTACAAGATTTTTGGATACGAGGAGGGTACTCCGGTCAATGTCGACATGGTTGTTGCGCGCACGCATCCGGAAGATCGAGCTGTGGTGCAAACGGCGATTGACCGCTGCTCTATTGATGGCGACGACTACGATCAAGAGTATCGGTTGCTGATGCCGGATGGCTCGGTGAAATATGTCCATGCCGTCGCTCGGGTCGCGGAAGGAGGCGCATCGGGAAGCCTCGAATACATCGGGGCGGTGACGGATATTACGGTTGCAAAGGAGACGGAACGGAAACTACGACGCAGTGAGGCCTATTTGGCCGAAGCCCAGCGCTTGAGTCATACAAGTAGTTGGGCTTGGGACGTGCGCCGCGAGGAATTCGTGTATCGTTCGGCCGAAGTATACCACATGTTTGAGCTCGATCCGGAAGATGACGCCGTATCACGGCAACCCTTATGGGAACGTGTTCAGCGCGAAGACAGAGACCGGGTTATCGAAATGGTGCGGCAGGCTGTCCGAGAGAAAACGGACTTTGAAGTCGATTATCGCATCGTTCTTCCGGATGCTTCGATAAAGCGCATACATTCCGTGGGGCATCCGGTCGTTGGTAACGACGGTGAAGTGATCGAATTGGTTGGAACGCATATAGATGTCACCGAGCAGCATCTCGTAAAGGAAGCGCTACAAGAGGCGTTCGACGAGATCAAGAAATCCGAAGATCGCCTTCGACTGGTCATCGATACGATCCCGACCCTGGTCTGGCGCGCCAGACCGGACGGCGTCCCCGATTTCCTGAATCAACCGGCGCTCGACTACACAGGTCTCACACCGGATCAGGCCGAAATCGGCTGGCCTCGCGCCTTTCATCCTGACGACAAGAAGGGCATGTTGGTGAAGTGGAGCGCAATAAGGGCATCCGGTATGCCCGGAGAGCTTGAAGCCCGGCTGCGGCGTTTCGACGGTGAATATCGCTGGTTTCTATTTCGAGGCGTGCCGCTGCACGGCGAGCACGGCAACGTTGTCAAGTGGTATGGGTCATCCACCGATATCGAGGACCGCAAGCGGGCCGAGGAAGAATTGCGGCGAAGCGAAGCCAAGTTGACTGAGGCGCAGCGCGTGAGCCAGACCGGCAGCTTCGGCTGGAATGTCTCAACCGGAGAGCGCTACGGATCCAGGGAGTTGTTCAGGATTTTCGGATACGACGACCCACGTTCGGTCACCATGGATATGGTTTTTCAGCGTGTCCATCCCGAGGATCGTGCTTTCGTGGTAAAGACAATTGACCGCGCATCCCGCGACGGACAGGACATCGATCACGTGCATCGGTTGTTGATGCCGGATGGCTCGGTCAAGTATGTTCACGTTATCGCTCATGGTATCGGAAGTCAGGCAGACCCGCTGGAATTCATTGGAGCGGTCATGGACATCACCGCGGCCAAACAAGCTGAGGAGAAGCTGCACAACGCGCAGGCTGAACTCGCACATATCACCCGGCTGACAACGCTGGGCGAATTAACAGCCTCCATCGCTCATGAGGTGAATCAGCCGCTTGCTGCCGTCGTCGCTAATGCAGAGGCATGTCTACGCTGGCTCGACCGTGAAACTCCCGATTTGACCGCCGCTCGCCGCTCGGCAGATTGGGTCATCAACGACGCCACTCGGGCGAGCGAGGTGATCCGGCGTGTCCGGGCGCTCGCGAACAAGACCGACATCGAGAAGGTGCCGCTCGACCTCAACGACGTCGTGAGGGACGTCATGGTGCTGGTACAGCGCGAATTGACCAGCCATCGCGTGTCTGTACGAATGGAGTTGACGCCGCTGCTGCCCATGATCCTTGGTGATCGGGTGCAGTTGCAACAGGTAATCATCAACCTGGTAATGAACGGGATTGAAGCAATGCAGTCAGTCACGGATCGGCCGCGCGAACTCGCAATCCGGTCAAGCCAGGATGGGACACGACAAGCGCTCGTAAGCGTGACGGATTGCGGCGTCGGTATTGCGGCCGACGATGCAAATAGGCTGTTCAACGCCTTCTTCACCACCAAGTCCAGTGGCCTCGGGATGGGGCTCTCGATCTGCCGCTCGATCGCGGAAGCTCACGGGGGACGTCTGTCGGTGTCCGGCAAAGAGGGGCCTGGTGCGACATTTCAGTTGGCTCTACCCCTGCATCAAGAGGATGCGTCGTGACCGAGCACCCCAAATCATCGCAAGAGCCCGCCAACGTCAAGGAGCCGATCGTCTTCATTGTCGAAGACGACGCATCGATACGCAGAGCGCTCTGCAATCTTTTCCAATCGGTGGGGTTGCAGGTTGAGGTGTTCGGTTCGGCCTCCGAAGTGCTGCAAGGCAAGCTTCCGGATGTCGCCAGCTGCCTGGTCCTCGACATCAGGTTGCCGGGATTGAGCGGGCTGGACCTTCAAGCCGAACTAGCCAAAGCGAACGTTCAAATTCCGATTATTTTCATGACCGGCCATGGCGACATTCCGATGAGCGTCAGGGCGATGAAGGGGGGAGCGGTCGATTTCCTGACCAAGCCATTTCGCGACCAGGAAATGCTGGACGCGGTAGCGACGGCGATTGAACGGGATCGGAAGCGCCGCGAAGCCGAAAAGATGGCCGCGCATTTGCGCGGACTTCTTGAGACCCTGACTTCCCGCGAGCGGGAGGTTCTAGCTTTGGTTTCGTCCGGCCTCATGAACAAGCAGATAGCAGCCGAACTTGGACTTGCCGAGATTACCGTGAAGCTGCATCGAGGACGTATCATGAAGAAAATGGCAGCGAAGTCGCTGGCCGATCTGGTGAGAATGACCGAAACGCTCGGAATTCACCGCGATAAATCCTAGCGTCTATAAACCTAAGTATGGTTTTGCAAAATTGATTCATGGCGCATTTATCGAATAGGGCCTTGCTAGGGCAAGTGCCTTGGTCCCGCTTCAGGAAGCCCTATGTTGTCAACACTTTCGGTGATTTCGGTTATTGACGACGATGCATCCGTCCGCGCCGCGACCAATAACCTTCTCAGCTCGCATGGATACCTGGTCCATACATTCGCGTCGGCCGAGGAGTTTTTGCAGTCGGCCCGTCTAAACGACTCGTCATGTGTCATTGCGGACGTCCAGATGCCTGCCATGAGCGGCTTGGACCTCCTGACCCATATGCGCGCCCAGGGGAACGCTGCGCCGTTTATCTTTATCACGGCCTTTCCCGAAGAGAGCGTTCGAGCCCGCGCGTTGAAGGCCGGCGCCGTCGGCTTCCTTGCCAAGCCGTTTGCCGGACCTGCCTTGATCAGCTTCGTCGAAGCTGCCGTAAACCCAGGTCACGGCGAAACCGGCAAGCAAGATGGTTAGGGCTGGCGCAGCATCACGCAAGAACGGTACGGCCTGTGATGGTGTATTGGGAGGCGTTTCGCGCGTCGGCAGCAATCGGGCTCGCCGGCCCAAAGCGTCGTCAATCCTGGCTCGACGGCCGATGCCCGGTCTCGATGCACGACAGGCAGCCTGGTATCACGTTGCGTAGTGAAAGCCGACCTGTTGCAGCTCGGGCAGCGTGCCGGCGGCACCTGGAATTAGGACTGCTCCGTCCACCAGATGGTTGGTCAGTTCCGCGGCAAGCGCGGCATGAGAGTGCTTGTCAGGGTTGATGTCGAGTTTGATGAGGGCGCCGGCGTGTTCCCAGATTGCGTTGTGGCATGACATGAAAACAACGCCGCGCCGCATTAGCGCCGGAATCGAATTATCCTCACCGGAGAAGGGCCCCGCCGGGTCCTCATAGTTGACGGAATCGGCGGCCGCCGACTCCCGCTCTACGATCGGCGTATTGGTCTTGAACTCATCGCCCGCCAGGCTCGTGAGCTGGTACTTGTCCCAAATGGCCTGATCGTAGAGCGCAAGCTGCGCCGTGCCGTGGGTCACCGAAACGGCGAGAAAATCCGGATGTTTGAACGACCATATCTGCGAATTGAGCGCGTTGCGCATCAGATTCAGCCAGGGCCCTCCGATGTTGGTGTTGTCCCAGGCCTGCCTTGGCGCAGGCCGATAGGAGAGCACCTCTGTCAACGCTTCGTGATCCCATTGCTCCTGATGGTCCAGGATCATCGGCACGGCTTTGAAATCGCGACGGCGCGGCGCCTGCGCCAATCGCTTCTTCAATGCTTCAAGCTGGGTGGCGCCTGGAGGAGTCAATGCGGATTCGACGGCCGCTGTCGCGGGATCGGCCCGCGCCGATGCAAGACCGATTGCGCTTGTGACGGCGGTCAAAGCCAATGTCTTCAACACGCCCCTTCGTCCTGCGATGACGTCCACGGCCGCGATCTCCTGCCTGTACCTCTCAGCCAAATAGGCGTCGGTGTTGTTGTTGGCCATTAAATCATTTGAATGAGATGAACGCGTCAGCGCCCGGCATCCCAGGGTTTCTGACGCGGAATTTACTGGCGGAGGGGCAATTGCGTTCCGATGTAACTCACATCGCCTACCCCGATAACATCCAACCAGGAGACTATGATGAAATTAGCATTGATTGGTGCAGCCGCGGTCGCCGCGGCAGCTTTCGCAACTCCCGCTTTGGCACAGGCCGATGCCGGCTACTATAACTACTCGCAGAACGGGAACGCCGTGATCTCGAATCACACGGCCGCGTCCGACGCGTACCGCTATCACGGCGGACCGAAAGAAAACGACTGATCAGAAAGCCGTCCGGCTCAGGCCTTGACGCCTCGGCCTCCCGGGCCCGGGCGTTAGGCCGCCGGCGAGTTCATCGATCGCGAGACACAGGATCCATCCGTCTTGCCGACGTTTGGCCGACCTTGAGTGATGCCGGCCAGCCGGTCTGGCTGCGTTTACAAACCACGAACAGATAAAGATATCAAAATGAAACGGACATCGGTAACAAACCGTATCGCCGGCGTCGGATTAGCTTGCGGCTTGCTTTGGTCGGCCAGCACTGCCGTCGCCCTTGCGCAGACCGCCGCGCCGCCGGAGGCGCCGGCGACCCTCAACGCGATCGACTTCAACTTTGTTGGTCAGGCGAACCTGGGCGCGCCCTTCCAGGTCGACTCCGGCCGGCTGGCGGAAACGAAGGCGACCAGCGCAGCGATTCGCAGTTACGCCGATCTGATGGTCACCACGCACATTCCGGTCGTCGACGCGCTGAATGTGATCCTGAAGCAGAAGAATATCACGCCGTCGAGCACGCTGTTGCACGGCGCCTATGACGCGATGATTTTCACGCTCAAGGCAGACCATGGCGCGGCGTTCGACCGGAATTATGTAAACGGCCAGGTCGAGTACCAAAAGGGAAATGCGGCGTTGTTCGAACAGGAGATCCAGAACGGCGCCGATCCTGATCACAAGGAATTTGCACGCCAGACCCTGCCGAAGATCGTGGACCATCTGCAGCGCGCCGAGAAGCTTGCCGCTG
>Ga0137413_10000431_pt1 | contig 13897 bp, 12 predicted proteins | sample CZODoug2_1_16fun_FD_108280 | JGI IMG/M metagenome (GOLD analysis project Ga0137413, IMG submission 108280) | Vadose zone soil fungal communities from Angelo Coast Range Reserve, California, USA - CZODoug2_1_16fungal (Illumina Assembly) | ecosystem: Environmental > Terrestrial > Soil > Vadose... | reverse complement strand
CCCACATCACGGCGAGGCAGAACCTCATCCGCCGACACAGAGCCCACCGCGACAACTCCACCAGATGAGTCAGCAACCATCATCTACTCCTGCACTCTGACGCGGCGTGCTGCGCCGGGACCGACACGGCGGCACCGAACGACCACCCCGGTTCCAACACCGTGACACCTCGTCCGACAACCATCACACCACTGTAGCTCTTAGATTCGGAGAGGGTCGGGAAGTGTGACCTAAACCGTGAGAGATGCCACATGCGGTAGCCTCGCCGGGTGCGAGCAGACGCGGCACGAAATCTCGACGCGGTCCTCCAGACCGGAGCCCGGCTCCTGGCCGAGGATCCGAGCGCGAGCATCAGTGCCATCGCGGCCGCGGCCGGGGTTGACCGGCGCACCGTCCACCGCCGCTTCGCGTGCCGGGAGGTGCTGCGCGACGCCGCCTGCGAGGCCAAGGTCGAGGCGGTCGAAGGGGTGCTCACCGAGGCTCGGTTGGAGTCCGCGCCCGTGGCGGTGGCCCTGCACCGGTACGTGGAGGGCATCATTGCGGTGATTCGTCGCTACCCGATCGACCCCGAGCAGATGCGCTGCGACGCCGAGTCCTACGCGCGCATGCTGGACCAGCGGAAACGGGTGGCAGCCTTTGTGCAGCGGGCCCGGGACGAGGGGTTCATCCGGCTCGACATACCCGACGGGGTGGCCGAGGGAATGCTCTCCCGGATCGTCTCCCTGCTGGCCCGGCAGTACGGCGACCACGACCCCGCTCGGGCGGCCGACATCGCCGTCGACATGTTGCTCAGCGGAGTGGGCGCACAGGGATAGATCAGGTCCGAGTCCTGCCGCTGGAGCCCATGGTCACGGGCCGCTAGTCGGCGCAGCCGGCCTGCGTACACCAAGCGCGCCGGGTAGCGACCACTTTTGCTGGGTGGCGGAGTCTTGGTGGAGACGGGCGGAGGGCGGAGGCCTTCCGAGGAGTCGCCGGAAGGGCGCGGGCCGGGGCCGTCCTGAGGATGCGAATGGGAGAAGATTCATGATCTTGGTGACGGGTGCGACTGGTGCTAGTGGGTCCGCGGTCATTCGTGAGTTCGCTCGCCGTGAGTTGCCGGTGCGGGCTCTGGTCAGGGATCGCGCCAGATTGGTGCGTGCGGGAGTGCCCTCGGGCGTCGAGGTGGCACCGGGCGACATGCTCGAGCCGGAGACATTGAGGAGTGCCCTCGACGGTGTCGAGACGGCGTTGATGATCTCCTCTGCCGACCAGAGGCTGGTTGACACCCAGCGCGGCTTCATCGACGCCGCCAAGCGGTCCGGCGTGCGGCACATCGTCAAATTCTCCGGTCGCGGCTGCCGGAGCGACTCTGAGTTCCGTTTCGCGCGGATGCACGCCGAGATCGAACAGTATCTCGAGCGGTCCGGGCTGGCCTGGACGCACCTGCGCCCCGGGCAATTCATGCACGTCTACTTCCGAGAGGTACCCACGATCATCCACGACCGCGTGCTGCGCCTGCCGATGGCCAATGCCCGGCTCTCCCCGGTGGACGTCGAAGACATCGCCAAGGTGGCCGTTTCGCTGCTGCACAGCGAGGGGCACGAGGGAAAGCGCTACGAAATGACCGGACCCGAGGCCCTCACGATGGGCGAGGTCGCCGAGACGATCTCAAGGGTCACCGACAAGCCGATCCGCTACGTCGACGTCGATCCCGACGAGAAGAACAAGGAGCTGCTTGAGGCAGGCATTCCGGCCTTCTTCGCTGAGGCAATGGACGAACTATTCAGCAGCCGCCGCAAGAATCTGGAGGAGGCGCGGGTGGACCTGCGCACCCATGAGGCATTCGATGTGAGCCCGACCAGCTTCGAGACCTTCGCCCACCGACACCTCGAGGTGTTTCGCGGCCAGGCCGCCCCCACCCACCTGTGGGCCTCTGGCTGGCTGCCCGAGCAATAGGCGGAACCCGCGCGGAAACTGGTCGCGGGGCCGACCAATTTCCGCGACCAGAGTGGTCTTTACCTACATCGCGGGCAACCCGGTAACCGCGCTGGCCAGGAGGCACCCATGAGCGAGGTCGCTGTGGTCGAGGCCGAGCTTGAACGGCAGTTCGCCGTGCTACGACCCGAGCTGGCCGGCTACTGCTACCGCATGCTGGGTTCCACCTTCGACGCCGACGACGCGGTCCAAGAGACACTGATGCGTGCCTGGCGCGGCGCCGGGAGTTTCGAGGGCCGCGCGCCGCTGCGCTCCTGGCTGTATCGCATCGCCACTAACGTCTGCCTGAGCCATCTGCGGCGGGCACAACGCCGAGCCCTGCCCATGGATATCCACAACGAGCAGAACCATTCACCCGTGTTGGGCGCGGCGTCGCGCAGAGAAACCTGGGTCGAGCCCATCCCAGACACCTGGGTCATACCGCCCGGCCTGGATCCGGCCCAAGTCGCGGTGGAACGAGCCTCGGTCCGCCTGGCTTTCGTGGCTGCCCTGCAGAGGCTCACGCCGCGACAACGGGCCGTGCTGCTGCTACGCGACGTGCTCAGCTGGCGCACAAACGAGGTAGCCGATCTACTCGACACGACCCCGGACGCGGTCAACGGCGTGCTGCGTCGAGCACGAGCAACCCTGGCCGCCTGGCAACCCGACACGACCCCACAGATATCCGGTCACCACGACCACGCCTTGCTCAACCGCTACGTCGAGGCCTTCCTACGGTTCGATATCGACGCTCTGATCAAACTCCTGGCCGACGAGGCCACCCTGTCCATGCCGCCCTACGCACTGTGGCTGCGCGGCCCCACAGCGATCGGAGCATGGTTCCGGGCCACCGGCGCCAGTTGCCGCAACGCGCGCCTGGTGCCAATCGAAGCCTCCGGCGACGCCGGCTTCGCCGTCTACCGCCAGAGCACCCAGAACACCACCCACCAAGCCTTCGCCATCCAGATCGTCGAAACGGCGGCAAACCGCATCACCGCACTGCATACCTTCCTCGACCCCACGCTCTTTCCGATATTCGGCTTGACCACCAGCCTGGGGCACACCGATGACCAGGTGACCGCGGCAGACGCGCATGAAGCGGGTGTGCCCAGAGGCGAGGCGCGGTCAGCCGAGGCTGGTCAGCGTGTCGGTGAGCGAGTCGAACAGGCCGAACAGGCCGGGTGAGGGCGCAGTCGGCTCGGGCCGGTCTGCCCGGTGATCGTCGTCCGAATCCCCGTGGTGGTCGGAGTCGTCGTTGTTGTCGTCCGCGCGCTCCTGGTCGGTGTCGTGGTCCGAGTCCCCGGTGGCTCGCGCCCGGCCGTCGTCCCCGTCGTGGCCACCGGATCGGGTCCGCTCACCGACCGGTGACGCCCCCGACGAGGGATCGCCGGCCGCGGTGCCCACCCGCGAGCCGCCCGCCGCCGTGGCACCCGAAGCGCCGCCGGGGACGGTCGCCCGGCCGGGAGCGGTTCCGGGGTCCGCGGCCCGGCCGGCAGCCGTGCCTGAGTCGGCGGCTGCGCCGGAGTCGGTCGCCCCGCCTGGAGCGGTCGTGTGCGAGGGGGTGTTGGCGGGCCCGGGAGCGGTCGCGCCGGGAGAGGCATCCGAGGGGCGGGGTGCGGCCGCTTGGGGCGGGACCGTGTTGAGCGGGCCCGGTGCGGGGGCACCGGGAACGGCAGCCTCCGGCGCAACCGGGTTGAGCAGGTCCGATCCGGCGGGCGTGCGCATTGGGCCCCGAGGGCCGGCCAGGTGCGGGTTGAGTACGCCCTGGCCGGCGGGCAGTGTGCTCGTCGAAGCCGAGGAGTCCGGCGAAGGTGTGGGGCCGTCGCTCCGGAAACCGAGCACCCCCCACAGCACCCCCGCCGCGCCGAGCAGCACCACCACCCCGGCGAGCATCGCGACAGCGCGCGGGGGCCGGTTTCGCTCGGTACGGGGCTTCCGGGCGGTGCGGGGCTTGCGGGCTGGGCGATGCCGTGCCTCTCGACCGGCCGGCGCGCTGGTCGGGCCCACCGCGCGGAGGTGGGCTGCCGGCCGGCCGACCTCGTCGTCCGCCGACGGTGGCTCGCTGGGGGGCGGCGCTGGCGGGGTGCCGTGATACGCATGGTGCCAATGCGCGCTCGCCGGTTCATCGCGCTTCGCGGGCTTGCGCTCGGCGGCAGAACCGAGCTCCTCGCGCGCCCCCTCAGACACCAACTCACTCCTCGTGACTCGCTCGCGGCCCGTCGGCCGTCCCCACAGATGCAACGAGCAGCGCGTGACACGGTGACGCTTGATCGCCACTCGAGCAGGTGATGACGGGACTCGAACTAGTGATCACTAGTACTGTACGTGACATGGCGTGACTCAGTGCTACCAGCTCAAGCCCTCACCGGGGCAGCCGCCGACCGCGGAGGGCGCCGGCGTAGGCCACCTCGACGGCCAGGCAGCAGAATTACCGGTCATGGATATAGCCGCTGTGCGTAGCCAGCTCACCACGCCGTTGGGTGCACCGGCGTTCCCGCGACCGCCGTTCCGGTTCACCAATCGCGAGTACCTCAACATCACCTACCGGACCGACCCGGAGGCGCTGCGCCGGCTGGTGCCTGAACCGCTGACGGTGCCCGAGCCGCTGGTGCGGTTCGAGGTGATGAAGATGCCGGATACCACCGGGCTGGGCTCGTACCACGAGAGCGGTCAGGCGGTGGTGGTGGAGTACCAGGGCGAGCGCGGTGAGTACATCCACGCGATGTACGTGGACAACCATCCGGCGATCGCCAGCGGCCGGGAGATCAGCGCGTTCCCGAAGAAGCTGGGTTCGCCGAGGTTGTTCGTGGACTCCGACGCCCTGGTGGGCACGTTGGACTACGGCACGCTGCGGGTGGCCACCGCGACCATGGGTTACAAGCATGAGGCGATGAGCGTCGAGGATGCGCTGGGCGAGATCGGGGTGGCCACGTTCATGCTCAAGCTGGTGCCCGGTTACGACCGGACGCTCCGGATCGCCGAGTTGGTGCGTGCTCAGATCACCGACGTCACCGTGCGCGGCGCCTGGACCGGGCCGGCCCGTCTGCAGCTGTTCGAGCACGCGCTCGCGCCGCTGGCCGACTTCCCGGTGCTGGAGGTGGTCGCGGCCAGCCATTTTGTTGCCGATCTCACCCTGGGCCGCCCCGCGGTCGTCTTTGACTACCTGGCGGAATGACGGCGCATCGCGGTCATTCCGGCGATTCGCCGTAGAGCAGGCGCATCGCGATTTTTCGGTAACGGCGAACGTGCCCCAGCGCGAACGCCGCTGCTGCTTCCGGGTCTCCGGACGCGATAGCCTGGTAGAGCTCGCGGTGTTCGTCCAAGAGCTGGTCCGGGTCGTTTATCTGCTGAAACAACCAGCGCAGCCTGCCTTCCAACGGTTGCAGCAGGGAGGCGAGCAAGCGGTTATCGGCCAGTGTCACGATGTGTTGATGGAATGCCGCGTTGGCGCGACTGATTCGTTCTGGTTTTCCGGATAGCGTCGCCCGTTGCGCCTGGCCGAGTAGCCGCTCCAGCGCGCGCAGGTCCGCTGGCCGCGCCCGCCGGGTCGCCTCGCGGGTCGCCTGCACCTCGAGGGCCTCCCGCACGCTGAACAACTCCGCAACGTCGCGCCGGGAGACCTGCTTCACCACGATGCGCCGAGGCGACAGTGCTTCGACGAATCCTTCGAGGGTGAGCACCTGAATCGCCTCGCGCACCGGCACCCGGGACATCTCGAACTCCTCGGCGAGGTCGCGTTCGAGCAGCCGGTGCCCGGGTCGCAGGTGCCCGGCGATGATGCGATCGCGCAGCTCCTCACAGACCTCGTCGCGCAGCCGTGTCCAGGTGCTGGAGCCCGGGTTGATCATCGGATCCGCCTTGCCGGCCAGGCTGTTAAGCCAAAGTTACGGTATACCAAACCTCTTGACTTGAGCATCCTACGGGCGCATGTTTGCAATAACAACAGTGTTCGCTAATCAAGTCTCGAGGACTGGTAATGGATGTGACCGCGAAGGCGGGGGATAATTCTCGGGCGCCTGATATCGGCATGGTCAAGCCTAGTCGCACTCGTTGGAAGATCTTCTTGATCCTCCTCGGAATTGTGACGTTGAACTATATCGATCGTGGCTCCCTTTCGGTGGCGCTGCCGCTTATCTCCAAGGAGATGCACATTTCTCCGGAGACCACGGGGCTTATCCTGAGTTCGTTCTTCTGGACCTACGCAATCATGCAGATTCCGGGAGGCTGGCTGGCGGACCGGTTCAAGCCCCGCTGGATCGCCGGCGGCTCGTGCGTGGGCTGGGGGATCGCCCAGAGTTTGATCGCGTTGGCTTCGAACGTCCCGGGGCTGGTTGCCCTGCGCTTGCTGCTCGGTGCCGCGGAGGCCCCGGTTTATCCAGCGGGCGGCAAGCTCAACGCGGTGTGGCTGCCGGCCGGGGAGCGGGGTCGGGGCGCGGTGATGCTCGATGGCGGAGCTCCGTTGGGCGCGGCCATCGGGGGCGTGGTGGTCTCCGGGCTGATCCTGTGGTTCGACAGCTGGCGGGGCGCGTTCCTGGCCGTCGGGCTGCTGACAATCGCCGCCGGCCTGCTCGCCGTCCGATACATCCGCAACACCCCCGCTGAGCACCCGGGGGTCAACGCGGCCGAGCGCGAGTACATCGAGCGCGCGCACCGGGCCGAGGATGCCGGTGTGCCGACCGCCTCGCGGTCCGGGCTGCTGCGCTACTTCCGATTCCGCTCGTTCTGGGCGATGTGTCTGGGGTGGATGGGGTTCAACGGGGTCTTCTACGGGTTGCTCACCTGGGGCCCGTTGTATCTGTCCGCTACCAAGGGGTTTGCCATCGCGGCGATCGGCTGGTCGACGTTCGCCATCTTCGGCGCCGGGTTCGTCGGGGAGTTGACCGGCGGGGCGCTGGCCGACTGGTGGCGGGCGCGGGGCGGCGATCCGAACCTGGTGAGGCGCTCCCTACTCGGTGTCGCCGGTGTCGCGGTGGTCGTCGGCCTGTTCGGCGTGGTCGTGGTGCCGAATGCGGTGGCCACGGTGGCCCTGCTGGCCGGCGTGTTGTTCTTCCTGCGGTGGGCCGGGCTGTACTGGAGCGTGCCGGCGATCCTGGTCGGTCGGGACAATGCCGGCGTGGCGGGCGGGGCGATGAACCTGTTCGGCAATATCGCTGGCATCGTCACCCCGATCGTGGTCGGGTTCATCGTGGGGCACACCGGCTCCTACACCGGCGGCCTGCTGTTCTTCGTCGGCTCCGGTGTGCTGTTCACCGTCTGCTCGGTCACGCTCAACTATCGCCAGCGTCTCGCCGTCTAGGGGGCTTTCATGTACCGAGTGGGGATGATCGTCCCTTCGTCCAACACCTGCCTGGAGCCGATGACCTACCGCATCCTCGAGGGCGTCGATGAGGTGTCGGTGCACTTTGCCCGGGTGCCGGTCACCCGAATCGCGCTCGACGCGGACTCGATGAGCCGGTTCAGCGTGGACACGATGACGGCGGCCGCTCAGCTGCTCGCCGATGCCAAGGTCGACGTCATCGCGTGGAACGGGACCGCCGGCTCCTGGCTCGGTCCCGACCACGACCGCGAGCTGTGCACGGCGATCACCGAGTCCACCGGCGTGCCGGCGACCACCTCGACGCTGGCGTTGCTGGAAGCGTGCCAAGCGTTCGGCGCGACCCGGCTCGGGCTGGCCCTGCCGTACACCTCCGACGTGGCCGAGCGGATCGCGTCGACCTACCGCGCCGAGGGTTTCGAGTGCACCGCGGTGGAGTTCCTCGGCCTCACCGAGAACAACGATTTCGCCGCCGTGCCCTCGGCCGGCGTGGCTGAGTTGATCGCCGCTTCGGCCCAGGGAAAGCCGCACGCCGTCGCGGTGGTCTGTACCAACGTCTATGGCGCACCCGAGGTGGCGCCACTCGAGGCGAAGCTGGGCTTGCCGATCTTTGACAGCGTGTCGGCAACCCTGTGGAAGACGCTCGAGGCGTCCGGGGTCTGGCTACCTGGGTGGGGCGCCCTGCTCGAGAACGGAACGATGCGGACCGGATTCCAGCGAGCCATCGGAGCGCTGCTCGAGGCCGCCGGCGCGGACCGGACCACCCTGCGGATCGACGTCCCGGGGCGCGGGCTGCAAGTAGACCTGGCCGCCGCCGAATGCCTCCGCCCCGGAGTGCCCGCCATCCGCCATGACGCGTCGTTGGACCAGCGCAACCTGAACACCGTCCGCTGGCTCGAGAAACACCGCAGCACGCTCGTCCAGCCACATTTCCGCGCGGACCCGAGCCCTCCGGCGGCGTTGATCAGCGTCTACGGCGTCAACGCCCAGATGCTCGGGCCGGTCGTCCGGGCCGGGGAGCTGATCGGCTGGATTTCCGCACACAGCCTCACCGAGCGGCAGTGGACCGAAGCCGATCAGCGGGCCATGGCCCAGGCGGTAGCTCAGGTCCACGACGTGCTCGACGGCGGCGGTGACTCGAGTCGCGGTTGATCAACAAATATAGCTGGGCGCGCGGTGGTTTGATTGGGTTTATCCACGGTTCCGACAAAGGAGATGCCCACCGTTGAGCAGTACCGATGCGGTTGTGGTGGGCGCCGGGATCAACGGTATGGCGGCTGCCGCCGTGCTCGCCGCGCGCGGCTGGTCGGTCGCGCTGGTCGACTCAGCGCCGGCCATCGGCGGCTTCATCGAGTCCGCCGAGCGGACCGTGCCGGGCTACCTGCACGACACGTACTCCTCGTGGCACCCGTTGTTCGTCACCGGCCCGGTCTACGCGGAGTTCGGCGAGGCGCTGCACCGACACGGCCTGGAGTACCGCAACACCGATGGCCCGCTGACCGCGACGGCGTCCGACGACGGGGAGGTGGCGCTCGCCCACCGGGACCTGGAGACCACCGTCGCGGGGTTCGCCGAGCCGGCGGACCGGCAGGCCTATCGGGACGCGATCGCCCGGTTCGGCGCACACGCGGCGCAGATCGGCGGGCTGCTCGGTGCCGAACTGCATTCCAAGGATGTGCTGGCTCCGCTCTGGCGGTTGGGCGCCAACGGCGGCCGGGCCGAGCTGCTCGCCTACCTGCGGGATACCGCGACCAGTGGCCGCGGTTGGCTGCGCGGCCGGTTCCGGGGCAGCGAGGTCGACCGGATCTGGGCCCCGTGGCTGCTGCACGCCGGCCTTGCGCCGGATTCCGCGTCGGGCGGGCTGATGGTGCCAATCTTCGCGGCCACCCTGCACGCCGCCGGGTTGCCGGTGGTTGCCGGCGGCGCCGGCCGGTTCGTCGAGGCGTGGGCCCGGGTGCTCGACGAGCTCGGCGTCCAGGTGCACACCGGGCGCCGGGTCGAGCGCATTGTCACCCGCGAGGGACGGGCCGCCGGGGTGTCCGGCGACGGGTGGGAACTGCTGGCCGACCGCGCGGTCCTCGCGTCGGTGAGCCCCGGCGCGCTCTACCGCGACCTGCTGCCCGCCTCGGCCGTCCCCGGCCAGGTACGCACCGAGGCGAGGCAGTTCCGGCACGGCCGGGGCGCCGCGCAGATCCACGTTGCGCTGTCCGGGCCGGTGCCGTGGCGGGCCGCTGAGCTGCACGAGGTCCCACTGGTCCACCTGTCGGACGGGTCCGCCAGCACGGCGATCGCCTGCGCAGAGGCCGAGGCGGGTCTGCTGCCTCGCCGGCCGACCGTGGTAGTGGGGCAGCAGCACGTGCTGGACCCGAGCCGGGTGCCCGAGGGAGCCGCGGCGCTCTGGCTGCAGCTGCAGGAGGTGCCGTTTGCGCCGGTCGGGGACGCGGCCGGCGAGTTGGACACCTCCGGTGGCTGGACGCCGTCGCTGGCCGGTGGGTTCGCCGACCGGGTGCTGGAGCGGTTGGCCAGCCATGCCCCGGGGGTGCGCGAGCTGGTGCTCGGCGTGGACGTGATAACCCCGGTCGACCTGCGGGCCCGCAATGCCAACGCGGTGGGCGGCGACCCCTACGGTGGGTCGGCGGAGCTGGACCAGAGCTTCCTGTGGCGGCCGCTGCCGTCGGCGGGACACCACCGCACGCCGGTACCCGGGCTGTGGCACATCGGCGCCTCCACCCACCCCGGCGCCGGCCTCGGTGGCGTCTCCGGATACCTCGTCGCCCAGCGCCTCACCGCCGAACCTCGGCCGCTCGCCCGGCTCCGCCGGCGGATCACCAGGAGCTGAGCGGGCTGGGCGATTCCTCAGACATGGATCATGCGGTCGGGAACGTTGGCAGTGCGGCGGGCCCAGGGGTAATAGATGGCGGCGGTGACCACGATGCCGATGATCCACGAGATGTCGGCGCCGCCGAGCGCGTCGGTCACCGGGCCGGTGTAGAGCTTCTGCGCCAGGAAGGGGATCTGGGCAACTATCCCGGCGAAGTAGGACACCAGGGCAACGAGGTTCCAGCGGCCGTAGCGCCCGTCAGGATCGTAGAGCGCCGGCAGGTCGACCCGCTCTTTCGAGATCAGGTAGTAGTCGGTCAGGTTGATCGCACTCCACGGGGTGAACACCATCAGCAGGACGAGCACGAAGTTCTTGAAGTTGTCCAGGAAGTCCGCCGACGCGAAGATCGCCACCAGCACGGACACCAGGAGAAAACCCGACGTGTAGGCCGCCCGCGCGCCCGGGCCGATCCGCGCCGCCCGGGTGAAGGCGGACACCGTGGTCAGCAACGTCATCGAGCCGCCGTAGGCGTTCAGACAGTTCACCGCCAGCTTGCCGACCACGATCACCAGATAGATCAGGATCGCCACCGCCGAGGGCCCGGCCAGGGAACCGAGATAGCCAACCTGGTCCGTCAGGAATCCGGCACCGCCGGCGGCGACCAGCGCACCGAGCGTCATCGACCACTGTGACCCGATCACACTGCCCAGGAAGGTTGCCAGGAACGTGGTCCGCTCAGGCGTGTCGGACGGCAGGTAGCGCGAATAGTCAGCCACATACGGGCCGAAGGTCAATTGCCAGCCCGCACCGAGCGACATCGCCAGCAGGAACGTCACCCAGTCGAACGGCTTCGCCCCCAGCAGTGCACCGACATCCACCGTCACGAGCAGCCGGATCCCGAGGTAGGTGAAGCCGAGTACGCCGAACACCGTCGCGATCCGGCCGAGCAGGTGGATCCAGCGATACCCGAGCGTGGCGATCACCGCGGTCAGCGCCCCGAAGATCACGATGCCGATGGCGGCCGCATCCACGTGCAGGATCTTGTTCACCGCCTGCCCCGCCAGGACGGTCCCGGTGGCCGCGAACCCGAGGTACATCACAACCACCAGCACCAGCGGGACCACCGCGCCGTACACGCCGAACTGGGCACGGCTGGAGATCATCTGCGGCAGGCCCAGCCGGGGACCCTGCGCCGAGTGCAGTGCCATCGCGATGCCGCCGAGCATGTTGCCGATCAGCAGGCCGATGATCGCGCACAGCGCATCGGCGCCGAAGACCACCGCCAGGGCACCGTCGACGACCGCGGTCACCTGCATGTTCGCGCCGAACCACAAAGTGAACTGGCTGCTCGGCGTACCGTGCCGTTCGCTCTCCGGGACCACATCGATGCTGTGCCGTTCGACCACGGCCTTGTCTTCGGTCATGACCGGGATGTTGCCTCACACAACGAGCGGACCAAACGCGGGCTTGGTGATTCACTCACCCGGCACCAGCACCAACTCCGGACCGGCAACGATCCTGGTCAGCCGAGTGCTCGGGCACGCCTGGCCCGGGCGATGATCTTGTTGAACACGGCGAGGTGGCCGGCCGCGCTGCCCGCCGCGTCGCGGTGGGCCTGGGCGCCGAGTCGGCGTGCTCGTTCGGGATCGTGCAGCAGCGACTCGATGGCCGAGGCCCAGGCGGCCACGTTGGGCGGGTCGATGAGCAACCCGTTGTGGCCGTCGACGAGAGCGGTGTCCAGGCCGCCGATGTGCGAGGCGATGACCGCGGCCCCGGCCGACATCGCTTCGATTGCCACGGCGCCAAGGGGTTCTGGCCATTGCGACGGGATGGTCACCAGGTCGGATTGCCGGAACAGCTCGTCGGTCGCCGAGTAGTCCAGGTGGCCGAGGTAGATCACCTTCAGGCGGGGGTTGGCCGCCATCGCCGCCGCTTGGATCCGCTGACACCGCGACCAGTAGGCGCCGTGTTCGACGACTCCGGCGATGCGCAGTTCGATCGGCGGGCTGTCCTGGACCGCTCCGAGGGCTTCGACCAACACGGCCAAGCCCTTCTCCGGCGTGATCCGTCCGGCGACAGTGATCACCGCCGGGTCACCTGGACGGTCGCGGTAGCGGGGTCGGAGGGCGCCGAGGTCACGGATCGGGCGGGGGAGCAGGTGGATGCGGTCGGCGAGCCGGGGCTCGGCGTCGGCCAACAGCGACCGCATGTACTCGCTCACCACCACGATCGCGTCGGCGGCGGCCAGCGAGTGGCTCAGCGACAGGCGTTCGCGCAGCTGCTCGGGGCCGAGCGAACCGTCGGGGTAGCGCAGCACGCAGTGCCCTTCGCCGATCGCGACCAGGCACCCTTCGCCGAGTTTGTGCGGGCAGCTCCCGATATCGCGACGCCAGCGCAGCTCGCTCAGGCAGGTGAGGTAGTGATCGTGCACGTACCAGATCAGCGGCCCCCGGTTCGGCAGCGTGGCCAAGGCTAGGACGGCGGCCGGGTCGAACATGTTGTGCAGGTAGATGACATCGGGCTCCAGCCCCGCGATCACGCCCGCTAGCTGCGCGCCGGTATCGGGCCGAGGTTGCCGGGAAGCGAGTCCCTCGACGATGTGCACCGAGCTGAGCTCCGCCCCTACGGCGCCGGTGAGGAGCCCGCACACGAGATGCGAACGCACATCTCGACGGGCCAACTGGGTGGCCAGCAAGGTGATGTACTCCTCGGTGCCGCCGAAGCTGCCCCCCTTTTCGTTCACGTGCACGATCGACTCGAACGCGAGCTCGCGCGCCGGGCCTGGCGCGCGGCGCGGACTCAATCGGGCCGTGCTCACCGTCTCGAGTGCCGTCATCCGCGCATTTTACGAACGCTGATGATCGTGGCACACCGCCGAATCTGTAACAGTCTGTCGCACGTTCGTGCACAGCGTGTCCATCGATGCGGCAGATGTGCCCGCCGTCGCCGCCTCAACCGTGGTGCGGACCGGCGAGCGGGCGGTCGCCGGCGACCCTGGCGACGGCCACTCCGGCGTGTTCGGCCCGGCGATGGAATTCCAGCCCGGTGTCCCGCTCCCAGCGTCGCAGCACGTCCTGCTCCCCGGGGCGCTCGACGTCGTCGAGCAAAACGGTGGCGCCCGGCGCGAGGCGGCCGTGCAGCACGGGCAGCGCCGGGTAGCGGGCCAGCCCCTGCCCGGCGGCATACGCTGGTGGGCCGTCCACGAGCAGCAGATCGATGAGGTCGCCGCCCAACGCCCCGTCCAGCCCCTCGGCCACCGCATTGTCGTCGTACCAGGGCACGTCGCGCTCGGCGTGGGTGATCAGCGGCGCGTGGATCACGACGACGCCCTGCCCGATGTTCTCCCGGTCCAACTGGTCGGTGACCCACCGCGCCCAGTCGCGGTCGTGCTCCACCGCCGCCATCCGGAAACCGCCCGGCGGCGGGCGCTGGGTGAGCAGGCGGGCGAGCAGGACCGTGCTGATCCCGCTGCCGAGCTCGACGATGCGGCGCCGCCCGTGGAGCACGATGTCGTTGCACACGGCCACCAGCCCGGCCGGCCGCATCGCACCGGATCCCCACGGCAGGTATGGCCCGCCGAGCGCCGCGAGGGCCGCCCGGGCCGCCTCGTCGCTGAACTCGCGGGGAGCCCGGGACGGCGGGGAACCGAGATCCGGCGGCTGGGGATCGGACGAGGTCACGACTGACCCTAACCCGGCACGCGCAAGATCCTCGGCGGGCGCGGGGGCTGAGGCTGCTGGAAGATCTCACGAGTGGGCCAGGCGGGACGTCTACTCAGCAGATACCGCCACGTCGGAGGAGGTCCTGGT
>Ga0137413_10000430_pt1 | contig 13908 bp, 11 predicted proteins | sample CZODoug2_1_16fun_FD_108280 | JGI IMG/M metagenome (GOLD analysis project Ga0137413, IMG submission 108280) | Vadose zone soil fungal communities from Angelo Coast Range Reserve, California, USA - CZODoug2_1_16fungal (Illumina Assembly) | ecosystem: Environmental > Terrestrial > Soil > Vadose... | reverse complement strand
GTAATGCGGAGAACCGTGCCCAGCGTCGGTCGCAGGCTAGAAAAATTGCGAAGCAGTGCGAAATGCTCAGATAAAGTCGGCCTCATGAATGGCGTAGGTGTTAGCATGGTCATCATGTTTCTCCCGGGCGTCGGATCATTGCCGTTCGCTTAGGCGAGATCTGCAGACGCACTCGTGCACGGAGACCCGAACGATGTTTCGCGCGTGCCTTCGGTGTCCGTTACAGTGTCCGCTTAACTTGCGTTTGATGGAGGAAGCTTACCGTCGCGAGCGCTCTGCGCGCCCGACTAAAACGTGTTATGATCAGCAATCGTTACGGGGCGTACGTCATTGTTGGGGATGCCTAAAAGTAGGTAGACATCTTTTTGATCCGGCAGGGCGGGCTGATTGCTTTCGAATGAGGGTTGTCGCTGCCGCGTGATTCATGTCGGTGCCATCGGAGTGGCAACCGGGTGGGGGCATGACGCCATGCGATCGTCGGCAGATGCGGCTGTAATTCATCCCCTCCGGCAGGAAGCGATGGTTCGGCGGGGTGATACTGCCATCCTGCCTATCCAGTGGGTATACCCTTTTATGCATGTGCGGTTGCGTGGGCTTCGTGATAGTGACGCTCGGTCGCGCGCTAGCGACTTCTCTAGTTCGGCAACAAGTAGGAGGGATCCTGGCCGTGAGCCCGACTCCTGCCCTGTACTGGAGGCGAGGGCCACGTTCCTCGTCGCCCGTTCCTCCTGGCGCCTTGCAACCGGAGTGCTTACGGCCTCGCCTGGGCGAGGCACTTGCGTCGAAGGCAAGGAGAGTATTTTGCGCGGCATCACTGCTGGCGACATCGGGCTGTGGAGCGCTGGCATTTGATGAACTGGCGACAACACCGGTCGTTGTCGCGCCGCCGATGCCTCGCCCCGACTATCTTCAGGCGGTGACGGATCCGCCGTTCGGGACGAGCTTCACCCGTGTCACGGAACCAGGGCGGCTACTTGCTGCGGGAGTTTCCTGCAAGCCAGCCTATTGTCGGCACCGGTATTCCAGCACGCAGGCATGGAACGCCGATCAGAGCCTGTTGGCGATCAACAATGGCTGTAATGGCATCTGCTTTCTAGATGGCAGAACGTACGAGCCGGCTTTTCATCGCCCCGTGGACGATGACTGCAAGTGGCACCCGACCGATCCAACGCTCATGATCTGCATATCCCGCCACGAGATCTATACCTGGGCGCCGCGCAGCAACGCCAATACGATCATCTACGCGCCCACCGACTACGCAAACCTCCAGTTCGGGCCGAACAAGGGAAATCCATCTCGTGACGGCAATCGACTGGTGGTGGTTGCGACGAACGGCGCGGGCGCGCTCGTGGCCTTCGCCTATGACCTTTTAGGGAGGAAGAAGTATCCGGACATCAATCTCGGCAGTCTTCCGGGTGCCCACGCTTACTGCGGTATCTCGCCCTCTGGACGGTACATATACTGCTTTCGCAGGTTGGATGATGGAACGGAGGTCACGTATATCTTCACCGTGGACGGCGTGCAGGTCCAGCACTGGACTGAGCATCACCGGCCTGGCCATGGCGACATGGCGATCGATGAGGACGGCAGCGATGTCTATGTGGGCATCAGCAAGGCCGATCCTGACAAGTGGCACGTCATCAAGCGCCGGCTTGAGGATGGAAGGGTCACTGACCTGGCGCCCGCCGGCTACAGCACTCACGTCTCGACGCGCAATATCAACCGGCCGGGCTGGGCCTTCGTGAGCTACGAAGGGAGCTATTCCAAGGTGGTCGGCAACCCCGGCGGCAATGCGCCGTTCTACCAAGAGGTTGTCGCGCTCCGGATCGACGGGAGTGGCGAGATCCGGCGCATCGCCCAGACGCGCAATGCCAAGAGCGATTACTACAGTGAGACCCACGCCTCGCCATCGCCCGATGCTTCGCAGGTGATCTGGTCCAGCAACTGGGGCCAGTCCGGCGGAGCGGTCGCGGACTACGTCTCTCGGCTGTCTTGGCCTGAGTCATCGTCGAGGGAATGAAAGTCGCGGAGGCTGACGAACCAGACAAGGAGAAATCGTCATCGCTACGGAATATTCCGGACGATCGACGGTCCCACCCGGTTTGCGAGTGCCAGTGGCATCTTTTTCCAGCAGCGGACAGCGAGCGCATATTTCGGATTGTTGGCGCTCAATTCTGGCAGCTTGATTCCGGACGCCAGCCAGTAATACCAGAATAGCGGGCGCACCTTGGGGTTCCATTGCATCTTGAACCGAAACGTCCCTCCATCGACCGAACACCGGCCCAGGTCCAGTTCACGGGCGCCCGAACTGCAGGCCCACTGAATGGCATTCCAGTACAGATATTCGTTCACACTAAAGGACGACTGTGAATAATCGGAACAGATCCAGGGCAACTCCACCCGTTCACCGCGGCGTAGCGCGATTGCTCCAGCCGCCGGCCGCCCTTCGCGGCGCACGAGCAGCAACGCCGCATCCTTCGCGAACCGGAAGACATTCTGAAAGAGTGCCGGGCTGTAAACAGGCGTTCCCAGATCCCGCATATTCCGGCCGAATACTTGATAGAAGTCGTCGAGCCCTTCGGCCATTCCCACCGAAAACGTGGTTCCGGATTTCTCGGCCTTTCGCACCTTGCCGCGCAGGCGAGAGCTCAAACCGGACCAGTGTGTGTCGGGATCGGCATTGAGCGGGATGACGAGCGCGGCTTTGTGCTGCCGCAGCTTCCATCCCGCCGCCGGACTTCTCGCCGCCGCGAATGACTGTCGCAGCTCGATGTGATGCGCTCCTCTCTTCGCCGCCAAGTCTGCGGCGGCGGTCGCCAGCGCCGTCTCGTACTGCGGCGCGTCGGCCAGAATGCCGCCATAGTCGAGAAACGGCAGCGATACGAAGAAGTGCCCAAACAGTGAGCTTTTCATCTCGACCAGCGGCAGGACCCCTCGCGTCTTGCCATCGTCCTGCGCCATCAAATACCAGCTTCGATGGCCGAAAGCGCGCCGCAAAACGTCCCGCCATTCAAGCGCGTGATACAGGGAGGCGTTTGGCGCGTTCTTGATGTAGGTCTGCCACTCTGCCTCGCGCGCCCCATCCGCCAACTCGACGATTTCGAGATGCTTCATCTGGTGTTTTCATCCGAATCTTCGGACCGTTTGGCCACGGCGGTCCCGGTCGCAGCTTGCGTCGCAACACCCCTCGCGGTTCGACGTCCTCCGCGTCGGCGCTGCGCCGACCGAGCTTACTCTCGCTCGCATATTCATGCATGACCAAGCCGGGCTACCACGAGGGTTCGGTACAAAGCGCACGGCCAAGCTTGCACTACCTACAAATAGGTGGGTTCGATCAACTTCCTCATTGATCTGGCCCAGCCGGATGATGCGGCGAAGTCGGCGCGGCGGCCCGCGTGCATTGCGCCCGGAGCGAACTCGGCAAGCACGCAGGCCGCATACCTCCACCTGGGTACTCCGTCATACACGCGCGATGGCGCACCTGCTGTGGTACTGCTTCTCACCCGCGCTCCGAGACATTGCTCTTTTTCGCGGACCCATGAAGCGAGCCGCTGATGATTCTCTCGACCGGGTCATTCCAAGATCTCAAGACCCGCGCGAGTTACGCGAGAGAGGGGCCCGCCGGCTGTTGCTAGGGAGAGAGCGATGACGAGCATGATCACGGAGCGTCCGGGTTCTGGCAAGGCCGCGCTATCCATCGACGTCGAGGACTGGTTTCATGCCGCCAACCTGAATGTCGCACGCGAGGCATGGGAACAATGCGAACTGCGGGTTGAGCGCAACACGATGCGAATGATGGAAATTCTCGACGCGTGCAACGCCCGCGCAACCTTCTTCGTGCTTGGCTGGGTGGCCGAGAAATGTCCGCAGCTCGTGCGCGCGATCGCCGCAGCGGGCCACGAGGTCGCATCTCACGGGTATGATCACGAGCTTGTCTATTCACTCCAGCCCAGCGAATTCCGGTCCGACGTACTGCGCTCAAAGCAATACCTCGAAGACTTGACTGGCAGGCCGGTCCGTGGCTACCGCGCGCCTAGTTTCTCCATCACCGAATGGGCAATCCCGATCCTGCAGGATGTGGGTTTTGATTACGATTCTTCCGTCGTGCCGACCGTCGCGCATCATCGCTATGGCCGGCTGAATGGGATGGATGCGGGCCGGCCGGTCGTTTTGCTCCGCGATGGTTTCTATGAAGTCTGTATCTCGTGCATCCGGCTCGGCAAACGAGGGATCCCTTGGGGCGGGGGCGGCTACTTCCGGCTCGTTCCCTATCTGCTGTGGCTCTGGGGCGTGCGCAGGATCCTGCAGTCGGGGACGCCTTACATCTTTTACATCCACCCGTGGGAGATCGACGTGGGGCAGCCCCGCGTGACCGGGATCAAGGCCACACATGCGTTTCGCCATCGCGTCAACCTTCAACGATGTGAAGGGCGCTTCGCCGCGCTTGTTGGCGCATGCGAATGGATTCCGCTTTGCGATCTGATCGACGGGTGGAGCGCCGGGCGCGCCTCGCCGAAGTTGCAGTGATCGACGAGCTGATGACCGTGGCGAGTACGCTTCTGATGCCGATCGATCCGGACAGGCAGCAAATGAGGATACTCACGTGAGACCGCACCTGCTCTGCATTGGAGGAGAGGACCATTCTCTTCGCATCCCGTTTTTGCTTGCGCTGCGTGACAAAGGCTTTCAGATAAGCGCTGCGGGGACGGGCGATCCCACCCCGTTTGCGCAAGCCGGCCTCGACTATCATCCCTTCCATTTTTCCCGGTTCGTCGACCCGTTGGCCGATTGGACAGCGCTCAAAGCGATCTCGAAGCTAATCGCCGATGTGAGACCGGCCCTTGTTCAGTGCTTCGACACAAAACTGAACATGCTGGTTCCCTTCGCAGCGAGAGGCCTCCGTGATGTGGAGGTCGTCAGCACGATCAACGGACTGGGCTGGCTCTATTCATCGTCTTCGCCGATGGCGTTGGGGCTACGCCCGGTCTACCGCGCACTCCAGCGGTTGGCGGACCGCTGGACGGCGGTGACGGTGTTCCAAAACCGCGACGATCAGGCCTTCTTCATGCGCCACCGGATGGTCGGCAGAAGAGGCCAGGTGGTGATACCCGGCTCCGGCATCGATGTTGAGAGATTCGAGCGGGCGGGAGCAACGGGATCATCGCCCGCCGAGCTTCGCAAGGCGCTCGGTCTGGGCGCGTCCGAGGTCGTCATCACGGTGACGCGCATGACCAGGCAGAAGGGGATCCCGACGCTGCTCGATGCGGCGGCCCTGGTCCACCAGCATCGACCTGGCGTGCGCTTTCTGCTGGTGGGACCGCGCGAGAGCGAGGGGCCGTTCGCAGTGACACAGGCCGAGATCGACCGCCACGCCCCTTACGTGCTGGCGGTTGGTCCGCGATCGGATGTGCCGGCGTTGCTTGGCCTCGCCGACGTGTTTGCGTTTCCGACCGAATATCTCGAGGGGGTGCCGCGTGCGCTCCTTGAGGCGGCAGTGGCCGGCCGTCCGATCGTGACGACGAGGATGCCGGGCTGCACCGATGTCATTCGCGACGGCCAGAATGGCTTCCTCGTTCCGCCGGGTGACCCCCGACTCCTGGCCGAGAGAGTTCTCGATTTGCTTCGCGATCGGGTGACCGCGGCGGCGATGGGCGCCCGCGCTGCGCAGCTGGTGAGAAAGGAGTTTAACCTCGAGATTACGGTCGCGCGCTACGCGGCGGTGTATGAGGATCTGGTGAGGCGCTCCGTTCGAAGCCGCTTGCAAATGCGCAAGAACGCGCTCGAGCCTGAACCTTACGCCCAAGACGCTACGTCTACGGAGGCGTGACGTGGTGGACGTGCTGCTCACCTTCGGCCTGCTGCTGTCGACGGCATCCCAGTTGAGGCCCGACGGCGCGCCTGTTGGACCAGGCGAAATTTGCCTGGCCGTGTGGGTTTTGCTGATGCTCTTCCGCGAGGTGGGTCGATTAGGTCCCGCGCTGACCGCGCCCTTGTCAAGGTTGCTGATCTTCTGGCTGGTGTTCGCGGTCGCTCAGTGCGTTGGCACGATGACGGGGTTTGCCATGGGGGACCGTCACGATTCGGGTTTATTCATGCACGACGTCCTGGCCTATCCCTTACTGGCCGCCGTCAGCTGCCTGAGTATGGTCGAACCCGGGGCCAGTTCTCGCCTGCAGCGAGTCGCCTGGCTGCTGGCGACGCTTGGCGCCGCATGGCTTGCCCTTCAGGTCGCGTTCGGTTGGGGATGGGTCGACCTAGGAGATTTCGACACCTGGGAATGGGAGCGGTTTCGCGGCTTGAGCGACAACGCGAACCAGCTCGCTCTTTTTTGCGCGGTGCTCGGTCTCCTCTCGCTATATCTCGCCGAGGCGGCCCGCGGAATCGGTGAAAGGATCGCCGCTGTGATCTGCTTGATCGTCGCGATCGCCGTGGGCCGGCTCACCATGAGCGATGCATTCTTGCTTGTTCTCGTTGCCGCTGGCCCGATCTTCGTCGCGTTCAAGCTCCGGAGATGGCTGATGTCGCTGGATCGACGGATGCCCTTGCGTTCCGCGTCGGCGTGGATCCTTGTTCTCGCCCTGCCGCTGGTCACGGCCTATGTCGTCCCGCTCGGAGCCTCTGCCGCCACCGAGCTTGAGGATTTCATCAAGGGAATGACCAAGGGGGGCGGCGGTCGCGACACCGAGGAGACCGCTCGTCTGCGCATCCATCTCTGGAATGGTGCGATGCGCCGGGGCATCGAGGCTGGCATGCTGGGTCTGGGGCCTGGCCCGCATCTTGAAATCCCGTCCGCTATCGTGGCCGGCAGGCGGGATTCGACCAATGACCCAAAGCACGTGGAGCATCCGGAGTTCGGATTCGTCCCGAATTTCGAAGCCCACAACACATTGCTGGATCTCTTCATCCAAGGTGGGTTGATTGCAGTTTTGAGTTTGGGGTGGCTCGTGGCGACAGCTGTCGTCATGACGCACCGGGCCGAGTTGGACGGGCTGACGACATTGCTCTGCGGGCTTGCCATGTTCAGCATCTTCCATCTGATCGTGCGCCATCCGATCTTCTGGTTTGCAATCTCACTCTGCTTGGTCGCTGCCGCCGATCCCCGCAGAGCGCCGACCATTCGGGCTAGGAGTTGAGGCCATGCGGGGCGTCGCCAGCATTCTCGCGCAAACGCAGGCGGCTGATCCCGACCGATGCGCGGCAGTCGAGAGCATGATCGCGGACGTGAAGCGGTGCGGGCGGAGTGACAACGGCCTCTTGGTCGTTCCAATCCGCTACGAATTACCGATAGCCAGGTGAGGTTGAGCGATGTTGCGCGTGCATTTAGATGACCATGTGGCTGACGGCGCGGCTCATCTCGATAAAACTCCGACAGCAGAGCACGGCGCGACGAGCGCGCAACCGGCCGGCAAGCCGCCGCTCACCGGCGAGCTTCACTTCACTCAAGTAGCCGCCATCCTGCGTCGCCGCAGCCCACTGATCCTCACGATCGCGGGAATCGGTACGGTGCTGGCTATTGTCGTCGGGCTGCTGATCCCACCCAAATATACCGCAACGGCCCAACTCGTGATTGAGGCTCCGGCCGGCAGCGCCGCCGAGCGCGCGCCAGGGGTGTCGGTGATGGACGAGAGCATTGACACTCACGTGACGCTGCTCAGCTCTCGCGATCATCTCCAGCGTGTCATCGACAGTCTGTTGCAGGACCCGGAGTTCCGGCCGGCAGCGCGCGCCTCAGCCGACCCCGAGCCAACGCTCGGTGCAGGTGGTGGCGCACCGCAATCGGTCGCTTTGGACCATCAGGCGGGCTCGACGGCGACCGAAACAATGGGCCTGAACGAGCTCAAGCGCCGGCTGAATATCTGGCTTGGGGTGTTTCGCAGGAGCGGAAGCACAGCTGTGCCGCCCCTCGAAGAGTTCGAACGCAACACCAGAGCCATCCAGGAGCGCCGCTCTCGCGTCATTTCCGTCGCCTTCACATCGACGAGCCCCGAGAAGGCCGCAGCGTTCGCTAACCGCATCGTCCAGCTCTACGTCGACCGCCTGACAGAGCAGAAGCAGGCATCCGCAAGTCGTGAAATGGCGCGGCTGGATGAACGAATTGCCGAAGCCAAATACGAGACGGAAAGGGCCGGGGTTGCCGTGCAGAACGCGATCCAACAAAGACACGGCTCCGAGCAGAATGCCATTAGTGAGGAACGAGAGGCCGATGGGCAACTGCGTGAGCTCCTGCGTCATGCGGGGACCAGTGCGCAGCTGTATGACAGCCTTCTGCGGCGTCGAAAAGAGATGCGCGACCGGCAGGAGACTGTCGCGCCCGGCGTCGGAATCCACGTGCTCGCGGGGGTGCCGAACCGGCCGAGCTCTCACAATCCAATCCTTTTCATCTTTCCCGCGTTTATCGTTCTTGCAATCGGCGGAGGTTGGCTCGCCGTCGTTCTTGAACAGCTGGATCGAGGATTGCGCAGCGAGCAAGAAACGGGCGATGCGCTCGGTATTTCCTGTATCGGCCTTGTGCCGCTGCTTCCGCGAACGCACGCAATTCGCCCTTATCAGTATCTCTTGACGGAACCTTTTTCCGCATATGCCGAGGCGATACGGTCGGCGGTTGCGACGTTGGGGCTGGCGGCAGGGTCCGCTCGCACCTGCAAGGTGGTTCTGATCAGTTCTAGCGTTCCGGGGGAGGGGAAGACAACGCTGGCCCTGAGTCTCGCGGCCTATCTCGGGATGCTCGGGCGACGTGTGCTCCTGCTCGATCTCAGTTCCGGGCAAGGCTCGCCGCTTGGCGAGTTCGACGATGCGGCCGAAAGAGGAATCGCGGATTTGCCCCTGCAGAACCGACTGACCGCACAGCTCATTCGGCGTGTAGCGGAGGCTGGGCTCGACTACCTCCCGATAGCCGGTTACCGCCTCGATCCGTTGGTGCTCTTTGCCCGCGAACAGATGCAGCGCCTCGTCCGTCAGCTGCGCGAGAGTTACGACTGCGTGATTATTGATGGCCCGCCTGTGCTCGGTTCTGTTGAGGCGCGGTTGCTCCCTTCAATTGTAGACAAATTGCTCTTGGTCGTGAAATGGGGAAGCACGAGGCGCGAGGTGGCTCAAAATGCGTTGAGCCTGCTTCGTGACTCCGGCTGCCTCGACAAGGATCGTAGCGATCTTGCGATCGCCATCGTGACACAGGTCGATCTCAAGAGACACGCCCGATATCGCTACGGCGACGTCGGCGAATTTCTCGCGAAGCACAGGAAATACCACTCCCGCTTCATTAAAGCACAACCGGACACAGGGAACAGGGACCCGACAGCGGGAGCCCACGACGAGCAGCCGCACAAGCCGAAGGTGGCGGGAGATGGGACAGATGGATGCTCCGTATGACATAGGTATGATCCGTCGAGCATGCGCCGAACATGCGATGCCACCTGGGCTGGTGAAGGTTCTGAACGAATTTCATCGGCAGCAGATTTCCTACTGCTATTGGAAGAGCAGCAGGCGCCTCGATGCGGCGTTCGCCGGCGAGGGGGATGTTGACCTGCTCGTGGCAAGAAAGGACCAGCATCGCGTCCAGGTGATATTGGCCGAGCGAGATTTCAAGCTCTTTCCATCGGTGGCCGACCGTGATCATCCGGCGACACTGACCTTTCTCGGCTACGATGAACGCAGTGGCCAACTGATCCATATTCATCTCCATTTCCGGTTGATCGTCGGCGAAGGCCTTCTCAAGAACTACCGAATTCCGTGGGAAGAGGTGCTTCTAGCCCGTGCCATCCTCCACCCGACGTTGCCGATCCGGATACTTGAGCCGACGAGCGAGGCAGTCCTGTTGGTCGTGCGCGCTTGCCTTGAGCTGCGGCGACTGGATCTCATGACGCTCTGCGTCTGGCAGGCGACAACGCGCAAGTTTGCGCTTGATCGCGCAGAGCTCGCTGCGCTTGTCAACCGCGCCACACTTCGCGACCTTGCGGCCGAGCTATTGAATACGGACTTGGCAGAACGCGTTGCAGATGCCTTTTACGGCGAGCAGCCGTTGGAAACTCAGGTGCGGCTCCGCCTGCGCATGAGAAAGCATTGTGCCGCGTATCGAAGCTACAACGCCGTCGAGGCCGGGGTGCGCAACGCGGGGCGGGCCCTGCTCTGGGTTGCTGGCAGCCTGAACAAACATGTTCTCTATGCGCCGCGACCATGGAGCCGGCGCGCGCCGGGCGGCGGGTGCATGGTGGCGATGCTCGGCGTCGACGGCAGCGGCAAGAGCACGTCGGTGGCAACGATGCGGGCCTGGCTCGGCCCAAAGGTCGACGTCGTGCCGATTTATTTCGGTACCGGGGACGGCAGACCGTCGCTATTTCTCCGGCCGCTCAAGCTGACGATGCCCGTGATCATGCGCATGCTCAAGAGCAAGCCCAAGGTTGCGTCGCACGGCAAGGTCTCGGGCCCCGCCCCGGGACTGCTCTACAGCCTGCTGCTGATGGTCTGGGCTGTGGCTGTGGCCGTGGACAAGCGAAAGAAGCTCGTAGCGGCACGGCGCGGAGCCAACCGGGGGCTCATCGTCCTCGCCGACCGATATCCGCAAAATCAAATCCTCGGCTTCAACGACGGTCCATTGCTAACACGTTTGAGCATGGTGCCCCGTTGGCTTCGTCGGTTTGAAGGTGCCGCGTATGCTCTCGCGCATCGCCTTCCACCGGATCTCGTCATCAAGCTTGTGGTAACGCCCGAGACCGCCGCAAGGCGCGAGCCGGAGATGGACCCGGCGGTCATCCGGGAGCGCATCGCAGCCCTGCAGCGGCTCGAGCTTCCCGGGGCCCGCGTCGTCTGCGTGGACGCCGAACAGCCGTTGGCGGAGGTCATCCGCGCGGTCAAGCACGAAGTCTGGCGCATGATTTAGGCGCGGTTAGCAGGGGCGAGGCATGATCATCGAGCTGTTCGGTCCTCCAGGAGCTGGTAAGACCACTTTCGCGCGCGCGCTCACGGCCCGGCTGCGAGAACGCGGCCACCTCGCGGAACTCAAACTCAGCTCCCGACCGACCGAGCGTCAGCCCGTCCTCGACCTTTGTGGGGCAGCCGCAGGACGATATCAGAATGCGGTAATCCATCGCTTGAGCCGACCGCTCGGCGAGATGCTGACGATCGCACGTCACCCGTTTGCCAATTCTCGCGACGTGAAGACAGCAGTTCATCTGGTAAGGCTGCTGCCTCCAACAAGCATCTTTGCCTCAATCAAGAACGCTCAATACATATCACGTCTGTCTCACGCCTGGTATGAGAAGTCCGATGCCGCGCATATCGTGTTGTTCGATCAGGGATTCGTTCAGGCGGTATGCTCATTGGCGTTGCTGGCCGGAGTGGCGAACGACACGCCGATCGCCAACGCGCTCGATTATGCACCTATATCCGACTTGCTGATCCACCTGAAGGCCCCCTCGGAGCTTCTAAGGACCCGCCTCCACGACCGGCGGCGTCTTCAAAGCACGATCGAGCACCTGTTCGAGCCTGACCTGAAGACGAGTCTCGCATCGATCTCGATGATCGAGCGCTTGTACGATCTGTTGCTGCAGCGAGGTCGATCCGTACTCAGCGCCTCGTCCCTTGATCAGCGGTCACTTGGCGAGAGTGTGAACATGATCGAGAAGGAAGTCATTAAGAGGCTTCAAAACCGTGCACAGAGGAGTTCCGTGATGACGACGGCCAGGGTTGCTGCGTCGCCTCACGGAGGAAACCGACATGCGTGACGGAATACATAGAAGCGCGCCGGTCAGCAGGGTGGCCCGCGGCGGCGTTACCGCGTTCTTTGTTTATGGTGCCGGTTTCGGACTAACCTATTGCTCGCAGCTCGTTATCGCGCGCGTCGTCGGCGTCGATACCTATGGCGTGTATGCGTATGTCTTCGCCTGGATAGTCGTGTTAGCGTACTTCTCGGCCCTCGGCTTTGATGTCGGGCTTCTTCGCTTTGTGCCCGCTTACGAGGCAGAGCGCGCGTGGCCTCTGCTCCAGGGGGTGATTCAGTATGCGCAACGACGCGCGACGCTCGTCGGCCTCTCCGTCATTTTTGTCGGCATTTGGGTCGTGAAGGCCTGGGCGTCGTCACCTGAACTCCGGAGTACTTTTCTTGCTGGGTTCGCGCTGGTGCCTATTTTGGCGCTCGTGCGGATCCGCTGCTCTGCCGTGCGTGCGTTTGGCGGTGTGATTTCGGCGCTTGTGCCCGATCGCGTGGTACGGGACGGGACGCTGATTGGCATCCTTGCCATCGCAAGTTTGGGCCTGGGATTGACCATCAACGCGCCGTTCGTGATGGTGGCCACGCTGATCAGTTCGGCGCTGGGGCTCGTCTGTGCGGGCCTTGCCATGCGGCATCTCCGCCCTCGTGCTATTGATCACATCTTGCCGGTGTACGACGCCGCGGCTTGGCGCCGGGCTGCGATTCCGCTCGTAATCCTCGGCGCCACCGAGGCCCTGATGAACCGTACCGGGGTCATCTTGTTGGGCTGGATCGCGGATACCAAGAGCGCGGGAATCTATAGCCTGGCCTTCAATATCGCTCTTGTTGTCACGCTGCCGCGCATCGCGGTGAATACCTTGTTCGCGCCCGTGATCTCGGATCTTTATGCCCGCAGCGACAAGGAGACGATGCAGGTCCTCATCGCCAGAGCTGCGTCATGGACGTTCTGTGCGGGAATTTGCATCGCGGCCGCGCTCTTTATCCTCGCCGAACCCCTTCTTGCCTGGTTCGGCGCCGGTTACGAGGCTGGCGTGCCTGCGCTGCGTATTCTTCTCATCAGCCAGGTGATGGCTGCCAGCGCCGGTTCCCAATTGTACGTCATGACCATGACCGGGCATGAGCGCAGTGCAGCTGCGCTGCTGGTATGCTGCGCGATGACCAACGCGGGCGCGAGCGCCGTGCTTGTCGGCATGTTTGGGTTGACCGGCGCGGCAATCGGCACCGCGGTGTCTCTGGTCGTCTGGAATGTGGCGATGGCGCTCTTTCTACGGCGGCGGTTGAATCTGTTGCCTGGTGTACTGGCCTTCTTTCGAATTCCTCTCGAGAAGGAGCAACGTGTCATAACCGGTCGTGAGCGCATCATGTAGCAGCTGCTCCCTCCGGGGATCGCACTTCAGCATCGCCTTGGTGGTCGCGCTGCTCCGGACAGCGATGGCCATGGACCGGGAACGAGCGAACCGCCGCTGCGCTGCTCGTCGCGGGGCGGTTGCTAATACCATCACAGGCGCCGCATTGACGTGTTCGGGCTCGTCGGCGCAGCGCTTGTCACCACGACGAACATGATCCTCTGGGACGCGGGAATGGCACCCTTCATTTGGCGCATCATCTGCCGGCCGGGGTCCGTTACGTGCGTGAATGGCGTCCCAAAGGCTGCGTGATAGCCGGCGGCGTCCGACGGGATGCATCGTCGCCAACGTTTCGTAGGCTTGCGCTTGGGTCGGCAAGAGTATGGGCAGAACGCACAGCAGTCGGGTGACCATCAATCATCGTGACTTAATCACTTTCAAATCCTGCCGCCGCCGGCCCTGCCGTGCCGTGCCATGAGTCCCTCGGTTGATGCCCTTACCTCGATTTGCTTGATTTCGGACATAACCGCGACGGGCTTTGGAAGCGGCTTGCTCACATTGGAGGTTGCGGGCAGGGAACTGTTGTTTACCGTTCGTGTCAGTGACCCGTTGTTGGCCCCCCAAATCGCCGCCTGTGTCCGGTTCTGGACCCGGATTTTGCGAAGGATCGCCTTGACGTGCACCTTCACGGTCGCCTCGGCGATGTCCATCTTTCGCGCTATGCATTTGTTGGAGTCGCCGATGATCAGGCAGCGCAGAACCGATTTCTCCCGCGACGAAAGCTGCGGCGCAAGCGTGTCTTCGGTCGTGACGAGGATTGCCTTGTTGCTGTCATCGCCTGGCACCGCCTCGCAG
>Ga0137413_10000428_pt1 | contig 13936 bp, 14 predicted proteins | sample CZODoug2_1_16fun_FD_108280 | JGI IMG/M metagenome (GOLD analysis project Ga0137413, IMG submission 108280) | Vadose zone soil fungal communities from Angelo Coast Range Reserve, California, USA - CZODoug2_1_16fungal (Illumina Assembly) | ecosystem: Environmental > Terrestrial > Soil > Vadose... | reverse complement strand
GAGCAGCTGGTGGTCGATCGGCATGGCTCAATCGTTGCCGATGCTCAGCACCAGGTAAACCGCGATACCGCGGCGCCCCTTGGTCAGCCGCGGGTCCGGCCAAGCTGCCCGCGCAGACCGGCCGCGGTCGGTGCAGGTTTTGTGGGGTCTGCGCGAGCGGCACCGGGTCTGCGCGAGCGGCACCGGGTCTGCGCGAGCGGCACTGGGTCCGCGTGGGCTGGATGCGGACGATTGGGAGGCTAAGTCAGTTCGGGCGGGACCACCTCGGCTGCAGCGGCGTGTAGGGCGTCGGCCAGGCGGGCGGCCGGCTCGGGGAGTGGGCCGGGCAGCCGGGCCAGCAGGACGCGGCGCTGTTCCCCGGGACCTCCCCGCACGCTGAGCACCCGCACGCCCGGGGGCGCGGCGCTGGCCAGCGAGGAGGGCACGGTGGTCAGTCCGCAGCCGGCCGCGACCAGGTGCAGCTTGGCCAGCCAGTCGCGGGCGGTGTGCGCGATCTCGGGTCTCTCGTCCAACCCCGGCCAGACGCCCATCAGTTGCTCCTCCGCGGCGGAAGGGCCGGCGATCCAGCGCTGGCCTCGCAGGTCGGCGACGTCGACGGAGTCAGCCCGGGCAAGCGGGTGGGTGACGGGCACCGCGAGTCTCAGGCTTCGTTCGGCGAGTGTGCGCAGGACCAGCGGGGGCGACTCGGTATCGGGCGGACGGAACGGCGGCATCGAAGCCAGCACCGCGAGGTCGACGCGGCCGGCCCGCAGCGCGCGGACCAGCACGGGTGTGCTGCCCTCCCTGGTGATGACCGTGATCGCGGGGTGGCTGCGTCGCAGCGTGGCGATGGCCCTCGGGATCAGCACGGCGCCCGCGCTGGTGTACCAGCCCAGCCGCACCGTCCCAGCCTCGGTGGGCAGCCCGTCCAGCTCGCGCACGGTGGCGTCGATGTGGTCGAGAACGGCCACCGCGCGGCGCAGCACGATGTGTCCGGCGGGGGTCAGCCGTGCCCCATCTCGTCGCCGCTCCAGAAGCGGCGCCCGCGCGGCCCGCTCCAGGGCCGCGATCTGCCGGGACACCGCGGACTGCGTGTAGCCCAGTGCGGTCGCGGCGGAGGTGAGCGTGCCGCGCTCGACCACCTCGCGGAAGACTCGCAGCCCGGTCAGCGAGACGTTGCCGAAGTCCATGACTATTACGCATACTCCCCATGTCAAAGTTTCGTTGGCCGCATGGAAATGGCGTTCCTAGCGTGGACGTCATGACAGCACGCATCGCACTGGTCACCGGGGCCAACCAAGGCATCGGCCTTGCGCTGGTCGAGGGCCTGGCCGCCCGCCTGAGCCCGGCCGACCTGGTCCTGCTCACCGGCCGAAACGACCGCCGGGTCGCGGACGCCACCGCCCTCGTCGCCAAGGCCCCGGACACCAGGAGCCGGGTGGAAGGACGAACGCTCGACGTCAGCGACGCCCGGGCGGTAGCCGCGCTGGCCGCCGAACTGACCGAAAGTCACGGCGGCGTGGACATCGTGGTGTCCAACGCGGCCGCCCGGCTCACCCCTGACCGTTCGCAGTCCGAGCAGGCCGACGAGTTCATCAATGTCGCCAACGGCGGCACGCACGCGATGCTGGGCTCGTTCGGCCCGATCCTTCGCCCCGGCGGTCGGCTGATCGTCGTGGCCAGCTCGCTCGGCACCCTCGGCCATCTGAATCCCCGCCTGCACCCTCGGTTCGACGGCGCCTCGCTCGAGCAGGTCGAGGACGTCGTCGAGTCGTGGCGAGCCGCCATCCACTCCGGAACAGCCGAGGAACTGGGCTGGCCGCGGTGGCTCAACGTGCCGTCCAAAGTGGCCCAGGTGGCAGCGGTGCGGGCGCTCGCGGCCCGGCGCCGGGAGCGGGATGCCGAGGAAGGGACCCTGCTCGCGGCGGTCTGCCCCGGGCTCGTCGACACCCCGGCCTCCCGTCCGTGGTTCGGCGACTTCAGCCAGGCTCGGACGCCGGCGCAGGCCGCCGAGCCGATCCTCGACCTGGTGCTGTCCGATCGAGTCGACCCGGCGACCTACGGCGAACTCGTCCGCTTCGGCAAGCCGTTGGCCTGGCAGAGCGGGACGCCCCCGGAGTACCAGAACGAGCTGTTGGCCAAGTAGCGAGCGCGGCTGACCGGCTACAACTCCGCCGGGCCCTCCTGGGGGACCATGCCGAGCTGGTCGGCCACCTGGCCCATGATGTCCTGCACGGCGATGGTGTCGGCGAGCGGCATGACCGCGCTCTCCGGCCGGCCGGCCCTGACGCACTCGGTGACCTCACGTAGCTCGTGGGTGTAGCCGCCGCCGGTATGCGGGAGCGTGATCGTCTCAGGCTCATGGCCCGCTCGGCACAGGATCACGGTGTCGGGGTGGTGGAAGCGGGGGAGCACGTCGATCCATCCGTCGGTACCGAGCATCCGGGCCTGCCCGGGGGTTGCGCAGCGCAGCGACGCGAACAACGACGCGCTGCGCCCGTCCGGGTAACCGAACAGCACTGCTTCCTCGACGTCGACCCCGCCCGGGGCGAGGACACCATGGGCGGTGACCGAGTCCGGGGTGCCGAGCACCATCTGCGCGAATGAGATCGGGTAGACGCCCACGTCGAACAGGGCGCCGCCACCGATCACCGGGTTGTAGAAACGGTCCTCCGGGTCGATCGGGGCGCGCACGCCCAGGTCGGCCTGCACTGCCACCGCGCTGCCGATCGCCCCGTCGGCCATCAGCTCCCGCGCCCGCACGATGGTGGGCATGAACCGGGTCCACATCGCCTCCATGGCGAAGACCCCGGTCTTGGCGGCCAGCTCCGCGATCTCCCGGGTGGCCGCCGGGGTGACGGTGAACGCCTTCTCCACCAGCACGGCCTTGCCGGCGCGCAGCGCGGCCAGGGTCACCGCGCGGTGCTGCGGGTGCGGCGTGGCGATGTACAGCACGTCCACACCGTCGTCCTCGATGATCGCGCGGTACGAGTCGTGCGCCCGGCCGATCCCGTGCGTGGCGGCGAAGGTCCGCGCCCGCTCGGCCGAGCGGGACGCCACCGCCACCACCTCCGCCCCGGGTACGTGCGGGAAGTCCTGTACAACTTTCGACGCGATCCGGCCCGGCCCGACCACACCCCAGCGGACAATGCTCATGCCGCCCATCCTTACCTGTCCGGCACCGAGCTCTGGTTCACCGGGTCCGTTGTGGCGTGCCGGGGCGGGCGGCGCGAACCGATCAGCAGCACCAGCTCGTCCTCCCGGTGCAGCAGACAGAACTGGAGATCCAGGGCTGCTTCATAGGTGCCGTGGCCGGCCCATTCCTCGGCGAGCGGGGCGGCTCGCCGGAAGGTCATGGCGGGCCCGAGAGCCGAGAAGAAGCGCCAGTGCCCTCCGTCGCCGACCGCGTAACCGCGCTGAATGATGTGATCATCCTCTTGCAACGGTTCCGGCAGCGAACTGACCCGGACCGCTCCGAGGCAGCGGCCGGCGTCCAGACCGGCTGCCGGCCCATGTAACTGACACAGCATCCTGCCGCCCAGCATTCGCCCAGGATCTCCTTTCGGATCAGCGGTGGCTCGGTCCCGCCGGTTGGTCACGCCCGGAGGAAGTACAGGACGGTCATGCTCGCCGCGGTCGTCAGGATCACTCCGCGCAGCACTCGAGCGGGGATGCGGCGGGCGAGGCGCGCGCCCACCACGCCACCGGCCACCCCACCGACCAGCATCGCGGCGAGCGGTGCCGGATCACGCAGGACGTCGGCGGCGACCAGGAACAGGCCAGCCGCGGCGGTGTACATGGCGGCGAGCTGACCCAGGCGCATCGGGTTACCGGCCGCGGTGTCCAGCCCGAGCCCGATGCGCCACAGGGCCAGCATGAGTATGCCTACGGCTCCACCGAAGTAACCGCCGTAGATGGCCAGGACGAACTGGCCGCTCAGTACGGCCGGTGAGGTCAGCCCGGCCGAGCCTGGCGTCGCCGCGCTGAGCAGTGCGGAGAGCCGGCGTCCGAACGCCAGGAGCACCGTTGCGAAGGCAAGCAGCCAGGGCACCGCCGCGTCGAACGAGACCGAGGGCAGCACCAGCAGCAAGCCGGCACCAAGTCCGCCGCCGAGCAGGCTCACCGCGGTCAGTGACCACCTGGACGTGGGCCCGACCGGGGCGTACTCGCGGCGGTAGGTCCACGCGCCGACCCAGACGCCGGGCAACAGGGCAACGGTGGTCGACGCGTTCGCGGTGACCGGCGGCAGACCGGCGGCGACCAGGGCAGGCAGTGCCACGAACGTGCCGCCGCCGCCCACCGCGTTCAGGGCGCCCGCCGCGAGACCGGCCAGCAGTAGACCCAAGAGCTCAAGCACCCTTCGAGCATCAAACCGCCGGCGCGGGTACACAATGCGCGATCGGCGTACTCAGCCTAGGACTGTGCCATAGGCTGACGCGGGTGCACTACGACTTGGTCGATCTGCGGCTGTTCGTCAGCATCGTGGCGGAGGGATCGATTACCGGGGGCGCCCGCCGGATGCACCTGAGCCTGCCCTCGGCGAGCGCTCGGGTGCGCGCCCTGGAGCACACCGCCGGGGTGGCGCTGCTGGTGCGTGGGCGCCGGGGGGTGCGGCCCACGCCCGCCGGGACAGCGCTGGATCGCCACGCCCGCGAGGTGCTCACCCGCGCGGCGGGGCTGGAGAGCGCGGTGGCCAGTTACCGGGGGTCCCCGGCCGCGCCGGTGATCCTGCTGGCCGGAAGCTCGGCGGCACACCGGCTCGTGCCGCGCGCGCTGAACTCGTTCCTGCGCGACCATCCGGACATCGACGTCAGCGTTGCCGAGCACCGCACGCCGCACATCGTGCGGATGCTCGCCGCCGGTGAGGCAGACCTCGGCATCGTGCTCGAGGAGGAGGCCCACGGCTCCGGCCTGGACCGCGAACCACTCGGGGACGACTCGCTTGTGGTGATCGGCCAGGCCGGCGGGGTCCTGGCCGGCCGAACCGCGCTGACCTACCGCGAGGTCGCCGAGCACCCTCTGGTCGGGCTGCACGCCGAGTCCGCGCTGCAACGCTGGATCGAGACCAGCCTCGGGGCGAACGCCCCGGTGGCCCGGTTCCGCACCCTGGTGGTCAATCTCAATACCGTTGTCGCCCTCGCGGCTGCCGGGGTTGGCCTTGCCGTGGTGCCGCGGCTGGCGCTCGACCCCGGCGCGCAACTCGAGATCCGCCCCCTGGACGAGCCCTGGGCGCGGCGACACCTGGCGTTGTGCTGGGGCTCGACGGCCCTCGGTTCGCCAGCCGCCACCGCCGCGCTCGCCGAACACGTCCGCCTCGCGGCCTCGCCGATGCGCGACCCCACGCTGCCCCCGGCATAACAGCGGGTCACACCGTTACGCCTTGAGACGGGCTGTGTCAGGATCGTGCCCACTCGAGTACGGGGAGGCCGAGCCGTGTCATTGCGGCATGCACTGCTGGCGCTGCTCGAGGCGCGGCCGATGACCGGCTACGAGCTGGCCAAGCAGTTCGACGTGTCGGCTGCCTACGTCTGGCACGCGCACCATCCGCAGATCTACACCGAGCTGCGCCGGCTGGAGGCAGCGCGGCTGGTGGAGGCCGAGGTGGGGCGCAGGGGCGCGGGCGGCACGAAGCGGCACTACTACCTCACCGACGCCGGCTGCGACGAGCTGCTGCGTTGGCTCGGTGAGGCGTCCGAGCCGGCCCGCGAACGCGACGCCGGTTACCTCAAGGCGACGTATTTCGAGTTCGGCTCCTTCCAGCGGGCGCGCGGGCACTTCCGCGCCCACCTGGAGCACTATCGGCAGGTAGCGGCGCACTGGTCCGCGCACGCCGACCAGCTGGAGCGTCGGGACACCGCCCTGCTGCGCCAGCGCCTGGCGCACGCACCGCAACATGCGCGGGACGCGATCGTGGCCTACAAGGTGCACGTCTACCGGGGGCTGACCGAGCGGGCGCGCACCGAGATCCGTTGGGCGCAGCAGGGCCTGGCACTGGTCGATCGGCTGGAGCACGACGCCGGACTGGCCCAGGATGCCACGGTCTACCAGCCCACCCCGCCGGCCCGACAACCGTCCGCCAGCTGAGTGCCCGGCCGCGGTCTCCCCGGCGGCCCGGTGGCTGCCTCGTCGGCCCTTCATTTATGTATGTCTTTACGTATACGCTTACCGCTGCCGCGACCCGGTAGCGACGTCGGGTCGGACTGGGCAGCGGGAGGTCGAAGATGACCAGCGCGGCGACCGTGGACATCGTGGAAGTGATGGGCCGGCGGGGGATCGGCCCGGTGCGGTCGCTGATCGTATCGCTGTGCGCGCTGGTGGCCCTGCTCGATGGCTTCGACCTGCAGATCATCGGCCTGGCCGCGCCCGCCATCGCCGCCGCACTGCACATCCCGGTGGCCGGCCTCGGCGCGGTGTTCGCCGCGGCGCTGGCCGGTCTGGCGGTCGGCGGGATCGGCTTCGCGCCGCTGGCCGATCGGGTGGGCCGCAAGCCGGTGCTGGTCGCCGCGGTGGTCTGCTTCGGCGTGTTCACCCTGGCCACCATGACCGCCGAATCGGTGCCCGCGCTGCTGGTCTACCGGTTCGCCACCGGGCTGGGGCTGGGTACCGCCGTGCCCTGCGCGGTGAGCCTGGCCTCTGAGTTTGTGCCGGCCGGGCGGCGGGCAACCACCGCCGGACTGCTGTTCGCCGGGTTCCCGCTCGGCGGTGTGCTCGCCGGCCTGCTGGGTAGCCGGTTGTTGTCGACCACCGGCTGGCACGGGTTGTTCCTGGTCGGCGGGGTGGCTCCGCTCGTGCTGGCGGTGTTGATGGTGCTGCTGCTGGCCGAGTCGCCGATCTTCCTGGTGGCCCGAGGGGCGCCGGTGGCCCGCATCGCGCGGGTGCTCGCCAAGGTTGCCCCCGACCTGCGGGTGGACGCCGGCACCCGGTTCGTCGGTGTCGCGCCGCGCACCGGTCGGGCCCCGGTCAGCCGGCTGTTCGAGTCGGGGCGCCGGGGGAGCACCCTGCTGCTGTGGGCCGCCTCCTTCGTGGCCTTCGGCGTGCTGGTGGTCAACTCCTCGTGGACCCCGACCCTGCTCGCCCCGCTCGGGCTCCCGGTGGCCCGCACGGCGTTGGCTCTCGCGGTGTTCAATGCCGGCAGCGTGCTGGCCACGGCGGCCGGCGGCTGGCTGCTCACCCGGTTCGGCGCCCGGCGGGTGCTGCCGGTGGCGTTCGCGGTGGCCGCCGTTGGGGTGGCCGGCATCGGGGTGGCCGCGCCGTCGCTGGCCGGGGTGGCCGCGCTACAGGTGCTGATCGGGCTCGGCCTCGGCTGCGCCAGCTCGGGCATCATCGGGCTGGCCGCGGTGGCCTACCCGACCGCGATCCGCTCCACCGGCGTCGGCTGGGCGCTGGGCATCGGGCGGGTGGGTTCGTTCAGCGGCCCGCTGCTGGTGGCCGCGTTGGTCGCCGCCGCCTGGGCGGTACCCGGGGTGTTCGGTCTGCTCGGCGCCCTGTGCCTGGTGGGTGGCGTGGCCGCCGCCGCAATGCGCCCGATGCGCGCCGAGGCCGACCCGATCGCCAGCCCCGCCGTCGCCGAAGGAGCTTCGTGAGCCGTGTACCGATCACCCTCGCCTGCTGGGACTACGACCGCACGCAGGCGTTGGCGGATGGATCCGTGCGCCCCGAGGGCGTGGACCTGACCTACCTGTGCCTGCCGGTGGAGGAGACGTTCTTCCGGATGCTGCGCCACGGTGAGTTCGAGGCGGCCGAGATGTCACTGTCCTCCTACGTCACCGGGCTGGCCGCCGACCAGGACAACGGCAAGCTGGTGGCCATCCCGGTGTTCCCGTCCCGGGCGTTTCGGCACAACGGCATCTACGTCAATAGCGGCAGCGGCATCGAGAAGCCGTCCGACCTGGTCGGGCGGGTGGTCGGAGTCCCGGAGTACCAGCTCACCGCGGTGGTGTGGATCCGGGGCATCCTCGCCGAGTACCACGACGTGGCGGTTGCCTCGGTGCACTACCGCACCGGGGGCATGCACCAGCCGGGGCGGGTGGAGAAGCAGGTGCTGAACCTGCCGCCGGAGATCGACGTCAGGCCGATCGGCCCGGACCGCACCCTGGCCGACATGCTGGTCACCGGCGAGATCGACGCGCTGTACGCCCCGCGCACCCCTCGGCCGCTGCTGGAGGGCCGCCCGGAGGTCCGGCGGCTGTTCACCGACCCCAGGGCCGCCGAGGAGCAGTACGCCGCCGAGACCGGCATCTTCCCGATCATGCACGTGGTGGTGTTGCGCCGGGAGGTCTACCAGGAGCGGCGGTGGTTGGCCCGCTCGCTCTACACCGCCTTCGAGCGGGCCAAGGCGGCCACCGAGCAGCGGATGGGGGAAACCGCCGCGAACCGGTACATGCTGCCGTGGCTCTACGACGAGGTGGAGCGGACCCGGCGGTTGCTCGGCGAGGACTTCTGGCCCTACGGGCTCGAGCCCAACCGGGCCACCCTCGAGGTGTTCCTGCGCTACGCCCACGAGCAGGGCCTCACCGCCCGGCGGCTGCGTCCCGAGGAGCTGTTTGCGCCGGAGACATGGGAGAGCTACGTCATTTAGCGACCCGTCGGCCAATGTGATGGCGCTCACTGTCCGGGGCGGGTAGACAGGTAAGTGTTCCCTCGGTGCGGAGGGACCGGATCCATAAGCGGTAACCCTCGGCCGCGTCCTCGCTAGTGCCGTGTGACTGGTCTCGGTGCGTGCCCCGGGTGAGGCAGTCGCCTCGGCAAGGAGGTTCGAACGTGCAGCGTATCGGCGTGGATCAGCTCACTCACGTGCTGGCGGGCATGCCCTATCCGGCCGCGTTCTGGCAGATCCTCGCCTGGGCGGACTACAACGGCGTGGACAGTCAGCTGCGCGAGATCATGCGGAAGCTGCCCGCCAAGACCTACCTGAGCCTGCGGGATGTCGCCGTCTCCCTGGAACGGTGCCAACTCCCGCCGAACAGCGGGAACGGGTCAGCCGGGCGCCCCCCTCGCCCCGCCTGAGCCCGACCGCGCTTCGTCGATAGGGCCGGAGCTACTGATAGAGCACCGCCTGGATCTTCGGGTCGTCCACGTTGCTCTTGTCGTACCAGAAGAACCCGGTGTCGATGACCTTCGGCAGGCTCTGGCCCTTGATCGCTTTCATCGCCGCGCTGACCACCTGCTCGCCGATGCCGATGGGGTTCTGGGTGATCGCGCCGAGCATCGCGCCGCTGCGGATCGCGTCGATCTGGGCCTTGCCGGAGTCGAATCCCACGATGGTCAGGCCGGTCTTGCCGCTTTCCTGGACGCCCTTGATGACACCGGTCGCGGAGCCTTCGTTGGACCCGTAGATGCCCTTCAGGTTCGGGTTGGCCGCGATGATCGACTTGGTGATGTCGGCTGACTTGGCCTGGTCACCGCCGCCGTACTGAGGCGGCAGCAGCTGGATGCCTGGCGCGTTGGCCTTCATCCACTCGGTGAACCCGTCGCGGCGGTCGATGCCCGAGCGGCTGGTCTGGTCGTGCACCACCAGCGCTACCTGGCCGGTGCCGCCAATCGCCTCGGACAGGTGCTTGGCCGCCTCGGCGGCGGCCGCCTTGTTGTTGGTCGCGGCGGTGGTGACCGGGATGTCGCTGTCCACCCCGGAGTCGAAGGCGACCACCGGGATCTTCTGGCTCTGCGCCTGCTGCAGCAGCGGCGCGGCGGAGCGCGAGTCCAGCGCGGCGAAGCCGATCGCGGCCGGCTTGCGGTTCAGCGCGTTGGTCAGCATGGTGAGCTGCTGCTCGACGTCCTGCTCGGTGGGCGGGCCGACGAAGCTGATCGTGGCGCCCTCCTTCTGCGCCTCCTGCTCGGCGCCCTTCTTCACCGCCTGCCAGAACTGGTGCTGGAAGCCCTTGGACACGATGGCGATGCTCGGCGCACCGCCGCCACCAGCGGATCCACCGCCACCGCCGCCGCTGCTCGAGGAGGAACCACAGGCACTCAGCGCGGCCACCATCAACCCCGCCGTGATCAACGTTCCGAATCGCCGCAACCGCATCTGAATCTCCACTTCGTTGTGCCCAGATGAAGCTTTCCGCCGGCGCCGCCGCGCCCGCCCGTTCGTCACACCACGCTGGCCCGTTTCCTGGCCATGTCGGCGTACACGGCCACCAGGATCACGCAGCCCAGGATCACGTTCTGCCACTCCTGCGGGATCGACATGATCTGCAGGCCGTTGTTGAGCACCGAGATGATCAGCGCGCCGATCACCGTGCCGACGATCGAGCCCTTGCCGCCGGACAGCGAGGTGCCGCCGATGACCACCGCGGCGATGGCCTGCAGCTCATAGCCCACCCCGGTGGCCGGCTGCGCGGAACCCAGCCGCGCGGAGATCAGCACCCCGGCCAGCCCGATGAACAGGCCGGCCAGTGTGTAAACGATCAGCTTCCAGTACCGGACGTTGATCCCGGACAGCGCCGTGGCCTCCTCGTTGCTGCCGATCGAGTAGGTGTAGCGGCCCAGGACCGTCTTGTTCAGCAGGACGCCGGCGACTACCGCCAGCAGCGCGAAAATGACCACCGCGTTCGGGAAGTTCGTGCCCGGGATGATGCTGCCGGTGGAGATCTTGCTGTAGTTGGGTGAGTCGTTGAAGTAGATCGGCGCGCTGCCCGAGATGACCAGCGCCAGCCCCTGCGCGACCAGCATCATGGCCAGCGTGGCGATGAACGGAGGCAGCTTCAGCACCGCCACGTTCAGCCCGTTGACCAGCCCGATCACCCCGCCGAACAGCACCGCGCCGAGCACCCCCAGCGGCATCGGCAGGCCCATGTGCACGATCAGCACGCCGGCGATGACCGCGCACAGCGCCATCCCGGTGCCGATCGAGAGATCGATGCCGCCGGTGATGATGACGAAGGTGGTGCCCAGCGCGAGCGTTCCGATCACCACCGTGGAGAACAGGATCGCGGTGACGTTGCCGTAGTTCAGGAAGTCCGGGCTGACCACCGAGAAGAACACGAAGATGACGATGAGGCTGGCGAAGGCGAGAAACTGCTGCAGCCGGTTGCGCAGCGTGCCCCGCACCCCGGCCGGCGCGGTTTGTTGAGCCACTTCGGCAGTCGACGCGGTCATCTAATCCCCCACCTTCATCGCCGAATCCGGGCCCACCGGCTCGGCCAGCCCGAGCTCGGCGGCGTCCGCCGGGTTCTCATCCGGTCGCAGCGTGGCGTAGTGCATGACCCGCTCCTGGCTGGCCTCGTCGGCGGCGAGCTGGCCGACGACACGTCCCTCGCTCATCACCACGATCCGGTGCGACATGCGCAGCACCTCGGGCAGCTCCGAGGAGATCATGATGATCGACTTGCCGCGCCCGGCGAGGTCGTTGAGCAGCTTGTAGATCTCCTCCTTGGCTCCCACGTCGATGCCCCTGGTGGGTTCGTCGAAGATCAGGATGTCGCAATCCTTGACCAGCCATTTGGCGATGACGACCTTCTGCTGGTTGCCGCCGGAGAGGTTCTTCGCGGTCTGTGTGATGGACGGTGTCTTGATCCGCAGCGCGTCGACCAGTTCGGCGGCGGTGACCCGCATCGCGCGGTCCTTCACGAAGCCGAAGGACTGGAAGCGCTCGCGCAGCGCGCTGAGGCCGATGTTCGCGGCCACGTCCTGCTCGAGCAGCAGCCCCAGTTGCTTGCGGTCCTCGGACAGGTAGCCGATCCGGTGCTTCGCCGCGTCGGCCGGCGTTTTGATCGTGACCGGTTGGCCGCGCACGCTGATCGTCCCGGACTCGACCGGGTCGGCGCCGACCAGCGCTCGGGCCACCTCGGTCCGCCCGGCGCCCATCAGACCGGCAAAGCCGAGGATCTCGCCTTCGCGCAGCTCGAAGCTGACGTCCTTGAGCAGTGTTTTGGTGCGCAGCCCGGACACGGTGAGCACCGTCGGCCGGTCTGGGCGCACGCCAACCGGCTTGACCTCACCGATGATCTCCCGGCCGACCATCAGCCCGATGACCTGGCCGATCGACGTTGCCGCGGTGTCCAGGGTGTCCACGTAGTGGCCGTCCCTGATCACCGTGATGCGGTCCGAGATGGTCTTGAGCTCCTCCATCCGGTGAGAGATGTAGATGACCCCGGTGTCCGGGCGGACGAACCGCCGGATCAGCTCGTGCAGGACGCGGACCTCCGCGTCGTTCAGCGCCGCGGTCGGCTCGTCCATGATCAGGACTTTGGCGTCGTAGGAGAGCGCCTTGGCGATCTCGACCATCTGCTGCTTGGCCACCGTGAGGCGACCGACCACCTGCCGGGGTCGCAGCGGCAGGTGCAGCCGGTCGATCAGCTCCTGGGCCCGTGCGTTCAGCGCCCGCTCATTGAGCAGGAACCGGCCGCCCCGGGGCTCGCGGCCGATGAAGATGTTCTGCGCGACCGTGAGGTCGGGCATCAGGTTGAACTCCTGGTGGATGATGCTGATGCCCTGGTCCTGGGCATGCCGAGGATCGGTGATCTCCAGCGGCGCGCCGTTGAGGAAGAACTGCCCGCCGTCCGGCCGGTAGATGCCGGAGAGCAGCTTCATCAGCGTCGACTTGCCCGCGCCGTTCTCCCCGACCAGGGCGAGCACCTCACCGTGGCGCAGCTCCAGGTGCATGTCCTCCAGCGCGCGCACACCGGGAAAGCTCTTGGCGACGCCCCGCGCCCACAGCAGTGGGGTCCGGCTGTCGTTCGCCGTCGAACGGTGCTCGGAGTTCACGGCCTGGTGCCCTCCCGATCTCTGGGGATATACCCCCATGAGGGCCTCCGCCCCGTCAAGCCCCCAAGGTCACGGATTGCTCCCGGTTTGACGGCCGCGTGTCCGAGGCCCGCACAGATCAGGTACCGCCGGCACAGCCCTTGCACGGTCTGCACGAACTGGACCAGGTCTGTGCCGGCCGTCGGGGTCGGCGGTGCTCAGGGTCGGCGGGCCTCGATGAGCCAGGTCGCGGAGTCGTACCGCACGCCCTGCTCGGTGTGGTGGTCGGCCAGGCTCGCTCGTAGGTTGTCCAGCGCGAGGGCCTGGGTGTCCGGGTCCAGGTCGCGCAGCATTCCGGCGCGCTGCCCGGCGACGAACCGGAAGGCGTCCTCGGGGTCCGCGCCGAAGTACATCTGCTCGCTGAGGCCCCGCATGTCCACCTCGGAGAAGCCGGCCGCGTCCAGCAGGGAGCGGACCCGGGCGGGGTCGCTCAGGGCAAGCGGGCTCGGTGCGTCGGACGGTGGGACAGGCACCGGGCTGCCAGGGGACAGGGCGGTGAGGACGGCGTTGAGCCACTCGTTGCGGTCGAACGGCTGCCAGGTCAGCAGGACGAGGCGCCCGCCAGGTCGCAGCGCTCGCGCGATGTTGCCGAACGCGGCGACCGGATCCCCGAAGAACATCGACCCGTGCCGGCTGATCGCGACGTCGAAGGCCCGCTCGGGGAACGGGTGAACCTGCGCGTCGGTCTGTTGGAAGGTCACATTCCGCACCTGCTCGGTCGTGGCCCGGCGGCGCGCGAGCTCGACCAGACGTGACGAGAGGTCAACGCCCAGCGCTGAGCCACCGGTGGCGCGCCGGGCGGCGTCCCGGGTCGCCTGTCCGCTGCCGCAGCCGACGTCGAGCACGGTCGAGGTCTCTTCGATCGCCGCCGCGCTGAGCAACTGACCGTGGTAGGCGGCGACTCCCTGGTCGAAGCGGTCGGCGTGCTCGGCCCAGAAGGCGCCCGACTCGCCGTCCCAGTTGTCGAGCTGGACCATGTTGGTCGGGTCGACCGGCTGTGTGGTGCTCACCGGCCCCACCCTCTCAGACGGTTCCGTCCGGTCGGAAGGTCACCCGGCGAGCGAGCTTGGCTGGAACTCCGGTGCCGGCGGTCCGGCCGGTGTCCATTCGTGTCGGGGGATGGTCGGGAGGGTGTGTTGTGTGGGGGTGAGCCAGGTGAGGGTTTTTGGGTTGCGGAGTTGTTGGAGGTGGTTGGGGAGTTGGGTGAGGGCGT
>Ga0137413_10000427_pt1 | contig 13938 bp, 10 predicted proteins | sample CZODoug2_1_16fun_FD_108280 | JGI IMG/M metagenome (GOLD analysis project Ga0137413, IMG submission 108280) | Vadose zone soil fungal communities from Angelo Coast Range Reserve, California, USA - CZODoug2_1_16fungal (Illumina Assembly) | ecosystem: Environmental > Terrestrial > Soil > Vadose... | reverse complement strand
GGAAGACCTCCGGGGCCTAGTGCAGGCGTTCAAGGACGCGGTGCGCCAGCACTCCGGGGCGGACTTCCCACAACATCCGCGTGAGCAGCTGGACCTGGCCATCCGGGCGGTGTTCAACTCCTGGAACACCGACCGGGCCCAGCTCTACCGCCGCCGCGAGCGGATCGCGCAGGATCTGGGCACCGCCGTGAACGTGTGCACCATGGTGTTCGGCAACCTGGGGGAGACCAGCGGAACCGGAGTGGCCTTCACCCGGGACCCGGCGTCTGGCAAGGCCGGCGCCTACGGCGACTACCTGGTCAACGCCCAGGGTGAGGACGTGGTCGCCGGCATCCGCAACACGCTGTCGCTGGACGATCTCGCGGAGGTGGACAAGTCTTCGCACAAGCAGCTGATCAAGACCATGCGGCGGCTGGAGACGCACTACCGGGACCTGTGCGACATCGAGTTCACCATCGAGCGCGGCAAGCTGTGGATCCTGCAGACCCGGGTCGGTAAACGCACCCCGGCGGCCGCGTTCCGGATCGCCGCACAGCTGGTCGACGAGCAGCTGATCACCCTGGACGAGGCGCTGTCCCGGGTGTCCGGCGCGCAGTTGGCGCAGTTGATGTTCCCCAGGTTCGACCCGGCCGCCAACCGGCAGCTGCTGACCACCGGGATGGGCGCCTCGCCCGGCGCGGCGGTGGGCCGGGTGGTGTTCGACTCGCCGAGCGCGATCAGCTGGGCCGACCGTGGCGAGCAGGTGGTCCTGGTCCGTAAGGAGACCAACCCGGACGACCTGGCCGGCATGATCGCCGCGAACGGCATCCTCACCGCCAGGGGCGGCAAGACCAGTCACGCCGCCGTGGTGGCCCGGGGGATGGGCAAGACCTGCGTGTGCGGCGCCGAGGAGCTCGACGTGGACGCCGAGGCCAGGACCGTCCGGGTCGGCGCCAGCAAGATCTCCGAGGGTGACCTGATCAGCATCGATGGGTCCACCGGGGAGGTGTTCCTCGGCGAGGTGCCGGTGGTGCCCTCTCCCGTGGAGACCTACATGCAGGACGGGCTGGACACCGCCACCGAGGGCGCTGACCAGGAGACCGCCGACCTGGTGCGGGCCGTCGACCGGCTGCTGCGGCAGGCCGACGAGCGGCGGCGGCTCGGCGTCCGGGCGAACGCGGACACCGCCGAGGACGCCGCCAGGGCCCGCTCGCTCGGGGCGCAGGGCATCGGGCTGTGCCGCACCGAGCACATGTTCCTCGGCGAGCGGCGGTCGCTGATCGAGCGGGTCATCCTGGCCGACACCGCCGACGAGCGCACCGACGCGCTGGACGCCCTGCTGCCGCTGCAGCGCGCCGACTTCACCGAGCTGCTCAGCGCCATGGACGGGCTGCCGGTGACCATCCGGCTGCTGGACCCGCCGCTGCACGAGTTCCTGCCGGACCGCACGGAGCTCGCGGTCCGGGTGGCCACCGCGACGGCCAACGGGGGTCCGGATCCGGCCGACCAGCGGCTGCTGTCGGCGGTGGAGCGGCTGCACGAGTCCAACCCCATGCTCGGGCTACGCGGGGTGCGGCTCGGGCTGGTCACGCCGGGGCTGTTCGCTCTGCAGGTGCGCGCGATCGTGGAGGCGACCTGCGCGCTGATCCAGGAGGGCCGCAAGCCTGAGGTGGAGATCATGGTCCCGCTGATCGGGTCGGAAAGGGAGCTGCACCTGGTTCGCGACGAGGCGGAGGAGATCATCGCGCGGATCGGGGCGGAGGCCGGGGTGGGCCCGCTGGAGATCAGGATCGGCACGATGATCGAGCTGCCGAGGGCGGCGCTCACCGCTCACCGCATCGCCGACTCCGCGGACTTCTTCTCCTTCGGCACCAACGACCTCACCCAGACCACCTGGGGCTTCTCCCGCGACGACGTCGAGGCCACCCTGTTCGCCGCGTACCTGGAGAAAGGCATCTTCACGGTGTCCCCGTTCGAGACCATCGACCAGGACGGCGTCGGTCGGCTCGTCCGGATCGCCGTGCAGGAGGGGCGGGCGACTAAACCGGAGCTGAAGATCGGCGTGTGCGGTGAGCACGGCGGCGACCCGGAGTCGATCCACTTCTTCCACAGCGTCGGGCTCGACTACGTGTCCTGCTCGCCGTTCCGGGTGCCGATCGCACGCCTGGAGGCCGGGCGGGCCGCCGTCATCCCCGACTAGTGTCCCGTGTCCCGTTTCGCCTAGATGGCCGCCACGGCCAGGGCCCTGTCCGACTGGGTGTGACGGGCCTGTGGCAGCCAGGCCATGGTGCGGTCGTCGTGCAGCCGGGCGAGCCGGTGGGGAAGCTCGCGCAGGACTCGCTCGGTGCGGGCTTCTTCGAGGGAGTCGAGCAGCTGGTAGGTGAACGGGGTGTGCCCGTTGGCGTGCGCGGCCGCGCTGAGTTTCTGGAGCAGGGGACGGGTCACCACGGCGTCTTGGTAGTCGCCGAGGAGGTTCTGGAGCTTCTTCGCCTGCCGACCCAGCCGCCGAGCTGGCGCGCCGTTGACCGGGGTGAGGATGTCGGTCATGTAGCGCACCTGCTTGTCGGCCTTGCGCGCCTCGTGCAGCGCCTCGTCCCGGGCCGGTCCAGGCTCAATCGCCTCCGCCTCGGCCAGCCGGCGATCGAGCCTGCGGACGGCCTTGGCCAGGTTCTTGGGCAGCTCGGTGGGTGCGGGCCGGTCGGCGCGGCGGGCGAAGGGCGGGTCGGCGAGCAGCTGGTCGAGCAAACGCTGCAGGGCCAGGTAGCGGTCGCTGGCCAGGGCCGCCTGGGCGGTGTGTTTGCCCTGCTGGGTCAACCGGCCTAGCTCGTGGTCCAGCTCGGTTTCCACCGGACCCCGGATCAGATCCTGGGGCAGCGCCGCGAGCAGCCGATTGAACTCCTTGATCATGGCCTCGGTGTCGTTTTCTTCGCCGAGTTGCGCCCCGAGCCATTTCAGCTCTTGGGCCACCGGGAGGGTGGCTTGGGCATCAAGGACGCGCGAGAAGCCGCGCAGGGTGGAGCGCAGCTGCCGGGTCGTGACCCGCATCTCGGCGACCGCCGAGGGGATCGCTTGGCGCGCCCCGAGTTCCTGCGCGCGCAGGTGCTCAACCTGGGCGCGCAGCGCGTCCAGCACCACCTCGCCGGCTGAGCGCGGGCTTGCCGCCTTGCGGGAAGACCGAGCCGGTCGAACCGGCGCTACGGTGGCGTTCATCGTGGGTCCTCCTGGTGCAATGCCGTGACGTCTTCTGCATTATTTGACACAGGAGCGCTGCAGTTCTGTTCCTGAGGATCGGCAAGTGTGACGCGGATCGCGGCCTGGGCGCGCTCACCGGTTTGCGTCCGAGGAATTCACCTCGGGGCGCGGCTGACGTGGTCGCCAGCATTCGGGGGGAGCCGCAGCGTCTCGACCACGCAGACCAGCAGGCAGGCCGCCAGGATGAAGAACGCCACCTGGTAGGCGCCGGTGCCCGAGCTGCCGGCGACCGGAACGCCGATGCGCAACGCGAGCGCCCCGGCCGCCACCCCGAGGCCGGCGGCGAGCTGCTGGGTGGTGGAGGCCAGGGTGTTGGCCGATCTGACCTCCGCGCGGTCGATGTCGGCGAACTGGATAGTGTTGTAGGCGGTGAAGCCGGTGGACCTAAAGATGCCGCTCACACACAGCACCAGCAGGATCAGCCACAGCGGCGTCTGCGCGGTGACCAGTCCGCAGCCCACCAGGCTGGCGATGGCCCCGGCCACGCTGCCCAGCAGCACGCCGCGGAACCCGAACCGGCGCATGAGCGGTGTGGTGAACGGCTTGATGCCGACGTTGCCGACGAACACGGCGACCACGACCAGCCCGGCATGGAGCGGGCTCCAGCCGAACGCGTCCTGGAACAGCAGTGGCAGGAGGAAGGGGACCGCGGTGATCATCGCCCGGAACACCGAGCCGCTGACGGTGGATACCCGGTAGGTGTGCACCCGCAAAGGTCGCAGGTTCATCAGGGGGTGCGGGCTGCGCAACAGCTGCCACACCGCCAGCAGCCCGGCGGCCAGGCCGATGCCCAGCGCGACAGACACCGCGACCCAGTCGATGTGCGCCTCGCCGATGTACTGGGTGCCGGCCACCAGCCCGGCCATGCTGATTCCGGTCAGCAGGAACCCCAGCCAGTCCAGCGCGGACTGATCGGTCGCGCGGTCGCTGGGCACCATCCGGGCGGCCAGCACGCCGGCGATCACGCCCAGCGGGATGTTCACCACGAAGATCCAGCGCCAGGACGCGTAGGCGACGACGAGGCCGCCGAGGGCCGGGGCGAGCACCGGGGCGACCAGGCCGGGCCAGGTCAGATAGGCGATCGCCCTGACCAGGTCCCGCTTGTCGGTGCTGCGCAGCACGGCCAGCCGCCCGACCGGGACCATCATCGCGCCGCCGAGGCCCTGCAACACCCGCATCCCGATGAGCATCGGCAGACTGGTGCTCAGGGCGCACAGTCCGGACGCGACGGTGAAGATCACGATCGCCGAGCCGAACACCGCGCGGGTGCCGAACCTCCCGGCCAGCCAGCCACTCGCCGGGATGCCGATCGCGAGGGTGATCAGGTAGGCCGTCATCGCGGTGGAGATGGCTGGCGACGGCACCCCGAACGAGGCCGCCATGCTGGGGGCCGCCGTGGCGATGATGGTGCCGTCCAGGTTCTCCATGAAGAACGTGCCGGCGACCAGCAGCGCGAGGCCGCGTCCGGGCCAGTTGTTCACGACGCGGTCGTTTCCGCCGTCGGCCTCGGCGCGCGCAGCGCGGCCCAGGCCCAGATGCCCAGGCCGATCAGCGGCAGGGCCGCACCGAAAACGCACAGCGCCAGCCAGCCGAAGCGCTCGTACAGCAGGCCGGACACGGCCGAGGCGATCGCGCCGCTGGCGAAGATCGTCGTCATGTACACCGTGTTGATCCTCGCCCGTGCGTTCGCCCGCAGGCCGTAGATCTCCCGCTGGCCGAACACCTGGTGGCCCTGCACGGCGAGGTCCAGCAGCACCCCGGCGAGGGCGAGCACGATCAGGTTGCCCACTCCGAATCCGGCCAGCAGCATCGCGCCGACAGCGAGGGCGATCGCTAGACCGCTGCCGGACCGGCCCAGGCCGCGGTCACCCAGCCAGCCGGCCACCGGTGCGGCGGCGGCCCCGGCCGCGCCGACCAGCGCGAAGATGCCGATGCCGGTCTGGCTCAATCCGTGCCGGCTGATCAGCTCGAAGGAGACCGAGGTCCAGAACGAGCTGAACGCGCCGAACAGCAGCGCCTGGCAGGCCGCTCGGCGGCGCAGTACCGGCTCCTCACGGACCAGTCGCAGCGTCGACGCCAGCAATCGAGGATAGGTGCTGGTGTGATCGGGCTTCCAGCGCGGCAGCATCCGCACCAGCAGGATCGACACGCCCAGCATCAGCACGCCGGAGATCACGTAGATGGCCCGCCAGCCCCAGACCGCCGCGACCAGGCTGGCCACAGTGCGGGCCAGCAGGATGCCCAGCAGCAGCCCGGTCATCACGGTGCCGACGACGCGGCCGCGCTGGGTCTCCGGCGCGAGGTGCGCGGCGAGCGGGATGAGGATCTGTGCGACGACCGAGGCCACCCCGATGAGCACGGATACGGCGAGGAACAGCCCGAAGTTCGGCACCACCGCCGCCGCGCCCAGCGCGACCGCGGTGACCAGGAGGGTGCGAGCGGCGAGCGCCCGGTTTTCCAGCAGGTCACCCACGGGTAGCAGCACGAGCATGCCGAGGGCGTAACCGAACTGGGTGACCGTCACCACGAGCGCCGCGCTGCCGTGGCTGACCCGGAACGTTGTGGCGATCGGCGCGAGGAGAGGCTGCGCGTAGTAGATGTTGGCGACGGCCAAACCACATGAGATGGCCAGGACCAAGATCACCCCGCGCAGGCCTCGCTGACCGAGAGCCGGATGTGCCTCGGCTGCCAGGGCATCCACCTATTCTCTCCCACCCAGCGACCAGCCGATTAAATGAACGACGTGTTCAGTATATGGCGCGGCAACTGAGCTCCGGCGCTCCTGGTGAGTGGCATCACGCAGCGCCGGACGCTTCCGGGCCTGGTCATGGAGCTCAGAGAAGTTCGAGGAATCCAGATCACCGTGGTGCGGCCGGGCCGCGCGCGATCGGGTGACTCTGACTCCGGTCAGGGTGCCGGGCGGTAGGTTGCTCCGCCGAGGACCGGGACCAGGGTTGGTCAGAGCCCGGGCAGGGGGTGTGCACATGGGTGTCGGGTGGCCCGAGGGTGGGCTCAGCCGGGGGGCGTGGAGATGGTTCGTGAACGGCGGATTGGCCGTGGCGCTCCTGCTGGGCACGGTTTCCTGCGGCGCCGGTGGGCCGGCCGGGCCGGGTGCGCCTCCGGCGTCGGGGTCGGCGCGCGGCGCCCAGCCGGAGCCGTTGCCGGCGGACTGCACCGCGCGGGTGGTGGAGCCGGCCGCGCTGCAACGTGCGCTGCGCGAGGCGAAGCCCGGTGCGCGGGTGTGCGCCACGGGGGACCTGGGCGAGGCCCGGTTGGACGTCTCCCAGTCCGGTGCGCCGGGGCTCCCGATCGAGGTGTTCGGTGACGGCCGCACCACGGTCGGCGGCATCACCATCAACGCCGATCATGTCGCGGTCCGGGGGTTCACCTCGGTGGGCGGCGCCGCGCCGGGGATCTGGCTGAAGGGCGCGGATGTCACGGTGGAGAACAACACCGTCCGGCACCCCACCGGCGACGACTTCGACGGGATCCGGTTCTTCGGTACCGACCTGCGGATCCTGCACAACACGATCACCGACATCAACCCGACCGGCGGTGACGGCCCGAGCTGCATCCAGACCGACAACCCGCTACCGGACCCGTCCACCCCGGGTGTGGTGCTCACCCCGGAGAACACCAAGCCCGAGACGTGTGACGCCCACGCCGACTGCTTGCAGACCTTCGCCACCGGGCCGGACGGTGCGGTGCCCGACACCGGTCCCAGCCGACAGGTGCGCATCGAGGGCAACCGTTGCCAGCGCATCGACGGGCACTGCCTGATCGCCCAGGGCCCACACAGCCGGGCGGGGACCGGCAGCGGTCAGGGCGAGTCCTCGGACATCACCTTCGTGGACAACTACTGCGACGCCCACGCCGCGCAGTCGGTGCTGGTGGACGACGTACGCAACGTGGTGATCCGAGGCAACCAGATCGACAGCACCGACTTCGAGTCCAGCGCGGGGGTGTTCAAGGCGTTCGCCTTCGCCAACAACTCCACGGGCGGCACGGTCGAGGCGAACCAGCTCTCGCCGAACGTCGGATACGAGGTGGTCATGGACAACTCGTCCCGCGCGGGATATCGCGGACCGTCGCCGGTGGGCATCCCGTGATCGGCGTCGGTGCCGGCCGGCTGAGGCTGTTGCTGGTCGTCGGCGCGGCGGCGGCCCTGGTGTTGGGCGTGGTCGGCTGCGGGGCGTCGGAACCGGTGCCGGCGGCCGGCCCCTCGGGTCCGACCGGGGCCCAGCCGATGGGGCTGCCGGCGGACTGCTCGGTCCGGGCGACGGACGTGGTGGGCCTGCGCTCGGCGCTGCAGTCGGTGGCGCCTGGAGGCCGGGTGTGCGCCGTCGGCAACCTGCGGGGTATCCGGCTGGAGGTCTTCCGGTCGGGGACGGCGCAGCAGCCGATCGAGGTGATCGGGGACGGCCGGACGGCGGTCGACGGAGTCACGATCCTGGCCGACCACGTGGTGGTGAAGGGCTTCAGCGTGATCGACGGCAAGGCACCGGGGATCTGGTTGAAGGGCACCGACATCACGGTGGAGAACAACACCGTGCAGCACCCCATCGGCGACGACTACGACGGCCTGCGGTTCTTCGGCGACGACTTGAAGATCGTGCACAACACGATCAGCGACATCTCCCCGGACAGCACCGACGCGCACGCGGACTGCATGCAGTCGTTCGCCACCGGCCCGAACTCACGCACCCCGAACTCCGGCAACGTGCATCGCGTGCTCATCGACGGCAACCGATGCGAGCGGATCGACAACCAGTGCCTGATCGTCGAGGGGCCATTCAGCAGCGCGGGTGACGGCAGCGGGATCGGGCGGTCCTCGGACATCACGTTCAGCAACAACTACTGTGACGCGCACGCCTCGCAGGCGGTCTGGATGGACGATGTGCGGAACGTGACGTTGAAGAACAACGACGTCCAGCGCGGGGTGCAGAAGGCCTTCGCGTTGACCAACAACTCCGTCGGTGCCACCGTCAGTGAGAACAAGATCGCGCCGCAGATCGAGAACGAGATCAGCATGGACGATACGTCGGAGATCGACTACCACGGACCGACGCCACAGGGCAGCCCCTAGCAGCTTGGACGTCGATCCGCCCGGCCACCTCATGACCCAGCACCTCCGCACACCGGTACCTCGACACGTCGCCCCTCCCGCGTCCAACACTCCATTAGACAGACAGGTCTAAAAGAGGGACCATGTAGGGGCCGGCGAAACGGCAAGGAGGTCACACCGGTGGTCGAGTGGCGACCGTGCGTCACGCGCCGGTAGCTGTCGGTCGGTGCCGCGAACAAGGCGCGGTCACTCCAGACCGGGCCTACTGGCGGTGAAATATGGGCGCCCAGGCGCATAAATTATGAAATCTGCTAGGCTGTGTCTCGCCGGAAGTTCGCCGTCCCTGCCCGATGGCAGGTCCCTGGGAGGAATTATGTCAACGTCCCTGACGCCCGATCCGCCGATTGCCTTCGCCGAAGCTTCCGAGCTCTCACGCAGTCAGGCGGGTTTTCACCGCGTAAAGGTGGGGGGCGTTAATATCACCGCACTGTCGGACGGGACGCTCCGGGTGTATCAGCGGGATCAATTGCGCAATACGACCCCCGAAGAAGTGGATCAGCTCCTCGCGAAGTCCTATGAGAAGTCGCCGAACCGAGCGTCGATGAACTCATTTTTGATCGAGCTTGGCGACCGTCTTCTCATGGTCGACGTCGGGGCTGGAGAGGTGCTCGGCCCGAAGCTCAACAAGCTCTTGAAGAGCTTGGGCGAAGTTGGATTGGGGCCCGGTGATGTTACCGACATCCTGCTGACGCATATCCATCCCGATCACTCGGGGGGCCTTATGGTCGGCGGTCGCAAGGTCTTCCCCAACGCCAAGCTGCACGTGAACAGGAAAGAGCTCGACTACTGGGCCAGCAAGGAGAATGCGGCGCGCGCGACCGGCCACACACAGGATTGGTTCAAACTCTTTGAGGAGACGGTGCGGCCATACCTTGTGGATGGCAGTGTGGAGACCTACGACGGCGAGGTGGAACTGTTTCCTGGTCTTCGCACTGTGGCCGCATATGGACATACGCCGGGACAGGTAGCATATGTCCTAGAGGACGAGGGAGAAAAGATCGTCTTCTGGGGGGATCTGATTCACGTGCCGGAAGTGCAGTTTGAAGTCCCTACCGTGACCATCACATTTGACGTGGATCAGAAACAGGCGGCGGCTCAGCGCCTGAGGTCCTTGGCCGACGCCGCCGAGCACGGCTACCTGGTCGCCATGCCACATGCACATTTCCCGGGGGTAGGGCACGTGGGACGGGACGGCACGGGCTATCGGTGGATCCCGATCCCGTACGTTAACGACGCCGAGGGCGGCTGATTGCAAGGCTCCGCGGTCCACGCGACATCGCCCGAGGCGGTGCCGCGTGGACCGTTACTTTTCGCCCAGCGTTATGCTGCCTTGGGTATCACGACACGATTTCGGTGTGCCCCCAGGTCTCCGACCGAGAGCTCGATGACGTCCCCGTCCTGGAGGAATACTGGAGGGGTGTGCCCAATGCCGACGCCAGCTGGTGTACCAGTGTTGATGAGATCGCCCGGCTCGAGCCGAGCGAATTGACTGATGTACCATACCAGGTGGCCAACCGGAAAAATGAGATTCGCTGTAGTGCCGTGTTGCCGCTCGATGCCATTCACCCGCAGATCGAGGGAAATAGCACCCGGATCGGGGACCTCGTCCGCGGTGACCAGAAACGGGCCGACCGGATTGGCTGTTGGGAACGTCTTCCCCTTCATGATTTGGCTACCGTGCTCGAGTTGCCACGCTCGTTCGGAGACGTCATTAGCGGCCACGTAGCCGGCGATCACCTCGGCGGCGTCGCTGACCGATGACAACTGGTATGCCGGTGCGCCGATGACGACGCCGAGTTCAACCTCCCAGTCCCCCTTTTCCGAGCCGAGCGGGAGAACAACATCGTCATGGGGGCCGCACAGGCTGTTCGGCGTCTTCGAAAACACCACAGGTTCAGCGGAAAGCTCAAGCTTTGCTTCCGCGGCGTGATCCGCATAGTTTAGGCCGACGCCGTACACGGCGTGCGGTCGTGCGATTGGAGGTCCGATGCGGATCTCGCTGAAATCGAGGACCGGGAAGATGCCCGAATTGATGATGTCTCTCTTGGACTGCCAGGTACGCAGGAAATCGCCGTTGATGTCAGCGGTAATGGTGGAGATGTCGTATGCGGTTTCAGTGCCCGGGATAAGAGCGGCCGGCCGTTCATGGCCAGGCTCGCCAAGTCTGAGGAAACGCACGACAGGGTCCTTCCGGTCAATGCTTGTTGATTGCTGGATGTTGATTCTTATTGCAACGAATCGAGATGCGGGTATGGAACCCTAGCGGGACCAGGTTGACAGGAAGGCCGTAAGCGAATCGTTCACGATTTCAGGCTGTTCCTCTTGGCATAGATGACCGCATTTATCGATGGCGAGCGTGGTCAGATCGGAAGCCATCGTCTGCCACACGGCCTTCACGTCGAATGCTTGGCCGACGGCCTCGGAGTCGACTCCCCATATCGATAAGACAGGGCATTTGATGAGCATGTCCTTGTCCTCGATGTCCTGCGCGATGTCCAGGGATCGGGCGCGATAGTCTGAGCAGAATCCCCGGACGCTCCCCGGCCGTTCAAACTCTCGCACATAGACGTCGATCTCATCAGGGGTGAGCATGTCTGGGTTGTATGACCACGTCCGGTAGAAGAAGCTCAAGAAGTCGCGTTCCTTCCCGGCGATCAGGGCCTCGGGAAGATCGGGCACATTGAAGAACTGAAGAAACCATCCAGCCGCCTGCATCTTGGGGTTGGCGGCGCTCTCACCGATAATCCTGGTCGGGATGTTCTCCATCACAACAAGCCGGTCGATACGGGAGGCGTGGTCCTTCACCAGGCGTGTGGCTACTCGCGCGCCCCGGTCGTGCCCCACCAAGGCGATCCTGTCGTGGCCGAGGTGGTTCATGAGGGCGATGACGTCGTTGGCCATCGTGCGCTTGTCGTAACCGGACACTGGCTTATCGGTGGCCCCGTATCCACGGAGATCGGGGGCGACGACGGTGAAGGACTGGGCGAGCGGGGCGATCTGCTTGCGCCAGGCGAACCAGGTTTCTGGAAAGCCATGTAGCAGGTAGACCGGCGGTCCTGACCCCGCGGTAACCCAGTGGATCTTGATCTCGTTCAACTGGGCGGTGTGGTGGGCAACCGCTGGGACGGTCATCACCGCGAGCTCACCGCCTTCACCGGATAGTCCGCCGGTTCCCCCGCAAGGACTTTGACGATCTGCCTCGTTGCCTTCAATTGCGACTCCTTGATTGCTTCCTCCGAATAGAACGCCGTGTGCGGGCTCAGCAGTAAATTCGGCACGTCCGCGATCAGATTCGGATCGAGTGGTTCGACCGGGAAAGTGTCCAGCGCGGCGCCTTTGAGATGGCCGGAGCGAAGCGCGGCGACGAGATCATCCAGAACAACAAGCGGACCCCGTGCGGCATTGACAACGATCGCCTCGCCGGGCAGCTTTGACAGCGTCCCCTCATTCACGACCCCGCGAGTGTCAGGGGTGAGGGGTGCGTGCAGGAACAAGATATTCGATTTGGTGAACAGCTCATCCTGGTCCACCCGCTGAAACGGCTCAGGAATCTGTGCGGCATAAGGGTCGTAGACAAGAATGTCGCTTCCGAAGGTGGCCATGCTCGCGGCGACCAGTCGCCCGATGCGGCCAAATCCGAGGAGCCCGACCGTGAGTGTCGATATGCGATGGAGCGGGCGGACCGAACCTGCGCCCCAGTGACCCGCTCGCGCGGCCTCGTCGGCCCGCTGGAGGTTCCGCAACAACACCAGCGCCATCGCTACCGCGTGCGATGCAACTTCTTCCACGCAGTAGTCCGGCACATTGGTGACGACGATTCCGCTATCGGCCGCCGCTTCGACATCTATGTTGTCGACCCCGATTCCGTAGCGCGCAATGATGCGCACCCTGGTCATCGTCGCGATCAGATCCGCCCCGACGGGGGCCAGCGCGTTGAGGATAGCGTCAGCCTCGGGGGCGAGTTTCCGCACGTCTTCAGGGGAGGACGCAACGATGAGATGGTGGCCCGACTCGGCGAGTATCTCGCGTTCGAGGTCGGTGTCCGGGAAAGCCTGATCGGTGAGCAGTACCTTCATGTTAGAAACCTAGAGTATAATTTATAAATTGTCAATCGGAGGACGGAGGTGGATGATGGGCCGTATGTTCCCCAACACCCCGGTGTGCTCGCCTGGCCTGAGCCGTGATCTCGTCGGCGTCATCCGGCAGATGATCCTGGCCGGTGATATCGCGCCCGGCGAGAGGCTCGTGCTCCGCGATCTTCAAGAGCGGTTCAATGTCTCGGTCATCCCACTGCGCGAAGCGCTTCGCACCCTGGAGGCCGAGGGGTGGGTCGAGACGCTCCCGCGTCGGGGGACACGCGTCAGCCCCGTATCGCTTGCGGAGTTGCGCGATGTCTACGCTCTGCGGCGGTTGATCGAGCCGCCGCTGTCTCGCCAGGCCGCCACCAAGCAATCCCGCGCCGCGTCGGATCGGGTGACTCGAGCGTTCCAAGAGCTGGAGAGAGCGGCCGAAGGCGACGCCCCAACATGGCTCGATGCCCATCGGGAGTTTCACTGGTCTCTTCTGGACGTCGACCTCGGTGCGGTTTCGGCTCGGACTGTCCGGCAGCTCTGGAGCGTGTCCGATCGCTACGTGCTGCTCACCGCCGCCGCGTTTCGTACCGACCAGCCCTCGCGGGATCACCGTAGCCTGCACGATGCGTTCATCGCCGGGGACGGGGAGCGCCTGGCCGCGGAGTGGAGCCTGCACCTGCATGTCGTCGAGGAGGAGATCGTCCGCAACGCCCAGGACAGCCTCGCCTAGCCCGATGCGCTGAGTCCGTGGTCCGCGGTCTCCGAGTGCATGGGACCTCCCGGACACGTCGCGGCTCATGGGGTCCATTCGAAGAAGCCGCGCCCGGTCTTGCGCCCGAGATCACCGCGCTCGACCAGCGTTGTCAGGATCGTGGGCGGGGCGTAGCGCTCGCCGTAGATCCGCGAGAGGTTGCGGGCGACGTCGAGCCGGACGTCGAGTCCGACCACGTCCGACAAGCGCAACGGGCCGATTGGATGCTGATACGCCAGCACCGCGGCACGATCGATGTCGGTCGCGTCGGCCACGCCCTCCTCGAGCATGCGCATGGCCTCGAAGGCCGCGATGTTGTCGAGCCTGCTCGTCGCGAACCCCGGCACGTTCCGCACCAGGATCGACTCCTTGCCGATCGCCGTTGACGCGGCACGCGCGGCCGCGATTGCGCCATCACCGGTGGCCTTTCCCCGGACGATCTCCACGAGCGGGAGCGACCAGACCGGATTGAAGAAATGCATCCCGAGGAACGCCTCGGGTCGCGCGAGGCCCGCCGCGAGCTCGTCGATCGACAGGGCAGTGGTATTCGTCGCGAGCAGTCCTGGTTCCCGGCGCTCGGCGGCGGCGAGGACCTCGGCCTTGAGCGCCAGCCGTTCCGGGACCGACTCCACGACCAGGTCGAGCCCTGCACCTAGCGCCTCGACCGCACCGACCACACTGAGCAGGCCGTCGAGCGCATCGGCCCGCGCGGCGTCGAGCTTGCCGCGCTCCACGCCGCGTTGAGCCCGTTCGAGCAG
>Ga0137413_10000426_pt1 | contig 13951 bp, 17 predicted proteins | sample CZODoug2_1_16fun_FD_108280 | JGI IMG/M metagenome (GOLD analysis project Ga0137413, IMG submission 108280) | Vadose zone soil fungal communities from Angelo Coast Range Reserve, California, USA - CZODoug2_1_16fungal (Illumina Assembly) | ecosystem: Environmental > Terrestrial > Soil > Vadose... | reverse complement strand
TCGGCTATTCAGGCAGCAATCGTGCTTGGCTTGGGCAGGTAAGGTAGTCTCTAGGACCGCCGATCGAATCACCTTGCTGCATCCACATGCCATCCGGATTGGCACACCTGGAATAACTGATCTAGGTGGCTTAACATCTGTCCTGATAACAGAAGCGATGATCGGCCGCACACTCGCAAACTACCTAGCCATCGAATGCAAATTCGGACGCAACACAGTCACGACTGAGCAGAAGGATTTCATTGCGATGGTTCGAAAATTGGGCGGTCGAGCTGGCATAGCGCGCAGTAGCGAGGATGCGGGGCGGATTATTGCGGGAGACTACGATGAGTGAATGGCAGCCGATAGAGACCGCGTCTATTCGGCAGTTCGATAAGGATAACTGGTATATACGACATAGCGATTATCTATTGCTGTGGAATGGCGGCGGAATATTGATTGGCGCGTATGCATATACGAAGCTCGGTAAAGGCAAGTGGGAATCGAATGGCCGCATCTGCTGTCCGACTCACTGGATGCCGTTGCCGGCGCCACCGGATGCACGCGACGCACGCCGTATCGCCAAACTCAAATCCCCCTATGGCGAAATGTGCCGTGATCCGTCAGCCTGCGCAGGCAAGGGATACTGCCCACTCGATCCTACATGCGGGGATTGACTTGAAACCGCTGGCTGTTGACCTGTTTGCGGGTCTTGGTGGTTGGACCGAAGGTCTGCTCGCCGAAGGCTATTACGTCGTCGGCTTTGACAATGTGCAGCATGTGTACGGCGAACATCGCTATCCCGCGCAGCTCGTCATACAGGACGTGCTGATGCTGCACGGCAGGCAGTTCAAGGATGCGGCGCTGATCGTGGCGTCCCCGCCGTGCCAGGGCTACAGCTATCGGGCGATGCCTTGGAAGCGTGCTAAGGCTCTGCCGCCTCCGGACAACTCGCTTTTCGAGGCGTGTTTTCGGATCCAGCGCGAGGCATCCGCGGCCGCTGGGCGCCATATTCCAATGGTCGTCGAGAACGTCTGTGGCGCTCAGAAGTGGGTCGGCCGCGCTCGCTGGCATTATGGGAGTTTCTACCTATGGGGCGATGTGCCAGCGCTGATGCCGATGGTGCGGAAGGCCGTGAAGGTGTCCGGACTGAATTGGTCTGGCTCCGACAAGCCGGGCTATGTCGCGCGGGCATTCAATGACACGGCCATCAAGAATACGGGCGGTTCATGGTTCGGAGTAGCCCATAACACGACGAGCGGTAAGGGGCGGAATCCTGTCAACCGGCATCGCAATGACCCGCGACGCAAGGGGCGACCAGGCGTAGATGCGTGGTTCGACACAGGCGATGGCTCATATCAGAAGCGCCGCGGTAAGGGAGCCAAGAGGATGTTTGCTTCGGCCATGATCGCCAAGATTCCGGAACACCTCGCGCGCCACATCGCCCGCGTCTACTATCCCCGCGAGCTTGTCACACTCCCAGCCGATACTTCTTTACAATCCCAATTATAAATTTTACAGTATGCGTCCATTCATTCACTACAACTATATCTACACTTATGGACTATACCACTCGACGACTGCCGCTCAAGCGAGCGCGCCGGATCGCGATTAACGTCACGGTCGACCCCGAAACGCATATCATCTTGTCCCGCATCGGCGAGGGCAACCGCTCAGCCGGGCTTGAGGAAGTCGTTCGGTTTTATTTATCCAAGTGCCGCCCGCCCGAGCGCAACCGGCTCCTAGAACCTATCGTCGACGTCGAATAGCCGTCGCGCCATGGCGGTCGATTTCGAAACCGTGGGGGCTGCTGCCCTCGCGATGGCCACTATCCTCCTCCCCGAATGGCTCGGCGGCAAGCGGGAGGGCCACGAATGGCTCGGCGAACGCAAATCCAATGGGGGGCCAGGCGACAGCTGGAAGGTCAATCTCAACACGGGCGCGTGGGGTGCCTTTGCCGGTGACGAGCGCGGCGGAGATCTTATCTCCCTCTATGCCGCACTCCACCATATCGAGCAGCTCGCAGCACTGAACCAAGTGGCTGGAATTGTCGGCGTTACCGATCGCTCCGTGGCGGTATTACCGTCGACCAAGCCTGATACTATCGTTGAGCCCATCCCGGACAACGCGCCTCCCATTCCCGATCACTTCAAGCATGGCACGCCCTCGGCTTTGTATCGCTATGGCACTCAGTTTTTGGTTGCCCGATATGATTTACCCGATGGCAAGCAGTTCGCCCCCCTCACCTGGCGCGCCAGCAAATGGCAATTCAAGGCTCATCCAGGTCCGCGGCAACTGTACGGCGTGGAGATTCTATCCACCGACGCCACGTCCACGGTCATTATCGTCGAAGGCGAAAAATGTGCCGATCTCGGCCGGCAATCCATGCGCCGCAATATCATTCTCACATGGTCCGGTGGCGCCCAAGCCGTCAAAAAGACCGACTGGACCCCACTCACCGGACGGGACGTCATTATCTGGCCCGATGCGGACGATCCAGGCCGGCGCGCTGCAGCGACCATCACTCAAATTCTGCTGCCCTTTGCCAAGCGCGTACGCGTTATCAACCCGAATGGTGCGGCTCCAGGCTGGGACGTGGCCGACGCCATCTCCGAGGGATGGAATGCCGCCAAAATCGCCGACTGGGCCGAACAGCACCTCACTGATGTGGCAATCCCCGTCGATTATGAAGCCAACATCCCCGAGCCTGCGCCGCCCACCGTCATCGATGCCGATCCCGCCGATGATTCAGCACCAGTCCGCTGGGATAGCATCGGACTCGAGACCAACCAAGGTGGACTGCCGTACCCCACTCTCGCCAATGCGAGCCGGATCCTGCAGCTGCATCCCCGCTTAGTCGGCAAAATCTGGTATGACACCTTCCAACGCAAGATCTGGCACAACCTGCGCGGTGTCCAAACAGAATGGCAAGACTCTGATTCTGCTGACTTAACCGTCTTCATCCAGCAGACCATGAAACTCTCCAAGTTCACACTCTCGCTGGTCACCGAAGCCGTGGGCCATGCCGCGCGCCGCAACGCCAAGAACTCCCTCACCAACTGGCTCTCCAGCCTGGAGTGGGATCAGGAACCCCGCCTCGACACCTGGCTGTCCGATACCCTCGGCGTCGACATCGACCCCTATTCTGTCGCCGTCGCCAACAACTGGCCCATCTCCATGGTGGCTCGAGCGTTCAAACCCGGTTGCCAGGTCGATACCATGCCCGTCCTCGAAGGCAAAATGGGACGCGGTAAATCCAGCTTCCTGCATATCTTGGGCGGCGAGTGGTACGACTCCATCACTACCGCCATCGGTGAGAAGGACTTCATCCAAGAAATCCAAGGCCTCTGGCTGGTCGAAATCCCCGATATGACCGGCTTCGGCCGCCGCGAGCACAGCCATATCCTCGCCACCATCACGATCCGCAACGACCGCTACCGCGCCAGCTACGGCCGCTACGTCGAGAATCACGCGCGCGGCTGTGTCTTTTCCGCAACATCCGAAACCGATGACTACCTGTCGGATATACGCGGCCGCCGCCGCTTCTGGCCGCTGCGCTGCACCAGCATCGACCTCGACACGCTCCATGCCCAACGTGACCAAATCTTCGCCGAAGCCGTCGCCCGCTACCGCGCCGGCTCGCCCTGGTACGAAATGCCTGAATCAACCGATGACGAACAACTCGCGAGGGCGTCCGAAGACCCATGGACTACCAAGGTCCTGGCCCAAGCTAATTACCTCTGGGATCAATCCAACGGTCGCACCGTTCTCATTACATCCCTCTATCTGTTAACCGAAGCCATCGGACTTGAAACAAAAGATATGAACCAGGTTGATAAAAATCGCGTCGCTCGCATCATGCGTGACTCTGGCTGGATCCAATCTCGATCCCATAGCCAACGACACTGGCTCAAAACACGCTACGCCAACCCGTAGCCATGCCCGATCAAAGAGCCGTCGTGCGCCCGGCGTGCGCAGGGCATCCGGCCAATCCGTAGCCCATGACACTTGATCCCGCGACACTTGCGACACTCTGCGACACTTGCGACACCACTTCCATAGAGGCGTAGATAGGGCTGTGCGTCTGTTGTCGTATGTGCTGCGTGCCACTACTGCATACTGTAGGTATAATATATATATACTGTCACTACTGTCACTACTGACATTACCATACTGATATCAATCACTTATCCTATGACAGTATGTAGTAACGCGCTGTTACTTACTGTCATAAGTGTCACAAACTGATATATCAGATTTTTATAGGCTATCGACTCAATAGCGTATATCAGTTTAATAGACAGGCCCATGGATCAAAGGTGTGGCGAACTCGCCAGAAGTTTGATTAATGCGTCTGTCTATTGAGCGGACTCATTAGCGAATTGGCCACTGTTAAATAGATGTTCACCAGATGGATGCGACCTGTGCATAACTATATTGCACAGCACCAATTATCTGTGCATAAGTGGTGGATAACCTCATATTGACCTAGCGAGCGCCTGAATTGTCGATATGGCTTGTCATACTGGCTATTATGCGAAGTTGCATCGCAGCATTGCGCGCATGAGGCTATGTATTAGATATATGTGGTCATAATGCGCTGGCCGCTATGTGGCAGGTTTTCGAGGGGGGTGGGGGACCCTTTTTTGCTGAAGTTAGGGTCCCGAAGTACCGGTACTGTGCGCCAAATCCGCATCCGGCCTATCCGGCAGGTTTCGGGTCCCCTTCCGCGAATCGTCCTAGAATTTGGGCCCCTTTACACGAGTACCCGGTATGCCCTACTATGACCCACTATGACACAGCGTTCACTATATTCAGCGAGTGTGAGGATTCCGATGACGCCGGCATTGAAGGCGGAGTTAGAGGTAGAGGCATGGGAGTGTGAGCGGACGTTAGCGGACTATGTGCGGGGGTTGCTGCAGCGCAGGGGGAAGTGGGCGCGGACGGTGGGGACGGCTGGGGGGTATGATTTGGCGGGGGATGTAGGGAAGGTTGAGAAGTGATGTCACGCTTGCCCATGGTATACAACGCACTGCGGCATGGTTCGCAGGGATGAAAACAGAAATGCAGTTGCTGATTGCGATCTTAGCTAACCAGATTCGTTTAGCTGAGTTGATAGCGACAGCCGCGCCTGGTCAATGGGACCGTGTGAAAATTATCAAAGCGGACACGCAGAACATGATTGACTACATCAAGTCGACGGACCGCCAGTGATCTCGCGGAGTGAGTCACCGACAGCGGCAGACCGGAGTGAAGCGCAAGCGTTAGCCTTCGCGTATTCTGTTGTGGCGAGATTGCATCCGGGCGAGCCTGCGGTGAATCAGCGGGCAGCCGCGATTACGCTGGAGGCGCTTCGGGAATGGGAGTTGGCGCACATGCCAGGGGAGATCGGTCGGCGATGACGATCGCCCGTCGTCCGGCATTTAGTTTAGCCATGGCGTGGTTTGCCATGGCTATCTGGGTTGTCGCATGGACCGGTGTATTCACGTATATCTATCTGACATGGGATGGCGTATGACGAGTCGAGTGGAGTCACCGATCACGGAGGGATTCAAGGTGTCATGGATAGTGGACGGGATCGAGTTCCCGCTGCGCGAGATGGCGGCGGGGGAGTTTGTGGCGTTGCACAGGGACACGTGGGCGCAGGTGCCGGTGTATTGGGCGCGGATAGGCGGGTCGATAAAGTACTGGCCGCCGTTGCACGGTGATGTAGATCCGCGGGTACGGGAGAAGTTGGGGTGAATGAGATTCGTCGTCGCGGTCGTCCTCCGGGGATACCGGACTCACCGGAAGTGCGCGGCGCGGCGCGGGAGGAGCTCTCGCTGTGGATGAAGTCGCAGTTCGAGATGCTGGAGTCGGAGCATCAGGAGCGGGTGCATGTATTGCGGACGGCGGGGGAGCATCCATCGCCGGTCTACGGGAACATGGTGAAGCGGTTCTCGGCGTTGGGGATTATGCGTGCGCACATCGCGAAGTTATTGGATATGACGTTGATGACGTTGATGACTCACTATGCGGATGAACTCGAGTTAGGTGTCGCCGAAGCGAATGCGGCGGTTGCGACGAACATGTTGCGGATTGCGACGGACCCGGTGAATCCAGCGGCGGGCAAGGTTGGGATGGCGTGGTTAGATCGGCGCGGGGGCGAGGAGTGGGCGCCGGCCACCAAGAAGATTGAGGTTGAGGATGTAACGCGGCGGCCGCCGATCATTGACAGTTCGAAGTTGACGTATGAGGAGCGTGCGCAGATGCGTGCGATGCTGACGCGGATAGCGGATGGAGGGTCTGGCGATCCGGTGGGTGATGATGATGGGAGTGATGGGGTGATTGAATGAGTGGGGTCGTCGGCGGCACACAGGAGCAGAGCCGTGAGTAAATGGCAGGCGATGAAGGTTGGCAGAAAATTCCGATCGACTGCCCAATGCTGGAAGCCGTGAGGAAACTACGATTACAGTCTGATAGGGGAACCGAGCCGTGAACAACGTGGGCAAATTCAGCGAGGAAAGCTGGATCGCGTTCGAGTGCGGCTTGGCGCGCGGCGCGCGAATGGGAAACTTATTTCTGGCCCGCGACTTGAATGCGCCAGTCGAGTTGAGACAGGAAGCTGTGAAAATGGCAAAGGAATCACAGCGCCTCTTCCTGAATCTATTGCGCAAATGGCGTGCATTCACTAGTAATGCCGGGGTGATTGAGTGAGTGGCCGCCCCCACGCCCTGACGTACCCGAAACTGCGACTGATCGACGCATGGTTCGCGCAGCCATCACGCGTGAAGCGACCCTATGCGAAAACGTTTGCTAGAGATTTAGGAATATCGCGCCAGACGTTATTTGTAGCGGCTCGACGGTTATGTGGTTATACGGGGGTGGGGAAATGATCGTACCGACGATAGGCAGAGTGGTGTGGGTTCTGAATAGGTATCACGCGTCCAGTCGGCGCGTAGTTCAGCCCGAGGTGGGGCTGATTGCATTCGTTCACGGCGATCGCTTGATTAACGTGGCCGGGTTCGATAGGCACGGTTTGCCGTTCGCGCTGACGGAACTGAGGTTGTTGCAGGATGATGATCCGATATCAGATGGCAGTTATGCGCAGTGGATGCCGTATCAGATGGGACAGGCGGTGTTAGAGACTGTTTTGCGAGAATGTGATCCGTCAAAGACTGAGTATTTGTTGAAGATCGCGGACACGAAGTTATCGGTGATTGAAAAGGATTTGGAACAATTGCGACGCGATATGGAGGGTACCGTGGGAGAGAAGACAGGACTGTAATGTAGGCGGCGGCGGTTGAGATTTGAACTCACGCATACGGGAACCGTTCGGGTGATGAGCCCTACTCTGCCCGCTGCTCTGCCTGACTGAGCTACGCCGCTGACTCCGACATCACTCGGAACCACGCGATATCGCGCGCCTACTGCTATAGTCTAGCACATGATCGACATCTCGCAGATAGATAGAAAACTCCAACTGATCGACCTTGAGAGGGCTGATTGCGAAGAAAGTTTTTACGAATTTTATAGATCCGCATGGAGATATATAGATTCAGCGCCATGGGTAGATGGATGGGTGATGGCGGCGATTGCCGAACATCTGGAAGCGGTATGTGATGGCCAAATCAAGCGGCTCATAATTAATCTGCCCCCTCGATGCTCTAAGTCAAATTTAGTTTCCGTATCGTTTCCAGCATGGGTATGGGCGCAACCTCGCAAGGGGCCAATCAGTGGTCCAGGGGTTCCATTCCTTCATGCATCCTATGCAAATCAGTTGTCGATGCGAGATTCGGTATGGTGCCGCAGACTGATCGAATCGGAATGGTATCAGGCGCGATGGGGATCTAGATTTAGTCTCACGTCAGATCAGAATACTAAAAGCCGTTTCACGAACGATCAAGGCGGCGAACGACTAATTACATCAATTGATGGTGCGACCACAGGCGAGGGGGCTATGTGCATAATAATCGACGATCCAAATTCGGTTGATGACGTCGATTCTGATGCCGCAATTCAAACAACGATTGATTGGTGGGAAGGTACGACGCCAACGCGTCTCAACAATCAAGACACCGGCGCATATGTGATCATCCAGCAGAGAACATTTGAAAATGATTTGACTGGTCACATTTTAGAAACTGAAGCAGACGATTGGGTGCATCTGATGATTCCGATGCGCTATGAACCGGATCGATCGTTCGTTACATCGATAGGGTGGAAAGACCCTCGTACGGAACCAGGGCAGTTGATGTGGCCAGAGAGATTTAGCGAAGCAGCGGTCTCAAGATTAGAAAGAAGGATGGGTCCATTTCGTTCTGCCGGTCAATTGCAGCAACGACCTGAGCCCGCAGGAGGTGGAATCATCCTCAGGGAATGGTGGAAGCTATGGGAAAAAGAAAACTGGCCAGCGATGGATTTTGTATTAGGTTGTCTGGACACGGCTTATACAGAAGATACGATGAACGATCCATCAGGAATGATCGTGTGGGGGATATTTTCAGGAGACTTAGTTTCTGATGTGAAGGCGCATGCTACGCGAATGATGGATGCTAACGGTAAACCGATGTATATCGGCAGAGCCTATAGCGAAACAAGTCCACAGGTCATGTTAATGCACGCATGGGATGAGAGATTAGAATTGCATAAGTTGGTCAATAAAGTAGCAAAGACATGCTTCGATATGAAAGTGGATTTGCTTCTAATTGAGAATAAATCATCTGGAATTTCTGTTGCGCAAGAAATTAGACGCCTGTATTCGAATGAAAAATTTGGGGTTCAGTTATTCGATCCCAAGAGTCAGGATAAAACAGCTCGGTTGTATTCGGTTCAACATTTGTTCGCCGAAGGAATTATCCACGCTCCAGAGCGTGCGTGGTCAGATAGGGTAATTCTTCAGGTAGGCCAATATCCAAAAGGTAAGCATGATGAATTTGTGGATTTGACCTCAATGGGATTGCGATACCTGCGAGATAACGGATTAATTTCCAGGGCTACGGAATGGCAGGCGGATATAGAAGCTTTGAAAACCTATCCAGGCCGAGAAAACGAGCCCCTATATCCGGCCTGAGTAATTTCCGGTACGATACCGGAATATGGCAATAGTCAAGCCCTACGATGCGATGGTACTCTGCGACGCAATTGTCGATCTGATCTCGCGTGCGCAGCGCCCATATCAGTTCAGGGTGACAGTGACGGGTAAGCCGCCACACGCGCAGAGCCGGACGTACGATATCGGCGCAGTGTCGGATGACGCCGCGGCACACGAAGGGATAGATCGGTTTGTCAAGGAAATGTCGCATCCGATGCGGCTATTGGATGCGTTGCTGTGAAACTCGTATCCATAGGAATGGAGACGATTGTTGATTTACTAATTCCGAAGACTGCGATTCGCGCATATAGCCTATATAGTGACTTAGCGACTATCGATGGTAGGCGACTTAAGCGGCATATTCGCAGAGCACGTAACCGACGCGTCCATAATGCATTGAGACCGTGGTGGCTGGCTAAATTGCGGTGGCTGGAACGTAAAATATGAGCGCTGTCCCCGGCCTCGGTAACGCCAATCTCCGAATTCCGGGACCGCCCGACGCTGACCTGCCCGATCCCGCGAAGGTCATCGTTCACATGACCGAGGATGACGACGACCAACCGGACATCGACGAAAAAGGGAATATCCTCAAGATCACGCATGGGGACGGCGCAGTTACGATTGCGCTTGACGGTAAACCTATCTCGCAGGCAGCGGCGGCAAATGATGGCCCCCTCGAATGGTTCGGCAACCTGGTCGATAAGATCGATGAAGGCGAACTGTACCGGATCGCCGACGATTTATTGCGCGGTGTCGATCAGGACATCACATCCCGACGCGAATGGATTGATGACCGGGCGCTCGGCATCAAACTGCTGGGGCTAAAAATTGAACTGCCGAACGTCCAGGGCGCGAGCGATGGCGCACCAGTCGAAGGGATGTCGAAAGTCCGGCACCCGCTGTTGCTTGAGGCGGTATTGCGGTTTCAGGCGAATGCGCGCTCCGAACTGCTCCCGACCGATGGGCCAGTAAAAATCCGCAACGACGACAACGATGCGACGTTAAAAGAAGATCAGCTCGCGAACGACTACGAACGCGATATGAATCACTATTTGACGGCGGTGGCGACCGAGTACTACCCGGATACGGACCGCATGCTATTGATGCTGGGATTCGGCGGTACGACGTTTAAAAAAGTGTATTTTTGCCCGCTGCGGAACCGGCCGGTGTCGGAATCGGTTGACGCCGATGACATCATCGTGAATCAGTCGGCAGTTAATCTCGCGAACGCGCGGCGGATCACGCACCGGACGTATTTGCGACCATCGACGGTCAAGCGTCTGCAGATCTTGGGTGTGTATCGCGAGACCGATCTCTCAGATCCGATCCAATCGCAGCCCGACGCAGTGCAGGCCGAAGAGAAAGCACAGCAGGGCCTGACGGCGAATAATTTCATGCCGGATGAGCGGGACCGCGAGATCTATGAGATTTGCTGCGAACTCGATATCCGCGGATTCGAGCATAAGCACGAAGGTAAGGAATCTGGTTTAGAGATTCCATATGTCGTTACGATTGACGTGTCTTCGCGGAAAGTCCTGTCGATTACCCGCAATTTCGACGAAGACGACCAAGCGCTCCCGATGGCGCGCACGCGCTATATAAAATATACATTCGTCCCGGGATTTGGATTCTACGATATTGGTCTATTGCATATTCTGGGCAATACCACGAACGCTGTGACGGCCGCTTGGCGCGAGATGCTGGATTCTGGCATGTATGCGAACTTCCCGGGGTTTTTGGTGGCCAAGTCAGGGACTCGGCAAAACACGAATATCTTCCGCGTGCCACCGGGTGGCGGGGCGCAGATCGATACCAATGGAATGCCGATCAGCCAGGCGGTGATGCCGCTGCCGTACAACACGGCGGGCATGCCGGCGCTGATGCAGTTGGTCGATAACATGGTGCAGACCGGCCAGCGCGTCGGGGGCACGTCCGAGATGCAAGTGGGCGAGGGGCGCGGCGATGCGCCCGTTGGTACGACTCTTGCGCTGATCGATCAGGCGGTGAAGATTATAAACAGCGTCCACAAGCGACTGCATGCCTCACAGGCTGAGGAATTTCAATTGCTGGTGAAGGTATTTCGCGAGCATCCGGAGAGCTTTTGGCAGCGTAAGTGCAAATCAAAGACAGCGTGGGACGTCGAGAAATTCATGCAAGCAGCGGATAACTGCGAACTCGTTCCGCAAGCAGATCCGAATACGGCGAGTATGGGCCAGCGGGTGATGAAGATCACTGGCTTGAAGCAACTGCAGCAGGCGAGCCCGAATCTCTACGATCCGATTGCGATTGATACGGCAGCTTTGCAGGCGATGGGCTGGAGCAATCCGGAGCAGTTCTTTGTGCCGCCGGCCGCTCGAGCCGCGCCTCCGCCGCAGTTGCAGGAATTGCAAGCGAAGATGGCCAACGAGAAGGCATCGACGCAGGCGAAAATGATCGAGGCCCAAGCTCGCGATACAGAATCGAAGGCCAAGGCCGCGGAGACGCAAGCCAAGGTGCAGCAGGGCGCGTTCGCGCCGAAGCAGGATGCGGGGAGTTCTGGTTCGCAGCAGGTGGATACGCCAGTCGATCAGGCGCTGGCGCAGGCCAAAATAATGGATGCGCATACGAAGGCGATGGACGTCGGCATTAAGGCAAAAATGGCGCAAACCGAGGACCGTAATCGCGATGAGGACCGTGAGGCCAAGCGCCAGGAATCCATGCTGAATCTCGCCAAAGAGGTGATTATGGAGCCGAAAGATGCGGCCGGTGCCGGTAAAAAAGCGGTGAAGATTGCGAAGCAGGTGGATAAGGGATTGCCGAAGTGAGCAAATGGGGCACGTTCGACCTCGAAATCGAAAAACACGTAGCGCCCTGTAATTCCGAAGGGGACTTGCTGGGGCATCACGTTTTATCGGCCGAATGCACATGTCACCCGACGCATTTCCACGAAGCCGATACGCATAAGTGCCTTCTCATCCACCATGATCGAGAACGCGGCGGATCGGCATATGCTGTTGAATTGCATTAAATTTGCAGTATGGACACATTCAGAGTAAGTTTTACGAATCTCGCAGGGAAGTATTACCGCAAATGGCAACTAGCGTATTCGAAGGATATGGGACACTTGGATATCCTAAAAAGAAGGCGCCTCGTGCCGTGATATCCAAAGAAACTTTCTGCTCTCACGGAGTGGCATCCGACAAGGAATGCGATGCCTGTCGAATCCATGCGACTGCTCAAGGATTAGATTACGAATCTGTGCGTCAATCACGCGCATCAAGGTGGCCATAATGAGTGCGATGGCGGAACAAGCCCGGTCGAAAGCGAAAGCGAAGGCCGAAAGCATGGCGCGAGGCGATCCTAAAGCCAAGGTCGACGCGTCCAGTTGGACCCCATCCGAGCCGATGCATGCGGATTCTCAGACTGGCATGCGAGTTCTCTCGCGACGCGCATTCAAGAGCGGTGGCAAAGTTCACGGATCAGCTGCGAAAATGCACGCTGGCCGTAAGCCGCGTAAGTCGGGCGGATCCGCGCTGACTGCCGATTCTCTGATCAATCGCAACGTCAAAGAGGCGAACGAAGAACGTGACGGGATCAAGCATATTGGTGGCATGAAGAAAGGCGGCAAGGTTCACGCCGATGAAGCCGAAGACAAGAAATTGATGCACAAGATGGGCTGCGGTTGCGGCAAATGCTCTGGTGGTCGCGTCGGGCGCAAGTCGGGCGGGCGAGCCAAGAAAGGCATGAACGTGAATATCATCATCACGCAGCCAAAAGATAAGGTTCCCATGATGCCTCCCGGTATGCCGCCCCCAGGTCCAGGTGGTCCGGTCGGATTGCATCAGGGCGCGCCTCCGCCGCAGATGCCGCCCGCAGGCGCTGCACCTCCGATGGGTCCGCCAATGCAGCGCAAGTCAGGCGGCCGAGCGTATCCGATCGATTCGGGTGCTGGCGGCGGACTGGGACGACTCGAAAAGGCGAAAGCGTACGGCTGATTTGTCTCGTGCAGACCTTCAATACTCAGTTCGAATTCGAACTTAAAAAGCGCATCACGGAAGAAGTTGACCGGATCAAGGACAATCTCGCCGCTGGTCTCGCCGTCACCGATTATGCTCAGTATCAGAATCAGGTTGGGCGCATCGCAGCCCTCAGAACCGTTGCAGACTACTATTGCAATGAAATCAACACCACCATAAACGAAAGGTAACATGGCCAATACTGCATTGAAAAATCGTGATATTACCAACACGGAATCGGAACGCCTAAAGCAATCCATCCTGAACAAGGTGGGAAACCTGGATGGTTACGAAATCGCCAACAATGAAGTGCTCTGTGCAATCTATCTGCGAGAGGAAAAAACGCCTGGTGGTATTGTGCTTCCGCACCAGAATTTGAAAGAAGATTTGTACCAAGCGAAGGCGCATTTGGTGCTGAAAATTGGTTCGGCCTGCCGATTTGTACGTACTGATGTAAACACCGGTGTTATCTATGGCGTTCCCATCCAACTACACGATTGGATTGTGCTGCGTCCATCGGATGCATGGGCGCTGGACATCAACATGATGCCAAGCATCCTGAGTCGAGAGGACTTTGTCCCCTGTCGTATGATTTTTGACGATCAAATCCGTGCTCGAATCGCTCATCCCGGGATGGTGTGGTGATATATGTCAGCAACTACAGACGAAATTAAGATCGATTTTGACGAAATTGATCGTTTAAAAGCCGAAGAAGCCAAAAAAGACGATGTAATCGAAGTCGTTAAGGCTGATGCAGAGACGAAAGCCCCAGAAAAAAAGGTACTCAAGCCTGAAGATGGCCTGGAAACACTCAAAAAACAGCTTGCAGACGAACGCATAGCCCGCGCAAATGCCGAACGGCATGCGCGTGAAGCATCCGAAGCCGAAGTTAAGGCACGAACGG
>Ga0137413_10000423_pt1 | contig 13975 bp, 13 predicted proteins | sample CZODoug2_1_16fun_FD_108280 | JGI IMG/M metagenome (GOLD analysis project Ga0137413, IMG submission 108280) | Vadose zone soil fungal communities from Angelo Coast Range Reserve, California, USA - CZODoug2_1_16fungal (Illumina Assembly) | ecosystem: Environmental > Terrestrial > Soil > Vadose... | reverse complement strand
GCGGTGAGCGCGAGCAATCCGCCGAATTGAAACAGCAGGTGGGCAGCGGAGAATTTCGACGCGGCGTAGGCCGATACCGCCGAGAGCAACAACCAGCCGATGACATCGTTGATGGCCGCGGCCGAAATGGCGACGACACCGACCTCGGTGTGGGTCAGCCCATACTGACGCAAGATGCGCCCGAGAATGGGTACCGCGGTGATCGCCAGGCCGAGACCGAAGAACAGGCTGTAGCGCACGGGATCGATCTCGGGCGCGAGGACCGGTGCGGACAGATGTCCGAGCAGCACTCCCACGCCCAAGGGCACGCCCACGGAGACGATTGTAACGGCGATGGCAGCGCGGCGATTGCGGCGATTGCTCAGATGGGTGAACTCAAAATCCATGCCGATCTGAAACATCAGCAGGATCAACCCGATCTGGCTGATGACGGTAATCGGCGCAGAGGCATGCTCGCCGAACAGCGCATGTGAAGCGTGCGGAAAGAAATGCCCCACCAGCGAAGGTCCCAACACCAACCCCGCGAGGATCTCGCCAACGACGCCGGGTTGACCGAGACGGCGAAAGACCGTGTGCATGCAGCGCGCGGCGCCCACCATCACAATCAGTTGCAGCAGGGTTGCAAACAGCAGGCTCTCGGTCTGATGAATCGACGGGTTCATTCCGGGTATGTTAGCTCTTTGAGCGGCGGTATGGTTTGCTGACCGCGGGACGGGGTTCGACCTTCCTGTGATGAAGTGGTCCGCCGTGGGCAAGCGACGACCGGCGCTGTCGATAACTTCCACGCGGACGATGGCGATGTCCTCGCCGTCGGTGTCGACCCCGTTCGAGTGCCTTCAGGCATGCGCTATCTGTTGTATGCAGGGCGATTGTTGGCGCAAAAATACTTGCTTTGGATTGACACGCTCTGAGCGCGCCAATCAGTGCTTGCGTTTGGCTTCTGATATCCTATACTTTGTACTGCAAAGTTAAATTCCTGTGCGGTGCAGCCTAGTCGCTGGCCGTGTGCGCTCGCTGCGAAGCAGCGCTTTGACTTGTCCTGAATCCAGCCAGTGGATTGATCCCGCCTTAAGTGTTGGAAGGTACTGAATGGCCCCACAAGCCGACCCGCCGGATTCTTTGCGCAGCTCGTGCGCCCGGGCGAGCAAGCATATGGCTCTCTATGGGTGCATGGCGATATTCGTCGTTGCGGTCGGAGTTCTGAGTTTAGTCGGCGTTTCGCGGCCTAGGCAAATGGTGGAATCGTGGATAAATATCCACGCACTGTTCGGATTACTGCTCTGCGGCCTGGTCATTGCCCGGTATCAATGGCGCGTCAGGCACTCGCCTGGGATGCTGCCAACCGACCTTCGCGAATTGTCCCGCCATCTATCGCGCATCGTGTACTTGTTGCTCTATGTCGTCATCGGCGTTAGGCAGAGTATCGGTATCGTGAACTCAATTCGGCACGGCGGAGCGATCGACTTCAATCTGTTTGACGGACGTTTTCGCAATGGCCCTGATAGCAGGGCATTCGACCCCAAAGACGATTTTCAAATGTTTCTGGCCACAGGCCTCTTTGCGCTCGTTATCGCTCGTGTTTTGGCACTCAGAATTTGGCTGCGCTTGATTGACTACGCCGCGACTTGGAATGTGTTGGACCGCAAGGTTCGTTTAAGCCGCGCGGCAAAAATTAGCTTTAGGACAAGGTGATCGTTAGCGCCAATCGCGTGCCGCGATACACGCTAAACTAGGCAGTCAATAAGGCGATACAAAGTGATTCGGTAAAAGTGATTCAATCAAATGATAATAAAGAGAAAACTTCGATCTTATTCGTCTGCCTCGGCAATATTTGCCGGAGCCCGACCGCGGAGGGCGTGCTTCGACACCTAGTGACAAAGCAGGCGCCGCAGCTCAGCGTCGAAATTGATTCGGCCGGTACCGGTGACTACCACCTGGGCGATCCGCCGGACGCGCGCAGTCAACGCGCCGCCATGCGGCGCGGCATCGACTTGAGCGGCCTGCGGGCCCGGCAGGTGACAGCGCGTGATTTCGCACACTTCGATCTGATCCTGGCGATGGACCGTAGCAACTTGCGTGCCCTGCAGTCGATCAGGCCTGCGGCGTCGCACGCACAATTGGGTCTATTTCTAGAGTACGCCGGCGGCCTCGATGATCTAGAGGTTCCCGACCCTTACAATGGCGATGCGAGCGGTTTCGAACGAGTGCTCGATCTCGCTACGCTCGCAGCGCAAGGACTGATTGCTGAATTACGAAAGCGTTCGTAACAGCCAGTACAGACCGCCCGCGAGCGCGATGGAGACGGGCAGAGTGAGTATCCATGCCATCAAAAGATTGCGCACAGTTGCCCATTGCAGACCGGAACGATTGGCGATCATAGTGCCGGCCACCCCCGACGAGAGTACGTGAGTCGTACTCACGGGCAAGCCATACATATCGGCGGCGCCGATAGTGACCATAGCGACGAGTTCAGCCGAGGCCCCCTGCGCGTAGGTCAAATGAGTCTTGCCGATGCGCTCGCCCACGGTGACAACGATGCGCTTCCACCCGATCATCGTGCCGAGACCCAGGGCGATGGCGACTGCGACCTTGACCCAGGTGGGAATGAACTTGGTCGCATTGTCGAGTTGTTTTTTGTATTCGGTCAGCGTGTTCCGATCAGTTTCCGACACCGTCAGTGCATGCGACTTGCTCACGAACCGCAATCCTTCGCTGACCAGGTACATGTCATTGCGGATGTTGACCATTGCCTTAGGCGGCACTTTCGCCAACGAGTGATAGTTGTCGACCTCCTGCGCAATAGTTGCCGATAAGGCGGAGATCGCCGGCAGCGTCTGGGGGGTCACCGATCGAGTGCGCACGATATCGACGACGGCGGCATGCGGATCAGCGGGTGCCGGACCGCTGCTATAGCGGCCCAACGCAGTTTGCGCCTGCGTGGACACGGCCACGAATTTGCTGACGTCCTCTTCGTGCATGGTGCGGTTCAGCGCGTAAGCGGTGGGCACAGTGCCGATGAGGATCAGCATGATGAGACCCATGCCTTTCTGGCCGTCGTTGGAGCCATGAGCGAAACTCACGCCCGTGCACGTCAATATCAACAAGCCGCGAATCAACAGCGGCGGCGGCGTATTGCCCTTGGGCTGTTTGAACAAGGAAGGCACCGGAATCAGCGCCTTGGCGATCAAAATCAGCAATGCGGCGGCACTGAATCCGATCAATGGCGAGAACAGCAACGATTGCCCGATCTTCGCCGCCTGGCTCCAGTCGACTCCGCTCGTCCCGCTGCTGCTTGCGGCCATCAGTTGATTCATGAGGCCGACCCCCATGATGGAACCGATCAATGTATGGGAACTGGATGACGGCAGGCCGAAGTACCAAGTGCCCAGGTTCCAGAGAATGGCCGCAATCAACAGCGCGAACACCATGGCGAAGCCCGCACCGCTCCCCACTTGCAGAATCAGCTCGACCGGCAACAACGACACGATGCCGAACGCCACGGCGCCGCTCGATACGAGCACGCCCAAGAAGTTGAACAAACCGGACCAAACGACGGCTAAATTCGGCGAGAGAGAATGCGTATAAATGACCGTGGCCACCGCATTGGCGGTGTCATGAAATCCATTGACGAATTCGAAACTCAGCGCGATCAGCAGCGCGATGCCGAGCAATACGTAGGGATAGGCGCGCGCGTCACGGACGACCGATAAGTCATCCGCCAAGTGGTAGCCCGCATATATGACGCCGATCACGACGACGACGCCCGCGAGAACATTGAACGCGGGATTGGGCTTCTGCCCGGTGAGCGGCGAGGCCAAAGGCACGTGATTGACGACGTCGGCATTGGCCATAAACTAGCTCTGGCGAAAGAACGGAGGTAGCCCGCAACTTATAGATCTGTAAGATGACGGCTAGATGACAACCAAGGTACTTGATGCCATTTACCATATCCCACGTTGCTGCCGTATTACCGTTCTCCCGTCCGTTGGCGCGATGGCGCTTGCTGTCGGCGACCATCATCGGAAGCATGGTTCCCGATTTCGGATTTCTGATGCCCTGGCGGCCAGCGAGGATTGAGACTCACAGCGCGATTGGCTTGCTGACGTTCTGTTTGCCGGTGGGCCTGGCGACGTTCTGGATCTTCCAGCAATTGATGAAGACCGCGGTCATGGAGATACTGCCCAATGCGACCTATGCGCGCTGGCGACGCTTTGGGGCCCCGGCCGAAATCGGCAGCTTCAGGCAGTGGGTATTGGCCGCAGGTGGAATTTTGGCAGGGGCTATTTCGCACTTGGTCTGGGACGCATTCACGCACGAAGGCGCGCGCGGAGTGCGTATGATTCCGGTGCTGGATGATCCCAGCGTCGATTTCGATTTCGCCGGGCACCATCTGGTCGGGGCGCGGTTGCTACAGGATGTCAGTTCGCTCATCGGGTTGGGCGTAGTCCTCGCGGTCGTGGCCTACGGACTGCGCCGCGGGCGCAGCGGCGATGCGGTGCCGGCGCGAACGCTGCGGCCCGCCGAGCGATATGTCTGGATATTGGCGTACGCGGTCACGGCCTTCGTTCTCGCCGGATTATTCTTGAGATTGCGGCGCCCGCACTACGCAAGCGGAGCCTCTTTGGCGCTCTTGGTGGGCAACTACGCGATTGCCGCACTGCGCGGCTTTGCCGCTGCATTGGTGCTGGTCAGTCTCAGCTTGAGCCTCAGATTGCGCGCGAACCCGTAAGGTTCGCGCGCAAATATAGAGAGTCTTCGAAACTCGATTTAGCGGTCGTCGGGACCGCTGCGAGGTACATCGCTCGGAGCCGATGACCAAACGACATATTTACTGTCGTTGCCGGCAGCGGACTGTGGGGATGACTCGGGCGGACGCGGCAACGGCGCGGGCTCCCGGTTGGGAGCGGGCGCCGCCGAACTCGGCGCAGCCCCGTACGCTGCCGCCGTCTCCGTCCGCGGAACCGAATCGGGGCGCGGCGCTGCATCCGGACGAGGCGCCACGTCGGAAGGTGGCGCTACATCCGACCGCGGCGACGGGTCCGGACGCGGCGCGAAATCAGGCCGGCTGGAATTGCCATTGCCTTCAGCTCCCGCTTCATTGCCGCTTCCTGGGCCGCCGGCGGTGTTTTCGCCGCCGTCGCGTCGACCGCGCCCGCGCCGCCGTCGGCTGCGTCCGGTGCGCTCGCTACTTGGGCGCTGCTCACCGCCCGCGTCTCGATCGCCGGTCCGCGGTTGATCGTTGCCGCGTGCCGGCTGATCCGCGCGCGGCGGTTGATCGACGCGCGCTGGTTGATCGCTCCGCGGCGCCTCGCTCCGCGGCCCGTCCTGACGCGGCGCAGCGTCGGTGCGCGGACTGTCCCGTCCCGGACCGTCCCGTCCTGGCGTGCGCCCTGGTCGTCGCGACGAAGGATCGCGGCCGGCCCCATCACGGGAATCGTCCCGTCCGGGTGTGCGGCTCGGACCCTCCCGCCCCGGACCATCCCGGCGGCCGTCACGGTTACGATCCCGGTCGCGATAACGGTCCCGGTCGCCACCACCGCTGCCGCTGCGGTATCGATCGTGACGTGAGTCGCGCTGCGGCGTCGGGCGCGGTGTTTGCGGCGATTCCGTGGCAGTGTTCGCGGCGGTGGGCCGCGTACCGACCAGCCATTTCCAAAGGCGCACTAATACCCCTTCCTGATGAGCAACTTGGATCGGAGCGGGCGGCGGCGCCTCAGGGGCGGCAGGAACGGGCATCGGGATGATGGGTGCGGCCGAGGCGGGAAGAATGCTGGGTACCAGCGGCGCCTCACCTTGAGGCTTCTTGTCGCGACTTCCGATGTTCGAATCGTCGATGCTCGGTTGGTCCGCCATCTGATAGCTGACGGTCGTGTTTTCGGGCAGTTCTTTTTCGTCGTCGCGGATTCGCCGTAGGGTATACGCCGGGGTCTGCAAATGCGGATTGGGCACGATCACGAGCGACACTTTGTCCCGCGACTCGATTTGGTTGAGCCAATCGCGCTTCTCATTCATGAGGTAGGTGGCTACGTCGACCGGGACCTGAGCGATCACCCGGCCGGTGCGCTCTTTGCGCGCTTCTTCGCCGATCAATCGCAACAGTGAAAGAGACATCGATTCGACGCCGCGAATGGTACCCATGCCGCTGCAACGCGGGCAGTTGATATGCGTAGTCTCGCTCAGCGCGGGCCTCAGGCGTTGCCGCGACAGCTCGAGCAAGCCGAATCTCGAGAGCCGGCCCAATTGAATGCGGGCGCGATCCATCTTGACCGCATCGCGCAACATGTCCTCCACGGCGCGCTGGTTGGCCGTCGATTCCATATCGATGAAATCGATCACGATCAATCCGCCGATGTCGCGAAGGCGAAGCTGCCGCGCGATTTCCTCGGCCGCCTCGAGATTGGTGTTGCGGGCAGTCGCTTCGATGTCCCCGCCGCGCGTGCTGCGCGCCGAGTTGATGTCGATCGAGACCAGCGCCTCGGTGTGATCGATGACCAGACTGCCGCCTGACGGCAGGGTGACCTTATGCGAATAGGCGGATTCGATCTGGCTTTCGATCTGGTAACGGGTGAACAGAGGCACCGGATCCTGGTAGAGCTTGAGCTTGCGCTGAGCGTCCGGCGGCATGAAACGCTGCATGTATTCCAAGGCTTTTTGGAAGGCCTCAGGCTGATCGATCAAGCATTCGCCGACGTCGTCCGAGAAGTAATCGCGTAGGCCGCGGGTAACGGCATCGCTTTCCTGGAATATCAGGAAGGGCGCCGAGCGCCCGTCGTTCGCGGCCACGATCGCGTCCCAGGCCGTTTTCAAGTTATTCAAATCCCACTGCAGCTCTTCGGTGGTGCGTCCGACGCCGGCGGTCCGCACGATGGCCCCCATGCCGTCGGGAATTTGCAAGGCGTTCATGGCTTCGCGCATCTGGTCGCGGTCTTCGCCTTCGATGCGGCGCGACACGCCGCCGGCGCGGGGGTTGTTCGGCATGAGCACGAGGAAACGACCGGCCAAGCTGATGAAGGTGGTGAGCGCCGCACCTTTATTGCCGCGCTCTTCCTTTTCCACTTGCACGATCAGCTCTTGCCCTTCTTGCAAGAGGTCTTTGATGTTCAGCCGGCCGCCGGCCCCGGGGGCGGATCGGAAGTATTCCTTGGAGACCTCCTTCAACGGCAGGAAGCCATGGCGTTGAGCACCGTATTCGACGAAGGCCGCCTCCAGGCTCGGCTCTACGCGGGTTATTCGGCCTTTATATATATTGGATTTTTTCTGTTCCCGTGACGGGATTTCGATCGATAAGTCGTATAGTTTCTGACCATCGACGAGTGCGACTCGCAGTTCTTCTTCTTGAACTGCGTTGACGAGCATTCTTTTCATTTGCCCCAACTGATGTGGTAGGGGCCGAGGAGGAGAGCTTGAGAATAGAAGCCGGGGCCGCGACGTAGGGCGCGACAATAACTAGGGCCATGCCGAGCGCGAGCCACGCGATCGGCATCAATTCAACCCAATTTTGCCAAAACCCAATTGCAAGAAAAAACATACGGCAAGCCCGGGGCCTTGTTCTCGGTTAACCGCTTGTCAGACACTGAAGCTCTGCAGGGCTCTCTAGCGTCTGTCTCATCGGCCGAGCGATGGTCTGGAAATCCAGAACCAACTAATATGCGGCTCCCCAACGGATGGGGGGCCACCGAAACCGGTGTCAACTTGCCCTACCCATGTAACGGCCAAGAATAGGCGGTCCCCCCAAAATGGTTCAGCGCCTGACACGGTTTTGCGACAATATCACGACCAGGCCACCAGGGTCAATGTAATCAATACCTTAGAAGATTGCTCAGTGGAGATCTCGAAAATTGAATAGCCCCCACCTCGAACCCGTTCGCCTGCATGGACCCAAAAGTGCGGTCGAGATGCGCACCATCACTGCCGACGAAGCGGGACAGCGAATCGATAATTTTCTCATGCGCCACTTCAAAACAGTGCCGCGCAGCCGGGTTTATCGCCTATTGCGCAAGGGCGAAGTGCGCGTGAATCGCAAGCGCGTGGATGCGGAATACCGTATCGCGACCGGGGACGAAGTGCGGCTGCCGCCGGTGCGAATCGACACGGGGGATGAACAGGGGCGCCATGGCCCGGGGCGGCCGTCCTCGAGCCTGCTGGAGCTCATCGAGGGGGCAGTGATATTCCAGGACAAGCACGTGTTGGTGCTCGACAAGCCGGCGGGCGTGGCGGTGCATGGCGGCAGCGGCATGAGCTTTGGGGTGATCGAAGCTCTCCGGGCCTCGCGCCCGCGCGAGACCCTGGAACTGGTGCATCGCCTCGACCGCGATACCAGTGGTTGCTTAGTCATCGCCCGAGACCGCCCCACGTTGACCTCATTGCATGCGTTGATCCGCAACGGCGGCATGCACAAGACCTATCTCGCCCTGGTATCCGGCAGTTGGCAGCTGGGCACCAAACGCATCGATGCCCCGTTGGCGACCGACAATCGTCAACACGGGGAGCGGCATGTGCGGGTGGCGGCGGCCGGCAAAGACTCGGTGAGCGTGTTCAAGCCGGTGCAGTTCTTCGGCTCCCTCGCCACCTTGATGGAGGTGGACATTCCCACCGGCCGGACTCATCAAATCCGCGTGCACGCCTCCTTCGCCGGCCATCCGCTGCTGGGCGACGATAAGTACGGCGAAAGGGAGCGCAACGCCGAGCTGAAACAGCACGGCTTGAAACGCACCTTTTTGCACGCCCAGTCGGTGGCTTTCGAATGGCCCGGATCCGGCGTGCCATTCCATGTCAGCGCGCCGCTGCCCGCCGAATTGTCCGCGGTGCTCGACGCGATCACGCCCATGAAACGCTCGGCGAAGCGCCTACCGCCCAAGGGTGCGGCTCGTGGCGCCGTGAAGGCGCCGCGTACTGCCGGGAAGGCACCCCGGGCATCGGGCAAAGCGTCGCGCTAGACCTCACGCTCGCGCAGCGAGCGCCTATCGGTCGGGGTCGCCTCGACCCCGTTGAATGTGGCGCGAAGCGCCTAGACAAGTAACGCCTAAACCAAGAAGCCCACGGTTCGCAGCACCGCACACAGACGTATCAGCGGCAGTCCGATGAGCGCGGTGGGGTCGGTGCTGTCGATGGATTCGCACAGGGTGATACCGAGGCCCTCGCTCTTGAATCCGCCGGCACAATCGAGGGGGGATTCCCGCGCCACATAATGCTCGACGGCGGCCTTGTCGAGCGCACGGAAGGACACGCGCGTCGACACGATGAACTCGAACAGGGATGAGTCCCGGTGCCGTACCACCGCGACGGCGGTGACAAAGGAGAGCGTCCGCCCGGAGCAGCGGAGCAGCTGGTCGATGCAGTTCGCGACCGAGCCTGGCTTGCCCAAAATGGAATCCGGCTGCGTTCCGTCCTGCAGGACCGCGACTTGATCAGACCCTATGACCCAGGCGTCGGGGTGCTGTAGGGCAACCGCACGCGCTTTTGCCTGCGCCAAGCGGGCCACCAGCGCGAGGGCGCTCTCGCCGGGGCGACGGGTTTCGTCGACGCCGGGAGACTGGCATTCGAAGGGGATTTTTATGCGCGCCAGCAGATCCCGCCGGTAGACCGACGTGGAAGCTAAGATCAGCGCGGGCGGAGACTTCAAAAACAACGACTTGCGGGCGATTGAATTTTGACAGGTGTGGGCACGGGCCCTATTATACGCGGCCCATGGCAGCCGGCTTGCCTGACATCGTCGATTGCGCGCGCCTTGCTGAGGAGGTGGCGGTGCTTCAACGCGACTATGAGCTTGGGGATCTGCCCCGCTTGAAGGACTTACTGGCGGAGCCGCGCGGCATTCTGAGTGCGAGTTTCGCCTTTGCGAAATTGGCCTCCGGGCATCCGGGGGCCGAAGTGACGGTCGATGCGACCCCGCAACTGGTGTGTCAGCGGTGTATGCAAGGGTTCGGTTTGCGCGTGACCGGCGGCAGCGAGATTGAATTCGCGACCTCCGCGGAACCGCATAGCGCTGCTGCGGAGCGAGAGTCTTTTAGCATGGAGAACGGGCAAGTGTCGTTGCGCGAGCTGGCCGAGGAAGAATTGTTGTTAGCCTTACCGTTCGCGCCGGCGTGCAGCTCGCCGCAAACGTGCGGTAATGCGCCAAGCTACGTGACCAGCGAAACGGCACCTGGCGTGAGCGGCGAAATGCGCCGACCGTTCAGCGCTTTGCAAGATTTAATGAAGAAAACTTGATAGGACATAGCACTCATGGCAGTTCAGAAAAGCAGAAAAACCCCGTCCAAGCGCGGCATGCACCGCTCTCATTCCGCGCTTGCGGCCCCCGCGGTATCGATCGACCCCAAGAGCGGCGAGACGCACTCACGGCATCGAATTTCGCGTGATGGATTCTACCGCGGCCGCAAGGTGCTGCAGACCAAGGCGGATATCGCGGCAAGCGACGGCGAAGAATAAATCTTGCTGACCGGGTATCAGGCGGAGTCGCTCGTCGCTCGGCCTGCATAGTCGACGCACGTTGTCTGCCCAGCTCCATATCGCTATCGACGCCATGAGCGGCGATCGAGGCCCTACGACCTGTGTACCCGCGGCTCTGGCAGCTGCGCGTGATTTTCCCGACACGCGCTTCAGTTTAGTCGGCCGGCAGGCCGACTTGGAACGCGAGCTGGCAGCCGGGCACCCTCGTAACCTCGGCTGCGTGTTCGCCACCGAGGTCGTTGAAATGACCGATCATCCGCGCGAGGCCTTGCGCCGCAAAAAAGATTCCTCGATGCGCCGTGCCCTCGATTTGGTCAAGGCGCACGAAGCCAATGCCTGCGTCAGCGCGGGCAACACCGGCGCACTGATGGCCATGGCGCATTTCGTACTGAAGATGCTGCCCGGCGTGGAACGTCCGGCGATCGTGTCGATGATCCCGTCGCGCGGCGGCCATACTTATATGCTGGACCTCGGTGCCAATGCGTCATGCACGCCGGCGCAGCTCTGCCAGTTCGGCGTGATGGGTTCCATCTTGGCTGCAGATCTCGAGGGCGCCCATGCAAGACCACGGGTAGGCCTCCTCAACATTGGTGAAGAAGAAATCAAGGGCAACGAGAACGTGCAGGCAGCGCACAATCTATTGTCCGCGAGCGGTCTCAACTATGTCGGGTTCGTCGAAGGGCACGATATCTTTTCCGACAAAGTCGACGTCGTGGTCACCGACGGGTTCACCGGCAATGTCGCATTGAAGACCATGGAGGGCACGGCGCGGTTCATCACCGAGATGCTGCGCGAGGAGTTTACGCGCAGCACTCTGCGTAAGTTGGGGGCGTTGGCCGCGAAACCGGCGATCGGCGCGCTGCGGACGCGTATGGATCCGGGGCGCTACAATGGCGCGACCATGGTCGGCTTGAACGGAATCGTGATCAAAAGTCACGGCGGCGCCGATCTTTTCGGATTTCAGCGCGCCATCGAAGTTGCGATCCAGGAAGCGCGCAACGGCGTGCCGGCGAGAATCGCTGAACGGCTGGGCGCCCCGCACGGGGGGGCATGAAGGATCTCCATGTACTCACGCATTGCGGGCACCGGCAGCTATCTGCCGGAGAAAATATTGACCAACGCCGATCTGGAAAAACTCGTCGACACGAGCGACGAGTGGATCCGTAGCCGCACCGGCATTCACCAACGGCACGTGGCAGCGGAAGGCGAGACGACCACGGACCTGGCGGAGCATGCATCGAGGCGTGCGATCGAGGCGGCCGGCGTGACCGCCGCGGACATCGACTTGATCTGCGTAGGTACGACGACGCCGGATTTGGTGTTTCCGAATGTGGGTACGTTGCTGCAGGACCGATTGGGCATTCACGGCTGCCCGGCCTTCAGCCTCGAGGCAGCCTGCACCGGTTTCGTCTACGCTCTCGGCGTCGCTGACAAATTCGTGCGTTTGGGCGAGTCGAAGTGTGCACTTGTGGTCGGAGCCGAGACGCTGACACGAATCGTCGATTGGAATGATCGCGGAACCTGCGTTTTGTTCGCCGACGGCGCCGGCGCGGTGATCCTGCAGCCATCGAGCGAGCCGGGGATCATTAGTACGCGCCTGCATTCCGACGGCAAGTACAAGGATCTGCTGCTCTATCCCGACGGGGTCTCCAAAGGCTTCGACCTAGTGCGCCAGGGTAAAGCCGGCGTACAGATGAAGGGGAACGAGGTTTACAAGGTTGCGGTCAATACGCTGGGACAGTTGGTTACAGAGACCCTGAACGTCAACGGAATCACGAAGGATCAGCTCGATTGGCTGATCCCTCATCAGGCGAACATACGCATCATCGAGGCGATCGCCAAGCGGCTGGATTTGCCGATGGAGCGGGTCATCGTCACCATCGGCGACCAAGGCAACACCTCGGCGGCGTCGGTACCGCTGGCGCTCGATACCGGGATACGCGACGGGCGGGTGAAGCGCGGCCAACTCCTGCTACTCGAGGCATTCGGCGGCGGTTTCACGTGGGGTTCCGCACTCATTCGGTACTGAATCTTGCGTAGTAACATCCCGCCAAAGAAAAACGCCGCGGTGTGACCGCGGCGTTTTACGTTCACATCAAATGCCCGAAATTTACTTCGACACTGATTTCTTGAACATGCGATCGATCTTCTCGTTGATCGCTTCGATGGCCGTCGAGTTCGACTGAGCCGTCGACAACGCCTGGTTCGCCGTGCTCTGCGCGCCGGAGGCGGCCGAAGAGGCACTGGCAGCGGCGCTGTTGGCGGCGGCTGCATCGCTCGAGGCTTTCGCCGTGTCGCTCTGCAACTTGGTGACCTGGGACTTCAGATCATCGATCTGCGCTTGAATCGGCTTCAGGTCCGTGCAACCTGCGAAAGCGATGATGCAGGCGGCGGCGGCGGTGGCCTTGAGTGTCGTAGAAAATTTCATAACAATATTCCCCTAGGGTTAATTCATTGGTGTTCGGAAAGCCCGAAGTGTTGTAGCAAGCAGTCCTTTCTTAATCGGGCTCACATGCGTCCCAACACAGTCGCACATGAAGCCAAATTCCCGCAGCGAATGCAACTGAAATGCGTTATTTATCGGGCAGTAGCGGCTATTTTGCCCCAATTTGTTGCATAGATATTAAATCCCCGTTAGGAATTAGGCGAGAAGCGTTAGGAATTGGGTGAGAAGTGTAAGTTTTACAGCTGAAATCAGCTCTGCCCTACGGTATGCAGCAGTTCCATGACGGCTCGATGACCCTGGTCGATCGCAGAATCGGTATACGCGCCGCCCCCGGAGTCGGAGTTCGCGATGGCGATTCGACCGAATTGTGCACGGCCGACGACGTGCGGCCTTTCCGGCTCGAGAAGCTCGGGATCGAATAACGGATTGTATTCGGGCGCATAGCCATGGGGCCAGCGATTCACGGTGATCGCCGTGATATCACCAGCCGGATCGAAGCCTCCGTCCTTCAGTGTGCGGCCAAGCTGATCGCGAATATTGCGCTCGAAGGTCTCGAACGGCGTGCTCAGAAGTTCGGCCCGTCCCGCACGATTTTGCTCGTGCTCCGGTAGTCCGGGTTTGCAAGGAGTGCGCACCATATGCACCAAAATAGGGTCGCGCGGCGATTTCGTACTCCGATAGGTCCCTACGGTGACATGCGCATTCAAATGAAAGTACGTGTGATAGCTCCCCGGCGCATATACCCGGTAGAGTTTCAATTTATCGAAAGCCTGCCAATTGCGCAGCGCGACGCTGGTATATACCAGCGGGGTCTTGACCAGTTTGTGCAGCGCGTCTTTCTGGGCGGGCGGCAGCTCGGGGCAAAGATAAGGAATCAGCACATTGTAACAGGCCAAGACCGCGCCGGATCGACCCGGATGACATCGCGCAGGAACGCTTCATAACTCGTGCGCGATAAGCGCTGTTTCTTCTCGTCGGACGATACGCCCGGCATGTAATCGATTTTGGCAGTTTCGATTTGGGCGATTTCTTCTTGATCGAAGAACGCACCGGCTTGCAATCCCAGGTCGTCGTAAAATT